>TARA_R110000787_G_scaffold211281_2_pt1 | contig 115309 bp, 103 predicted proteins | sample TARA_R110000787 | Tara Oceans TARA_R110000787 (sample SAMEA4397920) | marine metagenome | biome: Polar Biome; feature: [DCM] deep chlorophyll maximum layer (ENVO:01000326); material: water (ENVO:00002006), including particulate matter (ENVO:01000060) such as... | depth 35 m | reverse complement strand
AGCCCCGACGATCTTCTCCAGCAAGTCGTGGGCCGCCGGCTACACGAACGAGCCGAAGGGTGCCACGGTGACGTTCGGCCTTAACGTACCGCAGACCGGTGCCTATGCTGACGAGGGTGCAGACGAACTGCGCGCTTATGAACTCGCGATCGAGCACATCAACGGCGAAGGCGACGGCGGCATGCTGAACACCTTCTCGTCGAAAGCTCTTAAGGGCAACGGCATTAACGGTAAAAAAGCCGCATTCGTGACCGGCGATACGCAGACCAAGTCTGATGCGGCACGTGCCAGCGCTAAGCGCATGATTGAAAAAGACGGCGCCATCATGATTACGGGCGGTTCTTCCTCGGGGGTTGCGATCGCGGTTCAGGGCCTTTGCCAGGACGCCGGTGTTATCTTCATGGCCGGTTTGACGCACTCCAACGATACCACCGGTAAAGATAAGCGTGCTAACGGTTTCCGTCACTTCTTCAACACCGAAATGACCGGCGCTGCGCTGGGTCCGGTGCTTAAGAACGCATTCGGTTCCGATCGTACCGCTTATCACCTGACCGCTGACTACACCTGGGGTTGGTCGCAGGAAGGTTCGATCAAGAAGTACACCGAAGCCATCGGCTGGAAGACGGCAGCAGCCGTTCGCACACCGCTCGGCGCCGGCGACTTCTCGCAGTACATCACGCCGGTTCTGAACTCGGGCGCGGACGTTCTGGTGTTGAACCACTACGGTCGTGACATGGTCAACTCGTTGACCCAGGCCGTTCAGTTCGGTCTGCGTGACAAGCAAGTTAACGGCAAAGAGTTTGCCATTGTCGTGCCGCTGTACTCGCGTCTGATGGCACAGGGTGCTGGTGAGAACGTGAAGGGCATCTTTGGTTCCACAAACTGGCACTGGTCGTTGCAGGACGAAGGCTCGAAGGCGTTCGTTAAGTCGTTTGGTCAAAAATATGGCTTCCCGCCGTCGCAGGCTGCACACACCTGCTATTGCCAAGCGATCTTGTATGCGGATGCCTGCCAGCGCGCCGGCACGTTCATGCCGTCGGGCGTCGGTAAAGCGCTCGAAGGCTTCACGTTCGATGGCCTCGGCAACGGTCCGACCGAATACCGTGCCGACGACCACCAATGCTTCAAGGACGTCTTGGTCGTGAAGGGTAAAGAAAACCCATCATCCAAGTTTGACCTTCTTGAGGTCGTGGAAGTCACGCCGCGCTCCCAAGTCGAATATCCGGCAAGTATGCTGGGTGGTGAGTTGGGCCCGTACAACAACGGCGGCTGATAACCTGCTTGGTTACATAGGTGCGTCGCCCTGGTATACTCATGCCAGGGCGATAATCCTTTTCGGCCCTCAGTGACACATTTAGGTTATTCCTAATAGTGCCCTGAGACTGTCCTTTTTAATAAGAGGCAAATCCAATGGATGCGTTACTTCTCCAGATTTTGAACGGGCTGGACAAGGGCGGTGCGTACGCTCTGATTGCGCTCGGTCTGACGATTATTTTCGGCACGCTCGGTGTCGTGAACTTTGCGCACGGCGCGTTGTTCATGTTGGGTGCGTTTTGTGCGGTGTCTGTGAAGGCGATTTTCGGCCTGAACAAAATTACCCTTGATCCAACGCAGCTCACGGCGTGGGGAACCCCATTGGAAATCCGCCAACCGTATGTCGAGATATGGTTCGGTGATTTCGGTCGACTGATGATGGAATATTCGGTCCCCGTCTCAATCTTGGTGGCGATCCCGATCATGCTTTTAGTGGGCATTATCATGGAGCGTGGCCTTATTCGTTATTTCTATAAGCGTCCGCACGCGGAACAGATATTGGTCACGTTCGGGCTCGCCATTGTGTTGCAGGAAATTATCAAAAGCATATTCGGTGCCAACCCGATTCCACAGCCGGCGCCGGATACGATGTCGGGCATGCTCGATTTCGGTGCGGTGGTCGGCATGGACGCGGGTAATGTCGTGTACCCGGCGTGGCGCCTGTTTTACTTTATCTTCTCGCTATCTGTGATCAGTATGGTGTTCGCGTTTTTGCGATTCACCACGTTCGGCATGGTGGTGCGCGCGGGCATGGCGGACAGGGAAACGGTCGGCCTTTTGGGCATCGATATTGACCGAAAATTCACCATCGTGTTCGGGATCGCGGCCGTTGTCGCCGGTTTGGCCGGCGTCATGTACACGCCGATCCTCAGTCCGGACTATCACATGGGCATGGACTTCTTGGTGTTGAGCTTCGTGGTCGTCGTGGTCGGCGGCATGGGCTCGTTGCCGGGCGCGGTGGCTGCCGGGTTCTTGCTCGGTATTTTGCAGAGCTTTGCGTCCATGAACGAAGTTAAAAACATCCTTCCGGGGATTGACCAGATCATCATCTACTTAATTGCTGTGGTCGTTCTTTTGGTCCGCCCCCGCGGCCTTATGGGCCGTAAAGGCGTGATGGAGAATTAAAATGAATATTTTATCCCTCAGCCGCAGCGATCTTATCACGCTGGTTTGCTTCATCATCGTCGTGCTTGCAGGCCCGGTGATCCTTGAGCCGTTCGGTGCGGGCTATCCGGATTTGCTGCAAAAGTTTGCGATCTACGGCATTTTCGCGATCGGCTTCAACATCTTGTTCGGCCTAACCGGCTATCTATCGTTCGGCCACGCTGCATTCTTAGGCGTCGGCTCGTACACGGCGGTCTGGACTTTCAAGATGCTCAGCATGAATCCAATCCCGGCGATCATTTTCGCAACCTTGGTCGGAGGTGCTTTCTCGGTGGTCATTGGCTTTATCTCGCTCAGACGGTCGGGGATTTACTTCTCTATCCTAACGCTGGCGTTTGCGCAGATGAGCTATAACCTCGCCTATTCGGTGCTGACGCCGATCACCAACGGTGAAACCGGGCTGCAGTTGGCGCAGTCGGACCCGCGGATGGTGGATGTGGCCTTTGGTCGCGATTACGGGGCCGTGTTACCGCCGTCCGATCTGTTCGGGATCGAGATGACGGGCTACCCGGGCTTTTACTTCTGTGCCACGCTGCTGATCATTTGCTTCTTCATCTCGATGCGAATCTTCCGTTCGCCGTTCGGGATGATGCTGCGCGCTGTGAAATCGAACCAAAACCGGATGAACTATACCGGCTTGAACACGCGTCCCTATGCGTTGGCCGCGTTTGTGATCTCGGGGATGTTTGCGGGTCTTGCCGGCGGTCTTTTGGCGGTCACCGACCCGTTGGCAGGTGCCGAGCGTATGCAGTGGACGGCGTCGGGTGAGGTCGTGTTGATGACGATCCTTGGCGGCTCAGGCACGTTGTTGGGCCCTGTGATCGGTGCCGGTGCCATTAAGTACTTTGAGAACATCTTTTCGGCATTTAACGATTCGATCTTGATGGACTTGTATTCCTTCCTGCCTGAAACCCTGCAACATCTGATGGTCAACGTGTCGTCGATGTTCGTCGGTGAGGGCTGGAGCCTGACGCTGGGTGCGATGTTCATGTTGATCGTGATCTTCCTACCGGGTGGCCTGATGGAAGGCTTCCGTCGGATTAAGGGGGTGATCGGTCGCATCGGCGGCGGGGGCGGCGATTCGTCCAAATCAGAAACCGCACCGGCAGAGTGAGGAAAACATCATGGGTATTTTAACTGTTACCAACGTCAACAAACGCTTCGGCGGCTTGAAGGCGCTCGACGATGTGAACCTCGATATTCACGAGGCCACAGTGCATGCCATCATCGGCCCGAACGGGGCCGGCAAGTCGACCTTGCTAAACTGCTTCGTCGGCAAGTTGGAGCCCGACACCGGTTCTGTGGTTTTTGATGGCAAGTCTTTGCTGGGTATTCAACCGCACGAGATCAATCAGCTTGGCGTTAGCCGGGTGTTTCAGACGCCGGAAATTTTCGGTGATCTGACGCTCCTGGAAAATGTCATGATTCCGGCATTTGCGAAGCGCGACGGCTCGTTTAAGGTCAACGGTTGGAGTGCCGTTGCCAACCAAAGCGACGTCCGCGATCAAGCCATGGTGATGTTGGAAGACGTTAACTTGGCGAGCAAATCAGCAGAAATTGCGGGTCACCTCTCGCGGGGTGACAAGCGGCGCTTGGAGCTGGCCATGTGCTTGGTGCAAAAGCCGAAGCTTTTGTTGTTGGATGAGCCGACCGCCGGCATGTCCCGTGGCGACACCAACAACACCATTGATCTGATGAAGACCATCGCGTCGAAAGGCATGACCATGGTCGTGATCGAACATGACATGCACGTGGTGTTTTCGCTCGCAGACCGCATCAGCGTGCTGGCACAAGGCCACGTCATCGTCGAAGACAAGCCAGACAAGATCAAAGGCGATCCGCGCGTCCAAGAAGCATACCTTGGCGGCGCCCACCTGTAAGCGCGCCGATATCGGGAGAGACGAACATGCAAGATCAAGAAAACGCCGCCGATAAATACAAAAATGCGGTGCCGAGCAAAAAGCCGACAATGTCCCAAGGTGGGCAGCCGGCGTTCTTTTCGTGCTGGGATATCCACGCGTATTACGGTGAAAGCTACATCGTTCAAGGTGTCAGCTTCGACGTGCGTGAAGGCGAGATCGTGGCGTTGCTGGGGCGTAACGGGGCCGGCAAGACATCCACGCTTCGGGCCATCGCACGGTTGGACAATCCGGCCCTGAAGACCGGTGAGGTCTGGCTTGATCATCAGCCGCTACACGATATGCAGGCCTGGCAGGCATCGCGTGCGGGCATTGGCTTGGTGCCGGAAGACCGGCGCATCATTCAGGGCCTGACCGTTGAAGAGAATCTCAAACTCGCGCAAATCGCGCCGCCGGTGGGCTGGTCGATTGAACGCGTGTACGACCTTTTTCCGCGCCTAGGCGAGCGCCGCAACCAAGAAGGCACGACACTTTCTGGCGGCGAGCAACAGATGCTGGCAATCAGCCGCACCTTGGCTCGCGACGTCAAGTTGCTGCTGTTGGACGAGCCGTATGAAGGTCTGGCGCCAGTGATCGTTCAAGAAATCGAGAAGACGTTGGAGCAGATCAAAAAGCTCGGCATGACGACCATCATCGTCGAGCAAAACGCGATTGCTGCCCTGCACCTCGCAGATCGTGCTATCATTCTCGATATGGGGCAGGTGGTTTTCGATGGTAAATCGCAAGACGTGCTCGATGATGCCGATCTCCGCCAGCAGTATCTGGCGATCTAAGCGGCACGGCTCAACCTAGGCTGCGCGACGAGGTTCAACCGAATGTCAAAGGATCCGGCAGGTGAATATTCAACGCTGGCTCTCAACACCAAGGTGGAAGAGAGCTTCGTTACACCGTTGACGGCGATTCGTGGCGCGTTGGAAATTCTGCGTGACTTCCCGGACTTGCAGCCGACGCAGCGTAAACAATTTATCGATACGGCACTTTTGGAATGTGCCCGCTTGGAACGCGGCGTCGATGAACTGGCCGAAACGGTGTATGCCGCTGGTGAGCGCAGTATGGCGCAAGACGCTGTCGAACCGACCAGTGCTGAAGAGCAAGAATTTACGGATCGAGTGCGCGTTTTAGATGATCTCAAGATTATCGATATCGATTTCAGCGATTATGAATTTTGCAATTCGGATATGGTCAATGACTTCTTCGATTTCATCGACCGTATTGCCGAGCGCATCGGTGAAGGTTGCTATTTCGCACTAAATGTTCGGGGTTGCCGAATTTGGCCTGAAGCCTGGGTTGCATACGCCCATCGCGCCAAAAAAATCCGTGTTACTTATGCGTTGGGCACGTTTCGTTATGTTGACGGCGGCGACGTCGAAGACGCCGATGCGCCAAGCGATCCTGATATCGCACCGAGCCGTGAAGTGGCTTTCAAAATAATTGCCGATATAGCGGCGGCGCATTAAGTCGCGCGCGTAAATACGCTTTTCCGTGTTCTCATCACTTCGTACACTGTGTGCAGCGCATACCGCGTGGGGAGATGGTCGTCGAGATGGAGAGTTTTGATTACGTGATCGTCGGCGCTGGTTCAGCTGGCAGCGTCCTCGCCAATCGCCTGAGTGAAGACCCAAGTGTGAGTGTATGTGTGCTCGAAGCGGGGCCACCGGATTACAGCCCGTTTATTCATATCCCGGCCGGTTTTATTCACACCATCAAAGACCCGAAAATCAACTGGATGTACGAGACCGAGCCGACCGAATGGACGGCAGGGCGTGCGATCCAGCAGCCGCGCGGCAAAACGCTGGGCGGGTCGAGCTCAATCAACGGGCACATTTATACGCGCGGCAATCGGATGGATTACGACGGCTGGGCGCAACGCGGTAATTGCGGCTGGGGCTACGCCGACGTGTTGCCGTATTTCCGACGCTCGGAAGGGCGGATGGGCGAGGGCGACGACACCTTTCGTGGCCGGGATGGGCCGCTCAAGGTTACAGACATCAACTGGTCGCATCCGCTGACAGAAGCGTTTATCGCCGGCGCGCAAAGCATCGGAATTCCAAAAGCCCAAGATTATAACGGTGCCAAGCAAGAAGGCGTCACCTATTCGCAGCGCACGATTTACAAGGGCCGACGCATGTCGACGGCGCGGGCATTTTTGCGTCCGGCGATGAAGCGCCCGAACGTGCGCGTTATCAGCCGTGCACATGCGACCGAAATTCTGTTTGAGGGTAAACGCGCCATTGGTATCAAGTACCTCAAGGGTGGACCAAATGGAAAACCGCGCCAAGTGATGGCGGGGCGCGAAGTGATTTTGTCCGGTGGTGTGATCAACTCACCACAGTTGTTGCAGATATCTGGCGTCGGCGCGCCGGAACATTTGGCATCCATCGGCGTCAATGTGCGCCATGCCTTGCCGGGTGTGGGAGAGAACTTGCGCGATCACTACGCGCCCCGCTTTACGGCTCGCGTCAAAAATATCGAAAGCATCAACGAGCGGACGCGTGGCCTCAAACTGCTGGGCGAGATCGCGCGCTGGGGGCTGACGCGGAAGGGCATTTTGTCGTTAAGCCCGACGCTGGTGTATTGCTTTTGGCGATCCAATCCCGACGTTGAAACCAATGATCTGCAATTCACCTTCACACCGGCGAGCTACAAAGAAGGCGTGCAGTCCGAACTCGACGAATTTCCGGGTATGACGATTGCGGTCTGGCAGCAGCGACCGGAGGCCAGCGGCTATGTCCGGGCGAAGTCGTCGGACCCGTTCGAAAAGCCGGCAATCAATCCGTGCTATTTGGAAAACGAATATGATCGTCGTGTGTTGTTGTCGGGCATGAAGCAGGCGCGCAATCTTTTGCGCACGGATCCACTGAAGCCTTATTTCGATTATGAAATTTACCCGGGCGACAGCGTGCAAAGTGATGCGGACTTAATGCAGGTCGCGAAAGAGCGCGGCACCACCACGTTCCATCCCATGGGCACATGCCGGATGGCGCCGACCAGCGACCCGACAGCCGTCGTCGACGATGAATTGCGGGTGCATGGGCTTAGCGGGCTCAGAGTCGTGGATGCGTCGGTGATGCCGATGATGCCGTCGGCCAATTTGAACGCGCCGACCATCATGATTGCCGAAAAGGCCGCCGATATGATCCGGGGGCGCACCCCACCCGAGCCGGTTATCTTGAACGACTAGACGGCGATTTACGCGTCGCCGGGCACACCGTAGCTGGGCGCTGATGTAGGGTCGAGGGCGCGGGTCACATAGTCATCCATCAACGGTTTGTAACGTGCCCAAAGGGCGGCGAGTTCTGTGACCGGATCGTTTTCGGTCCAATCGATGCGGAGATTTGCCACTGGCCATGAAACCTTGTCGACAATCAACATACCAGCGGAATGGACCGGGCCGGCTTCGCCGCCGGCGTCGCGCCCGGCTTCAAGCGCGGAGATTAGGCATTCGCCGATGTCAGCACCGGTTTCAGATGTGTCCGCAAATGACGTGATCATCGCTTGTGGCACACCAATGTCTGCTAGCATGTTGCCGCCGGCAACGGCGTTGGGAATGGCCGCCTCGGTGCCGAGACCGAGCAGTTGCGCGCCGGAATGCGACGCCGTGCCGCCGTACCGATCGACCACCAGCAATTGCCGGTATTCCATATACTCTGCGCTGTCACATAGGGTGTCGATGACCTCAAGGGCGTCTGCCTCAGCTCGCAACAGCTTAAGGCCACGGGGTCCCAGCGAAGGATCGGTGACATTTTGTGTCGCTATCGCACCGATTCCAGCTTCGGCGAAAGCGCACCGTGCGGCGACCGCCGGACTGGAAGAAGCGACGATGACCCCAAACTTACCGCTGTCTGGGCATCGTGCGACCAGAGAAAATGTCATTCCGCAGCGCCCTTTCGTGTTTCAGCAGCCTTTTGCAGAAAGTGTAAAGGCCCCGCCCAATCGTCTTGGCTAAGGTGCAGTGCACTGCCAATGGCGTTGCGGTATTCTTCGTCGGTGCGGATCATGGCTGACCTCCGCGTTAAAATAAGTTGCTCAATATGCAGCTTCGGACGAAACGGGGCCCGGGGTAAAGGGTGTATTTTTGCGAAGCGGGGTTTGTGCTTTCAGCGTTAGGTCGTTAGAAACGCCGTTGTTTTGGCACTTTGCCGGGTCGTTGTTACAGACAAACGGAAATATTTATGGACTTTTTTGCGGCGAATCCAGCTGAGTTGGCGGCTTTTGCCGCCGCGCTATTGGCGACGGGTGCCGTGGCCGGTGTGTTGGCGGGCCTGCTTGGTGTGGGCGGCGGTATCGTTATCGTGCCGATTTTGTACAACCTGCTGCCGTTTCTGGGTGTCCAGGAAAGTGCCTTGATGCATGTCGCCATCGGCACCTCGCTTGCTACCATCGTACCAACGTCGATTGTTTCGGCCAGGGCGCACTATAAGCGGGGCTCGCTCGATCTTGATCTCATTAAAAGCTGGTGGCCGGCGGTCGGCGCGGGCGCACTGATCGGCGCCTGGCTCGGCAGCGGTGCGGACGCGCGGGTCCTCACCGGTATTTTCGGTGTCGTTGCGGTGTTGGTCAGCCTCAACATGGCGACCCGCAAGGATGGCACCTTTATTCGGGACGGCCTGCCGGGGGGCATCGTCAAACAGCTGATCGGTTTTGTGTTGGGTGGGATTTCGGTGACCATGGGCATTGGCGGTGGCACTTTGGGTGTGCCGACGTTGAGCGCATTTAATTTTCCGATCCGCCGCGCCGTCGGCACGGCGTCGTTGTTGGGTCTCGTGATCGCGATCCCCGGCACCATTGCGTTTATCGCGTCGGGCATCGGCAATCCCGACTTGCCGCCGCTCAGCATTGGTTACGCCAACATGATCGGTTTCGCGATGATCGTACCCACGACCATGCTGATGGCGCCTGTGGGCGCAAAGATCGCCAACACCATTAACGCCCGCGCGCTACGTATTGCATTCGCCGTGTTCCTTGCCATCACGGCGGCGCGCATGTTGTATGCGACAGCTAAATCATTTGGTCTGATGTGATTTGAGGAGTTAGACGGATGCTGAATACCCCGACCGCCCTTGGCGGCATGGTGACCGCCCCCCATCACTTGGCGTCTGAAGCGGGCGTCCGCGTGCTGCGTGACGGCGGCAACGCGGTTGAAGCCATGGTCGCCATGGCAGCCGCAATTGCCGTTGTGTATCCGCACATGAACGCGGTCGGTGGTGACGGGTTTTGGCTGATCGCCGAAAAGGGCAAGGCACCGGTTGGTATCGATGCAGCGGGCCAAAGTGCCGGGCTGGCAAGCCCAGCTTTCTATCAAGATCAAGGCTTGGATCAGATACCGTCGCGTGGCCCGGGCGCTGCGCTGACCGTCGCAGGCACCATCGGCGGCTGGGCCGAGGCGCTCAAGATCGGTGGCGGTAAACTGCCGTTATCGCGCTTGCTCGAAGACGCGATCCGTCATGCAAACGATGGCGTGCCGGTCACCGTCGGCCAACATGAACTGACGCTGGATAAACTCGACGGGCTGATCAATGTCCCGGGCTTTGCCGAGACCTATTTACGTGACGGTGCGGTACCCGCGCCCGGCGATGTGCTGCGCCAGCCCGCTTTGGGCGCCACGTTGGCCCATTTGGTCGAAGCCGGCCTGGATGATTTCTATCGGGGCGATATCGCACGCGCGAACGCCAAGGTGCTGACCGATATCGGCAGCCCGTTACGTTTGTCAGATTTGGAAGCCTATCAAGCCAAGCAGGTCGCAGCGCTTCAGGTTAAGACGAGTGCCGGCACCGTCTATAACATGCCGCCGCCAACGCAGGGCGTCAGTTCGTTGATGATCTTGGCGTTGTTTGATCGCTTGGGCGTGAAAACTGCCGAAGGATTTGATTTCGTGCACGGTCTGGTCGAGGCTACCAAGCAAGCCTTCATCCTGCGCAATGCCGAACTTACCGACCCGGCCTTTATGAGCCAAGACGTGCAAGCGTGGTTGGATGACGGGTTTTTGGACGATCTGGCCGCCAATATTGATATGGGTAAAGCCCTTGCATGGCCGGTGCCGACAAAGCCGGGTGACACCATCTGGATGGGCGCGATTGATGCGGACGGTCGCGCGGTCTCGTTTATTCAAAGCATTTTTTGGGAATACGGTTCGGGCGTCGTCGTGCCGGAAACCGGTGTGCTGTGGCAAAATCGGGGCCACGGCTTCACATTGGACGCAGAGCATCCGAACGTCTTGGCGCCGGGCAAGCGACCATTCCATACGCTGAATCCGGCGATGGCATCGCTCAACGACGGCACGGTGCTGAGCTACGGCACTATGGGCGGCGAAGGGCAGCCGCAGACCCAGGCCGCCGTGTTCGCGCGCTATGCCTTCTTCCAACAAAGGCTGCAGGAATCTGTCACCGCGCCGCGCTGGCTTTTGGGTCGGACGTGGGGCGAGGAAAGCACGACCTTGAAAGTGGAAAGTCGGTTTGAGCCGACATTGGTGCAACAATTGCGAGAAGCTGGCCATACCATCGATATGATGGACGCGTTTAACTCGACCATGGGGCATGCCGGCGCCGTCGCGTTGCGTCCGAACGGCGTTTTCGAGGGTGCAACCGATCCCCGCAGCGACGGGGCTGTCGCTGCGTTTTGAGCCTTTCCGCGCTGGACAGTATTGATCATCGGCCTATCATCGCTGAATGGGATCGATAGAATCCCGGGGCATAAGAGGGAGCGAACGGATGGGGCGGTATTTCGCATTGATCGGGATGGCGTTGGGCGTGGGGGTCGGTGTGATCCTCACCGGGGCCGGATTTGCCGCCGGACCTTGGGTCCTGATGGTGGCGGTCCCGTTTACGGCGCTGGGCATTTATGACGTCTTGCAAGCGCGCCACACGCTTTGGCGCAACTATCCGATTATCTCGCATATGCGCTGGGTGTTTGAAGGCATCCGACCCGAGATCAGACAATATTTGATCGAAAGCGACGCCGATGCGTTTCCGTTTAATCGCGAGCAACGCTCATTGGTGTATCAACGCGCCAAGAACGAACTGCAGACCATCCCGTTCGGCACCCAGCAAGATGTCTATGCATCCGACTATACGTTTTTCAGTCATTCGTTTAAGCCCGAACACGTTGATCCTAACGCGCTGCGGATCACGGTCGGTGGGCCGGATTGCAAGCAGCCATATAGCTGTTCTTTGCTGAATATTTCTGCGATGAGCTTCGGCTCGCTCAGCGGCAACGCCATCGCAGCGCTTAATCGCGGCGCTAAGATAGGTGGCTTTGCGCACGACACCGGTGAGGGCGGCATTTCTAAGTATCATTGGAGTCAGGGCGGCGACATTATTTGGGAATTGGGCTCGGGCTATTTCGGCTGTCGCACTAATAAAGGCGGCTTCGACGCCGATATCTTCGCCGAAAAAGCAAAGCATCCGCAGATCAAGATGATCGAGATTAAGCTGTCGCAGGGTGCAAAGCCCGGTCACGGCGGCATGTTGCCGGGTGCCAAGGTGACCCAGGAAATCGCCGATGCGCGTGGCGTGCCAATCGGCACCGACTGCATTTCACCCGCCGCGCATTCAGAATTTTCAACGCCGTTAGGGCTGATCGATTTTATCTCTCAGTTGCGCGAGCTTTCAGGCGGCAAGCCGGTCGGCTTTAAGCTGTGTGTCGGTCACCGCCGTGAATTCATGGCGGTCATCAAGGCGATGCTGAAGCGCGATGTGTATCCGGACTTTATCGTCATTGACGGCAAAGAAGGCGGCACCGGCGCTGCGCCGCTGGAGTTTTCGAATTCGGTCGGGTTGCCGCTGCGTGACGGCTTGCACTTTGTCAATATGGCACTGATCGGGGCGGGTATCCGTGATCGGATCAAGCTTGGCGCCAGCGGTAAGATTGTTTCTGGTGCGGATATGGCGCGCGCCATGGGGCTGGGTGCAGATTGGTGTAATTCTGCACGCGGGTTTATGTTCTCAATCGGCTGCATCCAGGCGCGGGCATGTCACACCAACCGTTGCCCGACCGGGGTCGCGACGCAAGATCCGTTACGTCAGTCTGGTCTGCACGTCGGCGACAAAGCGCAACGGGTCGCGAACTTCCACCGTAATACCATGACCGGTTTTGCCGAGATGGTCGGCGCAATGGGCCTGACCTCACCACACGAGATCACGTTCAACATGATCAATTTTCGCGAACCTCATCTGAGTGGCACGTCTTTGGTGCGCTTAGAGCCAGGTCAGTTGGACCGTGCCGATTGCCCCGAAGAATACGCCATGCATTGGCGTGTCGCGCATGCGGAATCGTTTCATCGGCTGGGACATACCAGCAGCGCAGCTGCGGATTAATCGAGTTCCATCGCCGCGTCGAGCGCGGTCCCGACGACGACCAATTGCGGAATCGTGTACAGGAACGAATCCAGCGTCCGCACCATAGCCGCCGGGTCTTCCAGCGGCGCGGGTGCAAGGCCGCGTGACAGCGCGCGGCTTTGAACGTCGGCAGTCACCGGTGCCATCGCCGCCATCAAATCGTCCATGCGAGAGTTAATCTCGCCTCGCTGCATGGCATCGCCCAGTCCAGGGGCGATCGCCAACAACAGCTGTGGCCAGATCGCGAGATGTCGATAGAGCGTCGGAATAACCTGTCCACCGGTGTTCGGAATGCCGGCACTGAGCATGAGGACGGCGGCGCGGACATCTGGCTGCATCTCGTCCAGGTTCAGTGGCGCCGGTAACTTGCTGGCCGTGGGAGCAGCGACCGGGTCGCGACGTGGCAATGCGGCCGTGCTCTCCGCCGCCGTCGCCGTGCCTGCGAGAATTTCGCGAACCGTCGTCATCAGCCCGAGATTGATCGGATTCATGCGATTGTAGGTCGCCAGCATCGCCTTGATAACCGTGCAATCCTCGGCGCTGACGCCGTATGCTATGATCTCGTCACGTTGCATGGGCGGCAATTTTGCGACGGCAATGTCGTGGGTGATCCCTAGCGCGTGCGCCGCCAATTGACCGCTTTTCAGGTCAGCCCCGACCACGTCCCAAACCCAATCTAAAAAGCCCGGAAAGACCGCAAAGTGCCGATAGATCAATGCCGGTGAGCCGACGCCGGTCGCCGTCATGATTTGATTATAAATCGCGCGGGTGGCGGGGTCGGCATCGGTGACGGAAACTTCGGGGAGGGTCTCTGACATGGATTATCTCTCTGGTCACAGGAATCGGGCACCGGCAAAGAATAGCCTACGCTTTGTGATGAGACCATATCATGGCTTTTGATTTTGTCTTGGTTTGATAGGCTGCAAAAATGTTGATTGCAGATATCGGCGGCACGCGATCTCGGTTCGCCCTGGCACCCCAGCCGGGCGATATTGGCGATGCTGTTGAATTGCCGACCGGCGCGAAGCCGCTGGTTGCGACCCTCGAAGATGCGCTGACTGCATTGGGTGCCACAGCATCGGCCCATGACGCGGCGTTTGCCGTCGCCGGTGCCGTTGAGGACGGGTGCGCGGATCTAACGAACGCCGGTTGGTCTTTTGATGCGGCAGATATTGCTGCCACGATGGGTTTTCAGCGCGTCACCGTCATCAATGATTTTCAATCTATCGCCGCCGCGTTGCCTTTGCTCGGTGAAGACGGCACGGTGAAAATCGGTGGCGGTGAACCGGACGTATCGGCGCCGATGCTGGTGCTGGGACCCGGCACGGGCCTCGGTGTTGCGGCCTCGGTCCTGACCGAAGGCGGCGGGCGGATGGAACTCGCAGGCGAGGGCGGGCACGTCACCCTGGCCGGGCGCACCGGCGAGGAAGACGCGATCTTAGTGCGCATGCGGACCCTGTACCCGCATGTGTCGGCGGAACGTATTTTATCCGGCCCTGGCCTTGAGATCATGCACAAGGTGCGCACCGGTGAAGAACTCAGCGCGGCGGCGATTGCCGCTGCCGCCATCGCAGGCGAGCCGACGGCGCTTTCCAGCGTGCATGTGTTTACCGATTTTTTGGCGACCGTCGCGTCGGACGCCGCGTTGACGCTGGGGGCGAAAGGAGGCGTCTATTTGGCCGGCGGTGTGCTGACTGGGCTCGGCAGCGCTTTCGAGGGCAAGCGGTTTCATAAAAGGTTTTGCGATAAAGGACGTTTTTCGGATTATCTGTCGGTGCTGCCGGTGTATCGGGTCACGCATCCGCAGCCCGGGCTATTGGGGCTCAGCGCCAGAGCTTGATATTTCAGAGCTTGAGATCCCGGCGCTTGAGATTAAGGGCTGCGGGGTCTCGCTCAACAGCACCGCTGCGTGTGCCCGACAAATCTCGGTCAGCCATGTGATGACGTTGCGCACCGCCGGGCGCTTGCGGGTGTCATCCAAGACCATCAACCAAGATTCCCGATGCATAATCGGTGTGCCCGGCGCGACGCGGACCAGGCTTGGCCGCGCATCCCCCAACATGCAGCCGATGATGCCGGCACCCACACCACGCGTTACCGCATCGGTATAGGTCGCGCCGGTGGCGACGGTGACGGCGACGTTTTTTGCCGGCACGTTGGCATCGATCCATTGTTGTTCAGGCAGATAATCCAGTGGGCGCGAGAACCCGACCCAAGGGGCATCTGGTCTGAGCTGCTTATTTTCATCCAGAAGGTGAGGCGCTGCATAAATCCCCAAAGCCAGATCAGCGAGTTTTCGGATACGCGCGGCTCCGCTGCTGGGACGGGCATGGCGAATGGCGATGTCGGCTTCGCCGCGTTCCAACACCACGTTGCGTTCTTCGCCGACAAAGTCCAAGCGGATGTGCGGGTTTTTATTTAGGAAAGAGGTTGCGTGCGCGTTCAAAAACCCGGTGATGAAGGTCGATACGGCTGAGATGCGGACCGCTTGTCGGTCTTCGGTGCGCGACGCCTCAATATCCGTTTCAAGGTCGGCGGTCAGCGCTTCGATCCGCTCCGCGCGTCTGGCCACGGCGCGGCCGGCTTCGGTCATGATGATCCCGGCTTCGGCAATGGTGAACAGTTTGACGCCGAGCGCGTCTTCAAGCGCATGGATGCGCCGACTGACGGTGCTTTGATGGACATGCAAGGTGTTCGCCGCCGCGTTCATCGTTGGGTGGCGCGCCAAGGCCAGCGCGAATTTCAGGTCATCCCAAGATAGTCTTTCCAAGTTCATTGCTGCAGTTTTGCGTTGTTCATGCAAAATTGCAATGCATAAACGCAATATTGTGGATTGCTGGTGTGCGTCGCGTGTCGCATGGTGGTGGCAACAGAGAGCTCGATGAGCCATTCCACAGGAGTAACGCAGATGAGCAACCTTGCTGAAGAATACGACGCCGGACGCCACGTGCGTGCACCGTTATTATTTGCCGCTCCCGACGGCACCGCCCCCGAAGTGATTGTGCCGAAGGGCAGCGACGATGCCCCAACCCGCAGCGGTCTTGATGAACAAGAAGTCCTGATCGCCGATGGTCGCACCCGTGCCGCCGCGTTCAGCCTTAACCGCGAAGGGTTTCAGTTTTTGAAGCGGCCAAGTGTGGTCATGAACTTCGAAGACGACGCCGAAGTCCAACGGGTTTATTACCCGGAAATCCGTGAGATCGTTGCCGATGCCGTCGGCGCCAGTGAGGTTGAGATTTTCGACCACACGATCCGTGTCACCGACCCGGAAACATCGTACCGTCGTCCCGCCAGCCATGCGCACAATGACTATACGGTGGCGTCGGGGCCGAGCCGACTTCGCGATATGATCGGCGATACGCGCGCCGACGCATGGGCAAAAGATCGCTTAGTACAGGTTAACGTGTGGCGTCCCATCGCCGAGCCGGTGATGCAAATGCCGTTGGCGTTGTTGGACGCGTCGAGTTTATCCGAGTCCGATCTGGTTGAAACATCGATTATCAATCTGCGCCAGAACGGGCGCGTCGGGAAGATCTACAGCGTGCGCAAAGCGCCCGGCCAGCAGTGGTTCTATTTTCCGCATATGACCATGTCGGAAGCAATCTTGATCAAAGGCTATGACAGTGCCCAAGACGGGCGCGCGCGGTTTACCCCGCATTCGGCCTTTGCCGATCCGACAACGCCCGCAGATGCACCGCCGCGTCGGTCCATTGAAGTGCGGACGTTCGCCCGCGTTCCAGTGTGAGCCCCGGCATGAGCGCCGAGAAAAAGAACGCGTCCGCCGTCACGGGCAGTTGCCTGTGCGGCGGCGTCGCGTTTTCTGCGCAACGCTTCGACGGGCCCGTGGTCGCCTGTCATTGCACGCAATGCCGCAAGACATCGGGCCATTTTGTGGCTGCGACGCGGGCCAAAAGAGCGCACATTAAATTTTCACGTGACGAGACGCTGACTTGGTTCCGTTCGTCCGCTGAAGCCGAGCGAGGGTTCTGCAATCAGTGCGGTGGTAATCTGTTTTGGCGCCGGATCGATAGCGAAAACATGTCGATTATGGCCGGCACGTTGGATGCGCCGACAGGTCTTCATCTGACACGGCATATTTATGTCGTCGATAAAGGCGATTATTACGACATTGAAGACGGCTTTGAGATATTTGAAGGCTCGGACGAATAATCTTAATCTAACGGTGCCTTAATGTTTCATGCATCTGCTGAAATCTAGGGCTAGGGCGCGCATCAATTCAAGATAAAGCGCGGGTCCCTCTGTAAGGGATGCGCCCAGCGGATCAAGTCTTCCCATCTTGGCGCCCGTGCCGTCGGCGATGACACGGATCAGCTTTTCTGAGAATTGTGGCTCAGCAAATACACAGCGCACGCCGTCGCGCACAATCTGATCTCGGACCGCAGCGACGCGGGCGGCGCCCGGCGGGTGTTGCGGTGTCAGCGAGAGCGCGATCATCGGCTGCAATTCGAAGTGTTCAGTGAAATGGCCGTAGGCGTCGTGCAGGGCGACGGCGCGTTCATCACGAAACGGCGTCAGAATGACACGGAGTTCGGACTCCAACGCGGCGATGATTCCCAACGTGCGGTCTTTGTTTGCGTCAAACTGGGCACGGTGCTGTGGTGCGATTGCGCTCAAGGCGTCGGCGATCCGGCGCACCATATCTGCGGCCATGCCGGTATCAAGCCAGATATGCAGGTCCGTTTCATGCGCATCATGGCTGTGCGTATGGCCATGGGTATCGGCGGGGGCTTCGCGCCCGTCAGGGCCCAGGCGGACCACGCGTGCATTGCCGCCCAACGTTTGCAGCGATTTTTCCAAGAACCCTTCGAGGCCAGGACCGATCCAAAATATCGTGTCAGCATCTGAGATCGCGCGCGCATCACTTGGCTTCAGCGCATATCCATGCGGCGAGGCCGCACCCCGGACAATCAAATGCGGCGAGCCGATATCGCCCATCACGGATGCGACCAAGCTGTGCACCGGCTTGATCGAGGCCACGACCTTCAGGTTACTTGCCGCCGCCGTTGTGATGGGCGTGAGGGCGATCAGGAAAAGGAGGGCGGCAATACGCGCAGTCAATGTCATGTGGAACTCCGGCCATGGCGAAGCATCGGTCCTTGAGCGGCGTCGCTGATGAGTGTAATGATATAACGTTATGGATGAAGCACGACAAGACATAGTCCCTGTAAATCCCACGCGTCCCGGCGTCAGTGGGGATGCATTGCTGTCGGCGCGCGGCCTCGGCGTGCGCGGGCCGTCCGGTTGGTTGATCGAGGGCGTCGATATTCACGTCAGCAAAGGTGAGATCGTGACGCTGATCGGTCCTAACGGGTCCGGCAAAAGCACCACGGTGCGTGCGCTGTTGGGCTTGATCCAGGCGGACGCCGGGGTGATTGAACGTGCCCCCAAGCTCAGCATCGGCTACGTGCCGCAAAAACTCAGCATCGATTGGACGCTGCCGCTGAGCGTGCGTCGGTTTATGAATTTGAGCGCCCGTCATCCAAAAGACGCGGTCGACGCAGCCCTTGAAGAGGTCGGCATCATTGAGCACGCGGGCGCCGACGTACAGGGGCTGTCGGGCGGCGAGTTTCAACGCTTGCTGCTGGCTCGTGCCATGGTCGGTGCACCGGATTTATTGGTGCTGGATGAACCCGTGCAGGGTGTCGATCCGAGCGGTCAAATTGCGCTTTATGAGCTGATCGCGAGCCTGCGCCAGCGACACGGCTGTGCGATCTTGATGATCTCGCACGATCTGCACATCGTCATGGCCGCAACCGATACGGTTGTCTGCTTGAACGGGCACGTCTGCTGTTCGGGCACACCGCAGTCGGTTTCGGAAAGTCCCGAGTACCGCATGTTGTTCGGCCCGCGTGCCGCAGAGGCGTTGGCGGTGTATCACCATCATCACGACCATAAGCATTTACCGGATGGCCGCGTCGTTGCGTCCGATGGCAGTGACGCCCACGCGGCGTGTACGCATCCGGATCATGATCATGGATGATTTTTTGCTCCGCGCGCTTCTCGCCGGGATCGGTGTGGCCATCGTCGCCGGGCCACTCGGCTGTTTTATCGTTTGGCGGCGGATGGCGTACTTCGGTGACACCATGGCGCATTCGGCGTTGCTGGGCGCAGCGCTGTCGGTGCTGCTCGACATCAATGTGACGGCAGGCGTTTTTATGATCGCCGTCATGGGGGCCGGCGCGCTGATCTTGCTGCAACGCCGCCAGCCGCTGTCGACCGATGCCTTGCTCGGGATTCTATCGCATTCGATGTTAGCCCTGGGTATCGTTATCGTCGCTGGGATGACCTGGCTGCGGATCGATATCATGGCGTTTTTATTCGGCGATATCCTAGCTGTGACCGGCGTCGACCTGATGGTGATTTGGGGCGGTGCAGTGGCGGTGTTGGCAGGTCTGATGTTGATCTGGCGTCCGCTGCTGGCCGGTACCGTGAACATGGAACTCGCTGCCGCTGAAGGTCTGAATCCGGAACGCGCACGGATCGTTTTCATGCTGTTGTTGGCCGCCGTGATCGCCATTGCTATGAAGGTGGTCGGTATTTTGCTGATCACGTCGCTGCTGATTATTCCGGCTGCTACGGCCCGGCGCTTTGCCAGCGGGCCAGAGGTGATGGCTGTGTTGGCTGCCGTGATCGGTGTGCTGGCCGTGATCGGCGGGCTGATGGGTTCGTTTACCTGGGACACGCCGTCCGGCCCCAGCATCGTCGTCTGCGCCGCTGTGCTTTTTGCGCTGAGCCTGCTGGGTGGCGCGCGGCGCAGGGGCGCGCTCAGGGGCACAGGTTAGGGGCGGCGGATGCGTGATCTTACAAAAAACCAGCGCGCTGTCTTGAATAGCCTGACCATTTCCGGCCGCGCCCTGACCGCGTATGACATACTTGATGACGTCCGCGATGTCGGCATTCGTGCGCCGGTGCAGGTTTACCGTGCGCTTGAGGCCCTGACGGCGCGCGGCATCGTGCACCGGATCGAGAGCATGAACGCATTCGTCGCCTGCGCCCACGGCCACGACACGCCGCACGGCCCCGGCGCCAAGCCGCACCATGCCACCATCGCGTTTGCGATCTGCGACGACTGCGGCCTGGTCTCGGAAATTCCCGCCCCCAAAGTCGAAAAATCATTAGGCGCCCTGGCCCAAGACCAAGGCTTCACCACCGACCACGCCGTCCTAGAGCTTCGCGGGCAATGTGGCACCTGCGCGGCAGGGCAGGGACACGACTAAGTGTCACTATCCCATTTTATGGGATGAAAAATATCAATAATGTTGATTTGTGACGTTTTGAGTGGTAGAATTTCGCCCGTAAAGATCGGCAAAAGCCGTCGTCCCTGTCCGGAGGAAATGTCATGAGCACCGATGCTGCCCAAAAAACCCCTGCAAATTCTGCCGATGCGAACCGTGAAAAAGACGTGATCAAAGGCTTGGTCACCAAGGCGCGCGCCGCTATGGCACAGTTTGCCAACGCCGATCAGGCGCGGGTCGACGAAGCGGTCACCGCACTCGCTTGGGCGATTTATGAACCGGCGCGGGCGCGCGAACTTGCTGCATTGGCGGTCGAAGACACCGGTCTCGGCAACGTCGACAGCAAGATCATGAAAAATCAACGTAAGACGTTCGGTTGCTTGCGCGATCTGTCGCGGGTTAAATCGGTCGGCATCGTCGAAGAAATTCCGGAAAAAGGGTTGGTCAAATATGCCAAGCCGGTGGGTGTCGTTGCTGCCGTGACCCCGTCCACGAACCCGGCTGCGACCCCGGTCAACAAGGCAATGTTTGCGATTAAAGGTCGCAACGCCGTGATCATCGCGCCGTCGCCTGCGGGCATCGGCACCACCACCAAGACGGTCGGCTATATGCGCGCTGAATTGGAAAAGATCGGCCTGCCGGCGGATCTGGTGCAGGTGCTGCCGGCACCAGTGAACAAGCAGCTGACGCAGGAATTGATGTACGCCTGCGATCTGGTGATCGTGACCGGTTCGCAAAATAATGTGAAGCGCGCGTATTCATCGGGCACACCCGCGATCGGCGTCGGTGCCGGTAACGTACCGGTGGTGATCGACGAGACCGCAGACTTTGACGATGCCGCTGAAAAGATCTGCAAATCGAAAATTTTCGACAACTCGACGTCATGTTCGTCGGAAAACTCGCTGATCATTTTGGACAGCGTCTACGACCAAGCCATGGACGCGCTGAAGCGCGCCGGCGGCTATTTGTGCTCGGCCGAGGAAAAAGAAAAAGTCCGCGAGAACCTGTGGGTCGACGGGCATCTGAACCGCCACGTCATCGCCAAAGACGCGGACATCTTGGCCGACGTGTTCGGCCTCGGCGACCAAGCCAAGGGGCATAAGTTCTTCATGGTCGAAGAAGGCACGGCGGATGCTGACAGCAAGTTCATCGACGAAAAGTTGTCGCTGGTGCTGACCATCTATCGTGCCAAAGACATGGACGATGTGGTCAAGCAGTTGAACACGATTTTGGACGTGTGTGGCAAAGGCCATTCGGTCGGCATTCACACCAAGGTTATGGAACACGCGGATCGGTTAGCGGCCGAAATCGACGTGGTGCGGGTGCTGGTCAATCAGGCGCACACGTTCGGCAACGGCGGCGGCTTCGACAACGGCCTCAACTTCACGCTGTCGATGGGCGGCGGCACCTGGGCCGGGAACTCCATCGATGACAATTTGAATTATCGCCACTTCATCAACATCACCCATCTGGTGAAGACGATTCCCGAAGATAAGCCGTCCGAACAAGCGTTGTTCGGCGCGTATTGGGAAAAATACGGAAAGTGATTGCGAGGCCTGGTCCTTCGAGATGCGGCTGCGCCGCTCCTCAGGATGAGGCTTCATTTATCTCCACCTCATCCTGAGGAAGCGCGTAGCGCTGTCTCGAAGGATGGAGCCGCAAGCGAGAGGAAAACACCCTATGAACTTCGAAGAATTTGCCTCGAAACCTTTGTTGAAGGCGGGCGGGATCACAGTCCCCGAAAGCGTGCTGGTCTTCGATCCGGATGCGGCCGCCGCCGCCGCCGAGAAAATCGGCAAGGTCGTGGTCAAGGCTCAGGTGCCGACCGGCAAACGCGGCAAGGCGGGCGGCATCAAGCTCGCCGCCGACCCGACCGAAGCCAGGGCACACGCAACGGCGATTTTGGGCATGGATATCAACGGGCATTTGGTCGAAAAAGTGCTCATCGAAGCGCAGTCTGATATCAAACGCGAATACTACGCTGCCGTGCTCAATGATCCGGTTTCCAAGGGACCAATGGTGATGTTCTCGACCGAAGGCGGTATGGACATCGAAGAAATCGCCACCGATACACCCGAGAAACTGAAAAAGCATGCGGTGGATATTCGCAAAGGTTTTTCGCGGGCGGACGCCGATGCCCTACTGGCCGGTATCGATCTTGAAGGCGCGGAAGCCGGCGTCGCGGACACATTGGTTAAGCTGTACGGCGTCTATATCGACAACGATGCGGAGCTGTTGGAAATCAATCCGTTGATCGTCACCGGTGACGGCAAGGTCGCGGCGCTGGATTGCAAATTCACGCTGGATGACAGCGCCATCAAGCGCCGCGAGGAACTGGCGACCCATGGCACGCCCGACAAGCTGACAGCCCTCGAATCCAGAGGCGAGGCTGCCGGGATCAAGTATATCGAGTTGGATGGTGACGTCTGTGTGCTGGCCAACGGCGCCGGACTGACCATGACGACGATGGACGTGGTGCGCCACCATGGCGGTGCGCCCGCGAACTTCTGCGAGATCGGCGGTGAAGCTTATACAAAGGCCAAAATCGCTTTGGAGCTGGTGCTTGATAAGCCTGGGATCAAAAGTCTGGTCGTTAATTTCTGCGGTGCGTTTGCGCGCTGCGATGTGATGATGGAAGGGCTTTTGAACGCGTGGGACGAGCTGAAGCCCAAGATTCCGGTGTTTTTCTCGATTGCCGGCACAGGTGATGAGGAAGCGATCCGCATGCTCAAAGAGAAGCTGGGCATGGACCCGCTGCCGAACATGAGCGAGGCCTGCAAAGCCGCCGTCAATGCTGCAAAGGGAGGCGCATAAGATGATTATCCCCCGTAAGGAAACGCGCATTCTCGTGCAAGGCATCACCGGCAAGCAGGGCACGTTTTGGACCGAGTTGATGCAGCAATACGGCGCCACGGTGGTGGCCGGCGTGAACCCGAAGAAAGCCGGCACCATACATTGTGGTGTGCCGGTGCACGGCACGGCGGTCGACGCGCAAAAAGAAACCGGCTTCGATGCGTCGTTGCTGTTTATTCCGCCGCTCGGCATGAAAGCCGCGGCCCTGGATGCGATTGAGGCCGGCGCCAAGATGATCTTATGCCTGACCGAACATGTGCCGGTGCAGGACGTGATGTACGTGATGGCTGCTGCCAAAGAAGCGGGCACCCGGATCGTCGGGCCGAACACCGCCGGTGGCGTCACCGTGGACGAGACCTTTATGGGCTTCATGCCGGCGTTCAATCAGCGCATTTTTAAGAAGGGCAACGTCGGCGTTCTGTCGCGCTCCGGCTCACTCGGCACTTTGATGTGTCAGAACATCGTCGCTGCTGGATACGGCCAGACCGCGTTCGTCGGCATCGGCGGTGATCCGGTGATCGGCACCACGACCCGCGATGCCCTGGAGGCCCTGGATAATTTCCCGGGTACCGAGGCGGTGGTGATGGTCGGTGAAATCGGGGGTGCGATGGAAGAAGACGCCGCCGAATACGCCGCCGGCATGTCTAAGCCGGTGTTCGCATTTATTGCCGGCGGTGCGGCACCGCCCGGTAAAAAGATGGGCCACGCAGGTGCCATCGTGATGGGCGACAAAGGCACCTACGCATCCAAGAAAACTGCGCTGGAAGGGGCGGGCGTCAACGTGCTGTCGACGCCGGTCCACGTCGGCGATGCGCTGAAGGAAGCGCTCGGCTAAACAGCGATAAGGCAATCACGGCAAATTTCTCCAGTCTGTGACGGCGGACACATGCGCCGTGCCCGCATGGGCGTAGCGTTTGTTCCGGGGTGTGAACAGGGTTGGAGAATTTCCATGTTTAATCAAGAAACGCTTGATGTCGTGACGCATAGCGCGTTTTTCGATGTCGAGGCTGCGCGGGCTCAGCGCCTGAGCTTGGACCAACCGCCGCAAATGCCGATCGGCGATGCGGTGCGTGTCGCCACCCGTGAAACAGGTTCGGGCACGTCCTGGCTGAGCGGGTTTTGGCGTTGTCTCAATGGCCCCGGCAAGCTGAGTGCGGCGGAATACTTCTATTATAAGCTTTACGAAAACCAGTATGACGACGAGGCACGGGTGCGGTTCGTCGGCAAGACCGCACAGGCGCGCATGCACAAGGCGTGCTGCGACACGCGCTGGTTCGCAGTGGCGACCGATAAGCTTTTATTCCTGTCGATGATGCGCGGCGCTGGGATTCCGGTGCCGGAAACCCTGGCGGTTTTCGACGCCACCGGACGGCGCACGCATGCGCATATGATTTCCTCTGTGGACGGCATGATGGCGTTTTTGAACAATCCGCGAAGCTATCCGCTGTTCGCCAAGCCGATTGACGGCATGTACTCCATCGGTGCTTTTGCTATGACCGACGGGGGGCACGGCATGGCACATGTGCCGGGGGCTGGGAATGTTTCGGTGCGCGAGATCGCGGACTATATGCAAAAACTCGGCAGCGACGGCTATCTGCTGCAGCGTACCTTGCTGCCGGCGACGGTGCTGGCCGATGCGTTCGGCGGTGCCTTGGCGACGGTGCGGTTTTTGGTCTTGAACGGCAAGGCCGGGCCGAAGATTGAAAGTGCGGTCATCAAAATCCCGAAAAAGGGCAGCATCGCCGACAATTATTGGCGGGACGGCAATATGCTGGGCGCCCTCGATGCTGACAGCGGGCAGATCACGCGGGTCGTTGCAGGCAGCGGGGCGACACTATCCGAAGTCAGCCATCACCCGGATACCGAGGCGGCCTTGATCGGCTTGCAATTGCCCGATTGGCACGCGGCGCGCGCCATGTGTGAACGCGCCGCCGGCACGTTGCCGGGGTTGGGCACGCAGTCGTGGGATATCGCGCTGACCCCGAAGGGGCCGGTTGTGATGGAGGTCAACTGGGGCGGGGACTTAAACCTGCATCAGCTCGCGCATGGCCGTGGCGCTTTGACGGCGACGTTTGCCGCGCACCTGCGTCGCCACGGCTATGAAGGCAAGCTGCCGCTGACAAACGAAGCCGACGGCACTTAGGGTTCTTCGGCGTGATTTGGATGATCGTGGTGTTCGAAGTCTAGAACGGGTGCTGCATCCAATTCAGGCGCGTCCATCATCGTGGCGACCCGTTGCAGGGCGGAGACGATCATCGTCTGTTCCCACGCTTGCAGCGGCGCGAACTGTTCGGCGAAGCGTCGGTGCAGGGCTTCGGGCGCCTCTTCAAGCACGCTGTGACCCAACTCGGTGAGGCGCACAAATACTTTGCGCTTATCCATGATGCCGCGCTCCCGGACTACCAGCCCCATCCGTTCTAACTTCACGACAATGGCGGTAACCGAAGCTTGCGCCATACGTACTTGCTGGGTGATCGCGCCGACGGTCATGTCGTCACCGTCTTCGAGGGCTTGCAGCACCATCAGTTGAGATGTCTTGAGGTTGGTCGCCGCGCGTAGCGCCTTGGCGTGAATTTCGGTGGCGCGGAGAATCCGGCGAATGGAAATTAGAGCGTCGTGCAGCGCGTCCATGTGCGGGGTATCTCCGGGGTCCTTTGCAGGGTGCGTCGTTGCGTGCGCAGATGACGCTTTATCACCATTCGTGCATCTGAGAACCCCTGTATATGAGAAATTTCCTTCCATGCCTAAGGATTATGTTAAAATTCATCGATATTCAATGTAATTTTATGACGCGTTGTTGTCTCTCAGTGAACAAATTTTCCAGATATTACAATAAACCCTGATAAATAAAATATATTTTGCCATTGGGTTGACGTTTTTTCCGTGGGTCGGTATATATCTCGCAACTTAATTACATCGTTTTTCGATATAATATGGAGACATCACGTGACGAAGCTGCCGAACGCACACTTGACGGACGTTCCAGACATTGATCTGACGTTGCGCCGCCCGGATGCCGAAGATGGCGCGGCGGTGAACGAGTTGATTGAGCAGTGCAAGCCGCTCGATGAAAATTCCGTCTATTGCAACCTGTTGCAGTGCTCGCATTTCGCTGAAACCAGCTCGTTGGCTCAAGTTGACGGTGAAGTCGCCGGTTTCGTGTCAGGCTATCTGGTGCCGGAAAGCCCGGACAGCTTGTTTGTATGGCAAGTTGCGGTGTCGCCGAAGGCGCGCGGTTTGAAGCTCGGCAAGCGGATGATCTTGGATATTCTACATCGCCCGTTCGCGAAGAACGTGCGCAATTTGCACACCACGATCACGCCGGACAATAAGGCGTCGCATGGGGTGTTTAAATCGGTTGCGCGCAGCCTGAATACTGAATTCGATACCGAGGTCATGTTTGATCAAGACGCGCATTTCGATGGCGACGCGAAAACGGAAATGCTTTGGAAAATCGGCCCGTTCAGCCGTGCGGATATTCTGCCGGCCTTGGCCAGCGTCGCGTAGCGCCAAAAAAGCTGAATAATCTGCTAACGCGTAACTGAACAATAAGATATACCTTGGGTAGTGGTTTGTGGCGACGCGTCGGAGATTGTTCGACGCATCGACCCTTGTGACGCGCCCGTAACTGCGATCAACAAAGTGAGGTTCGTTATGAACATTTTTGATAGACGTGAGTCCAAAGTGCAAAGCTATGCGCGTTCGTTCCCCGTGACGTTCGACAAGGCCGAAGGCGCCAAGCTTACCGACACCGACGGCAATGAATACATTGATTTCCTTGCCGGTGCTGGCAGCCTCAATTATGGCCACAACCACCCGAAGCTGCGCGAGAAGCTGATCGACTACATTGCGTCTGGCAGCATTACGCACGGGTTGGATATGCACACCGTTGCGAAAGAAGCCTTCCTGACGGCGTTCGAGGAAAAAATCCTCAACCCGCGCGATATGGATTATGTGCTGCAGTTTACTGGCCCGACCGGTACCAATGCAGTTGAGGCCGCGCTGAAGTTGGCACGCCATCATAAGGGTCGCTCGAACATTATCATGTTCACCAACGGCTTCCATGGCGTCTCTTTGGGCGCCTTGGCAGCGACGGGCAATCAGCACCATCGCCGTGTTGCCGGTGTCGATATGCCGGGTGTGACCCCGATGCCGTATGACGGCTATTTAGGTGACGGTTACGACACCACAATGTATCTCGACAAAGCGCTGGGCGACCCGTCCAGCGGCGTCGATCTGCCAGCGGCTGTAATCGTCGAGTGTGTGCAGGGCGAAGGTGGCCTGACGGCGGCTGATCTCGGTTGGCTCAAAAACCTAGAGACCGTTTGCCGTAAGCACGACGTGTTGCTGATCGTCGACGATATCCAAGCTGGCTGCGGCCGCACTGGGACGTTCTTCAGCTTTGAGCCTGCGGGCATCAAGCCGGACATCGTAACGCTCTCGAAGTCGTTGTCTGCCTATGGCCTTCCATTTGCGGTCACGATGATCCGTCGCGATTTGGACATCTGGGAGCCCGGTGAGCACAACGGTACGTTCCGTGGCAACAACCACGCCTTTGTGACGGCAACTGCGGCCCTTGAAGAGTTCTGGTCTGACGACACGTTTGCAAAATCCGTCCAGGAGAAGGGCGAGATCGTGCGCACACGCTACGAAGCCATGCAGGCTAAATTTGGTGACGCCATTGTCGCGTTGCGAGGGCGCGGCATGATGCAAGGCTTGGTGATGCGTTCAGGTGATCTTGCAGGCATGGTCACGAAGCACGCGTTCAAGCGCGGTCTGGTGATCGAAACGTCAGGTGCGCACGATGAAGTCGTGAAATGCTTGGCCCCGTTGGTCATCGAGATCGCCGATCTGGAGCGCGGCCTCGACATCCTTGAAGAAGCCATCAACGCCGCGCTCGCCGACCAGAATTCTAAGAGTGTCGCCGCTGAGTAAGCGGTCGACAACGATATAAGACGCGGATGCCGGCAATAAGGTCGGCCCGCTCCTTTGAACTTAGACGTATAGGAGAGGACACTTATGATCGTCCGAACCCTCAAAGACTGTGAAAATTCCGATCGTACGGTATCGACCGAAACCTGGAAGAGCGTGCGCATGTCGCTCGCCGACGACAACATGGGTTATTCGTTCCATATTACCACGATCTATGCCGGTACCGAGACGCCGATCTGGTATAAAAACCACCTGGAAACCGTGTATTGCATGTCCGGCAACGGCGAGGTTGAGACCGTGTCCGACGGCAAGGTCTATAAGATTGAGCCGGGCACCGTGTACATCCTCGATCAGAACGATAACCACCTGCTGCGGGGTGGTACCGAAGACATGCATTTGGCATGCGTTTTCAATCCGCCGCTCAACGGCCGTGAAGTGCACGACGCCGACGGCGCCTATCAGCTAAACGAGCCTGCGTTGGAAAACGCATAAACAGGTCCCGCAAGGATGCGCAGAGATGACGATGCAAAATGACAACCTCGCCCACGTCGAGACACCCAATGGCACGCAGCCGACCGTTCATAAGATCGGCGGGACTTCGATGTCGAAGGTCGAAGACGTGATGGCGAACGTCATCGTCGGGAAGCGGACCGGCGCAGACTTGTACAATCGGGTCTTCGTGGTTTCCGCTTACGGCGGCATTACCGATCTGTTGTTGGAAAACAAAAAGACCGGCGAGCCCGGGGTGTTTGCACTGTATGCTGGCTCCGACAACGATTGGGCGTGGGGCGATGCGCTGACGAAAGTGCAAGCCCGCATGATCGATATCAATGCGGATATCTTTAAAGACGAGACGGACCGCAAGATAGCAGATCGTTTCGTGCAGGAACGTATTGAAGGCGTGCGCAGTTGCCTGATCGATCTGCAGCGGATTTGTGGCTACGGCCATTTTCAGCTGCAAGAGCATTTGATGACGGTGCGCGAAATGATCAGCGGCACCGGCGAGGCGCACAGCGCGCACAACACCATGTTGTTGCTGCGCAGGCAGGGCATTGATGCGGCCTTCGTTGATCTGTCCGGCTGGCGCGAGAACGAGCAGATGTCTCTGGACGAGCGCATCAGCGCGGCCTTCGCCGATATCGATCTGTCCAACGTGTTGCCGATTGTGACCGGCTATTCGCAAGCCGCCGACGGCTTGATGGGCATTTATGGGCGGGGCTATTCAGAGGTGACGTTCTCGGCTGTGGCGCGCATCATCGGCGCCGCCGAGGCGGTCATTCACAAAGAATTCCATCTTTCCAGCGCTGACCCACGCATTGTCGGCGAAGACAAGGTGCAGCCCATCGGGCATACCAATTATGATGTCGCCGACCAGCTGTCGAATATGGGTATGGAAGCTATTCATCCTCGTGCAGCAAAAGGCCTGCGCCAGAACGGCATTCCGCTCCGAATTAAAAACACGTTTGAGCCGGAGCATCCGGGCACGGTCATCGACGATGTCTGGGCGCCCGACGACTCCCGCGTCGAAATCGTCACCGGTTTGGAAAATGCCGTTGAGGTTGAAGTGTTTGACCAAGACATGGTCGGCCTGCCGGGTGCCGGCGAAGAAACGCTCGCCGCATTCCGTCGCTTTAAGGTATCGATCGTAAGTTGGAGCATGAACGCCAATACCATGACGTTTTACGTTGAAGCCCCCCTTAAGCAGGTGCGCCGCGTCATTGAAGTCATCCAAAAGCGCCAGCCCGAAGCCGAAATCCAGACCCGCAAGGTCGATATCGTCTCAGCTATCGGTGCCAACATCCAAAGCCCGACGCTGATCGCCGATGCGACGGCCGCGCTGCGCGACCAGGGCATTGAGCTTTTGGCGGTGCATGCTCCGGCGCGTCGCGTCGATGTGCAGTTTGTCTTGGCCGACGGCGGATATGATGACGCCGTGCGCGTGTTGCATTGGGCGTTGGTCGAAAAAACCCGCAACGGGAATACGCTGGCCGCGTGACCAATTGATCTGACCCGGATATATTGATGCTTAACACCATCGTCGTCCAGTCACAGGGCGGCGGTTGAACGTCTTTTTTCCCGGGGGATTTCCATTGAGCAGTGAACTATTTACGCCGATACGGTTGCGCGAGTTAGAACTTCCAAACCGTATCATCGTCTCACCTATGTGCCAGTATTCAGCTGAAGACGGCACGGTGGGCGATTGGCATATCATGCACCTGGGCCAGTACGCGGTCTCCGGCGCCGGCCTGTTGTTCGTCGAAGCCACCGGCACCGAGCCGGAAGGCCGGATCACGCCGGGTTGCGTCGGTTTGTGGTCGGATGAAAATGAAGCTGCCCTCAAGCGTGTGCTCGATTTCTGTAACGGTTACGGCAACGTGCCGGTCGGCATTCAGTTGGCACACGCAGGTCGTAAGGCCTCGGTCAACGTGCCATGGCAGGGTGGCGCACCGCTGAGCGCCGACAACGGCGCCTGGCAGACCGTGGGACCGTCGGCAGAACCCTATGCGGACGGCTGGCATACGCCAGAAGCCATGAGCGATGAAGTCCTTGATCGCGTAAAGCAAAGCTTCGTGCAGGCGACCATCCGCTCGGCGCGTCTCGGCTTCAAGTGTATCGAATTGCATGGTGCACATGGATATTTGCTGCATCAATTCCTTTCACCGATCTCGAACCGGCGGAACGATTCTTATGGTGGCTCGCTCGAAGGGCGGATGCGCTATCCTTTGGAAATCTTTGATGCGGTGCGTGCCGTTTGGCCGGATGAACGCCCGCTCGGCATGCGCATTTCGGCGACCGATTGGGTCGATGGCGGCTGGGATCTGGAACAAAGCATCGCGTTTGCCCATGTGCTCAAGGCCCGAGGCTGCGATTACATTGATGTATCATCCGGCGGCAATTCTCCGGAACAGAAAATCCCGGTCGGTCCCGGCTATCAAAGCGGCTTTGCGGCGGACATTCGTCGGGAGACCGGTTTGACGACGATGGCGGTCGGCAAGATTACCGATCCGCTGCAGGCCGAACACATCATCCGCACCGGCCAAGCCGATATGGTGTGCTTGGCACGCGGCATGCTGTACGACCCGCGCTGGCCATGGCATGCGGCCGAGGCATTACGCGCAAAGGCGGCGTTTCCGCCGCAATATCAGCGTTGTCACCCGGCCCTGGCGGGTGAGCCGGTGCCGGGCAACCCACCGCCGCCTGAGCGTGTGGCCGCTGCGGCAGGTAAGTCATGAGCCGGCTCGGACCGATCCCGCCTGATGCCATGGATGAGGCCCAGCGCCGCGTCTTTGAAGGCATCACCGGCGGGCCGCGCGCAAAGGGTGACCCGGCCGAATTTTTGAACGAAGAAGGCGCGCTACGGGGCCCTTTTAACGCCATGCTGCGGGCACCCGAGCTTGGCGACCTAATACAGCGTTTAGGCGGCTCGCTCCGCTACGAATCGCTTATTCCCGGGCCGTTGCGCGAGCTTGCGATCTTAGTTGTGGGCCGCCACTTTCACGCCAACTTTGAATGGTATGCGCACGCCAAAATAGCCCGCAAAGAAGGCCTTTCGGACACGGTAATCGATCAGATTATGGCCGAAGTCGTTCCCGAAGACCCAGACCACGCGACGGTGTATCGATTCGTCTATGACCTGCACACCAAAAAGCGGGTCGACGACGCGCTGTATCAAGACGCACTCGACTTATTGGGCGAACGAGGTGTGGTCGAGCTGGTGTTTCTGGCAGGCTATTACGCCACTGTTTCGCACATCTTGAACGCGTTCGAGGTCGGCTTGCCGTCAGGGGCCGAGTTGCCGTTTCCGGATTAACCATCCTTCGAGACGGGCGCGAGGCGCCCGTCTCGAAGCACGTCCAAAAAGATTAGTGGTCGTAGCCGGGATTTTCCCGATCTAGCTTGCGCAACAATGCCGGCCATTCTTTGACGCCGATCGGGCGATAGCCGTCTTTCGAGTTGGCCTTGCGGTTACGCTCAATCGTGACGTCCTGCATTTCCTGGGAAATTTCCGTCGCCTTGGCGCCCGCTTGTTGGAAGGCAAGCTGGTAGCGGCATGCGCGCTCGGCCCGGTACATCCACATGAACGCTTCAGCGACCGTATTGCCGACCGTCAAAAGACCGTGGTTGCGCAGCAGTAGGACTTTGTTGTCGCCAAGGTCTTTGGCCAGGCGCTCGCGCTCCGATAAATCAAAGGCGATGCCTTCGTAATCGTGATAGCCGGCGTGCGCGATCACCGCCAAAGATTGTTGGGTGATCGGCAGCAGACCTTGTTCTTGGGTTGCAACACCGACACCGGCTTTGGTGTGGGTGTGAATGACGCAGGCAACTTCGGGTCTGGCCATGTGCACCGCCGAATGGATCACGAAACCAGCAGGATTGATGCCGAATTCGGAGTCCGTCTTTTCGTTGCCGTCCTCGTCGACTTTAACCAGCGAGGATGCGGTCATCTCGTCATACATCATGCCGAACGGGTTGATGAGGAATTGATCATCCGCATTTGGTACGCGCGCCGATATGTGCGTGGCCAACAGGTCCGACCAGCCGTACAGATCAACCAAGCGGAAACAGGCCGCTAGGTCCTTGCGCATTTGCCATTCGGCTTCCGTCACATTGGGGTTAAGGTGCGTCACGTTGTTCATTTTGGCGCTCCGTCCGTCATTCGGTTTGATGCTCATGCTATCGCAGGTTAATCTGTCGATCATCTTCGCGCGTTCTGCCGGGTCCTTCAAACGGAGTTTTTCAGTGTCTCCCGAAGCATTTACACGATCTCATGATGTTCTCATTTTGGGGGCCGGCAACGCTGCGATGTCTGCTGCCCTAACCGCGCGCCGCATGGGTGCCAGCGTTTTGATGATTGAAAGCGCCAATAAGGACCTTCGCGGCGGTAATAGCCGCCATGTGCGCAACATCCGCTACACCCACAAAGCCGCCACCGATTTCGTCACCGGCGGCTATGAAGCCGATGAATACATGGCCGATTTGATGCGCGTCACCGACGGCAACACCAACGAAGAGCTTGCGCGCTTTATGATTGATGCCTGCGAAGATGCGGTCGATTGGATGCTGGATCAAGGAATCAAGTTTCAGCCGCCGCTATCCGGCACGCTGGGTCTGGCGCGGACCAACGCGTTTTTTCTGGGTGGCGGTAAAGCGATGATGAACAGCTACTTTAAAGCCTGCGAAAAACTTGGCATCGATATCGTCTTCGAAGCCGAGGTCGAAACCCTTGAGGTCGCCGACGGTAGATTTGAAGCCGCCATGGTGCGCCATGCCGGTGAACTACACCGAGTCGAGGCACGCACCGTGGTGCTGGCATCCGGCGGCTTTGAGGCCAACATCGAATGGCTCAAGGAAGGCTGGGGCGAGATTGCCGATAACTTCTTGGTTCGCGGCTCGCCGATGAACACCGGAAAGGTGTTGCGCTCCATGCTCGATAACGGCGCCAAGCCTATCGGCGCCGTCGATCAGTGCCATGCGGTCGCGATTGATGGCCGCGCGCCGAAGTTTGACGGCGGCATCGCGACCCGGGTCGATTGCGTGATTTTCTCGGTCGTCGTCAACAAGTTGGGCCAGCGATTCTATGACGAGGGTGAGGATATCTGGCCCAAGCGTTATGCGATTTGGGGGCGGCTTGTCGCCAAGCAGCCGGATCAGGTGGCCTACGCCATCATCGATCAGAAATCCGTCGGCTTGTTTATGCCGACGGTCTATTCGGCGATCAAAGCCGATACGCTGGCAGACTTGGCCGCGCAATTGGGCGTAGATGCGGCGGAAATGGAGAAGACCATTGCCGACTATAACGCGGCTGTGCAGCCCGGTGAATTTAACCCGACCGAGCCCGACGGCTGCACCACCAAAGGTCTTGAGCCTGCAAAAACCAACTGGGCGCGCAAGATCGATACGCCGCCGTACTACGGATATCCGGTCAAAATGGGCATTACCTTTACGTACCTGGGGGTCGAGGTGAACAAACGCGCGCAAGTGATCATGAAAGACGATAAACTGGCGACGAATATCTGGGCGGCGGGTGAGATTATGGCCGGTAACATTTTGGGCCAAGGCTATGCGGGCGGCACAGGTATGGCCATCGGCACCGTGTTCGGTCGTATCGCTGGTGAGGAGGCTGCGCGTCATGCCCGCAACTGAGACCCTCGAAGAAGCTAAGCGCATCATGCAGATCTGCAACTCGTGTAGATACTGCGAAGGCTATTGCGCCGTGTTTCCGGCGATGACCAAGCGGTTACTGTTCGGCGATGGTGACGTTACGTACTTGGCCAATCTGTGCCATGGCTGCCAGGGCTGCTTTTATGCCTGCCAATACGCACCACCCCACGAATTTGCCGTGAACGTGCCGAAGACCTTTGCCGAGTTGCGGGCCGAGACTTATCGCGACTATGCATGGCCGGGTGTGTTTAAAGGCCTGCTCGAAGGCAATGCGAAGTGGGTGGCGCTGATTACGCTGGTGGTCACCATGCTGCTCGGCGTTGGCACGTTGATGGTGCAAGGTGTCGACACTGTGACCGCAGTGCACACCGGTGCCGGTGCGTTCTATCAAGTGATCCCGCACAACGTGATTGTGTATCTGGCAAGTGCGCCGTTTGCGTTGGCGATTATCGCGTTCATCATCGGTGCGCTGAAATTCTGGCGCGACATCGGTGCCAAGCCGTCCGAGCTGTTCAGCCCAAGCGCGGTTTGGCAGGCGTTAAAAGATGTCGGTCAGATGAAGTATATGGCCGGGGGCGGACACGGCTGCAATTACCCCGACGACAACTATTCCATGGGGCGGCGCTATGCGCATCAGCTCACCATGTGGGGCTTTTTGCTGTGCTTTGCGGCGACCAGTGTTGCGACGCTGTACCACTATGCGTTCGGCTGGGAAGCGCCCTATGATTATCTGTCGATCCCTGTGGTTTTAGGGACGCTCGGTGGTATCGGTATCGTCATCGGCCCGATTGGGCTGCTGATGATCAAGAAGAACGCCGATCCCGAGCCACGTGATACCAAGCGGACGGGTATGGACCTCGCGTTCTTGTGGATGCTGATTCTAACCGGCGTGACCGGCTTGGCGTTGTTGGTGCTGCGCGAAACATCGCTGATGGGGCCGCTGCTGATCATTCACCTCGGCATCGTCTTGGCGCTGTTCGTGACGTTCCCCTATGGCAAGATGGCGCACGCGGTATACCGAATGGCGTCGCTGATCCGCTTTGCACACGAGCGAAAGCCCAGTTAGATTCGGGCTATGTCCGCGAACGACCCACTGTTGCAGCCGTATCAGCTGAAGCATCTGACGTTGAAAAACCGTCTGATGTCGACGGCGCACGAGCCGGCGTATTCGGACGCCGGCATGCCGACCGAACGCTACCGCTTGTATCATGCGGAAAAGGCCAAAGGGGGCATCGGCCTGACCATGACGGCAGGTTCCGCCGTGGTGTCCAGCGACAGCCCGCCCGCGTTCGGCAACCTGCATGCCTACAAAGACGAGATCGTGCCCTGGCTGCGTGAGTTGACCGACGCCTGCCATGAATATGGCGCAGCCGTGATGATGCAGATCACGCACTTGGGGCGGCGCACCAACTGGAACCATTCAGACTGGTTGCCCGTGCTCGCACCAAGCTCAGTCCGAGAAGCCGCACACCGCGCATTCCCCAAAGAAATTGAAGACTGGGATATCGCGCGGATCGTTAAAGACTATGCCGACACGGCGGAGCGTATGCAGGCCGGCGGCATGGACGGCATTGAGCTTGAGGCTTATGGCCATCTGATGGACCAGTTTTGGTCGCCTGCCACCAATCATCGAAACGATGAATGGGGTGGCAGCTTGGATAATCGGCTGCGCTTCACGCATTTGGTGTTAGATGCAATCCGCGCGCGGGTCGGGCCAGACTTCATCGTCGGCGTGCGGATGTCTGCCGACGAAGACTGGGCGCTGGGTTTCAACCGTGAGGAGGGTGTTGAGATCGCGAAACGTTTGGTGGGGGCCGGGCAGATCGATTTCCTGAACTTGATCCGTGGTCACATCGACAGTGATGCGGCGTTGGTCGACGTTATCCCCATCGGTGGCATGCGATCCGCACCACACCTGGATTTTTGTGGCGAGGTCCGGGCGGAAACTAAGTTCCCGGTGTTTCACGCGGCGCGGATTAACGACGTCGCCACCGCGCGTCATGCCATTGCTGAAGGTAAACTCGATCTGGTCGGGATGACGCGGGCACACATGGCGGACCCGCATATTGGGCGCAAGATCGCCGAGGGGAGAGAAGACGATATCCGCCCCTGTGTCGGCGCAACATACTGCCTGGATCGCATCTATGAAGGCCACGAGGCACTTTGCATCCACAACCCTGCCACCGGGCGTGAGGCGACGATCCCGCACGTGGTGCCGGTGGCAAACGGGCCTGCGCTAAAGTGCGTCGTTGTCGGCGCCGGACCTGCGGGGCTTGAGGCGGCACGAGTTTTGGCGGCCCGAGGGCACGGCGTGACGGTCTTGGAAGCGGCCGGCAAAGCTGGCGGGCAGTTGCGGCTTGCGGTCCGTGTGCCGCGCCGTGCCGAGTTGATCGGTATCATCGATTGGCGGCTACAGCAGTGTGAGAAAGCCGATGTAACGTTCCTCTTTAATACTTTCGCCGATGCGGATGGGGTGAAGGCACTGAATCCCGATGTGGTGATCATCGCCACCGGCGGCTTACCCAATATTAATATCGTACCCGGCAGTCAGCATGCGGTCTCGACGTGGGATATTCTATCCGGCGATGTGAAGCCGGCTGAACGGGTTCTTCTGTTTGACGACAACGCCGCCCATCCGGGCTTGGCCGCTGCCGAGATGATCGCGCAAGTTGGCTCAACCCTTGAAATTATCACACCGGAACGGTTCTTTGCCGCCGACATCGGCGGGCTCAATCACGCCAAATATGCCGAGTGTTTCGATCAATTCGGTGTGCAATTGACGATCAATAAGCGATTGATGGGGGTTGAGCGGGACGGCAATATACTGCGTGCCAGCATCGGCTCGGATTATTCGGACCGTACCGAACAGCGCATCGTCGATCAGGTGGTGATCGAACATGGCACTTTGCCGTTGGATGATGTTTATTTTGACCTGAAGCCGGAAAGCCGTAATCTCGGCGCGCTTGATCTCGGCGCACTTCGGGACGGGCAGTCGCAGACCCTGTCGTCCAACCCGGACGGCGCCTTTCAATTGTTCCGCATCGGTGATGCGGTCGCCAGCCGCAACGTGCACGCCGCCATCTATGACGCGCTCAGGCTGTGCATGTCTGTATAGGACGTCCGAATGTATGCCTTCATGTTTACCCTCGATCTGATGGGGGTTGTGGTGTTTGCGATTTCCGGTGCGCTGGTGGCGAGCCGCAAGGAAATGGACCTAATCGGGTTTGGCCTGATGGCGAGTTTGACCGGGGTCGGCGGCGGCACGCTGCGGGACCTTTTATTGGGCCGTCCGGTATTTTGGATCGGTGAGCCGTTGCCGGTCGTCATTTGCTTGGTCGTTGCGGTGACCGTATTTTTTACGGCGCATTTATTTCAGCGTCGTTTTACGATTTTGTTGTGGGCAGATGGGCTCGGAATCGCGCTTTACGGCGTGATCGGTGCTGAGCTTGCGACCTTGAACGGCGCCGGACCATTGGTCGCTATCGTCATGGGGATGATGACGGCGACATTCGGCGGGCTGCTCCGCGACGTCATTTGTAATGAGACCCCGTTGATTTTACGCAAAGAAATTTACGCAACGTGCGCCGCTGCGGCAGCTGCCACCTACATCGGTCTGACCGAATTCGGCGTGCCTACGGGCCTTGCCGGCATTGCAGGGTTTGCCGTTGGTTTCGGGCTTCGGGCCGCCGCGATCATTCGCGGTATCGGCTTACCGACCTATAAAGCGCGACCGGGCCGGGATTACTAAGCGAAGCCCAGGCGTTAAATCATCTCATCATTGCGGTCGTTGGTTTCGCCGAAGCGGTGCAGGGCCGGGGCGCGGGTGCCTTCGTACAGCTTTGCCAGACCCTTATTGACCTTGGCGGTCTCGCGCTCGAATAAGGAATTACCGGCAAGGTCGCTTTCGGCAATGAATGGCCCGAAGTTTTCGACCTCGACCATCCACATCGCCTGCGCAATGCCGAGTTCATCAAACCAATGCACATCACGAATGCCGCGAATGCCGCGCCCGAGCAACGCGCCGGTACCGTAGCCGACTGTGGTCAGATAGATCGCGCCGTGCGGCACAAAGAAATTGCGGTAGTCCTCGGACGTCATACCGCCTTTGCCGATGATAATTTTGGCGCCCGACACATCGAACCACTGGTCCAGCCACTTGGAAAACCGGAACGAGGCAGTGCCGGTCATGGCACCGATGTCGAAGTGGCCGTCTGCGCGGCGTGCCGCAGCCGGCGAACAATGGAAGTTCGCATTGGAAATTTCGGCCAAGCCTTCGGGGAGGCTTTCGCCGCCTTCAAGCACGCGTTTATAGACGCCTTCACGCGCGGTGTAGACGACACCGTTCAGATAGACGATGTCGCCGATTTCGATGTCCTTCAGCTGCTCGGTCGTAACCGGTACGTTCAGACTGACTTTTTTAAGCTTTCCGCTTCCGGTGCCCATCCGACCGTCTCCCGTCTCATGTAAGGGGTGAACCAATTCGGGTCGGTGCGATACTCGACCCGGCCATCCGCGTGGACGCGCGCAACGGCGCGTCTGGAAGACAGACAAAATGCGTGCACGCTCATCGGCATGCCACCGGTGTGGCAAAAGCCGCATTCAACGTGGCAATCGATGACCATGGATTTGCCGACAAACCCCATCGCCCCCATACCGATGGAATTGCCGAGCTCCATCAATTCCATTTCAAGTTCGGCCACTTTGGGGTCTGGGTTGCGGTCGCCGACGGTGCGCAGACACGCGGCCTGCTTGCCCAGGACCATCGTCGTATCCTTCGAGCCGCCAAGCCCGACGCCAATGATCGCCGGCTGACAGGCGAGGCCGCGTTTGCCGAATGCAACCAAGCAATCCAGATAAAACCGTTTGATGCCCTCGATGCCGTCGCCTGGGAAAAGCATCCGATAGTCGCTGCCGAACAAGCCGCCTTTGTGCACGGTGGTGATGTCGATCCAGTCGCCATCAGGCTCGAACGAATACTCGATTTCTGGCGCGTTCAGGCCGACGTTGTTGTTGTGATCCGTACGCCACAACGGGTGCACGCGGTTAGGCCGGAGCGGTACGCCGTCAGTCGCTTCGGCCGTAGCGCCGCGCAGAGCTTCTTCGAGCGCCACCGGTCCGCCTTCGACCCGGGCTTCGTTGCCCATTTTGACGTACCAGCGGGGTACGCCGGTGTCCGCGCACATGGCGCGGCGGTCTTCTTTGGCGGCTTGATAGTTTTCAAGCATGGCATGCAGAACGAACGACGAAAGGTCGCCGTCTTCAGCGTCCGCCGCTTTTTGCAGACCGTTCAGATAGTCGTCCGGAATATCGATGGCCGCTTTGTCCATCAAAGACAGCGCCGTCTGTTTGACGGCGGTGATCGGTATCATGACCAAAATCCTCCACGTGAAGCAAAGACGATGAGGTGTCTCCGTTGCTCAAAGGATATCAGGTGCAGAGGGGCAGTGTCCAACAGGCCAAGCGCATAATTGTCTCGAAATCTTTGCATAGGTCTGTGAATGATATGAAGTCGCGCGTGGAATAGCTGACGTCGAGGCATCGGTGGTGATCTCGGCCCCAACCAAGTAGGGTGATGTGGATGGTTAGGAGGCCTTATGTTCCTCAGTGTTTTTGATATGTTTAAAGTCGGGATTGGCCCGTCGAGTTCGCACACCGTTGGGCCGATGGTGGCGATGCGGCAATTTTTGGATCGCCTGAACAGCGATAAGTGCCTTAACGACGTGGCCCGCGTCACGGTGACGCTCTATGGCTCCCTCGCGTTCACGGGCAAAGGCCATGGCACCGATCGAGCGTTGGTGCTGGGGTTGTTGGGCGAAATTCCGTCGGAAATCGATCCGGAAACAGTGACGGTCGCCGTTGATAAAGTGATCGACAGCGGGCGGCTCCAACTGGATGGCACTGCCGAAATCCCGTTTTCCATCAGCGAGGATATTTTGTTCGAATACGGTGCGCCGCTGGATGAGCACACCAACGGGCTGGAAGCCAAAGCGTTCGATGCCGATGGTAAAGAATTGGCGTCTGAAACCTATTTTTCGGTCGGCGGCGGGTTCGTGGTCTCGAAGCCGGAGATGGCGGCATTTAAGGAAAGTGGTGTCCGTTATCCCGACGTGCCCTATCCGTTCTGCAGCGCCGCCGAAATGCTGAAAATGGGCGCTGATGCCGGCAAGACCATTGCCGAGATGAAGCGTGCGAACGAACTCACGCAACATACTGCGGACGCCTTAAGCAGCGGTCTGGATCGTATCTGGGCAGTAATGAAAGACAGCATGGACCGCGGCATGTCGACCAGGGGGCAACTGCCGGGTGGCCTTAAGGTCAAACGTCGCGCCGCGCAGATCGCCGATGCACTCGACGCTGATAAATCCCGGAACGTCCAATACGCGCACCGTGTCATGGATTGGATCAGTCTTTATGCGATAGCGGTGAATGAAGAAAATGCCGCCGGTGGGCGCATCGTGACGGCGCCGACTAACGGCGCTGCCGGCGTGATCCCGGCGACGATCCGCTATTATCTGGAATTCTGCCCGAACGCGACCGAAGACATGGTTGACGAGTTCCTGCTGACCGCAGCCGCCATCGGCGGGATCATCAAAACCAAGGCGTCGATTTCGGGGGCTGAAGTCGGCTGCCAAGGCGAAGTGGGCTCGGCAGCGGCGATGGCGGCTGCGGGCTTAACGGCTGTGCTCGGGGGCACCAACGCGCAGATTGAAAATGCCGCTGAAATTGCGATTGAGCATCACTTGGGGATGACCTGTGACCCGGTCGGCGGCCTCGTGCAAGTGCCGTGTATCGAGCGCAATGCCATGGGGGCGGTGAAGGCAGTCAACGCGGCGTCGCTGGCGCTGCGGGGCGATGGGACGCACTTCGTGCCGTTAGATAACGTGATTGAGACGATGCGCCAGACCGGCGTCGATATGCTCTCGAAATACAAAGAAACATCCGAAGGCGGCCTGGCGGTGAACGTCACGGAATGTTGAGTCGTTAGGTCTCGGCACCCCCGTTGACTTGCAATAGCTGGCCGTTGATGAACGCACCGGCGTCGGATGCCAGTAGTGCCACCATCGCAGCCACTTCTTCGGATTCACCCAAGCGACCGATCGGCACGCGCCCGACCATGCCTTCGATATGCGCGCGCATTTCAGGGTCAGCTTCGTCTGGGCGAATCGGGCCCGGCGAGATGATATTCGCGGTGACACCCTTGGCACCGAACTCTTTGGCCAGTGATTTGGTCAGGCCCCAGGACGCGTGCTTCGATACGCTGACAGGCGCACGCCCGTTATAGCCGTGGATCGCATTCATACCGGCGAAGTTGATGATGCGGCCCCAGCCGTTTTCGATCATGCCCGGCAAAAAGACTTTGGCGAGCCGGCGTGCAGAATGGAAATCGATATCCAATATGCGGGTCCACTCTTCTTCGTCGGTTTCCAAGAACGGTGAGGTGGGGCGCACGGCAGCGTTATTCACCAGAATGTCAATGCGGCCAAAGGCGCTGAATGCCGACTCTGTGATTGCGGCCAGACCATCCAGGCTACCGACATTACCCATGGCGACGGCTGCATCCACACCAAGTGCGCGGGCTTCGTCGGCGACGGTAAGGCACGCGGCTTGATTGCTTGAGCCGTTGAGGACGACGTTGGTGCCTTGGGCAGCGAGTGCCAGTGCGGCGGCGCGGCCGATGTTGCGTCCCGATCCGGTGATAAGGGCTGTGCGGCGTGACTTGGACATTTTTATTTTTTCTCCCGGTTCCATCTATGGGGGCTCGGCCCCCGGTGTGTCACCATAGAGGCTAACCGCGCAAAAAATCTATATCCCAGGGGTTTAAAGTGTCGTGAACACCCTCTATCACCCACGGCGTACACGCGACTTTGGGAGAATGAAGATGACCGACCTCCGCAATATGGACGAACTCGAAGCCCTGGACCGGGCGAATTTCCTGCACGCATCATCGGATGTGAAGGGGCATGCGCAAGGCAAAACGCCGACCCGTGTGATCGAGAGCGGCGAGGGCGTTTACATCACCGATCGTGCCGGCAAGCGCAGTCTGGACGCGTTCGCAGGTCTGTATTGCGTCAATATCGGCTATGGCCGTACCGAGGTCGCCGACGCGATTGCCGCGCAGGCGCACAAGCTTGCGTTCTATCACTCCTATGTCGGCCACGGCACCGAGGTCTCGATTCGGTTGGCTGCGAAAGTTGTTGAGTTGGCGCCTGACCACATGTCCCGCGTTTATTTCGGTCTCTCGGGCTCTGACGCTAACGAGACCAATATCAAGCTCGTCTGGTACATGAACAACGTTTTGGGTCGTCCGGAAAAGAAGAAGATCATTTCCCGGGAGCGCGGCTATCATGGGTCGGGCCTGATGACCGGCAGCCTGACCGGTTTACCGCTGTTTCATAAAGCCTTCGATCTGCCGCTTGAACGCGTGTTGCACACGGTGTGCCCCCACTATTGGAAATACGCTGAGCCGGGCATGAGCGAGCTCGAGTTCTCAAAACATTGCGCAGAAAAATTGGAAGAAATGATTATCGCCGAAGGTCCGGATACGGTCGCGGCGTTCATTGGTGAGCCGTTCTTAGGGACTGGTGGCTTGGTGCCACCGCCCGAAGGCTACTGGGCGGAAATTCAGCGCGTGCTGAGCAAATACGATGTGATGTTGATCGCCGATGAGGTCGTCACCGGGTTTGGCCGCTTAGGAACGTGGTTCGGCTCCGACTACTATGGCATGAAGCCGGACATCATTACAGTCGCCAAAGGCCTGACCAGCGCGTATGCGCCGCTGTCGGGCTCGATCCTGAGTGAACGGGTCTGCGAAATTCTCGATCAAGGATCCGACGATATCGGCCCACTTGGGCACGGCTGGACGTATTCGGCGCACCCGATCGGCGCGGCAGCGGGCCTCGCCAACCTGAAACTGATCGAGTCTGAAAACATGCTCGCCAACGTGAAAAGTACCGGCAGCTATTTTCAAACCAAGCTGCGGGATGCCTTTACCGATCATCCGATGGTCGGTGAGGTGCGGGGTGACGGCATGCTGGCCGCGATTGAGTTCGTCGCCGACAAAGACAACAAGACGTTCTTTGATCCAAGCCTCAAGATCGGCGCCAAAATGGCCGGAGCGACCCTTGAGAACGGCGTCATTGCGCGCGCCATGCCACACGGCGACATTATGGGTTTTGCACCGGCGTTATGCATCTCCGAGGCGGAAGTGGACGAGATCATCACTGCGGTCGGCAAGGCCTTGGATCAGGTTCATGGTGCGGTTAAGGCCGCTTGATCTAAAGGGGACAGATTTAATGAGCGGCGTTGTACTTCATCATTACCCACCATCACCGGTGTCTGAAAAGGTGCGGGTTTGCCTTGGGATTAAAGGCCTTGATTGGCGCTCGGTGATTATTCCGCGTGTGCCGCCGAAGCCGAAATTGATGCCGCTGACAGGTGGTTTTCGGCTGACTCCGGTAATGCAGATCGGCGCAGATATTTATTGCGACAGTGTCTGCATCATCCGTGGATTGGAAAGCCGCTTTCCCAAGCCGACATTGTTTCCGGATGGAGATGCGGAGGCTGCGTGGGCGATCGGGCGGCGCACCGATCAGCAGATGTTCTCAATCATCATCGCGATTGTATTCTCTGACGGTGTCGAGAACATGCCTGAAGGTTTCTTCAAAGACCGCGCGCAGCTGTATTTCGGCGGCGACGTCACCATTGAAAGCATCCGTGGGCAACTGTCAGGTAAGCTGGCGGAAGCCCGCATGCATTTCGCATGGATCGATTCGGCTTTGCAGGGGCAGAGCTTTTTAGGCGGCGACGCGCCTGGGGCGGCGGATGCCTTTGCTTATTATGTGACGTGGTTCCTGCGCGGTCGCTATAGCGGTGGGCCGGCGTTCTTGGACGCCTATCCGAATTTGCTGCGTTGGGAAACTGAGGTCAAAGCCATCGGTCATGGCCAACCATCTGATATGGATGAAGATGCGGCCTTAGAGTTGGCGCGCACATCTCAGCCATTGGCGAGTGTCGGCATTAATCCAGATGACTTGTCTGGATTTGAAGCCGACGCCATGATCTCGGTGCGGCCCGACAACGATGAAAACACAACGACCGGACGCCTAATCGGGCTCAGTGCAGATCGAGTCAGTGTGTTGCGGGATGATCCGGATGTTGGCGCCGTCGCTGTGCATTTTCCGCGCGCCGGTTATGTTATCGCCCGGGTGTGACGGCTTAGTCCAGCGCTGCCGCGTTCATCGGGAATCGGATCAGGCGCTTTCCCTCAACGGGCGATTTTATGCGCTGCGTCCATTGCACACCCGGCCAGCGGTATTCGGCGATGCCTTGCTTCGGCCAATACACGGCGGTGTAGACGGTGCCGAAGCCGCGTCCGAACGCGGTTGAATACAGCGGCGGCTTTTGGAATGCGCCGATGAAGCGATCTGCGGGTTCGTCATGCAACGTCAGGCGATGCAGCAAAAAACGCTCGCGCTCGACGCTTGCGGTCGCCTTGGCATGGCGATGCCATTCGACCCGCTCTTGGTGGTTGGTGGCGACCCGCTGATCGGTCACCAGGGCCTTGCGGTCGGGCGACAGGTATACGGTGGCATATTTGCCGGTCTTGTCGACGACGGTCACGTTATAGGCCATGTGGCAGGGGACTTTTTTCAAGGCCTCGACCGCATCGCTGACGGTGTCACAAAATTCCATGATGTAGCGAAGGATGATCGGCACGCCAAAGCCATCGCCGACAATGGTACGGCCGCCAAATGTCAGCGAGATCGCGAGCCCGCGATCGTTGACGCCGTCGACCAGCCCGAGCAGGCCATCCGACATGCCGAGTACGCGGCGGTCATTCCATTTCGAATGCAGGATCAGTCCGTCGCACAGCGCGGGCGCGTAGTCGTAGTTGCGGACCAACATCGGCTCCGCACCCGGCCATACGGCCTGAGAGCAGCCCGATAGGTACGCAGGCGGGCAATAGAAGCTCAGGAACCGCGCTTCCAGGTCGCCGCCGCCTGCAAGCTCACAGGCGGCCTTATAGGTCGGCACAAGCTCGGGCATATGCTTGCGGAAGGCCCGAAGCCCGGCAAAATACGTTTGCCGGGCTTCGATACCATCAGATAGAAACCATTTCCGGTACGCGGGCCACAGTGTTTCAAACAACTGCTGCCATCGCGGGCCAAGCTTTGACTCGCTTACCGTCTCAAATAATAAATCCATGCGTTCTGGTTACGCCCCGCGGGGCGATCCGTCAAAGAATCTTAAACGCAGGATCCGACATTTCGACAGCTTGCGCCTTAGGCAGCGGCTTGGCTTTGTAGTGCGCCTTGATGCCGTCAATCCACTGCTTGGAGCGCTTGGTCAGCTTGAACTTATCGTTCATCGCACGACCGCGGGTGATCAAGATGCCGAGGTCGGCACCTTCATAGCGATAGTCGCCGGCGTTCGAGATGCGCAGGTAGAATGCTTCTTGCTCACTCTCAACCGCACGACGGTGATAGTCGAAGCGGTTGTACTCGACGCTGCCGTCTTTGTTCATGTGCCAAATACCCGATTCCGGGGCTTCGGTGATGATGTCGACGTTGTCGTCGGTGTGCTTGATCACCATCTGGCACCAGCTGTCGATGTTGTCTGCGTCCGCCCAACGATTGTTGAGCTCGTTCACGTCGATATCGAACGGGATTCCCGAGAACTCGAGCAAGTGGAATAAGAACAACGGCGCATCAGCATGGGCAAAGGCCGCGTGGTTGGTCATCGAGCTTGCGCCGGTGACGCGCGGGTTACACTCGCCCAGATAAATCTCGCCGTCTTTCTGATCAATCAGGAAGTCGAGCTCGAAATAACCACGGTAGCCTTCTTTGACCAATTGGTTACCGAATTTGAACGTGTATTCGCGAGCTTTCTTACGAATTTTTTCATCGAACGCGGTCGAGAAAATCTCGTTGCCACACCAGCCGCCACGGTATGGCGTCAGTTCCTTAAAGCCGACCAGTTCCGTCATCAGCGGACCGACGATGGTACCTTTCGACGTGGCGCACGCCTCAATCGCAGAGCCGCGGCAATCAATGCGCTTCATCACTTTGATTTCGCCCTGGCCGACGATGTCATGTTCGTGGCGGCGGTAGTCACGCTCGCTCTTGATAAAGAATGTGGTATGACCGCTGTCGCCGAACGCAGACTGCAACACCAAGTCGTTGCCGAGGTTCTTTGACATTTTCTTCAGCGTTTCCCAACTGTCGATTTCACCCAGTGTGTTCGGTACGCTTGGTACGCCCGCTTTGTTGCCGATGCGGACGGTCTCGATTTTGTCGTCGATGGCTTCGCGGAGCGCCGCCTTTGGGAACCAAACCTCGATCCCGAGTTCTTTGCAGAGTTTTTCGACGCGTGCGTCAAACATCAAGAAAACGGCCTTCGGCTTGCCGCCCTTCGACTTGATCATGTCGATGACTTCTTTGTGTTCAAGCAGATAGGCGTTGATGTCCTCGATGGATTCAAACTCGGCGTGGGCGTGCTCGTTCGGCACGAAGACGTTCGGATGGCGCCCGTCGTAGCAATCGATGTAGTTGATGTATTTGAAGTTCTTGCACCATTCATCCAGGCCCAACAGGTTAAAGTTGGTGGCACTGATGAAGAAGATCGGATCTTCGTTGCGGTGGAAGAAACGCCGAATTTCGGAAATATTCTTCAGCTTTTTCGCGCGCGGCTTGCGGGCTGCAGCTTTTTTCGGTGCGGCTTTTTTTGCGGCGACCTTTTTCACCGGCGCCTTGCGGGCGACCGGTTTCTTAGCTGCAGGCTTTTTTGCTGCAACAGATTTTTTCGTTGGCGCTTTCTTGGCTGGCGCTTTTTTAGCCGGGGCCTTCTTGGCTGCTGGCTTTTTGACGGCTGGCTTCGCTGTGGTGGCTCTTGCCATGATTTTAATCTCCCTATTTGTTTTTAACACCGGCAATCTTTTGTGATCGCGCGGAAATCTATGATGGTTTTGATTTATAGACGTGCTTTAAGCGCTTCCTCGGTAAAGACCCGTAGGCCCAAATCCGGGCGGTAACCGTGGATTTCCTTCACATCGAGCTTACGGAAGAAGCCGATGATTTCATCACTCACAACCTGTCCTGGCACCAAGATCGGAAAGCCGGGCGGGTAGGGGATGATGAACGTAGACGATACCACTTCGCGCCCGCTGCTCATCGCAGCGTCCAATGAGCCATCTTCCATGCTAAGGTATTCGCAGGCGTTTTGGTCATAGGATAAGAAGAACGCATCGCGCATCAGACCTTCGGGCGTGCTGCCTTTCGGGTCCGGTTTAAACGCGTCGTGGAAGCGTGAGAAGTCAGGTAGTGGCGGTAAATCGTTCAACAGTGAATCGATCTTTTTGTCGTGCACCCGATGTTCTGCCGAGTTCATGTCTTCGAGACGCTCGTCCAATTCGTGGGCAATCTTCACCAGAACTTCGATCAGATACGCAATCGAAGATCGTGTGGTGCCGATGTTGGTCATGAACAACACCGTGTTACGCGACGTCTTGTTGATTTGGATGCCGTACTTATCCATCAACTCGTCGTTCTTGAAGGTGTCACCATCTAATCCGGTGCCGCCGACTAAAAGTGTGACCCGCGTTGCATCCAAGGCAAACTCGTCCGACGCCCAGGCTTCCCAGATGTCATTCCAACCTTTGTCCGGGTCGTAATAGTTCTGAATACCGGACTGTCGGTATTGTTCCGGGATCATGTCGCCGACGGTGAGGATCTTGAAGTACTTCTGCAGCAATGGGTGCATGCGAATTTTCTGACGCAACACCATCGCCATTTCGACCTGCTTTTGCACAAGCTCGAAGCCTTCGAGTTCGACCTGTCGCCGCCCGACATCCAAGGACGCCAAGATTTGGTAGTTCGGCGACGTCGACGTGTGGGTCATGAACGCTTCGTGGAAGGGCTCTTCGACCAACGATGAGAAGTCCTGATCGTGCACATGGATCATCGACCCTTGGCGCAGTGCCGTCAGGGTCTTGTGTGTCGATTGGGTGGAGTACACACGTACACGGGACGTTTCAGGGTTTGGAATCAGGCGCATATCCAGCAACGTTTCCATGTCGCCGTTTGCGGCTTCGACTTCTTCTTGTTGCGCATCATACGCCGCTTTGAATTCTTCCGAGCGGAATTTCTCGCGCATATTGCTTGCCTGATACATGCCGGTGCGTTGACGATATGTCGGCCCAAAGCGAGCAAAGCCGAACCAAGCTTCGTCCCAAAGGAACACCAGATCAGGCTTGATCGCCAAGCATTCTTCCATCACCCGCTCGACGTTATAAACGAGGCCGTCGAAGGTGCAGTTGGTCAACAACAGCATGCGGACTTTGTCGAGTTTGCCGGCCGCTTTTAGCTTTAACAGCATGTGCTTGATTTCACGCAACGGCACGGCGCCGTACATGGAATATTCGCTGAGCGGATAGCTATCGAGGTAAATCACCTCTGCGCCTGCCAACACCATGCCGTAGTGGTGCGATTTGTGGCAGTCACGATCAACCAGGACGATATCGCCCGGACGCACCAATGATTGCACGACGATCTTGTTACATGTCGACGTGCCGTTGGTGGAAAAGAACGTTTTGCGTGACCCGAACGCACGCGCCGACAGCTCTTGCGCTTTCTTCAGCGGGCCGTGCGGTTCCAACAGCGAGTCCAAGCCGCCAGACGTCGCAGACGTTTCGGCTAGGAAGATATTCATGCCATAGAACTCGCCCATGTCGCGAATCCAGTTCGATTTTGTAATCGACTTGCCGCGCGAAATCGGCAACGCATGGAACACACCGGTCGGCTGTTTTGCGTAATGACGCAGCGCCGTAAAGAATGGGGTGTCATAACGCGCATCAACACCGCGAAGGATGTTCAAATGCAGTTCCATAAAGTCTTCTTGGTTGTAGAAGACACGCCGACATGCATCGCCGACTTGGCCGGCGACCTCTTCGACCGACTGATCGGTGACCAAATATAGATCAAGTTCCGGGCGGACGCGGGAAATCACATCGGCAAGGGCCATGCCGTAATCTTGCGGCTCTAGGCTATCGGCGTTGTCAATGTGTGCCATCTTCAGATAACGGTTCAGCACCGAAAGCTCGTTTTTCGATTTGAACTTAAAGCCAAAGCGGATGACCACGGACTGGATGTTGTGGTTGAACAGCACGGCAATGATGGCGTCTTCGAAGCTCGGCACATAAACCGGTTCGTAAGTGAACGGGTCTTCTTCGCGCCGCATGCCGACCAAGCCATCGCGCTGCTGGCGTTGCAACGCTTGGGGGATGTCGTCGACGAACAGAACTTCAAAGTATGGGCGGCGACGCACTTTTTCTTCGGCGGTTTCCGATTCATCGTCGCCGTCGTCACCTTCCTCTCCGTGCAGGCCCAGATTAATGTGCTTGCGGCGGTATGAGTTGCTCATCAGCGCGCCGACGATGCCCGACACTGCGCGTGTTAGGTGCGTAATGTCACGTGCTTCGATCAGGTGATAGAGCTGACGAAAGTCGTGATGACCGGGAAATGCCCAGTACGTCTCGAACGGTGCCAATTCATCCAACAGCGCCTTGGCTTGCGCCATGTCGTCGGGACGTTCGCGCCCTTCAGCAAGCCGCAGAGTTATGTTCTTAAGTTTATTCCACGAATCGACGCGGAATTGAGACGCATTGTAGTAGCGCCCAAGCGATATGCGTTGAGCATCTTTTGCCTCGTTCGGCATGATTTTTAATCTCCCTGTAGTATGACTTTAAGCGTCTTTTGCGCTCTTAACCTTAGCGAGTTCTGCGACGTGATGTTCTTCGACATGCGGCACGGCGGCCGGGTCTGTCTGCCCGATTACGTCGACCGGTGGAAGTACCCCGATGCCATCTTGTGATCCCTGGTGCGGCATTTCAAGGGGCCCTAGGCTGTATAGGTAGCGGTTATCGGCGCAGGTCGGATCGTAAATGCCGAAATAGGCGTCCCGATCACGGAAGCTTTTCAATGTCTGACCAAGACCGCGCAGGCCGGTCGCGCGTTGCCTGCGGACCAAATCCATATCCACTTCGACCGGAATGATCTCTTCTTGGCCGGCGGCCTGATACAGGTTCGTGCCCGAAGGATCAATCACGCACGAGCGCCCGGAACCTCCTGGGCCTAAGCCGTTGACGTCGAAGATATAGACCTGGAACATCGCGGCTGTGGAGCGCGCAATCGACAATTCGATGTCACGGTCGATGGTGCCGGTGAGCACAGGGTGCAACAAAACTTCGGCACCCATCGCGGTCAGCGTGCGCGTCGTTTCCGGGAACCAGATGTCGTAACAGATCGATACGCCGAAACGACCGATGGCCGGCACGTCAAAGACGCAGAATTCTGTGCCGCCGTTAACGCCCGCTTCGTACGGGCGGAACGGAAACATCTTGGCATAGCTGGCGACAATTTCGCCAGCCGGATTGAAGACGTGGGCAACGTTGTATAGACCGTGTTCCGAACGCTCGAACATTGAACCCGGCAACAGCCAAACGTTGTGTCTGCGCGCGGCCTCGCGAAAGACCTCAATCGCGCCTTCGGTGCTTTCAGGGTGATTGGTGGGCAACGGGCCATATGGCGCCAATTCGCTGAAGACGATCATCTGCACCCAAGGAAAACGCACCATCACGTTGTCGATACGATGCGACATGGCGGTGACGTTTTCGTGGGTGGCCGAAACGTGCATTTGCACGCCAGCGATGGAGAATGGTGTCATGAAATGAGCGCCTTTCGTTATTATTATGAGGCGGTGCTCATGGTAAGCACCGCGCATGATGCGTCAAGTCAGCCGATTGAGGGTGGGCACCGGGTGGCGTGCCCCAAGGACACGCCACCGCGATGTTATTCGGCTGCTTGGCGGGTCTGTGCAATCTCGGCGAGGGAGCGCTCAAGGATATCCAAGCCCTCGTCGATAAGTTCGTCCGATGCGGTTAACGGCACCAAGATCCTGACCGTGTTAGCGTATACGCCACAGGACAGCAAAATCAGGCCGTTCTTAAGTGCCTTCGCGCAAAGTGCTTTGGTCGCGGCGGCATCCGGTGTGTCGGTGCCGGTGGCGGTGACCAGTTCGAACGCGTTCATGGCGCCCAAGCTGCGAATGTCGCCAATGGGGTGCACATCGCCACGAGACGCAATGTGGCGAATGCGCTGGGAAATGCGTTCGCCAATCGCGTTGGAGCGTGCGAGCAGGCCTTCTTCTTCGATGGCTTTTAGTACACCGAGTGCGGCGGCACAACCAATCGGGCTGCCACCATAGGTGCCGCCTAAGCCGCCAGGGGCCGGTGCGTCCATGATCTCTGCCTTGCCGATGACGCCTGCCAGCGGGAAGCCGCCGGCCAACGATTTGGCGGTCGTGATCATGTCGGGTTCGACGCCCCAATATTCGGACGCGAACAAGCGACCGGTACGGGCAAAGCCGGACTGCACTTCGTCGGCGATCAGGCAGATGCCGTGTTGATCGCAGATCGCACGGAGTTCGTGGATCAGTTCGTTCGGCGCGATGTAGAAACCACCTTCACCTTGCACGGGCTCAATGATGATCGCGGCAATTTGCTCAGGCTCGATGTCTGCTTTGAACAGGCGATGCAGGGCATCGATGCTGTCTTGGACGCTGACGCCGTGCATCGGCATCGGGAACGGCAGGTGATAGATGCCGGCAGGCATCGGACCGAAGCCGCGCTTGTAGGGGTCGACTTTACCGGTCAGGCCCATGGTCATCATGGTGCGGCCATGGAAGCCACCGGAAAATGCGATCACGCCTGGGCGCTTGGTGTGCGCGCGCGCGATTTTAATGGCGTTTTCGACAGCTTCGGCGCCGGTGGTGACGAGCAGCGTCTTTTTAGGTGTGTCGCCAGGGGCTAAAGCGTTTAGCTTTTCTGCCAACTCCACATATGGCTCGTATGGCACAACCTGATACGCGGTGTGCGTAAAGCGGGCCATTTGTTTTTCGACTTCTTTGATGACCGTCGGATGGCGGTGACCGGTGTTCAGAACAGCGATGCCACCGGCAAAGTCGACATAACGCTTGCCTTCGACATCCCAGAGTTCAGCGTTTTCGGCGCGATCCGCAAAAATTTGCGTGGCCGTTGCAACGCCACGTGGCGTGGCGGCTTCGCGGCGTTCGTTGAGGGTTTTATTGTCGGTCATCTCGGGAATCTCCAAAGAAGTCGTGCTGAGGTAAAAAGGGCGGCCGGGTGGCCGCCCCGATCACTTAGATTTAAGCGGCTTCGCTTTCCGCTTTATCTGCATCAACGGCCGAGGTGGCTGCGGGCTCAGAGAACGGATAGTTAGCTTCCGTGCGATTTGCGCCCGGCTCGTAGATCGAGAAGCCTTCAGGCTGCGTAATACCCTGGTCTGCAGCGGCGCGAATGTCTTCCGCTTTCGGTGCAGGGATACGCTTCGACATCGACCAGATGTGGCCGAACGGATCGACGACTTTGCCGAAGCGTTCACCGTATTGTGTGTCGGCAAGTGGCACCAGCACGGTGCAGCCGGCGTCGAGGGCGTTTGCCCAGGTCTCGTCGACGTTCGAAAGATACAAGTGCTGGGCAGCAGCCGAGCCGCCGTACGCGAACGGTGAGAAGATGCCAAACGCAGGCATTTCGTCGGCAACGAGGACCAGCGAGTTGCCGATCTTCATTTCAGCATGCAGCACGGTCAGACCGTCGTCGCCATAGATGCGCGACAGAATTTCAGCACCGAAGGCATGTGCATAGAAGTCGAGTGCCAGATCGGCACCACGAACGATAAGACTCGGGGTTACGGTGCGGTAGCCTTTAGGTACGGGCGCAACGCGTTTTGGGGCGGCTTTCTTGGTCATGGTGATCGTCTCCTGTGTCCTCGAAAAATTTGGCCCAGGCGTTTACAGCACCCGCGCCAGCGGTAAAAAATCTCGTTGTTGGAGGGCTTTCATGATTAGGCTTTCGAAATTGCTAGCCGAATCCCCTCACAACATGCTACATGATGTAGAGCATTTTTTTGAATTTGTCAACACCATGAACCAAGGTGTCAAAACAATATGACCCAAGATGTCGGAGCCCCCTACGGTCAAGACGCTGCGCAGCAAGATGCCGCGCTGGGCGTCACCATGACCATTACGCAGGCGGATCTGGCATATCTGCGCGCCGTTGGCAGCTTGGGGGAATACGCGGTTGTGTATCGAGTATGGCGCGAGCAAGCGGGCGGTGGCTTCGGCGATCAGGCGAAGAATCCACAAACCTGGGGCGTGCTTGTTTATGTCGATGGTCAGCTGGCACGGATTTATTCGGCGCGCGGTGCCGGACGGGAATGGTCCAACTTGGACCGCTTGGAAAAATGGCTGCGCTCGCAAGGCTTCTGGTATTGGTGGACTCGTAACGATCTAGAGCCCCTTGGCGAAGAAGACGATATCGTCAGCGACGCCGAGATCGAGGTTGATCCACTGCTGGACGCAAACAAAGCGACGACTGTCGCAGACAATGACGATGTGCCGCTGATTCCGGGCGCCGAAGGCGCGCCCGATGACGCTGCGCCCGAAGAGCCCGTGAGTCCCCAGCCGCCCCGGATGTTCCGATCCATCCCGCCAAAACCGCTCGGCTCTTAATCGTCCAAATCTTGGTTCGATCTACGGGAACGCGCGCTTTTGTCAGAGTTCTCTGCCAGCCCGATTGAGCGAGCGGGTCAAGGGAGCCAGCAAGTAATCGAGGACGGAACGTTCCGCCGTGACTAAGAACACTTCCGCTTGCATGCCGGCGACGACCTCGGGGCCGCCGGGGCCGAACGTGCCGTCGGTCGGAATCACGCGGCCAGAGAAATAGCCAGCCCCCGTCGCCGGATCGATCAGCCGGTCCGCCGATATCTGTGAAACCGCGCCCATGATCGGTGACGTGCTTCGCGCATTGAGCGCCGTTAGCCGGACCCGTGCGGGCTGGCCTGGATAGACGGTATCGATATCATTGGGGTTGATGCGCAGATCGATGACATATCGATCACCGTCTGGGACCAGGTCCAAGATTGCCTCGCCGGCCTGCACGACGCCACCGGGTGTGTGCTGTTTTAGCGCTGTCACAACACCGTTTTCAGGTGCGGTGACGATGGTGCGGTCCAAGATGTCTTGAGCAGCACGGACACGCTCATCAACTTCGGCCAATTGTTTTTTGACGTCTTGTTGCTGCTGCGCAACCTCTTCTTGGCGACGTTCGCCGGACAATACGCGCTCCATCTCAAGCTTGGCAATCTCGTCGCCGGCTTTGGCGATTTTTGCGGCAAGATCTTGGATGTCGCCCTCTGTGTCGACCAGTTTTCGCTCCACGCTCAAAACACGGTTGCGGGCAACAAGGCCGTCTTTCAGCAACCCTGACATCATTTCAAACTCGTCTTTTAATAATGTGCGGCGTTTGCCGAGTGCGCCGCGCCGTGCCCGCAGGCCACGGATTTCAGCGTTTTGTTGGGCGATGCGTTCTTTGAGGATGCGGTCCTGGCGGTCCAAGTTCTGGCGTCGGGTGTCTAGCACTTGCATTTCACCGTCCATGAGGTCGAGAACCTTTGGGCGATCTGCACGGTCTAACAACTCAGCCGGAAACTCGATGCTCGAAAGATTGTGGCGTTCCGCCTTCAGTCGCGCGTCCGTTGCGATCAAGGTATTGCGGCGTCCTTTTAATAAATCCAGCGTTGCCAGCGCGCGGGTGTTGTCCATTTCGATCAACGGCTGACCTGCCTGAACCCGCTCACCCTCGGCAACCAAGATCGCTTTGACGATGCCGCCTTCTAAGTGTGCGATGGATTTGCGGTTGCTCTCGACACCGACGGTGCCGGCCGCAATCGCCGCGCCGTCGATGCGCGCAAGCCCGGCCCAGGTCAGCCCGCCGATAAAGAACACTGCGATCACGCCCCAACCCGCCAACTGCCAGGGCCGCGTCGCGAGAGAGACGCGCGGCACATCTTTATCAATGGTGGTGTCGGGTGCTTTTGCTGTTGGGCGCCAGGCGGCGAGTGATTTTATCCGGGTCACAATGGCATCCGCCTGCGCAACGAGTTCATGCTTCGTGATCATGGCGATTACTCCGCTGCTGATGTGATGGACGAGGCGTCGTCACCGACCACGGGCGCGATGGTCACCGGCTGCAACTCGCCATCGGTGAGCACGCGTAGGTCTGCTTTGTTGCGACGCCCAACGACACGACTTTTGCCGCCTTCCATGACGACCACCCGGTCACAGCGAGCCAAAACGCTTGGCCGCTGCGAGACGATGACCAGGGCTGCGCCCATATCACGAAGATGCAACAGCGCGCCGATCAGGTGTTCAACGCCCGCGTTGTCCAAGAACGTATACGGCTCGTCCATAATGATGACGCGGGGGGTGGCGAAGAACGTGCGCGCCAACACAATTCGCTGCGCCAAGCCTTGCGGTAGCGCCGGCTGGCCGGGCCCGATCTCGGTGGCGTAGCCGTAGGGTAGATCAAGAATCGCGTCTTCGGCACCGGCCAATCGGGCGGCGGCATCGATGTCAGGCAGCTCCGCTGACATAAACCGTGAGATGTTGTCGGCGATGGAGCCCGGTAGCAACGTCGGGTTCTGTGACAAGTACGCGATGTCGTCGCGTGCTTGCGACAAGGTGACATCGCCGATGTCGGCCCGGTCAAGCAACACGCGCCCCTGTGCCGGGCGTTCGATGCCGGCCAACAAGCGGGCAAGAGTACTTTTACCGGTCCCGGTGGCGCCGGTGATACCGACCATTTCGCCGCCGCGCACTTTGAAGGCGACGTTGGCGAACAGCGGCTCGCGACCGTCTTCGTCGATCACTGCGACGCGGCGCACATCCAACTCGGGCACGTTTTGGGCCGGAAAACCCTCGGTGGTAGACGTGGTGTCAATCTGTGTCGACAGCAAACGTGACAAGCATGCGCGGATATCGGTTAGTGCGCGCCACACATCTTGTGCGCGTTCGACCGGGCCCAATGCGCGCGCCGCAATGACGCTGGCTGCAACCATCGCGCCCGGCGTGATTTGACCCGAAATCACCAGCGCGGCGGCTGCCGACATCAATACGATTTGTAATGAGAGCCGCACAAACCGGCCACTGACGCCGGCGGTAAAGCTGCGATCCGATAGCCGCAGCCGTTGCGTTACCGCATCGTCCTGCATCTGCCGCCATCGTCCGCCGAGGGCGCGATGGGTGGCGAACACCTGGGCACTGCCGTCGTCGGCAGCCAGTCCATTGAGCAGCTTACCGGTCTCGGCATCCGCAGCGCGGGCATTGATCAAGGCTGATCGCGTCCAACGTTCGGACGCATAGGCCATGGTCGCTAGAACGCACGCCCCCATCACCGCAATCCATCCCAGCATCGGGTGCAGCAGGAAGATCACCAACAAAAACGCTGGGATCCAAGGCGCATCCAAAAGCGTCGTCATCATGGAGCCGCTCATAAAGGTGCGAATCTTTGCGACATCGCCCAACCGGGCTTCGCGTTGATGCTTAAATAAAGCCTCGCCCAAGGTGCGCTCCAATTGCAACGCGGCGCGGGCCAAGATGCGGCCTCGGATCAAGTCCAGCACCGCCATCACCACCAGCGCAATGAAGGCACCGATGGCGAGCACGCCCAAGGTCTCTAGGCTGTGGCTGGCCAGCACTCGATCGAACACTTGGATCATGAACAGCGGCACCGCCAGCACCAACACGTTGATGGCAAGGCTAAACGCCAACAGATGCGCCAAATAGCCGCGCATGGTCAAAATCGCATTCATCAACGCGGGCCATGTTTTCGGTGCGTGGGGACGCGGGTCTTTTGAGTTGCGTTGGCGTTCACGGCGCATGTCGATGCTCCAGTCAAATAAAGGTTAATTAAAAGCTGAAATCGTCGGCGCCGAGCGAAGCCGCGCTGACACCTTCAAGGGTAATGCTGTCGCCGCCGCCTAGATCAATCAGCGTATCGCCTGCGCTTTCCGCCATCACCAGATCGTTGAAACTGGCAAGGCCGAAATCGCTGAGGTCGAGAGTGTCGGCATAGGCGGCGCCTAAGCTGAGGGCGGTGAAATCGGCGATGGTGTCGTTGCCGTAGCCGCGTCGCATAATGAAGGTATCGAACCCGTTGCCGCCTTCCATGCGATCCGACCCGGTGCCGCCGTCCAGGCGGTCGTTGCCGTTATAACCGTGCACAAAGTCATCGCCGTCGCCGCCCGATAGCGCATCGTTGCCAAAGCCGCCGCGCACTTCATCGTTGCCGGCACCGCCGGACAGCGTGTCGTTGCCAAAATCGCCGAACAGGTAATCCGCACCCGCGCCGCCGTCACCGGTGTCATCGCCGAAGTTGCCTAAGATTCGGTCGTCGCCGTCACCGCCCGACAACACATCGTCGCCACCACTGCCATATAACGTATCGGCACCGGCGTCGCCGTTGAGAATATCATCGCCCGTATAATCAAACGCCGCGTCACCGGCGCCATATAGAATGTCGTCGCCGTCGCCGCCGTTCAGGGTGTCGGTGCCTTCGGCACCGCGCATATTGTCGTTGCCGGCGCCCCCATTCAGCACGTCGTTGCCGGCGCCCCCGGCAATATCATCATTACCGATCCCGCCGGTCAGTACATCGTCGTCGGCGGTGCCGCTGAGGATTTGATCATCGGTGCCATTGATGAAGTCATCGAAGCTGAGCGGGGTCGAGGTGTCGGCGTTGGTTGCATAATCATTGCCGGCGTAGCGCAGGATTTCGACTTCGCCCGCACCGTAAAAGTCCTGCACAGTGATGCTGCCGCCGTCATTGTAGGAAAAAACCAAATCCATGCCGTCTTGATAGACCTGGTCGACGCTTTCGAATGGGTTTAAATCCTCGAACAGCAGCACATCGGCGCCGCCGGAATCCATGATGACGTCCGTATCCCCCAGCGCGTCGGCGCCGAAAACATAGGTGTCCGTGCCGCCGCCGCCGTCCAAGGTGTCGTTGCCGTCACCACCCTCAAGCCGGTCGTTCTCCGTCCAGCCGTTCAGATAGTCGTCGCCGGTACCACCGATCAGCGTGTCGCTTCCGTAGCCGCCGCGCAGTTCATCATTGCCGGTGCCGCCATCGATCACGTCGTCTCCGCTGCTGCCGAACGCGTAATCGTCGCCGTCGCCGCCATACAACTGATCACTGCCGCTGTTGCCGAGCAGGCGATCATTGCCGCCGAGACCTTGCAGCACATCGTTACCAAGGCCACCGTCCAAAGTGTCGTCGCCGCCGTTGCCGTCGAGGGTGTCATTTCCGCGTGTGCCGACCATGTTGATTGGTGTGTCAGTGCTCGGTGCAGGCGGCGGCGGTGGAGGAGGCGACACAATCGTGGTTGTGCCGGCAACAATCCCCTGCGGTGTCGCTGTCCCTTCGGTTGCCGCGATCCGGGCCTCGTTCAGCGCATCCTCTTCAACGTGCGCATTGTCATTGGCAACATTGTCCGTGGTTTCAGGACGGGCTTTGAGGTCGAGTGGGGAGCCCAGCAGGCCTAATAAATCGGGTGCATCAATGCTGTCGTCATAATCATCAAACCCGCCAAGTGACCCGTCCAGTAGTCTGCCGTCGTCGAGCGCGGCTTCTTGGGTGGGTGCATCTTCGGTGATGTCATCCGAAATGGTTTCTTCGGGTGTATCGGGTGTTGCTGAGGTTTCACCGTCCGCGCGCGGCGTTTCTCTCAGAGCCGCGGATTCAACCGGGCGCGGGTCGAGCGCGCTACTGATATGAAGCACATTTTGATTGAGTAAATCGTCCAATATGGCCATGGCACGGGGCTCCCATGTGGATCACGGGTTGAAACAGGCTCTGAACGACAAGGGAATGATCGCGGCTAATTGATGAAATGCCAAAAGTTTTATTTCATGATGAACTGAATATAAAACGGCCCTAAAATAGATAAAATTTTAGCTATTTTGCATATGAAACAGTAACAAATGATAATATTGTAAGTATTCGTGATTCATTGACAAATATGGACCTGAAAATATTTACAGGTAGGCATATGCCGATGTTTTCGCGAAGTCTTAAAAACTGGATAGCCCGTATCCGCGCATTCGCTGGTGACCGCCGGGGTGCGGCTGTTGTGTTGCTTGCGTTCGCTGCCGTCCCGATGGTGGCATTTGTCGGCATGGCGACGGACACGGCACGGGGCTACTTGGTGAAGTCGCGTTTATCGTCTGCGTTGGATTCTGCCGGGCTCGCCGGGGGGCGTCGGTTTTTCTCGCCGACCCGTGATACGGATATCAACATGTTCTTTCAGGCTAATTTTCCAGCCGGATATATGAACGCCACCGTCAACGGGCCGACGATTGTCATCGACGAGTTGGCGGAAAAGCTGACACTGAGTGCGTCTGCGGATATTCCGACCACCTTCATGCGCGTCCTTGGCAAAGACATCCTACAGGTATCGGCGGTCACCGAGATCACACGGCAGATGCAAGCGCTTGATGTTGTGATTGCCATGGATATGTCGGGCTCCATGTCTTCCAGCAGTGGCTCGACGTCGCGGATTGCTTCAGCCAGACAAGCAGCGACTGACTTGATTGATATTCTGTTTGGGGAAAGCGGCAGTAAAGACTTGCTGAATATAGGTGTCGTGCCTTGGAATGCGAAGGTCAATGTGACCCTGAACGGTACCGCGTATGACGATACGTTGACCCAGACCATCGCCGTGCCCGCCTTTACAAACCCGATCACAGGCGCTGCACAAAGCGATGTTTATCAGGTCAACAATTCGCCGGTGCCGTTGCTGTCGCCGCCGCCGCCCAACTGGCGCGGCTGCGTTTATAATCGCTATGTCGACAATGCATTTAATGATGACGATGCCGACCATCTTTTGGGCCTTCAGACACTTTCGGGGGCTGACTGGGCGGCGTGGGAGCCGGTCGGGATTGAGGGTGAGCCTGTCAGCGGTGGCGTGTGTACGATGTCGCCGAACGGATCGAGCGAGTGTACGCCGTGCCTATCGCGTGGTATCACGCCTTTGCAAAACAATAAGCAAACGATTTTGGATGCGATCGCCGACCTGACGTCGCCCAACGGGAATACCAATATTCCGGGTGGACTGGGTTGGGCGTGGCGCGTGTTGATGCCGACATTGCCGTTTACCGAGGCCGTCGTTGATCCGGATTACGACTTGCAGCGCGCGATTGTGTTGCTGACTGACGGGCAAAACTATGGCGGTGTCGGTGACGGCTATAAGTCCGCGTTCGGTCTTGGTGGCGGGGCTGGCGCGAACGGCATGGATGACCGTCTGCGGGCGCTGGCCACCAACATCAAATCACAGGGCGTGGTGTTGTATGTCATCCAATTTGCGAACAACGGCACCGCCTTGCAGACACTTTTAAAGCAGGTCGCAAGTGGGCAGGACTCGCCGTTCTACCATTACGCGCCTGACGATGCGGCATTGCGGGCCGTATTCCGCGAGATTGCTAACGATCTCTCGGAACTCAGACTCTCCAAATAAACGATTATATGAAGGTGCCGCTGCGTCACTGCGCATGCTTGTAGGCGTTCAGCTGCCGAGGCGGACTTTGACCGTGTAGCGGGGGCGGAAGATCGCGTAGTTGTAAACGGTCTCGTTGCCGATCACGCCACCCAGCATCGACAGCCCCGACACAATCGGTGAATAGGCATAGTAGATTTCAGCCATAATCACGCTCTCGCCGGCGGCGACGACCATGCCGGCGGGCAGTGAGGCCGGGCCACCTTCGCCGCCGAGTGTGCTCGCTTGCGGGTTTTGACCGTACGCGCGCTGCCATTCAACGGTCGCGCCCCCGGCACCACCGACCACAGACGATACCACCATCGCGCCATTGCTGGTGAAATCGAACGGCTCTGTCACAAAGGCGCCGGCGCGAAAAATGTTGGTCATATCCAGGGGCGTCAGCACCTCGCCCTGCGACGTTAAATCCGCCACCGTCATCGAGGCCCGCTCGGTCTTTTGATGCAGCAAAACGAACCGTGTCAGCTCAACACCGTTGACCGTCAGGGCAACGGCAATCGGCACGGCAATGGCAATTTCGATGGCGGAGATACCCCGCTGATCGCCGCCGAACCGTCGGCATATACGTTGAAATGCTTTGCTGAACGTGCTCATGAGCCGAGACCGTCCCACGGCTCGTTACGCACCGTGATGCTGGCGTTCAGGCCAACGGCACCGCCCTGTCCGATAAATTGCCCAGCAAACGGCGTCATCAGCTGCCAATCGTATCTGAGCCGATAGACGACAATGTCACCGGACTCGCCGCTGCCTGCGGTGCCGATGTCGGCGTCCCAGATACCGTTGCCGTTCTCGTCATCAAATGTTTCGCCAACGTCATAGGCGCCGTTGGCGTTGCCGTCGATAAAGTCTTCGCCGCGCCCGATATCGGAAAAGCTCGGATAGACCAGAACGTCAACCTGTGCCTGGCTCATGTCGACAAGGCCGAGGGTACGCTGGTCAATGATTTCGATGATCCGCTCAAGGCGGGTCTTTCCGGGGATCTGTTGGCCGGTGATGCCGAAGCGTGCGGCTTCGCGGAGACTGCTCTCCATCAGGGTGCTTGTCATCATGATGGTGCCGAACTCCATTGCGGCAACGATAACGGTGGCCAGCACCGGCAACCCGAGCGCGAATTCTATTAGCACGGAGCCGGCGCGGTCTTTCATAAAGGGCGGCAATAAGGTGTGGATCTTCATTTTCATGCATGTCCAAGACATAAAGTACTGAACGCATAATAGTTGAATGTATGCCTGTACACCAAGTAAATAAGTTTAATAATTATGTAAATAAATTATATAAAATTTTATTAAATTAAATATTTAAAGTTAAACTAAAGTAATAGTGAATGTATTTTTTGACTAAAAAACATAATCATTCATTAATAGCCCTCAGCACTCAGGTGCTTAATACCGACGACGGCTCGCACGAGGTGGGTCGCCGAGAAACAAGAACCCACTGAAGATTTATTTAGAGGAGGCCACTATGAAAGCCACCATTCAAAAGTTTACCAAAGACGAGAGCGGCGCCACCGCCATCGAATATGGCCTGATCGCCGCACTCGTTTCTGTTGCTGCAATCGTCGCCCTGAAAGCAATGGGTACGTCGTTGGATGCCATGTTCACCAGCGTCTCGACTGAGTTGAACCAAGCTACGACCGGAGGTGGTTGATCCGACGCGTCAATTTCCGGGGGCGGCTGGTTTTAAAACCGGCCGCTTTCCGGGTTCTCCGGCTTTGCCGGCCCGGTGGATGGTCAGCCTCCGTTCTGGACGACACCACCTCGGTCGATCTCTCTGCCGCCCGGTTTGCCGGGGAACCTGGAAAGCCTGACCCCGAAAATAATCAAAAAATCTAAAGGGTGAAGACGCTCAAAAAAAGGGAAGGGTTTTCGTTCGTAACGGAGGAGGTGTGACGACGATGACCGCAATCTTAACCCCGCATATGCTCGTGCTGATCGCAGCCGCCATCACCGTGGCCTATGCGGCGCAGTCCGATCTCCGTCACTACCGTATTCCCAACGAATGCTCGTTATTACTGTTGGCACTTTATCCGCTGCATATCTGGTCGTCGCCAGCCAGCGTTGATGTCATTGCCGCGTTGATGGTCGGCGGCATCATCTTCGTGGCCGGCTTTGCGCTGTATGCGCTAGGAAGGTTCGGCGGCGGCGATGTTAAGCTGATGTCGGTGCTCGCACTTTGGGCCGGGCCTGCGTTCATCGGTGATTTTCTGATCATCATGTCGCTGACAGGCGGCGTGCTCGCGATCGCTTTCATCACGCGTCTGAAAATGGTCATGGCGTTCGCGTTCGAACAGATCGGTGATGTGCAGGCCCGCGATGCGGTGCTCGCCGAAAAGCTTCCTTATGGACTCGCTATCGCCGCCGGCGGTTGTGCCGTCCTGATCCAGCTCGCCGCATAAGGAGACTATGATGTTCTCGCTCCGCAATATTTTACTGTTGGTTCTGGCGCTTTTCTTCGCCACGGGTACGGCGCTCTATATCAAGACCTGGCTCGAGGCTGAACGGATGTTGATGTCCGCCAATCAAAAGTCTGAGGTTGAGATCGTTAAGACCGCTGCCGCGAGTGTCTTGGTGGCGCGCGTGGATTTGCCCGCAGGCACATTCTTAAAGCCCAATAATCTGGAGTGGCAGCCGTGGCCCGAAGACGGGATTCACGACTATCACATCATCAAACCGGCCACTGAAGATCGCGCTGACGATTACGTTGACCCTATGCAGGCATTGGACGGCGCCGTGGTGCGCGTCAATCTTCGCGCTGGTGAGCCGGTGACCAAAGTCCGCGTCGTACATCCGGGCGAGCGTGGTTTTCTCGCCGCCGTCCTTGAGCCCGGCTTTCGTGCGGTCTCGGTCCCCGTCGATGCGACCACGGGGATCGCCGGGTTCGTGTTTCCGGGCGATTCGGTCGACGTGCTGATGACCATGCAGCTGCGCGATCAGCGCGAAGACGCAAAACAAAATCGCTATTTCTCGCAAACCGTCTTGAAGCGCGTGCGTGTGCTGGCCATCGACCAGCAAGTCGACAAGCAAGAAGGCGAGGCATTAATTGCCAAAACAGCGACCCTTGAGGTCTCACCGAAAGAGGCCGAGCGGATTGCGGTGTCGCTGCAAATGGGTCAATTGTCGATGAGCCTGAACAGCCTGAGCAACGCCGACAGCGAAAAAGCGCTGTCGGAACGGCTGATCGGCGGCGAGAAGCCGTTCGATCCGAAAATGGTCCGCAACGAAGGCCGTAGCTACACGCTGGACAACGACATCTATCATATGTGGGGCGATTCCCGGCTTTTCCCATCTTCAAGCAACACCCACAAGATCAATGTCGTGCGTGGCAGCGACGCCGCAGTCCAAAGTTTTTAGGAGCCGATTATGTCGAGCTACCAATTTTTCATTCGCATCCTCGCCGTGATCGGCATTACGGCGATCACTGTGATCGCTGCGCCGAATGTTTGGGGCGAGCCGCTTGAAATGGTCTCGCGCGGTCATCAGGAAATGCCGCTCGAAGTGCACAAAGGGCGGCTCTTAAAATTGCGCGCACCCGCCAAGACCGTCTTCGTTGCTGACCCGGAAATCGCCGATGTGCAGATCAAAAGTCCGACACTCGTTTATGTGTTCGCAAAAGCCGCCGGTGAGACCACGTTATATGCGGTGGATGCGCGGGAAAACGTGCTGGCGAGTGTCGACCTGCACGTCACCCATAACTTGGGGCGGATCCGCAAATCGATCCGCCAATTACATCCGGAAGCGACCATCGCAGTCAGCAGCGTTGGTGACACGATTGTTTTGGACGGGGTCGTCAACAATGCGTCAACCGCGGAAAACATTCGTCGGATTGCGTTGGGCACTGTCGGCGATCCTGAAAAAATCATGCTGCGGCTCGGCATCGACGCGCCGACGCAGATCAATCTGCGTGTCCGCATTGCCGAGGTGTCGCGGGATATCGATAAGCAGCTTGGCTTTAACTGGTCGATTGCCGGCTCGGCTGCAGGTATCGCGTTTGGCGTTGCCACGACCAACCCGTTTAGCGCTTCGGTCACGCAGCACACGTTGTCGGCCCGTGGGCTCTCGTTAGGCCCCTTCGATTTGAACGCAGTGATTGATGCGCTCGAAGAGGAAGGCCTGATCTCGGTACTGGCCGAGCCGAACCTGACCGCGTTGTCGGGCGAGACCGCGAGTTTCCTGGCCGGCGGCGAGTTTCCGATCTTGGTGCCGGACTCGGATGGTCGCGTCACCATCGAGTTTAAAAAGTTTGGCGTTTCGCTCGGCTTTACGCCGACCTTGATTGGCTCTGAGCGCGTTAATCTGCACGTCCGGCCCGAGGTCAGCCAGTTGTCGACGACCAATGCCGTCACGCTCTCCAACTTCCAAATCCCGTCGCTGACGACGCGGCGCGCAGATACCACCGTTGAATTGGGGTCGGGGCAATCGTTCGCGATTGCAGGTCTGATCCAAAACAACGTGACCCACGACATTTCGAAGTTTCCGGGTCTCGGCGACGTGCCGGTACTGGGCGGCTTGTTTAAGTCGGACCGCTTTCAGCGTGAAGAAAGCGAGCTTGTGATCATCGTGACGCCCTATGTGGTGCGTCCGGTCTCACGCCCGCAATTGGCGTCACCGCTGGATGGATTTGAGAATCCGCATGACCTTGAGCGGATCATGATCGGCGGCACGCAACGCCAAAAGATGACGGCTGGTCAGCCGGTCACCATCAATCGTAATGGCGATACCTTGATCGGCCCAGTCGGGTTCTTGCTCGATCAATAAATGACCTTGGAAACGGAGGCTTTGATGAAACAATTATATAAAATCGTTTTCGGGTTGGTGATGATCGCAGCGCTTGGCGGCTGTCAAACTTATGCGGACCGTACGTGGTACGACCCGTTGAATCTGCAAGTCGACATGAAGCCGCGCGAGACCAAACAGGTGCAGATAACCCCCAGCGAAAACTCATTCGCCGTGCGCTTTCCATCCGGCCAAGCGACGTTGACCGAGGTTGAGCGCCGTGCGGCCGCAGGCTTTTTGGCGCGCCGCGCTGGCGAGCGGACGGATGAGGTCTTTGTCGATTTCGGCATCCTTCATGAAACCACACAATTGGCGGCGGACCGGCGCATGACGATGGCGGAAATTGTTACCGTTGCCGGACTTGATCCAGCGCGCGTTAAAGTGCGCGCGAATGTGCAGGGCATTGCTGAAAACGAAATCAATCTGACCGTGCGCCGTTATTTAGTGACGCTGCCGGGCTGTCCGGACTTCACCAGCCGAGCTGGGCGGACATTTGATAACCGCCCTCATTCCAACTGGGGCTGCGCAACGGCGCAGAACTTTGGGATGATGGTGGCAGAGCCTCGCGACATGCTTCAAGGTCGTGGCGACACGAATGCCGACGCCGAAGCGCACGTGCTCGGCCAACAGCGCTATCGCCGCGGCGAAACCAGGCCGTTGCAGGTCAAAGACACCAGAACCGCGGAGACATTTGACAGTCAGACCGTGTCTGGTGACGAGGGTAAAAAATGATCGCGCTTCGCAAGGATAAAGACATTACTCCGCAAGCGGCACCCGGCAGCGCCGAGGCCCCGCGACCGTTCTTTGCATTTGCCGGTGATCAGGCGACCGCTGATATCATTCGCGAAGTCGCCGAGTTGCGGGGCTTCAGCGAAGACGCCATCGTCATCAGCGAATTGGATGACGCCATTGACGGCCTCGCCAATATCCGCACACCGAAGGTGTTGTTGGTGGATCTTGGTCACGCATCCGACATCATGGTCGAAGCGGAACGTTTGGCGCAGGTCTGCGATCCCGAAGCACGGGTGATCTTGTTGGGCGAGGTCAATGATCTGCACGTCTATCGTGACTTGATTGCAGCGGGCGTTGCGGATTATGTGATCAAGCCGTTTGATGCGATGGCGCTCGGCAGCGCCATTGATCGTGCGCGCCCAACGGTTTCGAAAAAAAGGACGGAACGCGCCGGTGCCGAAACCCCAGACGTGTTGGCCGACGTGGTGGCCGTGATCGGGGCTAGGGGCGGCGTCGGTGCCAGTACGATTGCCGCCAACTTGGCGTGGCTGGGGGCAACCAGCTTGGATAAGTCGGTGGTGCTGATCGACATGGATTTAACGTTCGGTACGCAGGCGCTGTTGATGGACATCGATCCGGGCGGCGGGCTTGGCGATGCGATGATGGCGCCCGGTCGGATGGATGAGTTGTTCGTCAAGCGGGCGTCGATCTCGGTAACGGACAAATTGCGGGTCATGGCGGCGGAAACGGATCCGGCAAAGGGGGACATCGCGTCCGCCGAATCGTTCAAAGGGCTGCTCGATTACGTGCGCCCGGAAAGCGAGTTGATCATCGTCGATCTGCCACGCAGCGTCATCGTGTCACAGCCCGAGATTTTGGAAACTTTTAAGCGCATCTTGATCGTCGCGGAGCCCAGCTTAGCAGCGATGCGCGATAGTGCCCGTCTTGCCGCCATCATCAAGAGCATCAATCCGGTAGCAGGGGCATTGGTGGTGTTGAACCGGGTCGGTGTGGCACCGAATGTCGAGTTATCGCAGAAGGTGTTCGAAGACGGCGCGGGCCTTAAGGTACACGCAGCGTTGCCGTTCGATGCCAAAACCGCGTTCGGTGCCGAGGCCGCCGGCAAGTGCATCGCGGAAACGGCCGCGCGCTCTAAGCTCGGCAAAGGGATAGCAAAGATTGCGGCCCTCGCTGCCGGCAATGATCCGACGGCTTCGACCTCGTCTGTAAACGGCTTGTTCGCCAAGCTGCGCGGGAGTCGGAAAGACGATGCAGAGCAGGGGGGGCGCTGAGATGTTCGGCAAACGTCGCACCACCGAAGTTATTCCCTTTGACGCTGAGCCAGGCCGCCCACTGGACGCCGACGCGCCGGCGAGTTCGGCCCTGAGTCCACCACAATTGGTCAGCATCGAAGGGACGGAGGCCTACCGTGCCGATGTCGTCGATACGGTCTCTATGGAAACGCTCGAGCTTACCGAAGATGCGTTCGCGGATGAGGATGTGGAAGCTTTGAACCGCCGCGACCTCGCCGAGCGTGTCGGCGCGTTGATCAACGATGATCTGGTGTCGGGCGGGCTTAATCCCCGCGAACGGCGCGACGTGGTGACGGCGGTCATGAACATCATGCTGTCGGATAAGCGCACCGAGACCGCCGTGGTGGATGCGGAAAGTCTGGTTGAGCGCACCAAAGCGGTTGTGCAGCCGCTGTTGATGGATCGCATCGACATGACTGAAGCCGGCGAGATGCCGCGCGCTGAGTTGTCTCAGGAAGTCAGCGACGTGATCTCGGAAATTTTGCTGGAGCAAAAAATTCAGCTCAACCTGCTGGAACAACGTGATCTGGTGACCATGCTGTTAAACGACATGCTGGGCTTCGGTCCGCTTGAAGTGTTGCTCGCCGATGAGACGGTGACCGACATCATGGTCAACGGTCCCGATCAGGTGTTCATCGAAAAAAGCGGTAAATTGGTGCTGAGCGAGGTGACGTTTCGTGACAATCGGCATGTCATGCATATCGCATCGAGGATTGTGTCGGGCGTCGGGCGTCGGGTTGATGAATCGTCGCCACTCTGTGATGCGCGACTGCCAGACGGGTCCCGCGTCAACATCATCATTCCGCCGTTGGCGATTGATGGGCCGTCGATCTCGATTCGTAAGTTTTCGAAAAAGAAAATTACCCTCGATGTCATGCAGCGCCAAGATAACCTGTCGCCGGAAATGGCAACGGTGCTGAAAATCGCATCCCGCTCCAGGTTGAACATTTTGATTTCCGGCGGCACCGGGTCCGGCAAGACAACATTGCTGAACGCGTTATCACGGATGATTGATGCCGGCGAGCGGATCGTCACCATCGAAGATGCTGCAGAACTGCAACTGCAGCAGCCGCATGTGGTGCGCCTCGAAACCCGCCCGCCGAACCTTGAAGGCGAAGGTGAGATCACCCAGCGCGACTTGGTCAAAAACACACTGCGTATGCGCCCGGATCGGATCATTTTGGGCGAGATTCGGGCCGGCGAAGCGCTCGACATGTTGCAGGCGATGAACACCGGTCACGACGGCTCGCTTGGTACCATTCACGCTAACCGTCCGCGCGAAGCCCTGACCCGCCTTGAAAACATGGTTGCGATGGCCGGCGTGAAGTTGCCGAACGAAGCGGTGCGCGCGCAGATTGCCAGCGCCGTCGATTTGATCGTGCAGATTTCCCGGATGCGCGACGGAAAGCGGCGCATCACCTACGTCACCGAAGTCGTCGGCATGGAGGGCGAGGTGATCACGACCCAGGATTTATTCACCTACCACTTCGAAGGTGAAGACAAAGACGGCAACCTGCAGGGCACCTTCAAATCGTCCGGCCTGCGCCCTTCGTTCTCGGACCGGGCGCAGTATTTTGGTCTCGATAAAGCGTTGTTGGAGGCGATGTCGTGATTGAACTCGGTGTCATCTTTGGCGGTGCGTTGGTGGTTATGCTGCTGCTGGGATCATTGCTGCTGTCGGTGCTCGGTAAGCAGCGCCGCTTTAAAGCGCGTGTTGAGCGGATCGGCGCGCGCGCCCGTCCGATGAGCAGCGAAGAACGTCGCGAGCACCAATTGCGTAAAAAGACCACGACATCATCGCCGTTCCTCGAAGGGCTCGCCGGTAAACTCCTACCAAACCCGGGTCAGGTGCGGATCCGCCTAAGCCAGACCGGGAAACGGATTTCCCTTGGGCGGTATCTGGTGGTCTCGTTTCTGATCGGCTGTGTGACAGGCGTCATGGTTGTGGTCTTGGCCGGGTTTCCGTGGTTTGTCGGTTTGCTGATCGGGATCGGTGCCGGTGTCGGTGCGCCGCATATGGTGGTGGGCTGGATGGTGCAACGTCGTCGCAACAAATTCACCGCGCTGTTTCCGGACGCGATTGATTTGATGGTGCGTGGATTACGCTCAGGCCTGCCGGTGACCGAGACGATTGCCGCCTGCGGTCGTGAAATGAGCGACCCGGTCGGGCCGGAATTTCGGGCCATTGCAGACTCGGTGCGACTCGGCCAAACCCTGGAAGAATCACTCTGGCAAGCGGCGGCGCGTTTGGATACGCCTGAGTTCAAGTTCTTCGTGATCAGCCTTTCGGTGCAAAAAGAAACCGGCGGCAATCTTGGTGAAACCCTTGCGAACTTGTCGGAAATTCTGCGCAACCGAAAGCAGATGCGCCTTAAGATCAAGGCGATGTCCTCCGAGGCGAACGCCAGTGCGCTGATATTGGGCAGCCTGCCCTTCGTGATGTTTATTCTGATTTATCTGGTGAATTCGGATTACGAACAGGTGCTGCTGACCGACGCACGTGGACGCGTGATGTTGGGTGCTGGGGTCGGGATGATGGGCGCCGGTGCCCTGGTCATGCGCAAGATGATCAGGTTCGACATATGAACTGGCTGGCTGGATTTTTTCCGGGCTTCGGGCCCGAGGTGGTCGCGGCGATGTTGTCGGGGATGGCGACGTTGTTGGTGCTGTATGCGGTTTGGTCGTCATTTATCGTGCGCGATCCGATGGCGTCCCGTGCGAAAACATTGATGAAATACCGCCGGAATTTACAACATAATTTGCAACAGACCCGAAGCAATCGGGCCCGCGATATGCTGTCCCACGGCGGCGCCGTGCGCAACATCGTCGAGCGATTGAACCTAATGCGTTCCAAACATGCCGACAACGTACAGGCCGCTTTGGCGCGAGCCGGATGGCGGTCGCGTGATCACGTGGTCCTGTATCTTTTCGCGAAGACGTTTCTACCGATCTGCTTCGCCGTGTTGGCAGGGTTATTCTTGTTTATTCTGCCGGTCGTTGACTATGGCCTCGAGGTCAAGGCGATGTTGGCGTTGGGATTGGCGGTTTTTGGCGCGTATCTACCGGAAATCATGATCAAGAATGCCGGCACGAAACGTAAACTCGCACTTTCACGGGGCTTGCCGGATGCGCTTGATTTGTTGGTGATCTGCGCTGAAGCCGGGTTATCGTTGGATGCCGCCCTGAAACGCGTGGCCGGCGAGATGGGGCGGGCCACACCGGAAATCGCCGACGAATTTCAAATGACCGCCATCGAATTAAGTTACCTGCCGGACCGGGCACAGGCACTGAGCAACTTGGCCAAGCGTACGGACTTGGCGGCGGTCCGGGGCGTTGTAAACACGCTGTCTCAGACCGAGCAATACGGCACCCCGTTGGCGCAATCGCTGCGGGTCCTCGCCGCGGAATTTCGCAACGAACGCATGATGAAAGCCGAAGAAAAGGCCGCGAAGTTGCCGGCAACCCTGACGATCCCACTGGTGCTGTTTATTTTGCCGTCATTGTTCGTGGTGCTGTTGGGCCCGGCCGTGATCTCGACCATGGATAACCTTCTCAACCTCTAGGCGCCGGCTTTAAATCTTAGCGCAACACACCAAAGATTGCTTTGCTGCGCTCCTTGGCCGTCATTGCGCGAAGCCGTGCATAGAACGCAAGATTGTTTTCGACTGCGGCTGCGTTCAAATCACTTAATGCCACGCGTCTGGCATTTTCCTCATCTCCGGCAAGGCCATACACCAAGGATAGATTATGGCGCGTGCCCGGACCGGCGTTGGGGTCTTTGACGGCGTCGCTTAAAAGTTGGATCGCGTCTGCGTATTCACCGGCCAGCGCCAAAGAAAGACCGAGGTTGTTTTTGAGTGGCAGGTTATCCGGCGCGCGTTCGATACCGGTCATGTAACGTTCCTGCGCGCGGAGGTGAGCGCCTTGTAAATCCAACACAATCCCGGCTCCGTTGTAGCCTTGGTTGTCTGTCGGCGCGAGCTGGGCGGCGTTGGTAAAAGAGGCAAGGGCGGTTTCAAGTTGACCGTCTTTGAGCGCGGCACGCCCGATACCAAGCGCGATGTCAACATTGTGGGGCTCAAGCGTTTGTGCACGCGTGTAAGCATCTAAGGCAGTTGTATTCATACCCGCCGCTGCCGCTGTCTCGGCTAAGCGCAGCAGTGGTTGCGTCCAATCCGGACGCATCGTTGCGGCGCGTTGATATAATTGCATGGCGGTGCCGAGATCGCCGCCGGCACGTGTCGTGTCGCCGACACGCACCAATTGCGCGGCGCGGTTTTCTTGAATGTCGCTGTCGATTTCGGATTGCGTCGGGACTTGGCCCGAACAAGACGCGAGTATCAGGCACGCGGCAATAACCAAAAAGTTGATACGATACTTTTTGGTGGTCCCGGCAATACGTAGCCCGCTCTTAATGTTCTGTTTCATCGACATAAATGTTCGTTTTTTCCCCAATATTGCAATACGCTATAGGGGTGGGGGACAATAAGAAAGGTTTCACGTGTCTAAGGAATATATTGAGCTGACGCTACTTATCGAGCGGCTGCACCGGCGGTTTTTGGATGTTCTCAGAACGGAGCTAAAAAGAATTGGTGTGCGCGACATAAACGGCGTGCAGGCACTCATTTTGGCGAACATCGGTGAGGGTGAGGTGGTAATCCGCGATTTGATCGAACGCGGCTACTATCAGGGCTCGAACGTGTCTTATAACATCAAGAAACTCACCGATTATGGGTATCTGAATCAAGAGCGTGCACAACACGACAAGCGTTCAATCACGGTTAGTCTGACGGATAAAGGCCGCAAAGTGGTCGCCGGTATTGTCGAGCTTGAAACGCAAAACGGTCTCAGGTTTCAGCAAAGTATCGGCAACGACACGACGATGCCTGAGGCGACTGAAATGCTCCGGAAACTTGAACGCACGTGGGATGAATACATCCGCTATGGCGGCTAAGAAATCACGTGCCCGTGCATCAATAAGGGAATTTCAAGAATGCTTTTAGGCTGTATCGCCGACGACTTTACCGGTGCCACTGACCTTGCGAATACCCTGGTTAAGGCCGGCATGCGCACTGTCCAGAGTATCGGTGTGCCGGGGCCCGGGCTCGATATCGGCGAGACTGATGCCATTGTCGTGGCGCTTAAGTCACGGACGATCCCTGCGAAAGACGCGATTGAACAGTCGCTGCAAGCGCTGGCTTGGCTTCGAGCGCAAGGCGCGCGCCAAATCGTTTTCAAATACTGTTCGACGTTTGATTCCACGGATGCCGGCAATATCGGCCAGGTCAGTGATGCGCTGTTGGACGCGATCAGTGAAGATTTCACCATCGCCTGCCCGGCGTTTCCGGCAACCGGACGCTCGATCTATAAGGGGTATTTGTTTGTGGGGGACGGTTTGCTGTCGGAATCCGGTATGCAGGACCATCCACTGACTCCGATGACCGATCCGAATTTGGTGCGTGTGCTGAGCCGACAGACCGAGCACCCGGTCGACTTGGTCGACTATACAGCAGTGCGTGAAGGTGCGCCCGGCATTCGCGCGCGGTTTGCTGAATTGAAAAAAGCCGGTGTTCGTCATGCCATCGTGGATGCGGTACTAGACGAAGATCTGATTGAAATCGGCGCGGCTGCAAGCGACCTCGGCTTGATCACCGGGGGCTCAGGGGTCGCCATGGGCTTGCCCGAGAATTTCCGCCGCCAAGGGTTTATGGCGGACAACCCCGCACCCGCATTGCCGGGGATCGTCGGGCGGAGCGTGGTTTTGGCGGGCAGTTGTTCGCGCATGACCCGCGCACAAGTGGCCGCGGTGTCCGATACATGGCCGACGTTCGCCATCGACCCGCATGCCATCGGGCGTGGCGAAGACGTCGCCAAAGCGGGGTTGGCATGGGCGTTGAAAACGCTGGCAAAAGACCCCGGTCAGCCGGTGTTGCTCTATTCCTCGGCGGATCCAGATACGATATCTGAAATTCAGGCCGCCTATGGTCGCGAGCGCGCCGGTGCGATGGTCGAAGAGACCTTGGGCAGCATTGCGCGTGGCCTGCTCGAAGATGGTGTCAATCGCTTCGTCGTGGCGGGCGGTGAAACGTCGGGTGCGGTGGTCAGTGCGTTGGATGTGCGCGCACTGCGCATCGGTCCGGAAATAGACCCCGGCGTGCCTTGGACGGAAGCCATCGGCGGGGTGCCGCTGGCGCTTGCGTTAAAATCCGGCAACTTCGGCGCCGAGGATTTCTTCGAAAAATCGTTGGGCATGCTGCCATGAATGAGAACGCCGCCCGCGATGAAATTGCACGGCTCGCGAAGTCGATGTACGACCGCGGGCTGACGTTCGGCAGTTCCGGCAATATCAGCGTGCGTCTTGAAGACGGCTGGCTGATGACGCCGACCGGTGTTGCCATGGGCGAAATCGATCCGGCACGGATATCGAAGCTGGATATGAACGGACAACATCTTAGCGGTGACAAGCCGACGAAAGAGACGTTTTTGCATTTGGCAATGTATGAAGAGCGTCCGGCATCCGGGGCCATCGTGCATCTACATTCGACACATTCGGTCGCGGTGAGTTGTCTCGCAGATATTGACCCGACGGATGTATTGCCGCCGATCACAGCCTACTATGTCATGAAGATCGGCAAGCTGCCGTTGGTGCCGTATTTTCCACCCGGTGACCTCGATCTGGCTCGCGCTGTGCGCGAGATGGCGTCAAAAAGCCATGCAGTACTGCTGGCCAACCATGGTCCCATCGTTGCCGGCAAATCTTTACGTGACGCGGTTTACGCGACTGAAGAACTTGAAGAGACCGCAAAGCTGTTTTTGATGCTGCGTGGGATGAAGACAAATTTTCTGAGTGGCTCCGACGCCGCAGCGTTACGCGACAGATATTCCACTTGAGCTGCTCGTGCGCATAAACTGGCACGACTTATGATATGCGGAAAGGTGCGCCTATGTACCGACTTCTCCTTAAACTGCCGGGGTTTATCTGATCTATTCGTACTTGCAAATGATTGCGTCAATGTTTTGGAAAAATGAATGCTCTTTCGTCGCAGAGGTCCTGACGACACCTTTAAGATAAGTGGTGCGCTGCCCGTGGTCGGCGTCGCAGGTGTGCGGCCCTGGAGGCTGGCGGTGCCGCTGCTCGCATTCCTCGGCATCGCGCTCAGTATCGTTGTTACATATTTCACGTGGGCGGGCATGCTGTCGGAAAAGCATGCGGAAGTCGCTGCGCGGGTCGACGATCTGATAGGACGGGTCAAGACTGAGACTGAGACTAGTTTGTCGCTGAGTTCTATGCGAGGTTTGCGTGCGTATTTGGATACCGCGCGTGAGGTAACATCGGATTCATTTTCGAGTTTCGCGAAAAATCTAAGGGCCAATGAAGTCGGCACGATCGGCTATGGATATGCGGCACGTGTTGGCCTATCGGCATCGCAAGACGGCGAAGGGGCGTATCAATTTATCGTTCAAATGATTGAACCGGCCGAGAAAATGGAACCATTGCGTGGGACCGATATTTTGCGGATATCGGAAGTCAGTGATGCGGTGCTTGCCAGTATCAAGTTTGACGAAGTCCGGCTGACGGCGCCGCTTAACAAGCATAGTGTTCTACCTGGTTACAACGCGGCGCTCGCGTTCTATCCATATTTCAAAATGGAAACGCCATCCTATTCGGATAATTCACGTAATGCCGATGTCGATGGGGTTATATTTGCGGTGTATGATATCGAAGGCATTATCGGCCTTGCACTTCGCAAAAGCTCTATTGATGATTTGATTTTGAGTGGGTCGGTCGGCCTGAGTGTCAAGCGCGAGACGACGGACAGTTCTCTGCCGCCGATCTTCATGACTGGTAACTTTGATAAACTTGCCAAGGCTAGCGAGGCCTCGTTCGGCAGCTTGGTTAGAAGCAATGATTTCATGTTCAACGTTTCTAATATACCGCTTCGAGTTACAACGCTCACGGATCTAACGACTTTGTCCGAGCAGGCTTTTCTTTTGCCCGGCACCGTGATGTTGATCGGCCTCATGTTGACCGCGACGTTGTCGGCCTTCGCGCATACGCTCATCACACGCGAAGAAAGCGTCAAAGCACTGGTCCGAGAGCGAACATGGGCCCTCCAAGAGAGTCAGAAGCTATTTGAAGACATGGCCAACGTTTCCGCAGATTGGTTTTGGGAGACCGACGCGGAGCATAAGTTTACGTATATTTCGGAAAAATTTGAGGAGGTCAGTGGGCTCAATCCTATGTTGTTTCTCAACCGGTCACGCCTCGAAGCGGCGGGTATCAATTTACATGATGCCGCAGATTTTTGGCGTGAGCACTTTGAAACGCTTCAAAATCATCTCGCGTTTCATGATTTCCGCTACACCATGCCGCGCTCGAACACTCTTGAAACGCATTTGTCGATCAGCGGTAAACCTATGTTTGATGCGGACGGCATGTTTACCGGATATCGCGGTAGTGGCCGAGATGTAACTGCGGAAGAGACGGCCAAGCGTCGCCTTCAAGAGAGCGAAGAGCGACTGTATCGCTACGTAGAAGAGTTGGAGGTCTCGCGCCAATATCTTGAAGAGAACACCGCGCAGATAGCGGAACTCGCAGAGAACTATGCTGCCGAAAAAGAGCGGGCCGAAATGTCGGAACGATCTAAATCCGAATTTTTGGCATCAATGAGTCACGAAATACGCACCCCTATGACTGGCGTCATGGGCTTCGCCGATATGCTGTTGGACAGTAAACTTGCGCCGGATGACCGAGAAAAAGTGATTAAGATTAAGGGCGCAACGCATTCTTTGTTGACGATCATCAACGATATTCTTGATCTTTCGAAAATGGACGCCGGGCGGCTCGATATTGAAAAACTGGACTTTAATTTCCCGTACACCATTGAAGAGGCGGTTGATCTTGTGCGTGAGCGGGCACGCTTGAAGGGTCTTTATGTGCAGATCGATACGAATTCAGTGCCGGTCGGCGTGAACGGTGACCCGACACGGATACGCCAAATTCTCATCAATTTGGTTGGAAATGCGGTGAAGTTTACCCACCGTGGAGGCATCACCGTGCGCGCTGACGTGGTGGAGTCGTCAGATCAAAAAATGATCCGCATCGGCATCAGTGATACCGGCATCGGCATTTCCGAAGAAAACCAGCGTCAACTTTTCCATAACTTCTCTCAGGGTGACGCGTCCATCTCGCGTCGTTATGAGGGGACGGGATTGGGCTTGGCTATTTCTAAGCGATTGGTGGAACTTATGGGCGGTGAGATTGGCGTGACCAGCCAAGTGGGGCATGGCAGCGAATTTTGGTTTCAAATTCCGTTACGCCTTGCCGACACGGATGTATCGACCGTCGAGCGTTTGCCGGAAGCACAGCATTTCCTCGCAACGCGCGCGTTGAACATTCTGATTGCTGAGGATAATCGCCTGAACCAGAGGATCATCGCGGCAACTGTTGAAAAGTATGGGCACCACGCGACGGTCGTCGATGATGGCGAGGAAGCAATCAAAGAGGCCGCAAAATATCCTTATGACCTTATGCTGTGTGATGTCCGCATGCCGAATATGAGTGGTCCTGACGCAACCCGCGCAATTCGCGAGATGACGGGGCCGGAATCAAAAATGCCGATTATCGCGTTGACCGCAGATGCTATGGAAGAACATGTGCGCGCGTATCTCGACGCCGGCATGAATGCCTGCGTAACGAAGCCGATTGATCGCCCGACCTTGTTGTTGGCCATCAACGATGTAATGGGCGAAAAAATCCATATTGCTGCAAAAGTGACCGAAGATGGGCCGCCGGTCAGAGTCGAAGAAACCGTCAATGAAGACAACAACGATTTTAATGAATTTCTGCGAAACCTGCAGTCCGTGGCCGACGAAATTGAGCGTACACGTGAGACAGATAAATGAGTGTCATTGCAGACCGTGACTCGTGCAGAATATCTTCGATGCGACCTCAAGCTGATGATTTCATGAGAAAAAGCGACAACGATATGCCGTAATCCATCATAGACCTTCCGGTGGACGTCCTTTGGCCATGTCGTAGTCACGCACGACCGAGGCCACCCTGATCCGGTAGTCGCTGAAAATACCACTGCGCCCTTGGCGTTGTGCGTCGCTGTGTCTGCCGTGGGTGTACCACGTTTGCATGGCCGCTTCGTCCCGCCAAAATGAGAGCGAGAGAAACTTGCCGGGTGCGGTGACGCTTTCGAAGCGTTCGACCGAGATAAAACCATCGACCTTTTCCAGATCGGCTTTCAGTTCGGCGGCAATATTAAAATAGTCCTGGGTGTGACCTTCGGCGGGCCAAACTTCAAACGCGACAATATACATATGCTTTTTCCTTATTGGCCTATGAAATCCGGACGGCGTTTTTCGTTGAACGCACTGACGCCTTCGAGTCGATCTTCGGTATCGATGACGCGCTGGTAACATGCGATCTCGAAATCATAGCCGTTTTTCAAATCAAGTGATCCCGCTGCATCAACCGACTTTCGGGCTTGCTGCACGGCAATCGGTGCATTGGCGGCGATGCGTGCCGCGGCTTCAAGCGCAGCGGGCATTAAGGCGTCCAGCTCATAAAGCGCATTTACGAGGCCCCAAGCATGGGCGTCTTCGGCTGAAAACGGTTTGCCGCTGAGGATCACTTCTTTGGCGCGGCGCATGCCGATGGCGCGGGGCAGATGCTGGGTGCCCGAAGCACCGGGCATGATGCCGAGTGTCACCTCGGTAAAGGCAAAGCGCGCACTTGGGACGGCATAAAGAAAATCCGCATTGAGCGCAATCTCGAGACCACCGGCGTAAGCGGCGCCATTGAGCGCACCGATGATCGGCACTGGACAGTCCATCATGGCGCGAATCATTTGCTCAAAAAGTGCGTGTTGTTGTCGCCAGGCATCATCGCTCATGCCGTTGCGTTCTTTCAAATCGGCACCGGCACAAAAGGCGCGTGTCCCGCTGCCGGTCAGCACCACGGCCCGGCATTGCTTTGGGTCGCGGTATAGGGACTCCCAGACCGACAACAACTCCGATCCCATCTGGGTATTGAAAGCATTAGCGACGTCTGCACGATTTAAAGTTACGACCAGCACATGCGCGCCTTCACGGCGAACGGTGAGCGTCTGCAGGCCAAGGCTTTCAACTGTGGGCATTCTCTCTCTCCTCTGATTTTTCTATGTTGATACACCCTGCGTGCAAAAGACGCCAATAGCGTCGTGATGTGATTCATTTTCTTGTGGGTTTGCAATATCCAATACACATCCATCAGGTGAATATGGTTTTCGGTCTGTATTTCTCGCACGTGACCAAATCGGCTCCACGAGTTCGCATTCCATCGACATGACTGTTTTATTATTTATTCATTGGCCAGTGATTGAAATTCTGGGGGCGGGATGTACTCTCGCCGCAACTTGGAGGACCCCATGGATTTTGATCTCACAGAAGAACAACGCATGTTTCGTGACGCCGTTGATGGTTTCGCGGAACGGCATTTGGCTGCCGATGCTTTAAAACGTGCTCATACCGAAGGCTTTCCCCGCGACGTCGCCAAGATGATGTCCGAGCAAGGTTTATTGGGCATTATGATGGACGAAGCTGACGGCGGCCAAGGCGGCAGCCTGATGGACGCGGTCATCGCGATCCAAACCATTGCAAAGCACTGTCCGCGCAGCGCCGACGTGGTGCAAGCCGGCAATTTTGGTGCCGTGCGTGTGCTTGCTGAATACGGCACCGACGATCAAAAGCAGCGTTACCTCAAGCCGATTTTGGCCGGTGAAAAAGTGATTTCGGTCGCCATGTCAGAGCCCGAAGCGGGCTCTGCGCTCACTGATCTTACGACCCGCGCCGATCCGGCAGCGGACGGTGAGGGTGTGCGTCTGAACGGGACCAAAGTTTTTTCCACGCACAGCCCTGAAGCCGATGTGTTTTTGGTGTATTGCCGTTACGGCCCTGGCACCAACGGCATCGGTTCGGTCTTGGTCGAGCCCGACACCGAAGGGGTCTCGAAAGGTCAGCCGGTGATGTATCTGGGCGGCGAAGAATGGTGTCAGCTATATTTCGAAGACGCCTACGTGCCGCCGGAAAATATTTTACTGCGTGAAGGTGGCTTTAAGCGTCAGATCGCCGGCTTCAATGTGGAGCGATTGGGCAACTCGGCGCGTGCGGTTGCGCTTGGTCGCTACGCTTTCGACATGGCCCGTAACCATGCGCTTGAGCGTAAACAGTTCGGGCGCGCGCTCTGTGAATTCCAAGGCCTACAGTGGAAATTCGCCGACATGAAGCTGAAATTGGAAGCCGCACAGCTGTTGCTGTACCGCGCCGCTTCTGCGGCAGACAAAGGCTTTCCGTCTGCCGAAGATACTGCGCTTGCCAAGCTTGCCTGCAACCGCGCCGGCCATGAAGTGTCGAGCGAGGCGATGCAGGTCATGGGAGCGGCAGGGTATTCCCAGGACTGTTTGATCGAATATTGCTTTCGCCGAACGAGGGGATGGATGATCGCCGGCGGCTCGTCGGAAATGATGATGAACCGAATTGCCGAGAGTGTGTTCGATCGCCGCTTCTCGCAACGTCCCCCCAAAGCGCCCGATGCGCAATGAGTGACGCAGATAGTGATACGAAGCTTACTCGCGCGCTGTTAACCCCGCGCGGCGTCGCGCTGATCGGCGCGTCCGCCGATCCGACAAAGAACACCGGCAGGCCACAGCGCTATTTGGCGGCGCACGGGTTTAAGGGACACGTCTATCCCGTCAATCCAGGGCGCGACGAGGTGCAGGGGCTACCGGCGTTTAAATCCGCAGCCGATATTGATGGTGACTGCGATCATGCGTTCATCATGGTGCCTGCGGCTCATGTCGAAGCTGCGGTGCGTGATTGCGGTGCCAAGGGCATCAAGGTCGCGACGATCTATTCCGATGGCTTTGCTGAAACCGGGCCGGACGGCCGCGCCCGCCAAGATGCGTTGTTGCAGACCGCAGCCGAGGTTGGCGTGCGGATACTCGGCCCCAACAGCATGGGCGTGATCTGCCCTGAAAACGGTCTCACGCTGTCGGTCAATGCGGTGCTGGAAATGCCCGCCTTGAAAGCGGGCCGGCTCGGCTTGATCTCGCAAAGCGGCACCATTCTCGGCACCATGTTGTCCCGTGGCGCGGCCCGGGGTATCGGCTTTTCTCGCATGTTGTCTGTGGGCAATGAAGCCGATGTCGGCGTCGGTGAATTGGTCGACGTGCTGGTCGACGACCCGAAAACCGATGCGATCTTGTTGTTTTTGGAAGCGCTCCGTGACGCGCCCAGATTGGCGCTTGCGGCACGGCGCGCGTACGACGCCGGTAAGCCGGTAATCGCCTATAAACTCGGTCGCTCCCAAGCCGGCCAAGCGGTGGCGTTATCCCATTCGGGGGCACTCGCCGGTGAAGATAAAGCGGTGGATGCATTTTTCCGTGCACACGGCATCGTGCGCATCGAAACTTTGGAAGCTTTGTTCGAAATGCCGCCGCTGCTGATCGGCCAGCGCCCACCGAAAGGCCGCAAGGTCGGCGTGATGACGACGACCGGTGGCGGCGCGTCGACGGTCGTGGACCGCTTAGGCACGGTCGGCCTCGACGTGATCCCGGCACCCGACGCCGTGCACGCGCGGCTCGCAGACTTTGATTTGAAGATTGGACGCGGCCCGCTGATCGATCTGACCATGGCCGGCACCCGAGACGGGGTCTATGGCGCGGCGCTGCAAGCGTTGTTGGACAGTGACGCTTGCGACGCGGTGGTGTGTGTCGTCGGCTCGTCAGCACAATTCCATCCGGAACTTGCCGTGGCCCCGATTGTCGCCACGGCGGCGAGCGCACAAAAACCTGTCGCCGCGTTCATGGTGCCGCAAGCCGATGCGTCTTTGCAATTGTTGGCCGATGCCGGCATCGCCGCGTTCCGCACGCCCGAAGCTTGCGCCGATGCCATGCGGGCGTTTTTTGCCTGGGAAGCTCCGACGCAGATGGGGATGGCGGGGCTCAATTCTGACATTCAGCCCGCAGACAAGATTGTGTCGGGTACGCTGGACGAAGCGGCGTCGTTGGCCCTGTTCGACAGCCTTGGAATACATGTCGCAAAGTATGCGGTGATCGGCGATGGCGAGGCGGTCTCGGGTCTTGAATTTCCGTTGGCTGTTAAAGCATTGTCCACCAAACTGCCGCATAAAACCGAAGCCGGTGCGGTGCAGTTAGGCGTGGCCTCTGCAGAAGATTTGATCCGTGCGCTGCGGGGCATCAAAAGCAACGTCGCGGCGCATCAGCCGGACCTCAAATTGGATCGGTTTTTGGTCGAAGAAATGGTTCAAGGCGTCGGCGAAGTGCTGATCGGGTTTCGCCTCGATCCGCAAGTCGGCCCGGTCGTGGTGCTCGCACCCGGCGGTATTTTGGCCGAGGTCTATGGCGACAGCGCGATCCGTGCAGCCCCCATTGACCGTGCCCAGGCTTTGGACATGATCGCTGACGTCAAAGGGCTGGCACCGCTTCGGGGCTATCGAAATTTACCGAAGGGTGATCTGGACGCGTTGGCCGATGCGCTGGTGGCGATCTCGGGCCTCGCCTTGGTGGCGCAGCCACCCGCAGAGGCTGAGATTAATCCGCTGATCGTGAGGGGTGAAGGCGAGGGTGTCGTCGCCGTCGATGGATTGGTGGTATACACATGAACATGTGCTCAGGAATATGTGCCCAAGAATACTTATATTCAGGCATTCAGGAGTTTACGCGATGAAACGTGTTGTGATCGTGATTTGTGACGGGCTCCGCGCCGACATGGTGACGCCCGAGATAACCCCGAACCTGATTCGGATCGCGAAAGCGGGCGCGCATTTCCAAGGCCACGGCGGCGTCTTTCCATCGACCACGCGGACCACGGCGGCGGCGATTGCGACCGGCTGCAAACCCGGACGCAACGGGCTTGAAGGCAACGCGGTGGCACTCGATTTGGGGCAAGGCCTTGAAGTGTTCAGCGTCGGCCCGCCGGACTTTCGCGATAAGATGCACCAAGCCTTTGGCCGCACCCTGAAGGTGCCGACGATGTCGGAACGGCTACGCGATCACGGCGGCGCCGTGATCTATGGCAATGCATCGCCGGGCGCTGCGTTATTTTTAGATCCGGATGGGTATGGTCATTTGATCCATCGCGATCTTGCGTTCGGGCCGGGGCGGACGACACTTACGCCGCACGGTGTTAGCCATGACACGCAAGGTGACGCCGCGCTGACCAAGCGCTTCATCGACGAAGTCTTGCATGACCGTAAACCCGCACTGGCGCTGTTATGGCAGTGTGAACCCGACCATACGCAGCACGAAGTGGCGCTCGGCTCACCGGCGCATTTGGATGTGGTGCGGGCCGCCGATGCCCAGGCGGGCCGCGTCTATGACAACATTCGCCACGATATTGAGTCCGGCGACGTATTGCTGATTTGCGCGTCGGATCACGGTCATGAAACCATCGGCGAGATCGTCGACCTCGAAGAGATTTTGGTCGCGGCCGGTCTGAAAGACGCTAAGGGCTCGCCCGACGTCGCCATCGCCCCTCAGGGCACAAGTGCGACGATCTATTTATCGCCCGAAGCCAAATCCCGCAGCCAAGCGATTGCCGATCATTTACAAAACGATCCTCGGATTGCGCGCGTCGTCATCGGCGACGATATTGCGGCGCTCGGACTGAACCCGGAAGGCGGCATCGATCTTGTGGTGCTTGGGCAAGCTAATGAAGACGTAAGCGACGCCGGTATGCCAGGCACTGCGATCGCTTTTCAAGGCGACCTGAAAATCGCCAACTCGCTGGGTTGCGGTCAGCACGGTGGGCTCGGGCGTTACGAACAAAGCCCGTTTTTGATCTGCGCTGGCGCCGGATTTACGCCGGGCCACGTCGCGAATGTTGCGACGTCGGTTTTGGATATTGCGCCCACTGCCATGCATCACTTGGGCCGTCCGGCCGATGATATGGACGGAAAGTCGCTGCAATCTTGAAGGCGCCTATCGTCGGCGATAACCCCTGGGTCAGCCGATTGCCGGCGTTGATCTTTGCGCATGTCGTCGGCACCGTGAACATTGTCTCGGTGATGGCGATGGCACCCGTGATCTCGGCGGACTTGTCCCTGGGCGCGGCAGAGTTCGGCGCTTTTGTTTCCGTCTATTACGGTGCGCAGGCGTTGGGCTCGATGCCGGCGGGTGCGATTACGGATCGATACGGGGTCGGGCGTTCGTTGGTTGCGGCGCATGTGTTGATGTGCATCGCGGCGGTCACCCTGGCGCTGGCCGATGGCTATGTACAATGCCTTGGGGCGATGTTCTTGATGGGCATCGGCTATTCCATGAATAACCCGTCGACGGCCAGGGGCGTGCTGGATTGGTTTCCCCGCGCCAGGCGCGGCACGGCGATGGGCCTCAAACAAGTGGGCGTCCCGATAGGCGGTGTGATTGCGGCCGGCAACGGCGTGCTGGCGGCAACGGTGCCCTGGCAGTCGATCATGTGGGGTGTCGCCGGGTTGATCATCCTAAACGGGTTTTTTTGTCTGGGTCTGCTGCGGTTTCACGTGCCGTTGCCCGCAGATCAGCGCAAAAGTATCGTCGCCAATCTGGGGGACGTTTTGAAAGATACCAATTTCAATATCTACGCTATTGCCAACGGGATGTTGAACGTCGGCCAAACCAATTTCTTTGGATTTCTAACGTTGTTCCTGACCGGGGCGGCGAAGGCCAGTCAGGAAATGGCCGGCTTTGCAATTGGTCTTGCGCAAGTTGTTAGCGCCGGGGCGCGGATCGGTTGGGGCGTGGTATCGGATCGATTTTATAACGGCAGGCGGGCGGTGCTGATGGCGTGGCTGTGCGGCACGGCGGCGGTGTTTTTGTGCTTGATGGCGCTGGTAAGTGCTGGCGCTATTTCGGGGTTCGCGTTGACGGTAGGGCTCGGGCTCACGGTGGCGCTTGGGATCACGATTGCGTCGTTCGCGCCGGTCGCGCAAGCCATCGTCGTCGAAGCGGTGGAGCCCAGGCTCGCCGGCTCGGCGATTGGCGTCAATATGGTCGGCGTGCACATCGGCGGCATGCTGGGACCGGTGATGTTCGGCTATATAGTCGACCATTGGGGCGGGTTCGAAGTCGCATGGTTGGCGACGGGCGCCGTCGTCGCCGTCGGCACACTGATGATTATCTTTATGTTTACCGAGCGGGCAGGGCGCGATGTCTGAGCACGCCGAGACGGCTGCATCGCCACCCCAAGGTTTCAACCCCTGGCGCGGGCGCATCGCATTGTTGGCGCTGGTGCACACGGTGGGCACGGCGTGTTACTTGTCGGTGATGGCAATGGGGCCGGTGATCCGAGGCGATCTTGGAATCACGGCGGCTGAGTTCGGATTCTTCATGTCCGCCGTGTTCGGTGCGCAGTTGTTTTCGGCGCTGCCCAGCGGCTCGATCACAGATCGGATGGGCGTCGGTTGGACGTTGTTCGGCGCCACTTTGATGTCGGCGACAGGCGCGGTGTTGTTCGCGCTCTCGGTCGGCTTTTATCAGGCGCTGGCCGCCGCGTTTCTGATGGGGCTCGGTTATTCGTTCGTGAATCCGGCCACCGCCAAAGGCGTGGTCCGCTGGTTTCCCGCCCAGTGGCGCGGCACGGCGATGGGGCTCAAGCAATTGGGCGTGCCGTTGGGCGGTGTGTTGGGCGCCGGCGGTGGCGTGATGGCTGCCTACATGGATTGGCGGATCGTGATGTGGACGGCGGCTGGGATGACGTTTGCGGTCGCGATGCTGTGCCTGCCGCTGACCCGCAAGCCGGTGCATCGTGTGGGCGGTCTCGCCGCGATTTTAGGTGATCTTAAAACCGTCATGACCAACCGCAACATGAACGCGATCTGCGCCGCATGCGTGATGTTCAACACCGGCCAATCGAGCTTATTTACCTATCTCGCCCTGTTCTTGCGCGATGCCGCAGGGGCCAGCCAGCCGCTGGCCGCAACAGGTGTCGCCGTGGCACAGACCGCGTGCGCGTTCGGGCGCGTCGGCTACACATATTTGTCGGATCGCCTGTTTGGCGCGCGCCGCAAGGGGATTGTTATTGCCGTGGTTTTAGCCGGCGTCGCATCGTGCGGCATCGCCTACTTCGTCGCGCCGGGCTGGCCACATTGGGCCTTGCTGGCGCTCGCCGCCGTTATGGGCGGCACCTTCGCGGCTTATGCTGCGCTGATTTTATCGATGACCGCCGAAAGTGTGCCCTCAGACCTCGTCGGCTCCGCCATCGGCTACAATGCGCTCGCATGGTCCGTCGGCGGCACCGTCGGCCCGCCGCTGTTCGGCCTGGTCCTTGACCACAGCGGCAACGATTACGGCCTCGCCTGGCTCGCCATGGGCGCTGTGATGCTGATCGGTGTCGTGATTATCGGCACGAGTTTTAAAGAGCGGACCGATAAAAGCTGACTACTGCAGCACATCCATTTTGGTGACGGTTTTCTCTAGGATCATGTCGGCAGCGGCGGCGTCGTAGGCTTTGTAGTGCACCGTCTCGCGGTGGTGGTCGAGGCTGCCGGCTTCGGTGTAGACCTCATAAAAATGGATCGTCGACGGGTCGTCGGTGTTTTGCATGATGCGGAACTGCTGGCAGTTCGGTTCGTCACGTACAGCCGCCGTTGCATTGGCATAGGCTTGGGCGAGGAAATCTTCAATCCGGTCTTGTTTGATTTTGACGGTGACGAAAATGGCAAACTTGCTCACGTGTCTCTCCTGTTTGAAAAAATGATTTGATGCAGTGTAACGGCGATGGACCGTTAGCCCAAGACCCCTTAATGTTTAGTCTGTAAATCACAAAAATAAATTCTGAATACATCTCGGGAGTTCATCCATGTCGAAGCAAGCTATCGTCCGCGCTGCGGACATCTGTGATATTGACCCAGACGTGCAGGTCGTCGAGCTGACGTTTCACGATTTTGCCAAGCGCCGCTGTTTCCACGGCGAGGCGGTGACGTTTTCGACCTACGAAACCAACAAGGGCTTGATGGATGTTTTGAAGCGGGGCGGCGAGGGTAAAGTTTTGGTGGTCGACGGGCGTGGTTCGCAACGACGCGCCCTGACCGGCGGTAACATCGCCGAAGACGCTTTCAAGCTGGGTTGGGAAGGCATCATCTATAACGGTGCCGTACGTGACGTGCATGAGATCATGGAATTGGATTTTGGCGTGAAAGCGCTGTGTTCGACGCCGGTACCGCCGCATCGCAACGCAGATGGTATTCCAGATGTGCCGCTGCGCTTCGGCGGTGTGGTGATAAATCCGGGTGACTATATCTATGCAGACATCGACGGTGTGATCGTCTGCAAAAAACCGATGCACGGGTAAGGGGGCATGGCGATGGCTGACGACAACGCACAAGCGAACGATATCGAGGTCCGTTTTCAGGTCCTACATCAATTCGTCGATGCGGCGCAGGCGAATTTGGATGATGGTGCCTGGGATTATCTGATCGGCGGTGCCGAGACCGAGACCACGCAAAAGCGCAATCGCCTGGCCCTCGACCGGTTGGCGTTTCGACCGCGTGTGATGCGTGACGTCAACGGCCTCAATGCCGGCACATCTTTTTTAGGGCGCGACCTTCGGCTGCCGATCATTTTGGCGCCGATCGGCTCGCTCCAGCAGTTTTACGAAGAGGGTGGCTCGGGAGTCTCGAAAGCTGCCGGTATATTCGGTGTCATGCATATGCTGAGTTCGGTCTGTAAGCCCGGCCTTGAAGCGGTTGCCCAGGCGGCACCGGATGCGCACCGCATTTTTCAATTATATGTGCGGGGCGATGCAGATTGGGTCGATGATCATGTTAAGCGTGCCATGGATAACGGCTACCTTGGGTTCTGTTTTACCATTGATTTGGATTACTACGGTCGACGTGAACGGGATAAGGCGAAGGGTTTTATTTCGGTCGCCCGCCAAACCCAGGCGCAGGGCGAGGAATACCAGCGGTCGTTCAGCTGGGATGATTTCAAGCGTGTACGCGATAAGTTCGACACGCCATTGATGCTCAAAGGCATCGCCACTGCCGAAGATGCCGAGATTGCGGTTAAAGAAGGCTGCGACGTGGTCTATGTGTCGAACCACGGCGGGCGACAATTGGACCACGGTCGCGGTGGTATCGACGTGCTACCCGAAGTCGTCCAGGCCGTCGATGGCCGCGCCAAGGTCGTGCTGGACGGCGGCATCATGCGCGGCGCCGACGTCGTCAAAGCGATGATCTTGGGCGCGGATGCGGTCGGCATCGGGCGGCTGCAAGGGCTGGCCTATGCTGCTGCCGGGACTGCCGGTGTGGTCCGCATGTTGGAACTGTTGGAGCTTGAGGTGGAATCGGTCTTAGGCCTACTCGGCGTCACTGGTTATGATGGCCTTGAAGCCAAGCACATTATATCTGAGCCGGACGCCGTGAACGCACCGCACGCGCTGTCGGCGTTTCCGCTGCGTGACGAAGGGTATTGAGGCGATCCTTCGAGACGGCCCTTCGGGCCTCCTCAGGATGAGGGATGTTGAAACTATATCTCCTCATCCTGAGGAGCGCGAAGCGCGTCTCGAAGGATGATCTAGCCGTCTACACTCAGCCCTTATCGCGGACGAACTCGTAAATCCGCGTGAAATCGCTGTCGGGTAGGGTTGCGTCACAGCCGTTCCAGATCGCGGCTAGGGTGGCGGCGAGCGTGAGCGGCGTGCCGGCGGCTTTTGCGTTTTTCAAGAACAGATTGACGTCTTTGGTCAACAGCTTGGTCTTAAAGCCTGCGTCGAAGCTTTCGGTCATGATGCGCTTTGGGAACTTGTCGATGGTCGCAGTATTTTGACCGGTCGACACGTTCACCACATCCAAGATCGTCTTCATATCGACGCCTTGCGAAAGGCCGTACAGCACTGCTTCTGATGTTGCCGTCATGGCGATGGCAGACAGGAAGTTGTTGAGGACCTTCACCGACTGACCTTGGCCCGGCGTTTCGCCGCAGTGAAAGGCGTTTTTTGAGAAAGACGCCAAGACATCCGTGTGTGCATCCATAACGACCTTGGGGCCGCCCCACATCACGGTGATGGTGCCGGCCCGCGCACCGGCTTGGCCGCCGGAGACAGGTGCGTCAATGTAGGTGACGCCAGCCGCTTTCAAAATACTGTCGGCCTCGCGTGCGGCTTCCGGGCCGATGGTGGAAAGGTCGACGATAACCTGGGCACGACGACCGTCGGTCTTGGCGATTTCCTTGGCGAGTGCGATGGAGACGGGGCCATCGGGCACCGACAAAAATACCGTGTCGGCGGCGCTCAGCACATCGGCGAATGAATTCGCAAGCTTGGCGCCTTCCGGCGCGCGCTCGGACGTGCCGGCTTTATCATAGACGATGATTTCGGCACCGCTTTTGGCGATGTTGGCGGCCATCGGGCCTCCCATTTGGCCGAGGCCGACGAAACCGATAACGTTGGGCGTGGCAGTCATCGTTATTTACCCTCATCCATGTGTGCGACATCAATACCTTCGGCCGCGAGGACTTCGCGGGCCAGACGATACGCTTCGATTCCGGCGGGAATGCCGCAATACACACCGATCTGAATCAGGATTTCCCGAAGGTCTTCCATCGACAGGCCGTTGGTGATGGCGCCTTTGAAGTGCAGTTTAAATTCGTGGCTTTTGCCGAGACCCGCGAGCATGCCGAGGTTGAGGATCGAACGATCACGCTTCGACAATACACCGCGGCCCCAGGTGCCGCCCCAGCAATACTCTGTGACCATTTCCTGGAAGTCTCGGTTAAAGTCGTCGGCCTTGTTTAAGGACGCTTCGACGTAGGCGTCGCCAAGGACTTCTTTGCGGCACTTTAGGCCACGCTCATACTGATCGGATGCCATGGTGGTGTCTCCTTTTCCCTCGTGTTTTTAAGAATCTGATTGTTGAAATGTGCGGCCAATATGCTGATCGCAAAGGTTTCCGGCAAGCCACATCATGTTGTGCGGTGCACCGTGAAATAACACTTTTTCAGTGTTCAAGTTGGCCACATGAAGAGAATCAAAGAGTATTTGGGGAATATGCACCTTCGCATCTGCAGCATAACAAAGCGGGATGTATTTCATGAAAAAATGAGATGGGGATATGAATTGACAGCTTTCGTCGACGCATCTACGTTTGCTTCCAATAACAAAAAAGATTGAATACCTTAGGGAGGAAACGTGGCGCTTCTGGAAATAAAAGATCTCCAGACTCATTTTTTTACGTCTGCTGGGATCGTCAAAGCTGTTGATGGTGTTTCGTACACTGTGGAACAGGGTGAAACCGTCGCTGTTGTGGGTGAATCGGGGTCCGGAAAGTCCGTGACCGCGATGACCATTATGCGATTAATTCCATGGCCGCCGGGCAAGATTGTCGGCGGTAGCATCATGTTCGACGGTAAAGAGCTGTTGGATCTGAGCGAAGACGAGATGCGTGACATTCGTGGTCGCGACATCGGCATGATCTTCCAAGAACCGATGACATCGTTGAACCCGGTGTTGACCATCGGCCTGCAGTTGACGGAACCGATGCTGGCTCACCTCGATATGTCCGAAGAAGAGGCGATGGCGAAAGCCGTCAAGCTTTTGGGCATGGTCGGTATCTCTGAACCGGATCGTCGTTTGGCACAGTACCCGCACCATCTTTCGGGCGGTATGCGTCAGCGCGTCGTGATTGCGATGGCGCTGGCGTGTGATCCGAAGCTGATCATTGCTGACGAGCCGACGACCGCGCTCGATGTGACGATCCAAGCGCAGATCCTTGAATTGATGAAAAATCTGACCCGCGATATGAACGTGGCGATGATTATCATCACCCACAATTTGGGTGTGGTCGCGCGCTATGCAGACCGGGTGAACGTCATGTATGCGGGCCGCATTATCGAGTCGGGCACCGCGCAGGATATCTACCACAATCCGCGCCATCCTTATACTTTGGCCCTGCTAAAATCGGTGCCGCGTATGGATGTACAGCGTTCGGCAAAGCTCGACCCCGTCGATGGTCAGCCACCTGATCTGACAAAATTGGATGCTGGATGCTCGTTCCGCCCGCGTTGCCGTTATGCGACGGATGAATGCGCAAAGAGCTTCCCGCCTCTTGAAGAAATATCGCCGAATCATACTTCGGCCTGCTTTGAGAAAAATAACCTCGATCGGGAAGTGAAGGCGTTAGCGAAATGAGTGAAGCAATGACAACCCGGCGCAATACGCGCACCGGCAGCTCTGACGGTTTTGAAGAGGTGCTCGTCGATGTCCGCGATCTGAAGATGCATTTCCCGATTACCGAAGGTGCATTCTTTCCGCGGGTGGTTGCCCATGTGAAGGCCGTTGACGGCGTTAGCTTTCAGGTATTCCGGGGCGAGACCCTAGGCGTGGTTGGTGAATCCGGCTGCGGCAAGACGACCACCGGTCGCTGCATCCTGCAATTGGAAAAGCCGACCGCCGGCGAGATCGTTTTCGGCGGTCAGGATATCACCAAGCTCAACTCGAAAGAGATGATTGATGTCCGCAAGAAAATCCAAGTTATTTTCCAAGACCCGTATAGCTCGTTAAATCCACGCATGAAGGTCGGCGAAATCCTTGCCGAGCCGATGCGTGTGCACAACCTCATTCCGAACGAGGCTGACCGGCAAACTCGGGTTCGACATCTTTTGAATGTGTGTGGTCTGGCATCAGCGTTCGCTGATCGTTATCCGCACGAAATGTCGGGTGGTCAGCGCCAACGCGTGGGTATTGCGCGGGCCTTGGCGATGGACCCCGAATTCATCATTTGCGACGAGGCCGTATCTGCGCTCGACGTGTCTATTCAGGCGCAGGTGATCAACCTGCTCGAAGATTTGCGTGATGAATTCGATCTGACGTATCTGTTTATTTCGCACGACCTCAGCGTGGTCCGCCACATCTGCCACCGCGTTGCCGTGATGTATCTCGGCAACTTGGTCGAATTGGCCGACGGCGACGAGTTGTTCGAAAACCCATTGCACCCGTATACGCGGTTGCTGCTCAACGCTGTGCCAATTCCCGATCCAACGATCGAGAAAACGCGCCAGCATGAGATCATCAAGGGCGAAATTCCAAGCCCGATTAATCCACCGTCGGGATGTGTATTCCATCCCCGGTGTCCAAGTGCGGTAGATAACTGCAAAAAACAAATCCCGACGTTACGGGAAATTAAACCGGGCCACTGGGTGGCCTGTACAGAGGTGTGATTGCACCGCGGGCACGGTGCTACACATGTCGGGGAAAACCCCTCGGCACAATTCTTCACTTCAGGGAAGGAGACATTCAATGCTCAAACAAACTGGGAGACTTGCTCTCGCTGCTGCAGTAGGCTTTGGCCTGCTTGCGGGTGCGGGCGCTGCGAAGGCAGAAACCCCTAAATCCGGTGGTATTCTGAACTTCGTTGTCGGCTCCAAAATTCCGTCATTTGACGGTCACCAAGAGACGACCTTCGGCATGATCCACCCGATCCGGCCGTTTTATAGCTTGCTGATTCGTGTTAACCCTCAAAATCCGTCCGATCCGACGGATTTCGAGTGTGACCTTTGCGAAGGTGCCGTGCCGGCACCGACCAATGACGGCAAGACCTACACCTTTAAAATTCGCAAAGGTGTGCAGTTCCATGATGGGACGCCGCTAACATCGGCCGACATCAAGGCGACGATGGACAAGATCGTCTTCCCACCGGAAGGTGTGCCGTCGGCACGTAAAGCGTTCTTCCGTGCTGTTGAATCGATCACGACGCCGGACGATTACACCGTTGTCTTCAACTTGAAGTTCCCAACGGCAGCATTCATTCCTGCGTTGGCAACGCCGTTCAACTTCGTTTACGCGAAGAAGGATTTGGATGAGCACGGTTATGAGTGGCACAAAGCCAACATTAACGGCACGGGCCCATTCACGTTCGTCCAGCACCAGCCGGGCGCATTCGTGGAAGGGAAAAAGTACGCAAACTACCATTTCGAAGGTCGTCCTTATCTAGACGGCTTCAAGGCCATTGCGGCACCGAAAATGGCAGTTCGCTTGCAGGCCATTCGTGGCGACCGGGCAGCGATCGAGTTCCGTGGCTTCCCGCCGAAAGCGCGTGACGACCTTGTCAAAGCGCTGGGTGATAAGATCACGGTTCAAGAGAGCGACTGGAACTGCGTGCTTCTTGCAACGCCGAACCAAAAGCGCGAGTCGATGGCTGACGCACGTGTGCGCCAGGCTTTGACCCTCGGTGTTGATCGTTGGGGCGGGTCCAAATACCTGTCGCAGATCGCCATCGTGAAAACGGTCGGCGGCGTGATCTTCCCGAACCACCCATTGGCAGCGACCAAAGAAGAACTGCTTAAGCTTAAGGGGTATAGCGAGGACATCGAAGCGTCCCGTGCCGAAGCTAAGAAGTTGCTTGCTGATGCCGGTCAATCTGGCCTCAAGGTCGATTTCTCGAACCGTGGCGTTGATCAACCGTACAAGGTTGTCGGCACGTGGCTCGTCGACCAGTGGCGTAAAATTGGCGTCGATACTGCACAGCGCGTGCAGCCGTCGGGTCCGTTCTACGACACGCTTCGTAAGAAGAAAGACTTTGACGTTTCGATCGACTTCAACTGTCAGTCTGTGATCAACCCGATTGCCGACATGACGAAGTTCTTGGGTTCTGCCGGCAACAACTACGGCAGCTTTGATGATCCAAAGCTTGAGGCGATCTACGCCAATATCGAAAAAGAAGGTGACGCCGGTAAGCTGCGTGAACTCGTCCGTGACTACGAGACGCGTGCACTCAGTGATGAGGCCAGCGGCATCGTGACTTTGTGGTGGTACAAGATCAACCCACACCGTTCCTATGTGAAGGGTTGGAAGATCGCACCATCGCACTACTTGGCTCAGCACCTAGATCAGATCTGGTTGGACAAGTAATAATCGCATAAGCGATTTGCCGAAACCTGCCCATCGCCAAGTGCGGTGGGCAGGTGATCGGTCAATGACAAGAACTTAACGCACAGGGAACGGTTGGCGATCCATGTCAAAGTATATTCTTAAACGCATTGCTCTTATGATACCGACATTGATCGGTGCGGGTATTCTTGTGTTCTTCCTGATGCGCCTTATTCCGGGCGATGTCTGCGAACTGCGTTTCGCCGGCACCGGTCTATACGTTGATCAGGAACAAATTGATGTCTGCCGCAAAAACCTCGGGATCGACCGGCCGATATTCATCCAATTCACCGACTTTATGATTGGCTTCTTCACGTTCGATTTTGGGGAATCGATGTGGACGGGCAGGCCGATCTTAGAAGAAGTCGGCCTCAGATTCGAACTGTCGCTGCAGGTTGCCATCATGGCGACACTGGTGGCTGTTGTGATCGCCATTCCGCTGGGCGCGATTTCCGCGATCCATCAGGATACATGGCTTGATTATGCGGTTCGAACATTCTCAATCGCCGGAATCGCGATACCGTCCTTCTGGTTTGGTATTATGATCATCCTGGGCTTGTTAATATTTACCAACTGGGCGACGGGGGTCCCATGGATGCCGCCGATCCAGTACAAACCGATCTGGGTGGATCCGATCCATAATATTTCGCAGTTGATCTGGCCTGCGGTGGCTACCGGGTATCGGTATTCGGCCGTGGCGACACGGATGACGCGTTCGGCATTGTTGGAAGTGCTGCGCGAAGACTACATCCGTACTGCACGTGCCAAAGGCTTGGTCGAAAAGATCGTGATCAACCGTCATGCGTTGAAAAATGCCATGTTGCCGGTTGTTACCATCATCGGTATCGAGTTCGCGTTCTTGATGGGGGGCTTGGTTGTGACCGAGCAGGTGTTTAACCTGAACGGTCTCGGTAAGTTGTTTGTCGAAAGTGTCGACAACCACGATTATGCCATGACGCAAGCCTTGGTGATGTTGGTGGTGTTGATCTTCGTGGTGACAAACTTCGCGATCGACCTTTGTTACGCGTGGCTCGACCCGCGTATTCGCTATAGCTAAGGGTGAACGACAATGACAACGACGAGTGAAGCTGCTCTTGAATCACAAATCGAAGACCTTGATGAAAAGCCGTCGATCGGTGCGGCCGTCGTCAAGATGGCCCGAAAGCAGCCAGTGGGCGTCGCAGGTCTGGCAGTCGTGCTCTTGATGATCATCGCAGCGGTGTTTGCGCCTTGGTTGACGCCGTATCATCCGGAATACAACGACTTCGCCAGCATGCTGACATCGCCGAACGGTGATTACTGGATGGGGACGGACCAGTTCGGTCGCGACATCTTTACCCGTATCTTGTATGGCGCGCGGACGGCCTTGATGGTCGGCTTCGTGGCTGCAACCATCGGCGCGGTTGCTGGTATGGTGTTGGGCGTGGCATCTGCGTACTTTGGGGGGCTGTTCGATCTGATTCTTCAGCGCGTCATGGACGTCTTCATGGCATTCCCGCTGATCATCTTGGCGATGGCTGTTGTGGCAACGTTGGGCCCTGGGACGCAGAACGTGATTATCGCCATCACCATCCCGTTCATTCCGCAGTGTGCCCGTGTGGTGCGCTCGAACGCGTTGGCGATCCGCGAAATTCCGTATGTGGACGCAGCCCGCGCTTTGGGCTTCGGTCACACACGAATCATCCTGCGTCACATGGCGCCGAACGTGGTTGCGCCGTTCCTGATCTTGTTCACCGCTTTCGTCGGCCAAGCGATCCTGTTGGAAGCTTCGTTGTCGTACCTCGGTATGGGCGTGCAGGAGCCGACGCCGGCTTGGGGCTTGATGCTTCAGGGTGGGGCCGAGGAATATGCGGAAAGCGCGCCTTGGGTGGCGATCTGGCCGGGCGTTGCGATTTCGTTGGCCGTGTTCGGGTTTAACCTGTTCGGTGATGCACTTCGCGATACCTTGGATCCGCGTCTGCGCTCGCGCTAAGACACAATCCACGATGTTACGGGGGCACCTTGCTTGCAGGGTGCCCCCTTTTCGTTTTTGATAGGTACCATGATGAAAAAACGCGTCGCCATCCTGGGCTTCATGCTCGAAAGTAATAGTTTCTCGCCGACCACGACGTCGGCAGACTACCGTAAACGCTGTTATCTGCAGGGGGCAGAGATCCCCGCCGAGCTCGCCGCAGAAGCATCTCGGCTGCCGGCCGAGGTGCATGGGTTTACATCCGAGATGGATACGCTCGGTGTCGAATGGGAGATGGTGCCGATCTTGGTTGCCGACGCCGAACCGGGCGGCTCCATCGATCAACTGTTTTTCGAAAAGACGCTGTCTTTGATGGAAGGTTATCTGCGCGAAGCCGGTAAGCTCGACGGTGTCTACATCGTCAGCCACGGCGCCATGCGCGCGACCGACGATGTCGATCCGGACGGTAAGCTCTACAACATGGTGCGGGGTATAATTGGTAGCGACGTGCCTTTGATCGCGACACTTGATCTGCACGCCAATGTCTCCGAAGAGATGGCTGAACTCACCGACGTGTTGGTTGCGTATCTGACCAATCCACATGTCGACCAACGCGAGCGCGCGGCTGAGGCGGCGCGTATCATGGTTGAAATGTGGGGCGGTATGAAACCGTGTCAGTCGTTCATCAAAGTGCCGATTGCGGCACCGACAGTGACACTGCTGACGGCTGAAGGCCCTTACGCGGATTTGATCAACTACGGCCAAAAGGAAATCGTTACGCAGTCCGGCAACGACATTCTCAACGTCTCGGTGACGGCTGGGTTTATCTATTCCGACAGTGCCAAATGCGGCATGTCGGTGATCGTCACGTCACGCAATGACTCGCGACCCGGAGTCGACTTGGCGCGTCGGATTGCGAAGCGGGCCTGGCAGGACCGGGGGCGCTTCAAGAAAGCGCTCACGCCGCTGGCACGGGTCACCGAGATCGCTGCAGCTTCCGGGCGTGATGCCTCGTTGCCGTCACACATCATGGCTGATGTTGCCGACAACCCGGGCGGCGGCGGCAGTGGTGTCACCACCTACATCGCCGATGCGTTTATCAAGGCGAACGTGACGGGTGCATTCATTGGTCTGTTGATCGATCCCGCCGTTGCAGCGGAGGCGCACAAGGTCGGCAAGGGCGGTCGCTTCCGTGCCACTTTCAACGCGACGCCTAAGACTGCGTTCGACAAGCCGCTCAGCGTGGACGTGACGGTCGAAGTGCTAACCGACGGCAAATTTGTCGGTAGGCGGGGCTTGTTGAACGGGCGCGCGATTGATCTTGGGCCCTGTGCGCTGTTGAATGCGGGCGGTGTGCGGCTCGGTGTGGCAACCAATCGCAAGCAGTGTGCGGACCCGATGATGATCGAACAGTTCGGCTTGAATATCGCCGATTTGCGCACCGTCGTCGTCAAATCGCGGGGGCATTTTCGCGCCGGTTTTGATGAATATTTCACGCCGTCACGGGTGATCGAAGTCGATTGCCCCGGCCTGACGTCGCCGGTACTGGACAACTTCGATTGGAAGGGCCTGAAGCGCCCGATGTATCCGCTGGACGAGGAAGCCACATGGTCCGGGCCGGCTATTTAAGCATCATACTCTTATTGGCGGCAGTGCCGGTGTGGGCCGACGAGGCGACGTCATCACCTGCCCAAACCCCGGCCGATCGTGGCTACGGCCAGCACGATGCGTGCTACGGGGATAAGTATGAGCGCGAAGAAGATCTCAAGACCGGCAACGAGCGCGCGGTCGAGGAAACCCTCAAGCAGTTGCTGAATCCGGGCAGCTGAAGCTTAGCTGCCGCCTAAGTACATGCCGCCGTTCACATGCATGATTTGGCCGGTGATATAAGCGGACTCCGGCAGGCACAGATATTTCACCATGGATGCGATCTCATCGACCGTGCCTTCGCGGGCGATCGGCGCGTTGATCTTGCGGTCTGGGCGGGCGCCGGCTGAGGCAGGGCGAACGGTATCGATAAAGCCCGGCGATACGCAGTTCACCGTAATGCCGTCATCGGCGAATTCGACGGCCAAGCCCCGCGTAAAGCCGGCTAAGCCGGATTTTGAGACCAAGTTATGCACTCGGGTCGGTGTGCCTACGTGCCAAGAAATCCCGCCCAGCGTCACGATCCGGCCCCAACCTTTTTCCTGCATTGACGGGATGCATGCCTGGGCACAGAAAAATGCGCCGTCCAAAGTAATATCGATGACCCGGCGCCATTGTTCATGGGTCATTTCCAAGAACGGGACTTGGCCGCGCGACGATGCATTCAGCACCAAGATGTCGATGCCACCGAGCTCGGCCTTCGCACGTTCGACCATAGCTTTGACGCCTACCGGATCGGTCACGTCGGCTAAGCACGCGATGGCGTTGCCACCTTTGTTTTTGATTTCTTGGACGACCTCATCCGCCGCCGCCTGATCGGAAACCGCGTTGACGACGACAGCAGCGCCGGCGTCGGCCAGTTGCAGCGCCGTAGCGCGGCCGATATTCCGTGCAGCGCCGGTTACCAGAGCAACTTTGCCCGCAAGAAGTTGTTCATTCATATAGGTATCCCCCAAAGCAATTATTGTGTGACGATTATTCGCCTTTGAAGTCCGGCTTTTGTTTATCGACGAAGGCGGTAACGCCTTTGCGGAAATCTTGGCTCATGGCGCACGTGACGAAGCTCCGCGTCTCGGCATGTAATTGGTTCGAAAGATCACGGTCGGTGCTGTCGAGGAGCAGGCGCTTGGTCTCCCCATAGGCCATGGTCGGCCCCTTTGCGAGGCGGACGGCAAGCGCGGCGACTTCGGCGTCGAGATCGGCAGCCGGTACGACCTTGTTGATCAGGCCCCATGCCAGCGCTTGTTCGGGTCCAAAGCGGTCGCCGAGCAGGGCAATTTCCATGGCCCGCTTCATACCCAGCGTGCGCGGCAAATGCCAGGTCGAGCCGCCGTCCGGGCTGGTACCCAAATGACAGTAGGCGAGGGTGAAGATGCCGCCCTCGGCTGCGACAACGAGGTCGCATCCGAGCATCAGGCTGAATCCGGCCCCTGCGACGGCGCCTTTGACGCTGGCGATCACCGGCATCCTGAGGTCGTTGATGTTGCTGACGACGACATGGATCCGCTCAAGAATGGAATTGAACCAGGCCCTGGCTTCGTTGTCGTCGGCGACCTCTTCGAATTTGCGCTTAAAGCGTTTTACGTCGCCGCCGGCCATAAAGTGATCTCCGGCCCCGGTCAGGACAACACAGCGGATATCTTTGCTGACCTTCAGCGCGCCGGTGATTTCAATCAGCGCTGTCACCACGTCGTCATTGATGGCGTTCAGGCTGTCCGGTCGATTGATGGTGACGGTGGCGACTGCGTCTTTGACGTCGACGCGGACCGTGTCGTTCGGCGATACGATGGCATGATCTGACATTGGTTCTTTCCCTCCCGAGCGCGGGTCTACGCCCGCACGATTACAGGCGAGTGTAGCTGAGACATACCAAAGGGACCAGAGCCTGACGTCGGCAAACTGGTGATCAGATGTTGTGCCGAACGCGCTTAACTGCCCGGCTGATTTTCCCAGTAATCGATGTTGAGCCCACGGATGAAATCATCGTGGTGGAACTCAAGACAGCGTTTAAAGCCGCCGTTCATTTGTACTTTGCCCCGCGATGCACAGTCGTTGAACGCATCCTCGGCGCGGCTCAGCGCTGGGCCGGACGGTAACGGGACCTCGTCACCAATCGCTTGATGCCACGTGCCTTCAAACGTTGCGTTGGTCATCATCCCGGCTTCGGGCAGCGCCGCGTTGAGTTGTGCCAGCAATTGTGCAGATGCGGCTTCGGGCCGATTGTCGACATAGCCCTTGCCGTGTTCGCGGAGCGAGTCGGTGACGTAGGCGATTTCTTTTTCCGTCAGCGGGTTTGGATCGTTGGGCTGTGCGACCGGTATCAACGATGCGTTTTCATGCACGACAAGCTTGGCCGTCTTGGCGCCAAGGGCGACCATGCGCCCGTGCTCCATTGTGGCTGCGACCGCCATGAAACCCCGGTTTTCAACGAACTGCATATGATCGCCTGCGGGGACGCGCACGTCGCGGCCGTTTTCGGATTGTAGCACCAAAATAAAGTGGCTGGCATTCGCCGGCACATAGGCTGTTCCCATGCTTGGCGCCGGGCGTTCGCGTTGTAGGCAATAGGTGGAAAGCTGGGCTGCGCAGACGCCGTTGGCGCAAGCGAGCTCAATGCCGCTGGTGACGGGGAGGGCGGCGAGGATTTGCGGGGCTGCGGTGGCCTTGGGCGCGTTGACCGAGAGGACGGCAAAGGCAATGGCGGCGATAAACGAAGGCGTTCTCATTAGGCGTGTCCTTTCCATGTTCGGGGAAAGACCGGCGCCCAAATTCAGCAAATGCTTACCTTGGTCAGTAGCCGGGCTGCTTTTCCCAATAATCGGTATTGAGACGCATGATTGCGTTGTCGTGCTTAAACTCCAGGCAACTTTTGATGCCGGCCATCGAATGATAGGACATCCGACCTTGGCACCATTCATAGATATCGCGGGCACGTTTGATGGCGTCCGCACCGGCTGGGCGATAGGTGCCTAAACCATCGACGGCATCGTGCCAAAGCTGTTCAAGACTTTCCGTATTGACCGGGGCGCTTGGGATAATGGTGGCCGCCATGCGGTTAACCAGCATCGCCGCGCCGGCTTCGGGCGTGGCGTCGACGATAGCCTCGCCATGTTCGCGGAGCGACTTCGTGGCAAAGGCGATCTCAGCCTCAGAAATGGGATTCGGGTCACCGGCGATCGGCTCAGGCACCAGTGCGGCGCCTTTGGCGGTGATGATCTTGGCGCTGACCCCGCCGAGAGCCGTCAAATCATCGCGGTGTAGGGTCGCGCTGACGGCTGAATAGCCGCGCTGCGAACGGAATATTACATGGTCGCCTGCAGGCAGCAGGGTTGCCGTACCGTCCGCGGCTATGACACTGAGTTGGAATTGATCCGGGTGTGCGGGCAAATACGCCTGACCTGTGGTCGGCACATCGCGTTCGCGCTGCAGGCAATAGCTGGAAAATGTGGTCGTGCAGGTGCTGCCGGCACAACGCATATCTTGTGGCCCGAGCGACGACATCACCGCCAATACTTGGGGGGCTGCGTGCGCTGTGCTGCCGACCGAAACGGACAACGGAATGATGAAAACGCCGACCGCAGCAATTATTTTCAAAGTACGGTTCATACAATATTCTGCGCTAAAATCGGATCGAAATGCAAGCATTTGCCGTTTAAACAACGAAAAAGTGATGTGCTGCGCCTAAGGGCTGGACCGGTTGTTGACAGGCGGGGCTGGGCTCGCAACGATCATGCCTGAATAGGGGAGGAAACCTGCATGTCGGAGCTAAAATTTAACGTGCTGAGCGCGGAAGACGTGCGCGCGTTGATCGAAAAGCGAGATGAGACCGAGGTTGCGGTAATTGATATCCGCCCGACTGGTACTTTTGGGGACGCGCACTTGCTGTGGGCCAACTCCGTGCCGCTGTCGACGTTGGAGCTTGAGATTCTGGATCGCGTGCCAAGGCTCAGTACGCCCGTTGTGCTTTGTGCGGGTGATGAGACAGACGCGGCCAAGTTGCTGCGTGCCGCCAATGTTTTAGCGGCAATGGGCTATCAGAACGTGTCGGTGTTTAACGGCGGCGTTGCCGCATGGGATGCTACGGGATTTGAGGTTTTCTCCGGCGTCAATGTGCCGTCGAAAGCGTTTGGTGAGTTTGTCGAACATACGTACGACACGCCGCGCGTGCCGCCTGAAAAGCTCAAAGAAATGATGGATACGGGCGAAGATATTGTGGTCTTGGATTCGCGTCCGATGAGCGAATATCACGCGATGAATATACCGCTCGGTGTTGATGTGCCGGGCGCGGAATTGGTCTTGCGGGTTCACGATCTGGCGCCCGATCCCGCGACGACGGTGGTGGTGAACTGTGCCGGACGGACGCGGTCGATCATCGGCTGTCAGTCGCTGCGCAACGCCGGCATTCCGAACAAGGTGATCGCGCTGGAAAACGGCACCATGGGCTGGCACCTGGCAGGCTTTGATTTGGAATACGGTAACACCAGACAGTATGGCAACCTCAGCAGCGATGGCCTGTCGGTGGCGATGCAGCGTGCCGCCGACGTGCGCGAACGCTTCGGCGTCAAAAGCATCGATGCCGATACGCTGGCGGCGTGGCAAGCGGATACCACGCGCACGACCTATGTCTTTGATGGGCGCGACCCGACGGAGTTTGCGGCCGCCCATATAAAGGGCGCGCGCCCGGCGCCGGGTGGACAGCTTGTGCAGGCGACGGATCGTTACGTGGGCACGCTGGGTGCTCGGATCGTCTGCGTCGATGATAATGGTGTGCGTGCAACGATGACCGCATCGTGGTTGGTGCAGATCGGCTGGGATGCGGTGATTTTAGAGCCCGGCGCGATCCCGATGAACGAAACTGGGGCCCACGTGCCGAAAACCGCGCCGGTGCCCAGTGTGCCCAGCATCAACGCCACGCAATTGGCGGCGCGCATGATCCAAACCCACGTCGTCGATGTCGGCGATAGCTTGTCGCACCGAAAGGCGCATATCCCGGGGTCACGATTCGCGATCCGTGCCAACATGCCGGATAATCTGGCTGATCTGCCGAACGACCGTCCGCTGGCGCTGACGTCCAGCGATGGGACATTGGCCGCGTTCGCCGCTGCTGATTTGCGGGTCGCCGGCACGGACCGCGAGGTTATGGTCCTAGAAGGCGGGACCCAGGCATGGAAGGCTGCGGGCCTGCCGCTCAAAGAAGGCTTCGACGGCAATCTCGACCCCTCGGTTGACGTTTGGTATCGACCCTATGACATGGACGACGCGCAAGAAGGGGCGATGAAACAGTATCTCAGCTGGGAAGTGAACTTGGTTGCGCAGATTGAACGCGACGGCACCACGAACTTCCGTACCTTCAATTAACCCGCCATCAAGGCACATCAAATAAGAAAAATTTGGGAGCGACATCAATATGAAAATCATGGTTCTGCCGGGCGACGGCATCGGCCCCGAGATCACCGACGCCACGCTCATAGCCGTGCGCGCACTGGATGAAAAATATGGCCTGGGGCTCGACCTGCAGACCCGTGAAATTGGGCTCAAGGCGATTGCGGCGCGCGGCTCTTCGCTGCCCGATGACATCGTCGAAGAATGCCGCACGGCGGCGGGTACGATCTTAGGCCCGGTCGATACCTACGCCTATCCGTCGGCGTCCGAGGGCGGGATCAACCCGTCCGGCACCATGCGTAAGCGCCTTGATCTGTATGCCAATATTCGCCCGAGCCGGACCTATGACGGTGTGCCGGCGATGGCGGCGAAAATGGATATGGTCGTGGTCCGCGAAAATACCGAAGGTTTCTATGCGGACCGCAACATGTTCATGGGGTCGGGCGAATTTATGCCGACCGAAGATGTTGCGTTGTCGGTGCGCAAAATTACCCGCCAAGGCTCAAACCGGATCGCGCGCCAAGCTTTCGAACTGGCCGCACGGCGCCGCAAGAAAGTCACCGTCGTACACAAGGCGAACGTATTAAAAATTTCGGATGGCCTGTTCCTCGAAGAGGTCATGAAGGTCGCTGCCGACTACCCCGGCATCGAAGTCGAAGAGTTGATCATCGATGCGGCGACCGCGCATCTGATCCGCCGTCCCGCCGACTTCGATGTGTTGGTCACCACCAACATGTACGGCGATATTTTGTCGGATGAATGCGCAGAACTGTCCGGCGGCCTCGGCCTTGGTGGTTCGATCAACGCCGGTGACACGGTCGCAATTGCACAAGCCGCGCACGGCTCGGCCCCCGATATTGCCGGTCAGAACAAAGCCAATCCGTCGGCCTTGATGGTCTCGGTCGCGATGCTGTTGGACTGGATGGGCGGGCGCAGCGGTGCCAATAGTATGACGGATGCCGCCCAAGCTTTGCAGGTGGCGATTGCGGATTCCTTGGCCGATGCTGCGGTGCGCACAAGCGACCTGGGCGGGCAGGGTACGACCGAAGCGTTCGGGGCTGCCGTTGCGGCACGGATTAAGGGCTAGGTGAGGGGGCTGCCTTCTTAATTTTTCTTCATCACATCCAACACATCATGAAAGCTCTCAGGCGCCGTGTTGCCGAAGGCTTCTTTCATGGCTGGTGTCGCGAGTGAGCGGATGCGTTTAGCGGCGGCTTCGGACATGATGGGGTCTACGCCGACGTCGCGCAGCGTGGCGGCGACTTCGTCCATTTCGGCGGCGCGGCGGGAACCATGAATAGCGGTGCGGCCGATCAGGTAATTGGCGAAATGTTTCCAATCCAAACCGGGATACCCGTCGGAGATGGACTCAAGGACCTCGTCGGCGGCACCGTATTTGTCGGCGCCCAGCACGCATTCCTGCAACAGGGCTTCGAACCCCTTGATGACGATGGAGCGAAACATTTTGATTGCCGATGCACGCCCGTACTCGGGGCCAATGTCGGTGAGGTCCATGCCATAAGGATTGAGGGCGTCCGCGGCCTCGCCGGCAGCGTCGCCGCACATCAGGATCGGCACTTTAAGACCGTAATTTGGCACCGCGCCCATAATCGCCGCTTCGACGAAGCGCGCTTCCGTGGCGTTGATGATGTCGGCGATCTCGCGTTTGGTGACGGGCGAGACCGAATTTAAATCAATCACGATTTGGCCCGGCGTGAGTAGTGGCGCGATGGCTTTGGCGACGTCCAAGGCGACGGCAGCGGTGACGGTCAGCAAGACGATGTCACGTCCTGCGAGTGCGTCCTTGGCGTCGGTGTAGGTGGTGATGCCGGGCGCCGTCCGTGGCGTGCGCACAAAGGCTGTGATGTCGTCAATGCCGGCTTGCGATAACGCGTCGGCGAGGATCGCCCCGACTTCGCCGAAGCCGATGATGCCGAGTTTTGGCGCGCTCATTCAGCGGCGTTCCGAAGCCCGGGATAAAGGGCGGCGACATCGTCCAGGGTGTCGAGCTTCCAGATACAGGCTTCCAGCTGTTGTGTGCGCTCAGCGCCGATGATGTCGGTCGCCAGGTCGTGGTATTTTGCCGAAAGCTCTGTGTCTGAAAGAGGGGCATCCGGATCGCCTTTGCGGGTCGGTGCGTAGAAATCGAACGCGCGACCGTCAGCGAGCGTGACGGTCACTTTGGCCGAGCGGCGTTTCGGGAACGCAGCGTCGCATTCATCGTCTTTGCTGACGAAGATTTTCTTGGCCAGATCCAGCACCGCTTGATCGTGCAGCTTGTCGTCTTCGAACGCGGCCATACGGCAACTGCCGTGCACCAGCGCGACGGCGACGCAATAGGGGAGGCTGAATTTCGCCTCGAACACGGTCTTGACGATTTGCTGGCCGACGATTTCCACTGCCGGACCATAGGTGCCGGCATCGATGCGAACGATGTCGGCCGGATTGATGTCGTGGGTTGCCTGTAAGTGCAGTGCACCGTCGATGGCCGCGTGGGCGTGGCCGCAGGCGGCGTGGTTTTTGACGGTGACGCGCTGAATGGTGAAGTCTGTGCCCAGCGTTGCGGCTGCCTCTGACCAATCGACGCCGCCGCACATGGCGTTGCCGAAACCGCGATCCCCTTCGAGCATATCAAGCACGCCGGTGACGCCGGCGCCCGCGACCAAGGCGCAGGTGAGTCCAGTTTCTGCCGCGTGGCCACCGTGCATCGGCTTGGCCATGGCATCGCCCCGAAACGCTTGTTGCAGCCCCGAACATAGGGTGACCGCATTGGCCAACGCGTGCATGGCTTGTTCTTTGTTGAGGCCGAGGATCGTCGCCGTCGCCGCCGCCGCGCCGATGGTGCCCACCGTGCCGGTCGTATGCCAGAATGCGTAGTGCGCCGGGTTCACGGTCTCGGCAATACGGTTTGAGACTTCGTAGCCGGCAATTACCCCCCGCAAGAATGTCTCACCCGAGACGCCCTTAGCTTCGGCAATGGCCAGCGCCGCCGAGATCACCGGCACGCCCGGATGATAGATACCGTCCCGGTAGATATCGTCAAATTCAATGGTGTGGCTGGCGGCGCCGTTGATCAAGGCTGCGGTCTTCGCATCTGTGACCTCGCCGCCTGGATACAGGCGCGCCCGCCCGTGCCCCAGCATATCGCTCAACGCTTGGGTCATCATCGTCGCCGGCGCAATGGCGCCGCCCGGCAAGGTCGCGCCCATGTAATCGAGCACGCAGCGCTTGGCGGCGTGCAGCACCGCATCTGGCAACTTACACGTTGCCGCATCCGCGCAGAATGCGGCGAAGGGTGCTAGAACCGGTTCAGATGTGTCCGCGGTGCCGGGCATTGCCCTACCTCCCTTTGAATTCGGCTTTGCGCTTTTCCATGAATGCGCGGCGGCCTTCGATGTAGTCTTCTGACTTAAAGCAATCGTCGACGATGGACGCGCACAGATCGTGGTCCCGATCAGAGTCGTCTTTCAGACATTCTTTGACCACGACTTTGACCGCTTTGATGGTCAGCGGTGCGTTGCCGGCGATGGTGGCGGCGTAGTCGTCGACGTAGGCATCGAATTCGGCACGTGGCAGCACGCGGTTGAAATAGTTCATCCGCTCGGCTTCGTCGGCGGTGAATTTGCGGGCCGTGTAGAACAATTCCATGGCATAGCTTGGCCCAATGATGTCGACCAACGGCTTTAAACCATCGACCCGATAGCCCAGGCCCAGTTTTGCAGCCGGGATCGCGATGATCGCATCGTCGGTGGCGATCCGCATGTCACAGCACGTCGCGATACCGACGCCGCCGCCGACGCAAAAGCCTTCGATTTTGGCGATGGTTGGCTTGTCCACGGTGCGCAGAAGCTCAGACGAATGTTCGACCGCTTCGTTATAAATTTTAACGCCTTCTTCGGAGGATCGGTTTTTCTCGAATTCGGAAATGTCGGCGCCGGCGCAGAACGCTTTCCCGCCTTCACCCGACACAATGATGACGCGCACCGAATCGTCTGCTGCAAAATCTTCGATGGCTTTGCCAAGGTCTTGCCACATGGTCAGCGTCATGGCGTTGCGGCGGCTTTGGTTGTCCATTTTGACGCGACCAATCGCGCCGTCTTTTTCGATGACTAGGCGTTTGATGGGCGCGTCGTTTGCGGCGTCCGGCATATTTGCATCCTCCGTGAGATTTGTTTTCGTTGCCGTATTGTCGCGCGACGAACCGTGTTCGGCAAGGTCTGCAGGCGTGCCGTCGGCGCGTTTGTCATTTGCCCGCGAGGCACCGATAATCGCTTCCAACGATACACCGGCAATGCCCCTTGGAGACATCAATGATCGCAGCATTTGAGCGTATGACCGGCCTCGGCCTTCGCCAGCAGGCACCGGCTTGGATGGTCGGCTTGGGGCACGGGGCGACGCATTGGATCGCGGCGACATTTTATTTGTTGTTGCCATATCTGACAATCGAGATGGGGCTGAGCTATACCACAGCCGGTCTTTTGGTGACGACGTTTCACGTGTGCTCGCTCGCGGCCAATTTCGGCAGCGGTATGGTGGTCGATGTGTTGGGCCGCCGTGTGTTGGTGCAGGCGGTGGCGCTGGTGATCGGCGGGCTTGCGCTGACACTGATGAGCACGGCGGATGGTATCGTGACGCTGCTGGTGTTGGTCGGCATCATCGGGGCCACCAACAATCTTTGGCATCCGGCCGCGATTTCGTTTTTGTCCGGGGCGTATCCGAACAATCGCGGCTATGCGCTATCGATTCATACGCTCGGTGCCACCTTAGGCGATAGTGTGGCGCCGTTGTGTATCGGCGCGTTGCTCGCCGCGCTGACGTGGCGGGAAACGGCGGCTTGGGGCTCGATTCCAGTATATATCGTAGCGGTTTTGGTGTTCGTGTCGTTGGTCCGCCTTGAGCGTCGGGCGCGGGTTGAAGCCGGTACTCAGCGGATGACCGTGGCCGCGTATTTTTCCGGTATCCGCTTGATGATCAAAGACAAGGCGGCGATGGGGCTTTGCCTGATGGCGGGCTTTCGCTCGATGACGCAATCTGGATTGATCATGTTCGTGCCGATCTATTTGGCCAACACGCTGCAGGTCGGCCCGTTTATGACCGGTGTCGGCGTGATGGCGATGCAGATGGGCGCGTTTGTCGCAGGCCCTGCTGCGGGCGCTTGGTCGGACCGGATCGGGCGCAGGCCGGTTGTGCTGGCCGGCGCGACCGGAACGACACTGACGGTGTTGTTCCTAGCGCTTGCCGGCAACGAGTATATTTTTATCGCCGGTGTTTCAGTGCTGGGCTTCGTGCTGTTTGCGATCCGGCCTGTGATCCAGAGTTGGATGATGGACCTGACCCCAGACAACATGCACGGCAGTGCCACCAGTGCGCTGTTCGGCGTGCAGTCCGCGCTGTCGCTGCCTATTCCCATTATCGGCGGGCTTATTGCCGATAGTTACGGGGTCGGCGCAGTGTTTTATCTTTTGGCAGCGACAATGCTGATCGCCAACGTGTTGGTCGCGATGTTGCCGGGTGCGGCAAAAGAAGATACCGCCAAACAAGACGACGCTTAACCGCGCTCGGGCAAGCCTTGTTGCATCATCCGCCACAGCAGAACGTTGATACGGTCCTGGCCGAAAAAAGTCTCGTCCCGAAACGTCATCATCGGTACGCCCCAATGTGCGGCGGCATCTTGCGCGGTTTGGTTCTCTAAGATCACCGCTTCTAGCCGGTCCGGGTCCGCTTCCACGTCCGCGACCAACGCATGCCCGTTCAGGCCGGCGGCGTTCATCGCTTCGATCAAGTGATTGCCTTCGTCCCAGCCGTCGACACTGCCGTCCCATAACAGGCGCGCCACCTTATCCAAAAACGGCAGGCCGGCGTCACGGATTTGCGCCGCAGCACCCAACAGGGTGAGTTGGCGAATATACGGTTGCTCGGCGGCGATGGCGTTGGTTTCCATGTCTTGGACAATCGGGTCGGGCACCGGGCGACGATAGGGTATGCCCAAAAATTCTGCCATCCGGGCGCTGTCCATCAGATGGTATTTTCGGTACTTGGGGTTGACGTTTTTAAAGAAGTCCGGTGTGCGCACAGCGAGGGGAAACACCGGCCGCACGTTGACGAAGACGTCGAACTGACGCTCGATTTCCAAGATACGATCCAGCGCCAAATAGCAGTACGGACTGCGAAACGACCAAAACAAATCGAACGAGAATTTGTCGCCGCCTTTACCTGTCATGTCCAACACCTCAGAGCCCCCATCAAAGTCCCCATCAAAGTCCCCATCAAAGCCCCCATCAAAGCCCCCATCAAAGCCCCATGAGCGCGCGCATGCGGCTGTTCAGCTTGTGCCCCTCGGTCGAGAAGTTCTCCAGCACGGTGAAGTGATTGAGGTCCGGCTCAACCAGTTCTTCGCAGGGCATGCCCTTGGCGCCCCATACATCGGATAAGATCGTATTGTGGCGCAAAAATTCCGGCGTCTCAGCGCCGCCGACGGCAAACACTATGGGCGCAATCAACTGTGGGTCCAAATGCATCGGGCTGTAATCACGGACCGTTGCTTCGGTGAACCCCAGCGTCGGGTTCATGTAATTCAGGCGGATCGGCTCCAGGTCATAGAGGCCGGAAATTGCAAAGCCGCCTTTGATCGAACTTTTCGGCACGTCCCATTCGTCCCAATCGGTGGCCATCATCATCGCCGTCACGTGACCGCCGGCGGAATGGCCGGTGATATAGATGCGCTCAGGATCGCCGCCGTGATCGGCTGCGTTTTTGTGGGTCCAAGCGACCGAGGCGCGGCACTGGCGCACCAACTCGGCCATGTCGACCTCGGGGATCAGCGCATAGTTGACGACCACGACCATCGCACCCGCCGGTGCAAAGCCTGCCGGGATAAATCGGAAATCATCTTTGTGACGGGAAAACCAATAGCCGCCGTGGAAATAGATCATCACCGGCGCCGGGCCGTCACCGCCGCCGGTGGCGGGATAGACGTCGAGCACTTCCGCAGCTGTGTCGCCGAACGGAATATCAAACGTATGTGGCGCGTCTTTGATGAACGCTTCGCCGCGCTCGGCATAGCCTGCCAGAATTTCCGGGTTGGTCGGCACCCGTTCGCGGTTGTTGTATTGCCAGTCCAGTTCGGCTTGGGTGAAGTCGCCGTATACTTTGCTGTCATCGGGCATATGAAATCTCCTTAGTATAAAAAAGTGCGTTTCGACCCGATCAGGTCATCGGCAACATGACGTGTTCTTGAAAGGCGAGGCGTGATGCCAAGCTTTCGTACCAGCGTTTCAGATTCGGTAGATCATCGCGGGGCACATCCAGATTGTGCCAACGATACGCTGCGCAGCCCAGCGGCACATCACCCATGGTCGGCGCCATGCCGGTCATGAACGGATTGTTGGCAAGATGCGTATCTACCGCTGCCCAGCCCTTGTTGGCTTCGGCAATCGCTTTGTCGAGGGCGGCTTGATCGCGATCCTCGGGTTTGGTGCGGATCAGCGTCCAGAAAATCACCGTCATGTGGGAATGCAGGGTTGCGATATAATAATCCATCCACTGACTGGCATGATAGCGGTCTTCGATCCTGGCCGGGTACCAAGGTGCCGAGCCGTATTTTTCGGCTAAATAGCGGACGATGGAGTTTGATTCCCATAGCACGAAGTCGCCGTCTTCGAGCGTCGGCACACGACCCGTGGGGTTTTTAGCCAAATAATCAGGCTTGTCGTTGCCGCCGAACGCGCCGCCCACATCAAGGCGGTCGATATCCAGACCGATCTCGGCCGCAAGCCACATCACTTTTTGAACATTGATCGAGTTCGCCCGACCGAGAACGCGTACCATAATCGAATCTTCCCTGATAGTTGATGATTTCTGGGGCAACCATAACACCCGATTTCTGGATTTGCGAGCGGCACCGATTGCCGATCTGGGATTGGGCTGGCACACTCGGACCTGCGGTGAAAAAAGTGTAATTTATTGGATGTTTCAGTGCTCCACGTAAGCGTGAACACGTTATGACGATACCCAGCCAAAGCGAGACTGAAATCGGCGCCGACGCCACGGATCCAGCCGTTGCGCTGGCGTTTGAGCGTTATAGCGACGGCGACGTTGCGGGCGCAGCTAGGCTTGCGCAGGAAGCGCTCAGGACGTCGAAAGACCCGGTCGGGCTTAGGCTTGTGCTCGGCCTTTGTAAGCGTCGACAAGGTCGCCAGATTGACGCGGTCACAGTTTTGCGTGAAGCGCTCGACGACGCGCCGACCCGGGCCGACATCTGGACGCTATTAGGCTTATGTCAGCGCGATCTGGCAAAGCGCGACGACGCCCTTAAATCGTTCGAAATGGCGCTGGCCATGAACGAGAATTTTCGTCGCGCACAATATCAGCGCGCCGTTGTGCTGCAGGAAATGGGTGAGCATGTGGCCGCCGTCGAGGCGTTTCAGACGTATGTGGCAACTGATGTCGGTAAGCGGCATGCCTTGGCGTGGAGCTTGCTCGGCGTCGCATTGCGCACGCTCGAGCTGTTTGAGGAGTCCGCGTCGGCGATCATGCATGCCATCGCCTTAGCGCCCGACGATATCCCGATCCGAAATGCACTCGTCATCACCCACTATGTCGCCGGCGATGAAGTCCAAGCCATGCACGCCGGGCGCGCTGCGTTGGTGATCAAAGATCGTTACGCGACCAAGCGGTTTGCCGAGATCAGCCAGGACCAAACGTCTGAACTTACGCTGACGCCGCGTGCGGTCAGCTTCGATCCCATGGCGCGTCAGAAAAATATCATCGCGTTTAGCCTGTGGGGCGACAATCCGACCTATACCCATGGTGCGATCATCAATGCCCAGTTGGCACCGAACGTGTATCCGGGTTGGCGCTGCCGGTTTTACTGCGACGATACGGTACCGGCGCCGATTATTGCCGAATTGCGCCACTGGGGGGCAGAGATCAGGATGATCCGCGATCCGGATTTGAAGCAACTCAAGCCGATTTGGCGGTTCTTGGCGTCGGATGATCCGGATATCGATTATTTCATCTGCCGTGATGCGGACTCGCGGCTCAACATCCAAGAAGCCTTGGCGGTGAACGATTGGGTGCAGTCCGGCCTGCCGTTCCACGTGATGCGCGATCACGTTTATCATATGGAAGTGATCCTCGCCGGCATGTGGGGCGGGGTCGCGGGTGTCTTGCCGAATTTGCAGAACCTGACGGCAGTTGCGCACGGCTACGCGCGTAACAAGTGGCACGATCAGGAATTTCTCCGCGATGTCGTCTGGCCGTTGATCCGCGACCATGCACGGGTCCATGACAGCCTGTTTCGATTTCGGGGTGCACAGGATTTTCCGCCGCACTGTCGACTGCCTGGCAAAATACATGTCGGCGGTGCGATCAAGACGATGCGGCCTTGGCCCCCGGTGGCTGAGTCTGAGGACACATCTCAGCCTTAAAAATCCGCTCATCCTTAAGGGCAGGCGGTTGCGCTTATCGCGCGAAAAGCCCGGTTTTCGGTGACTTTTGATAAAATTCTACGTATTTCATGATGGCTGCTCATGGTGGCGGGGCTTTTGTGCCCGTACCGCACAACCGGATGGAAACTGACCTATGGCTGAAGAAGACATCAATCCGAATCCGAACGTCGACGAAGAAGACGAAGAGGATAACGAGGCACAAGCGGAAGAGTCGCAACGCATTCTCGATGACTTGAATCAGTTCAACGATGGGTCCGAAACGCTTGATGAAGTCGAAGATCAGCCGGACAATCTTGACGGTGACGACGACGAAAGCGCTGGGGTCGCCAATACGCAGTCCATGTCTTCCATCCACACCGGCAGCATTCAGACCGAAGCCGAGATCATGCAAGGCTTGCCGCCGGCCGGCGAAGTCGCGTTTGAGCGGGCCGATATTTCTGCGCTCCAAGAAGATCCGAATGCGCAGCCAGCACCGATTGAGCCGGCGGCTGACGAGCCGCAGTACGATCAGCGCCAAGCGGAGCCGGAGTTACAAGGTGCCGGTGGTCCTGCGAATTTTAGCACCGACGCCGCCCCTGTAGAAGAAGATGCCGCGCCTGAAGAAGAGGCAGCAGCACAGACAGAAGACGAGCGCCGTGACGAAGGCGACGAAGAGATTATTGCTGCAGCACAACCCGTGGCCCCTGGGGCCCCCATCGCCGCCGCGCCGACAACGGCATCTGCGCCAACGCAAGCATCAACAGCGACGGAGGCAACTGAAGCAACTGAGGCGACGGAAGCGACCGTTGTGACGGAGCCCACGGTTGTGACGGATGCTACGGATCCGACCGATGCCACGGACGCAACAGATGCGACCGATGCCACGGATGCGACCGATGCGACCGATGCTACCGATGCAACAGACGCGACCGATGCCACGGACGCAACCGATGCTACCGACGCAACAGATGCGACCGATGCTACCGACGCAACAGATGCAACAGATGCCACCGATGCAACAGACGCGACCGATGCCACCGATGCCACCGATGCTACGGACGCGACCGATGCCACGGACGCAACAGATGCGACTGATGCCACGGACGCAACAGACGCGACCGAGCCGAGTCAGCCCACCGATCAGGCGGATGCACCTGACTTGTCGACGGGGTCTGTGACCGGCGCTGAAGACACGGCGATTGCGTTGGATGTATCCGCGTCGCTAACCGATTTGGATGGGTCAGAGACGTTGTCGATGACGATCTCGGGTTTCCCTGAGGGTTCTACGCTCAGCCACGGTATCGACAATGGAGATGGCACCTGGACTATCTCGACCGAGGAATTTGCCGCAAACCCGGATCTTCTTGCAAACCTGACAGTTACGCCGCCGACCGATTATTTTGGTGATTTTGACCTGACAGTAACCGCCACGGCAACGGAGTCCGTGGGCGGGGACTACGAAGATGTGGTCTCAACCTTCGGTGTCACCGTTTCGCCGGTGCTCGATAATCCGTTCTTGGAAACAACAAACGTCGCTGGCAACGAAGATACTTCAATCGAATTGCAAATCGCGGCATTCATGGACTCGTCGACGACGGAGTCCGTGGACACGTTGATTCTAAGTGGAATTCCCGAAGGTTCTTTATTGAACAAAGGGACCGATAACGGTGATGGCACGTGGACGCTGAGCGCCGGTGAATTGTCCGGCTTGATCTTGACGCCGCCGCTCGATTTTGAAGGCACGATCGGAGTTCAGGTTACCGCGATTTCAACCGACGGCGGGGTTGCGGTCAGCTCGTTCGATATCGACGTCGAAGGCGTCATCGATATTGAAAATGCGACCGGTATCGAAGACCAGCCGATTACCTTGAATATTGATCCAGGCAGCGCGACCGAGATCACTATTACCGGCGTGCCCGAAGGTGCAGAACTCTCTGCCGGTACATTTAACGGCAATGGTTCGTATACGTTGACGGTCGCCGACCTTAATGGTTTGACCATTACCCCGGCACCAAACTCGGACGACGATTTTACGCTCAACGTGAATGGCGAACAGCTTTTCGTCGAAGTTGATGCCAGTGCCGATGTGCCGACACTTGATCTGGGTGACGGTTTGGCATTCGGGGCTGAGGACGGTGGACCGATTGCGTTGGATATCAGCGCAACGTTGACGGATACGGACGGTTCGGAGTCACTGTCGATTACGATTTCCGGTGTGCCGGATGGCGCTGAGTTGTCGGCCGGTACCAATAATGGTGACGGCACATGGACGATTTCGGCGGAAGATTTTGCGAACGATCCCGATTTGTTGGACAACCTCACGATCACGCCGGCCGAAGACTTCGGTGGCACGATCGATTTGCAAGTGACCGCAACGTCGACTGAGAGTGAAGGCGGTGCAACGGCAACGACGTCGGGCTCAATTTCGATTGATGTGGCTGCGGTTGCCGATGCTGCTGATGTCACGATCAATGCTGCGTCCGGTACCGAAGATTCCGCGATTGCACTGGATATTTCGGCAGTGTCTACGGATGCGGACGGCTCGGAATCCGTTTCGGTCGAGATCGGCAATATTCCAGATGGGGCGACTCTTACGTATGTCGATGCGGATGGGGCGACGCAAAGCATCGACGTCAGCGGCAACAGTGCGACATTGACGCCGGAACAACTGAACGGCCTTAGCATCACGCCGCCTGAAAATTCGGACGCAGATTTCCAACTCAGTGTCGATGTCACGACGACTGATGGCGACGACACGCTGACGGTACCTTACACTTTGGATGTCAGCGTCGCTGCCGATGCTGATGCGCCGACGTTGGTCGTCGGTGAAACGGCATTAGGCGCTGAAGATTCCGCGATCTCGCTGGATATCGGTGCATCGCTCACGGACATGGATGGTTCGGAATCCCTCTCGATCACGATTTCGGGTGTACCGGATGGCGCGCAATTGTCGGCAGGTACCGACAACGGCGACGGCACCTGGACGATTTCCGCCGAAGACCTCGCAGCCGATTCGACGCTGTTGGACAACTTGACGATTACGCCGCCAGAAGACTTTTCCGGCACCATGGATCTCGGCGTCACGGCGACGGCGACTGAGGATGCGGGCGGTACGCCTGCCGTGACCACAGGCTCGATCTCGGTTGATGTATCCGCAGTTGCGGACGATGCCGACGTGACGGTGACGGCAGCCGGCGGCAACGAAGATACGGCGATTGCGTTGGATATTTCTGCCGTTTCCACCGATGCGGACGGCTCTGAAAGCGTCTCGATCGAAGTCGGCAATATTCCGGATGGCGCGACGCTCACGTACGTTGATGCCGATGGCGCAACGCAAACTATCGAGTTCAGTGATGGCAGCGCGACATTGACGCCTGAGCAACTGAATGGTCTTAGCATCACGCCACCTGAGAACTCGGATGGCGATTTCCAACTGAGTGTCGACGTGACGACGACCGATGGCGACGATACCGCGACGGTCTCGAACACCTTGGATGTCTCTGTGGCGGCGGTTGCTGATGGGCCGACGCTTGATGTCGGCGCGACGGCGTCTGGTGCCGAAGATAACGCAATTTCTCTCGATATCAGTGCGGCGCTGACCGATACCGATGGGTCGGAATCTCTCTCGGTTACGATCTCCGGTGTGCCGGATGGTGCTGTGTTGTCCGCCGGTACGGACAACGGCGACGGTACGTGGACGATTTCCGCCGACGATCTGGATGCCAACCCAACGGCGCTCGACAACCTGACCATCACGCCGCCGCAAGATTACTCGGGC
>TARA_R110000787_G_scaffold226512_3_pt1 | contig 119312 bp, 117 predicted proteins | sample TARA_R110000787 | Tara Oceans TARA_R110000787 (sample SAMEA4397920) | marine metagenome | biome: Polar Biome; feature: [DCM] deep chlorophyll maximum layer (ENVO:01000326); material: water (ENVO:00002006), including particulate matter (ENVO:01000060) such as... | depth 35 m | reverse complement strand
TTTTTACTCCGGCCAGTGGTGGATTTTTACTCCGGCGTTGACAGTGAAATTAAAAACAGCCGAAAAGATGGCCAACACTATTGGGTGCAGACAACGATTGTTCCGTATTTTGGTGATGATGGAAAACCAAACAGATATATGGGTATCCGCACTGATATTACCGATCAAATCAAGCGTCGTGAAGAACTGCAGAGCGCCCGCGATCAGTTAGTGGCGGCTCAAGCAACCCAAACAAACTTCCTCGCTGCTATGAGTCATGATCTACGAACCCCGCTCAACTCTGTGATCGGATTTTCAGAGATGATGGCCCGAGAAGTCCTCGGCCCAATCGGGAACAAAACGTACAAAGAATATGCTGGTATCGTTGTAGGGAGCGCAAAGCAGCTTCTCGCCCTCGTGGATGATGTTTTGGACCTGAGCAAGATGGAGGCGACGGGGGTTGTTCTGAAAAAAGAGACCTATGACCCGGTTATGCATTCGAAAAAAGTCGCCGCTAGTTTTACCTATATTTCTAAGGAAAAGAATATCTCTCTGGAAGTTATTAGCGGACCGGACGCCCCAAGGTTGATCACAGGCGATCCTAGGGTCGCCAATCAAATCCAGAATAATTTAATCGCAAACGCCTTCAAACACACACCTAATGGTGGGAGGATAACGGTTACATGGGCGGGAGTGGTTGGCCGTGAAGTAACTCTAGCAATCGAAGATAATGGCACTGGAATAGATAAATTCGTTCTCGACAACTTTGGCATGCGATTTGTTGGAGGAGATGCGCTCAAAGCCAGCACCTCAAAAAAGACGCACGGATTAGGCCTTTATATCTGCAAAAAGTACGTTGAAGCGCGAGGTGGGCGCATGGAACTTCTAAATTTATCAGACGGGGGCGCACGAGTAACCGCCCGTTGGCCCGCAGAAGCCGTCGAAGCGCGGTTCGATTAATTCCCAATTTAACGGGATGGCTGCTCCTGGCTGAGGCAGACCAGCTCGAGGCCGTAGCATTGCGACTGCTCATAATCTGTAAGCGGACATTATGAGGCAGGAACGCCGAGCTCTGTTGATGACCCGTAACTGGCATATTGAGGGGCAACCAAACATTAGAGAGCAGCTTGGCCCGGAATTAGAATAGTAACGGTCGTACCCTGGCCCACGACGCTATCAATCATTAATTCCCCACCATGCATCTGAATCAAAGACTTCGATATAGCCAATCCGAGACCCCAACCCTCCTCTGTATGAAATGGGTCTTTCTTGCCGCGAGCAAAAAGCTCTGTAACACCCTTGAGCTCTTGTTCAGGGATACCCTTACCATCATCCTCAATTGTGATTTTAGACATCTGCCCAGTTTGGCTAAAAAGCACACAGACTTCTCCATGGCGCGGCGTATACTTTTGAGCATTGCCGATAATATTTAAGATTACCTGTGTTATGGCACGGGGATCGACGTTGACCTCAGCGCTTTGTTCAGGAAGATTCACGTAAAGCGTTTGAAGTTTATCGTCAGACTTCTGTTTCGCAATCGCCACGGCTTCTTTAATCAAAACAGTGAGGTCGGTTGGTTCCAATTCTAGGTCTTTTCGTCCCTCATCAATAGCCGTGACATCAAGAAGGTCGTTGACCAGTGACAGCAAGTATTTCCCACTTTTGTTTATATCCCTCACGTATCCGTTGTACTTGGGAGAAGCGGGGCCGAAGTGTTCGTTCGAAACGATTTCCGAAAACCCAATAATTGCATTAAGCGGAGTTCTCAACTCGTGACTAATTGTCGCTAAGAAACGAGACTTTGCTGCATTTGCTTCACTGGCAATTTCTGCCGCCTGCATTCGCTGCTCTTCAGCCAGTTTTTGATTTGTAATATCTCGACCAACAGCTTGGTATTCGATTACATTAGATTGATCATCATAGATTGCCCGCTTAGTCCAACTCTGCCAGGCAGGGCTGCCATCCGGTGCAGAGAAGGAAATTTCGAAAACACCAGTTGGATTGTCTGGCGTCATGCGGCTGTATATTTCCTGCAATTTCTTCAAGTCGTCGGAGTTCATTCCCTCGTAAGCAGATTGACCTAGGAGCACTTCCCTTGGCTTTCCATGAAATCGACAGTAAGCGTCGTTTACGAATGTGCGAATGCCATCTGGCGTATGCCGACTTATCATTTCTTCTTGATCTTCTACGATGGCTTTGTAGTTCCGTTCGCTCTCTCGAAGTGCGGCCTCTTTCTCATCTAATGATGCAATGAAAGCTGTTCTTTCGGCGCTTGCCTCTTCGAGGCTTCTAACAGTGGCCGATAGGTCACGATTAACTCTAATAACCTCGTTTGTTCGCTCTGATATTGTCCGTTCCATTTGCGCTTTCTCAATTTCCGCAAAGCTCGAAACAAAAAAGAAAAAAGAAATCAACATTCCTGTGGTCAGAAAGGTTCTTAAAAGTGGTGGCGCAAATCCAAAAAACTCAGTAAACGCAGAAGCGTTAATGACTGAAAACGGGAAAACGTCGATACTTGCCCCAAAGAAGGTTGTAACGCCATACGCAGACAGTAGAAGCCCTCCCACCCGCAATGCAGTCAGCGGCGGGCTATTGGGCGTCACAGCTCCGTTCGAGAAATTTAGGGCTTCAGTCTCATTACCCTTGCCCACCCTCCACAGAGTATATCCGATCAGGAGAGCGGCCGGGCCTCCGAGCAACCATCTACCGACGAGGTCTAGGTAAAGCCTATCAATTTTCGCTACTAAGACGAGAACGAATACGACAACCCAGATTAATGAGCACGTAACTGCGGCTAAGCTGATTGCCGCGCTCCACTTTGAGGACAGTAAATTGGCGGCTTCACGCGCTGCGAGGATAAGCATTAAGAAAGATAAGCCACCGACAAAAAAAGCCGATGTTTTATACGGGCAGTTTTCGTATGCCCCGGCTATGAAATGACCCATCATCAACCATTCTGAAACAGCATGGACGATTGCAAAGGCGCCAAAGAAATAATGTGTTTTTCGGTAATCAGAGATTATTACGGGCGGATTGCGAACCAACAACGTTAGTCCGAGGGCGAAGAAGGCCAAGCCGTATATAAAATACAGTAATATCAATAGTCACCGCCGGATACATAAATTCCTAATGTCGAAGGCTAAATCAGTATCCGACAAAAGTGAAGTCCAAGAAAAATTGTTCAGCTAATGGCTAAAGGCAGACCAATTTGGATAAGCGGATAAATGTCCGCTTTAAAGCGGTTAAGCGACGAACCTGAAATGCATGCAAATGTGCTAGTAATTTTTACAAAATCGCTGGTGAGTGCTCGAAGCTTGAGAGCCGTATAAACAGATCAGAACTGGACCGGATTTTTTGCCCCCCCTGTCACACTCCTGTCACAGTTGTCACAGAAAAAGGGGCTTTTCAAAAAACTCGTGCTATACTGTCGATGATCCTGACAGCCAGGGTTTCCGCGGGTTTGGTGATTGTTTTTGTACCCCCCTCCGCTTCTTCAGATTGTCCTTAATTGGACTCCGAAGGCAGAGGTCAGAGGTTCGAATCCTCTCGGGTGCGCCATATTTTCAATGATTTACTCCCCCTACTATTCCAACGAACCCGTTACGCCTCCGGAAGCAACACGGAAGCAACACGGAAGCACGATGAATGCTAGAAACGATGTGATTTTGACATGGGAAATCCAATTTTGGTGTGCTTCTGAAATATCCTCAATTTGAATCTAGCCCATTCTCTGAGAAATACGACAGACGATGAAGAGTGATTAGCCCTGATTATAAGGCGCCTTCGCTCTTCAGTTTACCCGGTCGCGCACCTCTGCGAATTTTGCAATTTTCGCCCATATATCGTTGGATGCGTTAATACTTTATACTTTCCGTGTGTCAGATACTAAAATCTCGCGCAATGGGACGGGGCCAGCCGTGTAATGACAGATGACGAGCCGGGTAAGGTTGGCTTAGGAACGGTTAGTGTTTCCTCTGTTCGTGTCTCTTTGCAGGAAATCACAGACAGCGATTGCTTAGACATATATCAGTACTGGGATTCGCTGAGGGGCAACCGCTTTGCACCGTCATGGGAAGATTTTGACCTAAGCCGTCTTCCCTCGAATTGTATTCGGTATACACATGTCGTTGACGTATCGCGTGATCCGTTCGACGTGACGTTTCGATTTTGGGGAACAGGCCTGACCGACGTCTTGTATTTCGATCGAACTGGACTGTCTTTGTTATCGACGAATATGGGGTATTTGGACGAAAGTCGTCGCGAGCAAGTCTTGACCGATTACAAAGCTGTGATCGAATCGCGAGCGCCAATGCCATTCCTTTGGGATGCTTCTTCGACACGCGAATACGCGCAAAGATTAATTGTGCCGAGTATCCGGCTTCCACTTTCAGCGGATAACGAGCGCGTAAACAATATCGTCACGCATTTTGACTTCGCACATCAAAAAAGCACCCTCTGGGAAGATATGTTCAAAGTAAGAAATCGAGTTTCGAAATAACAAGAAAATAACGCGCATTCAGAATGCGGCGTGCGATCCGCCATCTCCCCCTTCAACACGGCAAATTAGGAGTGCAGCCCCAAGCCCTTTCGAGTGCACCGTCTTTTTAATACATTAACATTTATGTGCGCATGATGCTTAGGCATTCGGGGTGCGCGTTGCGATTGGTGCGCGCAAACCGAAACTTCATCGAGGAGATCGGCATGAGCACACGTAAGGTTATATTTGGAACGTCCCTTTTATCGGCGGCCATTGTTCTGGGTGTTGCGGTGCCGCTCAGTTATCTCGGGCTCCAGTCCATCAATAAAAAGATGCAGGCGCAGCAAGCGGCGGTGAAGAGCGTTGTCTTGGACCTCAAGGTCGAAGCGCTGAAGGAAATCAAAGCTGCAAATGAAAATGCCGGCATGGCCAACAGCAAAGCGCGCGCCGAAGAAACGCAGGCAATGACATCCGAACTCGCAGCACTGAGCCAAAGCATCCGCGACCTGCGTGAAACGCAGCAATCGCTCGCGGCGAAAATAGAGCAAGGCGCGACAACCAACACCGCATCGGCTGCGCAAGCGATGCCTGGGACGCGCGAAGATGCTCTCAATCAAACGATATTTTTCCCGTTGGGAAAGATTGAAGGCCCAGAGATCGATAAACAGATCAACGATATGCTGCCAAAAATCGCAGACTACAGCCAAGGCCGCCCTTGCGTGGCCAATGTACTCGGATTCTCAGATACCCTGGGCGGCGACAAAAGCAATCTTGAGCTTTCGCAACGACGCGCCGTCCACGTTGCAGCCCTGCTGAAACGTAAAAATATCGACGTCAATAATGTAAAAGGCTGGGGCGAGCGTTGGTTGAACGAACACACGGTCGACGGCGTCAAGAATCAAAAGAACCGACGCGTCGTCATAGAGACCCTGTGCCACACGGAAATGCCTAAAACAGCTGCAGGACAAAAGCCCTCGTCGTAAGCGCACCGTTACGCCACCGCTTCAATCAAGCGCCTCAATCAGGGCCGCCGCGATCGCAGCGCCGCTTTGATATGCGTATTCGACGCGGGCGCCCAAACACCAGTCACCGCCGACAAAAAGAGTCCGGTCATCGCTACACATATATGGCGCGCCCAACGGTGTCGAAGTCAGCGCATAGCGCCAGCGATGTGCCTTTGCATAATTCAAAGGCGGCAGGCTGATCCCGAGCCTTTCTTCCACCAGCGCTAAAAGTAAATCCCGGGCATCGTCTGCCGTGTGCTGCAGATGGCGGATGCTCCATGTCGGACACGCATGCGCGACCCAGCCTTCAATCGCACCCGCACGCCCGGGCTTACTGTCATTTCGGGCCAACCAACGAAGATCCAGATCGTCTGATCGCCAAAGGTCTCCCTCCACATTCAATCGCCCGTTGATCCCGAACAGCAATGCCCAACAAGGCGCAATCGAGACGTCGAGCAAGCGATCACTAAACGGTTGGTCATGAGCTAAAAGTTTATGCGCCTGCGGTGCTGGCGCCGTACAGACCACATGATCAAAAGTCTCGTCAGATGCAGGGTCCGCACACGCAACACGCCAGCCCGCACCGTCACGGATAATAGCGCTGACTTCGCATCCAAAATGCGTTTCAACGTCGGATATCATTGGTTTGAGAAAGGCATTCATTGTCGGCACACCGACGAGCCACTCGTCATCCCCCGCACGGTCGCCGGCGCGGACATCCGGCGACCAACGCGCCACCGTCCCGGCAGACCGGGCATGATGCATGACGGTTTGAAACGCAGACGTACGCGCTGTCAAAAATTGCGCGCCATGGTCAATCGTCAGCCCATCACCAGCCCGGCGCGTCGCCAAGCGGCCACCAAGGCCACGGCTTTTCTCAAAAATTACCGGTGTAAACCCATGCTCGTGCAACGCATGTGCACATGTAACGCCCGCAACGCCCGCGCCAACAACGGCAACGCGCTTTTGTGGTACGCCCCCATGCATATCAAGCTCCGATCTTGTATGTGATGCGAACAAACAGTGATTTTGCACCGTTTAGATTGTGAACGTGACTATGAATTTCAATTACGCCCGGCCATCAAATCGGCACCACATCGCTCACACATTTGTGGGCGACCTTGCATGACGGTACCGCAGGCTTCGCACTTGGTTTGGTAATTTTTTGCAGCCTTATCAAATATCTTAAAAATCTTTTTGAAGATATTCATGGCACCTCACGCTTTCCCATCACCGGAAACGGGCGCTGCGCGCACACTCTCAGGGCCCAACGGATGCTTCGCCTGCGGATAGACCGGGTGATGATGATGTGCGTCATCGTGCGCATGATCATGATGATGATCGTGCTGGGCATCGGTCATCGCTAAGCGGCACGCGCCGGTACAGAACGTCGCGCACAATTGGCAATCAGACACGTTTGAGCCCGGCGCGGTGGCCCCTTGGCCTTCAACGTGGTGATGATGACTTTCCTGGGCGAGCCCGACCTCGGCCTCAAAGCCCAACACCTGGTCACGATACTTGCACATGGTGCAGTTCATGGCGTTACCGCCTTCAAGAATCTCCGTGACCCGCTCAGCAAACGTCGCGCGCACCTCGACATGATCGTTCAGATAGCTGGCCTTGATGAATTGTAAGTCGGGATGCGCCTCGGCGACGACATCCGTAAAGCCATAGATACGATCAATCAAAATGCCGGTGAACAAAAAATACGGAAAAACCACGATCCGTTTGTAGCCAAGCTTGACCACATGTTCCAAACATGGTTGCACCAACGGGAAGGTGACGCCGGAATAGCCGACCTCGCACCAGCCGACGCCGGTACCTTCGTGCAACAGCCGCGCGATTTGCGTAACGTTAGAATTGGCATCCGGATCACTTGAGCCCCGACCGATGACGACCAGGCAGGTATCTTCCAAAGCCACGGTGCCGTGTTCGGCATCCGCGGCGGCAATTGCGTCTTCGACTCGGGATCGTGCGGCTTTGATCATTTTCGGATCAACACCCAACTCGCGCCCGTATTCGACTTTGATGCCATGCTTTTTCGCATAAGTATTAAGAACGGACGGAATGTCGTTCTTCGCATGCATCGCTGCAAACAACATACCCGGCACGGCCAGAATGCGGGTACAGCCTTGGTCACGAAGCCGGTCCAAACCATCGCGGATCACCGGATTGGCAAACTCAAGATATCCGTATTCGACCGGCCAACCCGGAAAAGCGTCCGGCATCTGATGCACGAGGTGGGCGAACTCGTCGACCGCAGCATGGCTGCGCGACCCGTGCCCACATATCATTACGCCGATCTTTTCGTCCATCAGTGCCTCAGTTTTTGATCTGTATATCTATATCGGCACCGTACGAAGTTCGAGGCCAAGTCGCAACGCTTTGGCCAACCCGCCCCTATTTAAAGTGATGCCGAGTTCGATTGGCGAAGGCGACCAACGACAGCATCACCGGCACCTCGACCAGAACGCCTACTACGGTTGCGAGAGCCGCGCCCGATTGCAGACCGAACAAGCTGATCGCCACAGCGACTGCGAGCTCAAAGAAATTCGATGTGCCGATCAAGGCGCAAGGGGCGGCGATATTAAACGGCACCCGCCAGGCCCACGCCGCCGCATATGCAATCACGAAGATGCCGTACGACTGGATCAACAACGGCGCCGAAATCAACGCGATCACCAGCGGCTTTTCGATGATCACCTGCCCTTGAAAGCCAAACAGCAGCACCACCGTCGCAAGCAGCCCCAACACAGACGCTGGCTTCACCCGCGCCGTAAAGGCGGCCACCGTACTTTCTTTGGACGCAACATCGCGGCCCTGAATTAAAATACGCCGCGTGATCACACCCGCAATCAACGGCAGCACGATGTAGAGAACGACGGACAGCAACAGCGTTTCCCACGGCACGGCAAAATCCGTGACACCTAAAAGCAACGCAACGATGGGTGCGAACGCAAACACCATGATTACATCGTTGACCGAAACTTGGACCAGCGTGTAGGTCGCATCGCCCCGGGTCAGTTGTGACCAAACGAACACCATCGCCGTGCACGGCGCCGCACCCAATAAAATCAAACCGGCGATATATTGCTGCGCGTCCGCCGGTGCAATCAGGTCGGCAAAAAGATATTCAAAGAACAACACGCCGAGCGCAGCCATGGTGAACGGCTTGATCAACCAATTGACGACAAGCGTCAAAATCAAGCCTTTCGGCTTGTCACCGATATGACTGAGGCTGGCAAAATCGACGGCCACCATCATTGGATAAACCATCGCCCAGATCAGCACGGCGACGACCAGATTGACCGACGCATATTGCCAACTGGCGAGGACCTCAAACGCGGACGGGAACAGATTGCCAAGGGCGAGCCCGGCGAGAATACAAAGCGCCACCCAGACCGATAGCCATTTTTCAAAAAAGCCGATACCCGCCGGCGGCTCAGCCGGACCTTGGGTCGCGTCCATTTTTTCTGTCATGATCGGCGTTCCCGCGCTGGAAGTTCAGGATGTGGACTGGAGCCATGATTACGTCGGCTCAGAGACCGTTATCCCTACGCAGACCACACCCGATTGACAAGACCAGAGCTCGAAACGATCAAGTGGGTGGGTGCAGAACAATCTTCGCGGCACCGGAACGGCCGGCGAGCAGATCTGCAAACGCTTGCGGGCCTTCAGCGAGAGGACGAACTTCAATCCAATCGAGCGGCCCAAGCGCACCCGACGCCATGGCTGCCACGGTCGCGCGGAAATCATTCATGGTGTACGTGTAAGCACCGACCATGGCGATTTCTTGCAAGGTCAATCGCCGGGCATCAAAGCCGTCAACGCCGTCACCCAACCCAACATGCACGATGACGCCACCCGGACGGGCAGCACGGACAGCGGCTTGGCGGGTCGGTTTGATGCCCACCGCATCAATCACGATGTCGGCAAAACCTTCATCTATTGCATGGGCATCCGTTGGATCGACGACGTTCGTGAACCCGGCTTTGAGCGCGGTTGCGCGGCGCAGCGGGTTGGTTTCAGCCACACTCACATCCATGCAACCGAGCGCGCGCAGCGCCAGGGCAGCGCCGAGGCCGACGGCACCGCCGCCCATCACCAACGCACGTCCTTCGGCGGTTGGACGCGCAGAATGCCGGTCTGCGAGCATCACCGCATGCCACGATGTCGCCAAGGGTTCAGCCAAGGCGGCATGGGTGAAATCCAAATTGTCCGGGATGTCGATCAAGTTACGTTCGGGCACGACAATTTTTTCAGCAAACGCACCAGGCCGGGGCGGCATTGAGATGATTTCCCGCGACGCACATAAGTTGCTGCGCCCACCCAGACAATCCCGGCAGGCCCCGCACGTCACCAATGGATTGATCACCACCCGGCGACCCGCACCGGCGCCATTTGCGACGACGCCCGCAGCCTCATGGCCTAGAATCAGCGGCGCCGGTCGGCGATCATCATGGCCGAGATAGGCATGCATATCCGACCCGCATATGCCGACCGAGCCGACATTGATGATAACTTCGTCCAAAACCGCTTCGGGGTCTGGGACATCTTGGAATGAAATGCTTTCCGGACCCGTATAGACCAAGGCTTTCATCTGAAACGCTCCTATTTGGCGGTGAAACCGCCGTCGACCGGGATGGTCTGGCCGGTGATATACGCCGATGCTTTCGCTGCGAGAAAAATCGTGATGCCGTCCAAGTCCGCAAGCTCACCATTACGACCAATGGCCGTCATGGCGGCATTGTGACCAGCCTTCTTGGGATCGGCAAAGACCGGCGCGGTGAGTTCCGTCGGGAAAAAGCCAGGTGCAATCGCGTTCGCGGTAACCCCGTGCTTCGACCACGCTTCGGCCATCGCACGGGTCAGCTGCACAACCCCGCCTTTCGATGCGCCATAGGGGATGCTGTTGGCAAAAGCACGATAACTTTGCAGGGACGCAATGTTGATAATGCGACCGTAGCCGCTTTCGATCATCGCCGGCACGCACGCGCGGGCAAGAAAGAACGGCACGCCCAAATTCAAATGCATGGTCTGATCCCAGGACTCAATCGTGATCTCATCCCAAGGCTCGCGCAGATTGACGCCGGCCGCATTGACGACAATGGCCGGCGCGCCAAACGCTGCAGTCGCCTCAGCAACCAAATCCGGAATCGTCGCACGATCGCCAAGATCAGCCTGGATGGCTGCCGCGCAACCGCCATTCAATTTGATATCTGCGACAGCTTGTGATAGGCGCTCGACATTTCTGGCCGCCAAAACCACAGCCGCACCGGCACCGGCAAGTGCGCCAGCCATGCGCCGCCCGATACCGGATGAAGCCCCCGTCACAAGGGCGACCCGACCAGTCAGATCAAACGAGTCGTCACCGGCTTGAACATTGTTAGACACGCGCGCACCCCGCCAAAACGACAGACAAATGGACCTGTTGCGCATAATTGAATTTTGACATTAAGCCTCCCAGCTCTGCTGCTCGCTTATTTTTGATTGAGATATTGAGTAACACTTATTGCCCCATTAATGACGAAATGTAAGCGCTTACATAATGCTGTCATTGTCGATTATTTATGTCAATTAATTTGCGGTTCATTGCGTGATGGGGGTACGGCGCCTGCATACTGCCGAAATTCACATACGTTACAGTTATGCGTGTTTAGAATCCCGTTGCGCTTTCGCCGCACCGTTGGCCGGATTGCGCTTTTGCGCTGCGATCCACGCCGCCTGATAGCGGCGCGCACTTTCCGTCAGATACCCTTGGATACGCTTTTGTGCCGATTCATTGTCGGTAAACCATGTCGACATACCATTGATAAATCGGGTCGCCGTGCCCTCAGGGGCCAGCGGCATCTCCCCGTCTTCGAGCACGGCAGCGAAATAACTGACATGCGCGATCAAGCGAAATACATTCGGCTGATCGTCATAATTTTTATCGGCAATGGCGCGCAGCACACGTTGGCGCTCTCCCGTCGGGAGAGCGTCCAGGGTTTTCATCAGGTATGCCTGAATAAGGTCGGTCGCCGCTTGATAGGCATTTCCCCCGCCGACAACGTCAACAGCCAGCGCATCGGCTTTGGGGGCCATGGTTGAGAATATGCCTTGCTGCATCTCGCGCTGGCCTGCAAGAAACACTTCAACCGCCACATTCAATTGTTTGCGTGCCCGCTCGCGCTTACTAAGTCCGAACACTTATTTCTCCAACCTACATCGAACGATCATAGCGTGTTGATCCGTTGGGACCAGTGACAAGAACGTAATATTTCATTGCAGTCGAAACGGGTCAGCCCAATAGCGCGCCTAAGAAAACAATCAGACCAAAATCGCGATTCGATTTAAACCGAGCCAAGCAATTATCGGGCTGATCGATTTTCAAAGTTGAAACCTGCCAAACCATCTGTATCGCGCCGCCCGCAAGCATAACAAAATAAAACCATCCCAAGCCTGACAGCGCGCCGGCAATAGCCAGCAACAAGACGGTCAGCCCATATACGCAATATACAAACGGTCGCGTGTGCCGTCCGAGTTTAATCGACGACGATTTGACGCCGACCAAAATATCGTCAGCCTTGTCTTGATGGCCGTAGACGGTGTCGTAACCGAGCGTCCAAAAAAAGCCGGCCACATACATCGCCACCGCTGGCACCTCGACCTCACCCGCAATCGATGCCCACGCCAACAGTGCCCCCCAATTGAAGGTGAGCCCCAAGAAAGCCTGCGGCCAATAGGTGATTCGTTTCATCAACGGATAGACGACAATCAACACGAGCGAGGCGACGCCCAACGTGACCGCCATGGCGTTAAACTGCAACAAGACACCCAGACCGACCAACAGCAGCGCGCCCAAAAACCAGACCGCATGGCGCACCGGAATTTCGCCGGATGCGATCGGTCGCTGCGCCGTGCGTGCCACTTGCCCATCAATGTCACGGTCCCAAAGGTCATTGACGACGCACCCGGCACCCCGCATCACAAACGCGCCAAGCGCGAACAGTCCAACAAAGCCCGCTGGCGGCATTTCTGCCCCGCTGGCCTTGGCTGCCATCGTTACCGACCACAGACACGGCAAAAGCAACAGCCATGTACCGATGGGCCGATCCGCGCGCAGCAGGTGCAGGTATGGCTTAAACGCCTTAGGCGCGAGGCGCACCATCCAGGAATCGCCGCGGATATCGGTTGCTTTGTCAGGATTAAATCCGGGTCTCATCATGGTCAGTTTATAGCTGATTGTCAGGGCAAGGTGAAAGTCCCGTATGGCAATGTCGGCAAGGTTTACGCATTGTGCCAACAGGCCGATAATCGCGTCGCCTGGGAGGACCTATGCCTGAAAGCCCGTTGCCACGTCTATATATTGATGCGCCGCTGAGTGATAACGGCGAGATCGTACTTGATCGCGACCAAAGCCACTATCTGGTCAACGTTATGCGGCGGCCTTCGGATTCGCGCCTATTGCTGTTCAACGGACACGATGGGGAATGGCAGGCGACGATCATGGATGCCAACAAAAAAGTATGCCGGATCAGCCTTGACCTGCAAACCCGCATGCAATCGCCAGAGCCCGATGTTTGGCTTTTGTTTGCGCCTTTGAAAAAAGATCGCACCGATTTCGTTGTTGAAAAGGCCACTGAGCTTGGTGTGTCGCGGATCATCCCTATGCTGAGTGCGCGCACGCAAACGACCAGGGTTAACGTTGAACGCCTGCACGCTACGGCACGCGAAGCGGCCGAGCAGTCTCGACGCCTCAGCATACCTGCGGTTATCGAGCCGCGCGCACTTGAAGATATCTGCGCCACGTGGCCGGACGGGCGAACTTTGGTCTATTTGGATGAGTCCGGTGCCGGCCTTCCGTTGGCTGCCGCACTTGAGCCGATCATTGAAGCACCTCTCGCGTTCGTGATTGGTCCCGAAGGCGGTTTTGCGCCAGGTGAACTTGACGCACTCGGCAAACTACCGTTTTCTGTCGGTGCCGATCTCGGACCACGTATCTTGCGTGCCGAAACCGCCGTTACCGCCGCCTTGGCGATCCGCCAAGGCATTGCTGATTTGAAAAAGCATATTGCTTAACAGCCATCATCGGCTTGAAAGATCGGAGATCGCCATGTCAGGTGCCTCACCCAAAAACGATACCCCTATCGAAAGCAAAGACGACCTGGTCGCCTACCTCGAGGCCGGCTGCAAGCCACCGGAGCAATGGCGGATCGGTACCGAGCATGAGAAATTTGCGTTCCGCTTATCCGATCTAAAGCCGCTGCCTTACGACGGCGAAGACGGTATTCGCGAATTGTTGATGCGCCTGACCCGTTTCGGCTGGACCCCCGTTTACGAAGGCGAAAACGTGATCGCGTTGTCGTCGGAAACCGGCGGCTCGGTGTCATTGGAGCCTGCGGGCCAAGTCGAGCTCTCGGGTGCTGCGGTCGAAAACATTCACCAAACCTGTGACGAGGTCAGCAGCCACCTACATCAAGTTAAGGCCATCGCCCGCGAGATGGGAATCGGCTTTGTCGGTTTGGGCGCGCGCCCCAAATGGCCTGTCGACGACATGCCTTGGATGCCCAAGGGGCGCTACAAGATCATGCGCGACTACATGCCGAAACGCGGCAAGCACGGGCTCGAGATGATGCAGTCGACGTGCACCGTGCAAGTCAATTTGGATTTCTGCTCGGAAAGTTCGATGGTGGAAATGTTCCGCGTCTCGTTGGCACTACAACCGATTGCTACAGCGCTTTGGGCCAACTCTCCATTTAGCGCCGGCAAGCCGAACGGATTTCTATCCTATCGCAGCCAAATCTGGACCGACGTGGACCCGGATCGCTCGGGAATGCTACCGTTCGTGTTTGAGGACGGCATGGGGTTTGAGCGTTATGTCGACTATGCGCTGGATGTCCCGATGTATTTCGTCTATCGCGACGGCAATTATATCGACGCGTCTGGGCAATCCTTCCGTGATTTTATGCGCGGCGAGTTGCCTGCATATCCAGGCGAAAAACCTGTGATGTCGGATTGGGCAGATCACATTTCAACGATCTTCCCAGAGGTGCGTTTAAAGACATTCCTTGAGATGCGGGGCGCCGATGGCGGACCTTGGAATCGCCTATGCGGCTTATCTGCATTTTGGGTTGGATTGTTGTATGATAGCGAAGCCCGGACGGCGGCGTGGGATTTGGTCAAAGATTGGACCGATGAAGAACGCCAAACTTTGCGTGACGAGGTGCCGAAGACCGCGCTCAAAACGCCGTTTCGCAATCAAACCGTCGGCGATATCGCCTCCGAAGTTTTATGCATGTCGCATCGCGGCCTGAAAAGTCGCAAGCGCTTGGATAACGTCGGCATGGACGAAAGCCACTTCCTGCAACCGATCTTCCAAACCGCCGAAAGTGGCCTGACACCTGCAGAAGAACTTCTCGCCGCCTATTATCGCTTGTGGGGCGAGTCCGTTGATCCGGTGTTCACCGAATATGCTTATTGACCCACCATCAGCTTAAGTGCATTGCGAGCAAGGTGTACAGCTTAACCTATTTTTAGTTGCAATCCATTTGCATATATCACTACCCTTCGGTGTGAAGTTGAGGGGTAGTATGGTCAGCCAGCATTTAAACCGCAAGATTCGCAACAGGTTATTGATCGCCCATGACATTGCAATGGGCGAAAATCATAGCTGGGAAATCATCTCCTCCATCTGTGATGGCCTTGACGTGATGTTCGCCACCACAAAAATTGATCCAGATACCCGCAAACCGCTCTTCGCCCATGTGTCATCACACGCACAAAGGCTCACTGGATATTGGGCAAGAGAATTGGTGGGACGTGATCCGAAGGTTCTCCATACGCGCGCAACCAATACCGATGAAGCCCGTAAATTCATGCAAACTCTGGCCGATAGGGGGCACGCCGAGACGAGGCTCATAAATTGTCGAAAGAACGGCGATCTTTACGGTTGCCACATCCTCTCTTGCAGGGCCCCCAGGCATGACACGTCCACAAAACCGATATTCTTTGCCTTCCTTGCCGACTGCGCCATAGGCGAGTGCCTTTAAATCACCCCATCAACCGCGTCCGACAAACGGCATCGCGCTAGCCATAATCGTCATCGAAAAAATATTGGTGTCCAGCGGCAAGCTGGCCATGTGCGCAACGGCACGCCCGACGTCGGCGGCATCCATCATCGGCTCTGCACGGATGTCGCCATCCGCCTGCTTAACCCCCTTAGACATACGGCTCGCCATTGCCGACATTGCATTGCCGACATCCAATTGACCGACCGCGATATTATATTTTCGGCCATCCAAGGCTGCGGTCTTTGTCAAACCACTAACCGCGTGCTTGGTCGCCGTGTAGAGAATGGAGTCAGGCCTTGGCACATGCGCCGAGATCGAGCCGTTGTTGATAATCCGTCCACCCATCGGGTCTTGCGCCTTCATGGTGCGAAATGCTGCCTGCAGGCAAAAAAACGAGCCTGTCAGATTGACATCAACCACCGCGCGCCATTGATCGACAGAGAGATCTTCCAAAGGGATGCCCGGTGCATTCAGTCCAGCGTTATTGAACAGCAGATCAACGCGACCGAATGTTTCAGTGGTCTTTGCGAATAGGGCTGCGACACTATCTGGGTCACTTACATCAGTCGGCACTACGAGCGTGCACATCGGATGGGGCGCGCTCTCGGCCGTCTCAACCAACGGCGCTTCACGACGCCCTGCGAGCACGACGGTCCAACCGTCTGCATTCAGGGCATGGGCGGCTGCGCGCCCTATTCCTGAACCCGCCCCCGTGACGATCACGGTCTTTTCAGTCAATAGCATGTGTTGAGCCCTCCCCCGTTCATATTAGCTTTTGTAAGCTCTAGATTAATAAAGATCCTTTGAGCTGAAGCGCCCAAATATGTAGCAATGACGTTTAACAATCATAGGCACTCCGCAATCCACGACAACAACGATGGCACGGCAATGGCAAACAAACTGACGCTGCACGACGATCCGATTTCCGGCAACGGCTATAAAGTGCGCTTGTTGTTGGCGTTTCTTGATATCGACTATGATTACGTCAGATATGACATTCTGAAAGCCGAAACCCGGACCAAAGCATTCTTAAAGCGCCTGAACCCAAACGGGCGCATTCCGGTTTTGGAATTAGAAGACGGCACGCCGCTCGCTGAGTCGAATGCGATTTTGTGTTATCTTGCCGACGGCACAGTCTGGTGGCCATCTAATCGCTTACATCGCGCGCGCACCCTACAATGGATGTTCTTCGAACAATATTCACACGAGCCAAACGTCGCGACGCTGCGGTTTTGGAATCACCTACCCGCGTTGACACCCGCCCAAGAAACCGCACGCGACGGAAAGTTCACGCAAGGCTGCGCGGCACTGAGCCTGATGAACACCCATCTTGCTCAAAACCCATGGTTTGTGGGTGAGATGCCAACCGTTGCCGACATTGCCTTTTACGCATACACGCACGTCGCCCACGAGGGCGGTTTCAACATGGCGCCTTATGCCGCAATCGCCGCTTGGCTCAAGCGGGTCGAAGCCCTGCCGGGCTACGTAGGCATGACCAGTTAGAAATTTGTCGACTATTCGGACGGGCGAAATTTCAGCGCCACACCGTTGATACAATACCGCAGCCCCGTCGGTTCGGGGCCGTCCGGAAATACATGCCCAAGATGCCCGTCGCAACGCGCGCAATGCACTTCGGTGCGCGTCGTGAAAAACCCCTTGTCGACCTCTTCTTCGATCACGTCTGGGTCTTGGGGGGCATAGAAGCTTGGCCAGCCGGTGCCGGACTCAAATTTTGTCCCGGACTCAAAAAGTGACTCTCCACAGCCGGCACAGATATACATACCGTTTCGCTTTTCACGATTGAGCGCACTGGTGCCAGCACGTTCGGTACCCTTCATGCGCAACACCTTAAAGCCCTCAAGCCCTAATTGGGCCATCCATTCGGTTTCAGTCTTTTCAACTTTATCGACCATGGTGTTCCTCCGCTGTGTATTAGGGACATAGGTGCACCTAAAAGTTAATGCCAGCGTTTTTATTGCGCGTATTGTCAAAGTAACGTTATTTTGAACGAGGTGCTGTCCGATGCCCGGGCTGGATACAGGCAAAGCTTTAGAAGGGGAAGTGCTACTTCTTTTTCAGTTAGTCCAAAAAATGCGCCAAGATCTGGCGAGCGTTTATCAGTCGGCAGGCGAAGGTCTGATTTTGGACAGTGCCGCCGACCAAATCAACGCCATCAATGCTGAAGCCGAGGAAGCGACCGATGCGATCTTGAGCGCGACGGAGCGGATCGCGGCGGTGTCGGCAAAAATGGGCTCAGAAATTAAATATGGGGGTGCACGCCCTTACTTCGATACGCTGGACACGGAAAGCCGCCGCATCATGGAGGCATGCCAAGTCCACGATATCATCGGCCAGCGGCTTTCCCGGGTTGTGCGGACCATTAATGCCGTCGAAGGAACAATTAACGCTCTTGTCGTAACCTTGGGTGACGATGGCTTCACCGGGGTTTCCAGCGCGCTCGATCAGATCAACCGTGAAGATGGCGATCTCATTATGAGCGGGCCGGCGCTTAAGGACGAAGGTCTTGAACAAACGGATATCGACGCATTGTTCAAGCCCGCAAAAACCGGTTAAACAGCCTTCACGTTATAAAACCGATAATATCAGAACCGACCGTCGTACGCCTTTCGACCAATCGGGCATGCGATGACCGTGAAGGTATCCGCATTCAAACCGGCCTCAATCGCCGACATTAAAGTGTCCCGACTGGTTGCCGTCACGCCATTGCCGCCCATGGCTTGTGCGACGGCGGCGAAATCGGTACCGCCGAAATCAACACCAACGTTGTCTTGGCGGTTGGCACGCTGCTTTAACTCGATCAGGCTCAGGCTTTCGTCGACGAAGACGATGGTCACCACCGGCAACTTCATGTCACGCAAGGTGGCCATCTCACCCAGGATCATCTCCATCCCGGCATCCCCCGTGAAAGCGATCACCGGCGTGTCGGGGTTGGCGATTTTATACCCCATGGCAAGCGGCATCGCGCAGCCCATGGTACAAAGCCCGGTCGACTGCACCAAAGTTCTTGGCCCATAGCACGTCCATTGCTGGCTCAGCAAAATTCGGTGCGCGCCGGTATCGACAGCCGCAAAACCGTGTTTCGGAAACGCTTGCCGGGCAGCATCGATAACGGCCGCCGGGCCCCAGACTTCATCCGTCGGAAAGGCGGCTTTCAACGACTCACGCATTTTCAACGCCTGGCCGTCTGCCCATGTCGGCTTGCCGTTTAGGCCATCGGTCAGCGCCCGCAGCCCGGCGCCAACGTCACAGACAAAACTAATATCGGCTTGATGCACAAAATGGCGATTGGGCTGTGCGGAGACCTCGATCACGGTTTTGCCTTCGGTGCCCGGCTGCCAGACGTGACGCCAATCGATCCGCATTTCAATCGGATCGTACCCGGCCAGCACGATGACATCCGCATCATCAATCAGCGGCTTCAAAAGTTTAAATGACTTCGGCGATAAACCGTGACCGCCGAGCGCCAACACATCATCCTCGGCGATCACACCTTTTGCTTTGTAGCTGGTCAACGTCGGGATCGACAAACGATGCGCCATCTCAGACACCGCGTCGGCGGCGCCGTGGTGCAACACTTCGACACCGCAGATCATTAACGGTCGCGTAGCGTTGGCAATGGCATCCCGTGCGCGCATCAGGTCCGGTCCGTCTGCGGGCACTGTCGGCGACGGCTTGGTGTAGCGTGGATACCCGCTTGGCTTGCTCTCGACGCCGGCCAAGCCGATCGGCACATCAATGTGCACGGGCCCCGGCGGGTCCGCTGTGGCGATGGCGAGCGCTTTGTCGATCATGACATCCACAGCCCCGTCAGCAGCAACCATCGAGGCCTTCGAAATCGGCGCAATGACTTTGGTATGGTCAAACACTTGATGGGTGTACGATTCCGCTTCAGCGGCATCGACACAGCCGGTCAGGAAAATCATCGGCACTTGATCTTGCCACGCATTGGCAACGACGTTGATTGCATTCACCACGCCCGGCCCGACGGTCGCCAACAAAATCGCCGGCGTGCCTGTGGCATGATACGTGCCTTCGGCCATAAAGCCTCCAGCGTTCTCGTGTTTAACCAAATGAAATTGGATACCGACGCGGTCGAGGGCATCCATCAGCGACAATACCTCGCCGCCGGGGATTCCAAACGCGTGCCGACAACCGGCGTCGAAAAGGCGTTGCGCGATTAGGTCTGCGCCGGTGCTCATTCTGCGGCCTCTGCGCGCTTCGCAAGTTTTGCGTATCCATCGCGGGTTTGCGGCAGCTTGCGATCCAAGATTTTACCGGCGACCAAGTTGCGGAGAACTTGCGCGGTGCCGCCGCCAATCGTGAACATGCGGGCATCGCGATACATGCGCTCCATCGGCTGATTGCGCGAATAGCCGGCGGCGCCATAAACTTGCAACGCATCGGACGTCACCTTTATCGCGGTATCGGCAGCCAAGATTTTCGCCTGCGCTGCCATCAACATATCGGGAAAGCCGCTGCCCGATGTTTCGGCCGACGCAGCGGCTTTATAGATCAGCGCCTGCGCCGCCGCCAAACCGACCGACATGTCCGCCATCATCCATTGCAGACCTTGGAATTCACAAATCGGGCGGCCGAACTGCTCGCGTTCTTGGGCAAAAGCCAGCGCATTTTCATACGCCCCTTCAGCGATGCCGAGCGCCACCGTCGCCGCGCCCACGCGCTGCGAGTTGTAAGCATTCATCAAACCGGCAAAGCCCCGCTTGATGCCTTCAGGCGGAATCAAAGCCATGGTTTCCGGCACGACCAGATCTTCAAAAATCATCTCGCATTCAGGAATACCGCGCAGCCCCATCGCCGGCTCGCGGGTGCCGACACGAAGTCCTTCAGCCTGGTCCCGGATCGCGATGAAACCACCGATCCCTTTGTCTTCACCGTCTTCAATGACGCGCGCAAAAATCAAATGCAACTTGGACACACCGCCGCCCGTGATCCAATGCTTTCGGCCATTGATAACGTAGCTGTCGCCTTTTTTAACCGCCGTCGTCGTCATATCGGTGGCCGCACTGCCGGCGTCGGGTTCAGTGATACAGATCGCCGGTTTGTCGCCCGCCAACACAAGGCCTGCCGCCAACTTCTTTTGCGCGTCTGAGCCATAGCGCATAATCGCACTGACGGCTCCCATATTTGCCTCAACAACAATCCGTGCACTAACCCCACAAACCTTGGCCATCTCCTCAACGACCAGCACCGCATGCAAGAACGAAAATCCACGCCCACCCCATTCGGTCGGGATCGTCATCCCCATAAATCCGGCCTCGGTCAGCGTTTCGACGTTATGCCAGGGATAGGCCTCGGTGCGGTCAACTTCTGCGGCGCGCTCGGCGATCACGTCGCGGGCCAGGGTGCGCGCGGCATCTTGCAATTGGATCAGTTCGTCGCTCAGCGTGAACATATCAATGGCCTCCTTCGGCTTGATCAGACGATACCGGAGTCGCGCAAGCTTTGGCGCGTCTCGGCATCAAGGTTCAGCAATTCTTCAAGGATTTCGTCTGTGTGTTGGCCCAATGTCGGCGGTGGGCGGCGATAGGTCACCGGCGTTTCAGACAGGTTGATCGGGTTACCGATCAAATTGCACTTTCCGTCTTGTGAGGTTGGATGAGGCATTTCAATCGCCATGCCGCGATGCTGAATCTGCGGATCGGCAAAGGTCTGCGGGATCGTGTTCACAGGCGCACAGGGCACACCCAAAGGCGCCAGGCCTTGGATCCATTCGTCCGTGGTTTTCATCACCATCATCTGCCGCAGCAACGGCGTGATCGCATCACGATTCCGCACCCGAAGATCGTTGGTCAGAAAGCGTTCATCCGTCGCCAATTCCGGACGCTCGGCATATTCACAGAACCGCTTGTACTGCCCGTCATTGCCGACCGCCAAGATGACGTAGCCGTCCGCCGTCGGCATCACGTCATAAGGCACGATGTTGGAATGCGCATTGCCGCGCCGCACGGGTTCTTTCCCACATGTCAGGTAGTTCACGCCCTCATTGATCAACCACGCGACTTGCGCGTCCAACAGCGCAAGATCGATCAACTGTCCTTGGCCGGTGCGTTCACGATGCCGCAGCGCGGCCAGCAAGGCCGTCGTCGCGTACATACCACACATTACATCCGCAATGCCGACGCCGACTTTGTGCGGGTCACCATCCGGAGGGCCAGTCAGGCTCATCACCCCGCCGATGCCTTGCGCCAACATGTCATAGCCGGCACGCTTGGCATACGGACCGGTGCGGCCAAATCCTGAGATATGCAGATAAACAAGATGCGGAAACTCCGCGTGAATGTCTTCGTAGCCGAGGCCATATTTTTCCAGACCGCCGACCTTAAAGTTGTGACAGAGCGCATCGCATTTAGACAGCATCTGCTTGATCAACTTCACCCCTTCAGGGTTGCCGATATCGATGGTGATCGAGCGCTTGTTCCGGTTCGACGCCATATAATAAGCGCTCTCGCGGGTGTCATTGCCGTCTTTATCAGCCAGATAAGGCGGGCCCCAACTCCGGGTATCATCGCCGGCGACGGGTTTTTCGATCTTGATAATATCGGCGCCCAAATCCCCCATCAACTGCGTGCACGTCGGTCCCGCCAAAATGCGCGTCAAATCAAGAATACGGATGCCGTCCAGCGGTCCCGTCACGTCCGTCATGGTATTTCCTCCCCGATCCGGCGGTTTTCACCGGTCATTTGTTCTAGCGCACACACTTTCTTGATAAAAACGAATAATCCTTTGGATTATCTTCTGTTTTAATCATGGATAGCGGGTGAATTAATTCTTCCCCATGTTGATACCAAAAGGATACCAGACGCAAGAAATGCCCCTGCTTAGAGGACGCGTTGCGTGGACCATGCCAACCCGTGCACAACGGGACCGAAAGGAGGAATACTGGAATACGGACCATCATTGCCTTCTTTCGCCAAGGCGCTGATGGCGGTGTTCTTTTCCTTGGTCGTCTCCGCCGCGGTTTATCTGCTGTTTGGATGCGCAAGCCGCGCCAATATCTCGACCAGACCGCGGATCAAGTGTGCTTTTGGATTATCACGACGCTCAACGACGCCGACGACGCGACATAAAGGCGGGTCGCCAAATGGTATGCGTTCGATGTTTTCGGGCAGGCTCGCGCCGGCCCGGTCGGGCACCACGGAAACGCCTAGTCCATGTGCCACCATGAGGGCGATGGCTTCGAGCGAGTCGATCTCCATCCCCGTGTGCACCTTGATGCCGCGATCCTTAAGATGCGTATCGATCAATCGCCCGGCCCACGCAAACCGCTGAAAACGGATAAACGGGCCGGCGGCCAGAAGTTCACGGTCCGTCGAACCCTTCGTGCCTTTTGGGGCAATCACCAGCAACGGCTCTTCGGCGTACATGTGCCAACTAAGCCCGGTCTGCACCTGCGAGGGCTCGGTCACCACGGCGGCATCCAATTCCCCCTTATGAACGCGACCGACCAAATCGGCGGATAGCCCACTCGACACGCGTATGCGAAGATCTGGATGCTGCGCGCGGATCGCACCAAGCGCAGGCGGCAAAATGCCCGACAGCAGCGTCGGCACGGCACCAACATCGAGCGAGCCTGCCAACGAATCCCCAGACACCAGATCACTAAGGCCCTCGCACTGCTCGACAATGTCGCGGGCACGATCTACCAGATTTCGACCCCGGGTGTTGAGCCGCGGCGGTCGCGTCGTGCGGTCAAATAACTTAGTTTCGAGGGCTTCTTCCAACGCTTTAACGTGTAGGCTGACAGCGGACTGGGTCAAGCCGATGGCGTCCCCCGCCGCTGCGAACGAGCCGTTCTCGGCAATCGCAATCAATGTTTTCAGATGCCTGAGGTCCATACACTAAGCCTAGCGGGATTGCGCAGGGCAAAAAAGCACCTTCATCAGATCCTGGTCACATCTTGCGTGCGCGCTCATTTTTTAGCGTAAGGGTTTTCCAAAGTGCGGATCATTTGATCAAAAACCTCGCGAACTTGGGTTTCGTCGCATCCCATAAGGATCGCGTCTTCAAGCGCGTCTTGGGACTGCTGGCGGATTTCATCAAGGTTTTCCCTTAGCACGACGAGCTTTTCCTCGCACGACACCAACGCACCGTCCGGCTGACGCCAAACAACACCTTCGATATCAAACTTTTTTGCTTCGTCGACCATACGTCGGAAATAGCGCGCGCATGCCCACCATGCAAGCGGCGCGCACGAAAGACTTTGACTCAGATCAAGGTCATCTTGCGCGCAACCATCTAGGCTCGGTCACAATATTACTTAAAACAGGAGCTTATATGTTTCATCGCGTTATGATCCCAATTGACTTGGCACACACAGAGAAACTAACCAAAGCGATAACGCTGGCAGGCGAATTGGCGCAGCAACATGGCGCGGAAATCGTATATGTCGGCGTTACCGCATCGGCGCCGAGCGCGATCGCCCATTCTGAGCAAGAATTCGCAGAAAAACTTGATGCTTTCGCGGAAGGTCAGAAAAAAACTTTCAAAGTGCCGGTCGCAACCCGGACCATTAATTGTCACGATCCGGCGGTCGAGCTTCACCCAGCACTTATCGATGCGAGCCAGACCATAGGTGCCGATGTCATCGTAATGGCGTCACATGTGCCCGGTATGCGCGAGCATTTCTTGTCGTCGAATGCAGGCTACGTCGCATCGCATGCGCCGATTTCAGTATTTGTGGTGCGCTAAAATAATGCGATTAGCGTAAACGGTCATCAAGCCAGACATCGTCGTCATCGTCGTCCACAGCCGCGCGCTGCTTCGGCGCATCACGGACCTCAAACTCCCATGGCAATGGCGGCGGATCGTTTGCATCTGCTTCCCACATCTGCGACGGGCGCGCTGGCCCCGCCGGTCGCGCCGCAATTTGGCGGCGCTTGAGCGCCTTTTCAACGTGCGCCAAATTTTTCGCCGTCACACCCGCAAGACGCTCCGCACCTTTTTCCATATAGATCGCGTACGCCGTGTTAAAGGCATCGCGCGCACCGGCCAAGGCTTCCCGGTCACCGGCAACGCGCCCATACAGAAACAACGCTGAGCCCAGATTGTTCTGTGCCGACGCCCAATGCAGCGGCATGTTTTTCCGGTCCCGCACGGAAACCACAGCATTGCACGCCTCGACCGCACGCAGCAGGGTGCGTGGATTACGGTTTTCACGCCCGATCACCAAGGCGACTTGGCCGAAATGTGCCATCGCCTCGGCCCATTCCGCCGGCGTTTGGCGTCTATCATATACCGTGAGCGCATCTTGGAAGGCACGAAGCGCACGTTCCAGTGTCTCCGCGTCGCCGCTTTCAAAATCGAGCCGATAGAGCGCCAAGCCCAAACGGTCATTCAACGTCGCCCAATCAAAGGGAAACAGATCCGGCCCGATGACCGTCAGCGCGGCTTCAAGATCGCCGAGAGAGGCGCGCAGCGAGTCCGTATCGTTTGCGCGTTCAGCAACAAACTGACTAAGCAATGCGCGGTCACGATGCGCCATGGCCCATTCAATCGGTGTTTCTTTGCGCGAGAACGTGTTCAATGCGGTGTCGACCAAATTGATCGCGGTGCGCGCATCGTCGGCGCGGCGCTTAAAGCGGGTCGCGTTGGCGAATATCCGCGCCCGCGCCATGGCATCTTCGGCGCACTCTAAGGGCTGCATACCTGGAAGTTCTTGGCCCAGCGCATCTGGCGCATCTTCAAACAACACATGCAGGTCACGTTTAACGGTTAAAAGTTTACCCGCCGTCTTGGTGCGAAGCGCCGTCAACACGGCCGCGTGCAAGCGATGCGCAGCACCTGCATCCAACGGGTTCGGCAATACCATCAGCGTCCAACCGTCACCAATCCGAAAACTGTCAACCGGCTTGATGCCGCGAACGAAGAAGCGGATATACATGCGATCATCATTCGGCGCGTCGCCCCATAATAAAACGTCCCCGTCGTTGTCATCGAGCCATTGCACCGCAGCCGCGTGTAAATCGGCCATCGCGCCGACTGGATCACCACCGGCGCCGATGGAAACTTTCGCATTCATCTGACGTGCGCGCAGGCCGCGTCGTTTATTCAACTCGCTGACCAAATGCGCCGATGCCTGCTCCCCTCCAGGACCTTCCAAAGGTGCGACGCGAATATCCAGACGATCATGTAAATCCGCAAACTCCGGCTTCAACAACCGGCGCAGCAGGCCGGGCTTTAGGATCGTTGACGCCGTATCCACCTGCACGTAATCAGTCTCAGCACTTGATGAGAGTGCGACGAGGGCGTGGGATTCCGACACTGTGCTGGCCTTCTTCGGCGTCTCAGTACGCACAGAAATATCCGACGTGGCATTCTTTTTCGGTTGGCGTCCCAGCAATTGGACAGCTTGCTCAATCGTGATCGGCTCGACACTTAGCTTGCCCAACGCTTGGGCCGTATCTGCCATAGGTCTGCCATCGACCAATTCCTCGGCACCGACGAGTGCGCCTCTATCCAAGACGTTGGTCGGCAGTTGCGCGTCATCAATCAGGCGTGTGAGTTCAACCGATCCAGACAGAATCCGGAACGCACGCTCGGGCACGACACCCTCGGCGAGCAGTATCTCACCAGCTTTGTATTCTTGCGCTGCCACCCAAGTCTCCTCAATGGGACAATCGCCCAGGTGGCCCTAGGGTGGCAGAAAAAGACTTAAGATGCTGTTAATCGAAAGGGATCAGCTTGCCGCGATTTCCGTGCCCAAAGCGCGGCGAATCTCGGCAAAAACGCCATCCCAGGCGCCGTAGCGCTGTTGGCGGAACAGTCGCATCGACGGGTACCAAGGCGACGTATCGCGGCCCCGCATCCAACGCCAATCGGGTGCAAACGGCACCGCAACCCAGACAGGTTTGCCCATCGCACCTGCTAAATGCGCAAGCGCAGTATCGACCGTGATCACCAAATCAAGCTGTGCGATCACCGCCGCCGTGTCTGAGAAGTCACGCAGCCTGCCGCCAAGGTCGGTGACCAAACCGTCACAGCCAAATGTCGCAATATCGCCCGCTGCGTCACCTTTTTGCAGCGAGAACACCGACATCCCTGGCAATCCGAGAATTTCGATGAAATGCCGGAAACCGGCAGAACGGTTCTTGTCGTTACGGTGCGTTTTGCGACCGGCCCAAGCAATTCCGACCCGCTTGATCCGACCCAGCGCCGGCGGCAACTGCACCGCATTCGGGTCAATCGACGCAACATAGGGCACGTCGGCAGGAATCGACTCCCTATCGGTACCGAAAATATGCGGCAGCGACATCATCGGTGCATAGCAATCAAAGTTCGGCGGCGTCTGGCCGCGATTGAAGACCTTTGAAACACCCTCGACCGAGCCCATCAGGCGTGCCAATTCCGCCTGCACCTCGACCACAACCTGTCCACCTCGCGCTTTAATCATTGGCAAATAGCGGGCGAACTGGATCATGTCGCCGAAGCCCTGCTCGTGGTGGATCAGGATCGATTTTCCTTTAAGGTCGGCACCGTCCCACAACGGCTTGTCGAACGTGCGGGCTGGACTACGGGCCAGGTTCCAGCGCGATTCATAGGCCTCAAAACCTTCTTTGAGGCGCCCCATCTCAAGCAAGGTCAGCGCTCGGTCCCACTGGCAGTCGACATGATTTTCGTCCAGACTGAGCGCTTTATCGAAGCAGCTGAGCGCGGCATCCGGCTGTCCTAGATCACGCAACACCAGGCCTAAATTGTAATAGGCTTCGGGTGAGTTCGGCGATAGGCGTACGGCTTGTTGATGGCTGGCCTGAGCGATTTCAAGGCGGCCCAGTTCCCGTAGCGCGTTACCCATGTTGGAATACACACCCGAATTGTTGGGCTTCAACACCAAAGCGCGGCGGTAGCAGGCAACAGCAGCTTCAAGCTTACCTTCAGCTCTGAGCGCCACACCCATGTTGTTGTACACATCGGGTTGCTTCGGATTGAGCAACAACGATTTGCCGTAGGTCTTGATCGCATCGGCCAAATTGCCGTCGCGGTGCACCTGGGCGGCACGGGCAAACAATCGCGCTGCTTCGCGCTCTCGCAGAGCATTCCGCTGATCTTCGGGGAGTGAACGCCAAATTTCGAGCTTTTCCGGATCGACGGTGTGCGGCTCAGACACGGTCGGTGCTGCCGACTTCGTCTCGCGCGGCTTCAGCACGGCTTTTGCGCGTCGTTTCGCAACGACCACCGGTTTGCTTCCGTCTTTCGCCATACTGTCCCCCCGGACTCTGAATCCGGAAGCATATTGCAGAGGCTTGCTCAACTCCGCAAGCTTACACCGTCAGCGAGCGCAACCCGTTGCGCTTAATCAGATAATGTCGAGAACGTTCTCAGGTGGCCGACCCAAGACCGCTTTGGCGCCCGAAACGACAATCGGCCGCTCAATCGCCATAGGATTTGCAACCAACGCCTTGATTAAAGCCGCTTCTGAAAGTGCCGCCGGATCAATGCCGGCTTCCTTCGCCTCTTTCTTGCGCACGATATCTTTTGCCGAAAGGTTGAGCAGGCCCAAGATACGTTTAAGTTCCGCTTCACTCGGCGGCGTGGACAAATACTCGACCACATTAATTTCTACATTTTTGTCTTCAAGAAGCGCCAACGTCTGGCGCGACTTCGAACACCGCGGGTTGTGATAAATCGTCACAGACATTTAAAATCTCCGATACTTTGCGCGTTAACCATCCCCGGATGCGCCGTCCGCATTTGTCTCGCCGCCTTTGTAGTTTTCCTCGTTCGTCGACTGTGCCTCCCGGGCGGCGGCAGGCATGCGTGTACCCGACGGCATGAACGGCTCAGGCTGGTCCGCCGGCAAGCTCTCGATATACAGCGACGTTGACGGGAAGGCGAATCCGGTGCCCGCACCGTGCACGACATCCATAATTTCATAAGCCAGCCGTTCTTTGATTTCCAACCATTCGCCCCACTTCGTGGTTTGCGTGAAGCAGTATACCAAAATGTCGATGGACGAGTTGCTAAAGCGATCAATGCGGACAAATGTTGACGCCTCACTTGCCGGCACGAATTCATCATTGCCGCTGATATAATCCGAGATGCCGTCGCGGATCTCGCGCAATTGATCAACGGTGGTGCTGTATTCAACGCCAATATTCCAATAAATGCGTCGATGTGTCATTTCCGAGAAATTCGTCACCGCCGTATCCGACAACTTCGCGTTGGGCACCATCACCGGTGCTTTATCAAAGCGTCGCACCATGGTGGAACGAAATCCGATGGCTTCAACCGTGCCTTCGACGACCCCGTCGACCAAAATCCAGTCGCCTTTGCGAAAACGTTTTTCACCTAAAATAAGAATGCCGGCGATCAAATTTTTGAACAGGTCCTGCGCGCCTAACGCAACGGCGACGCCGAACAGACCGGCACCGGCGATGATCGGACCGATCTGAATCCCCCAAATCTGCAACACCGTCGCCGCGCCGACCAAAATCACGGCGACGCGAAGCGCTTTCATAATCCACTCTATCAACTCTCTGCTGAGCATCTCTTCAAGGTTTCTGAGTGATCTCGAAAGCGGCTGTAACGCACGTAACAATGTCCAAAAAATCACCACCGCGATAAGACTGCGGGTGACGTTTTGTGAAATCTCGTCCACTAAACCGTCAAAACCGATGTAGTTGGTCGCCACAAAAATACCGAACACCACCGGGATTGCACGAAGTGGCGGCGCAATCGCATCGACCACCGCATCGTCGGTACGCCACTCGGTGCTGCGCGCCATACGTCTAAGCCAGCCAACCAGAAACTTTGCGATCAGGCCGCGTAAAATGAAGAAGCCCAGCAAAATGCCGAGCGCGACAATCACGCGCCCGATGTCCACACCGCCGAGCCCGTTTTGCCAAACCCCTGCGACAAGGCCCCAAAACGCCTGTAGATCCTGCATTTACACCCTCATTTCCACAACAAACCGCAAATTTGCACCGCAGGGATACCCGACCCGCGGCGCGTTTTCAAACCAGCGTGCTACAGCCAACGCAAACGCCGAAAAATTAGGACCTGCAGAATCACGACCGCGCTCAGCAATAGCGTGATTGCCAAAAAGCCGCTTTTGTTATCCGCTAGCGGAATGCCGCCAACATTCATACCGAACAAGCCGGTGATCACACCAAGCGGCAGCATCAGGGCCGCAACGACGCTCAGCGTATACATGTTGCGGTTGGTGTGTTCCGCAATCCGGTTTGCAATTTCATCTTGGATCACCGCCGCGCGATCCCGCATGGCGTCCAAGTCCTCGACAATCCTGGCCACGTGATCGGCGCTTTCACGCAGGCCCAACCGATGGTCTGCGCTCAACCAAGCCACACCTTCGACAGACAAATGCGCGACCGCGTCCCGTTGCGGGGCGAGATAACGATGCAACGCAATCGCTTCGCGGCGGATCTCATTGAGGCGCTTGCGCAGTCCCTTAACTGTCTCATCGATGACGGATTTCTCCAATGCGTCGATCTCGTCGTTCAAATCGCTGATGACGGGGGACATCCGCTGCGTTAATGCGCCGGCAATGGCGCGCAAAAGGTCACCGGTGTCTATGGGTCCAGTGCCATCCACCAAGCGATCTCGTACATCGGTCGTTGCCATTAAACGACGGAGCCGGACCGTGATCATGCGATGCCCGTCAACCCAAATGCGCAAGCTCACCATGTCTTCGGGATCGGCACCGGGATTGAGGTTCACACCGCGAAGGGTGATGAGAATCCCACCTCCCATGATCGCGGCGCGCGGCTGCGTTTCTTCGGCCAGCAATGCATCCACGTGCAATGCGCGGAGACCACTATGTGTGCGCAGCCAGGTTTCTGTCTCCGCACCGTGCCGATCCAAATGCACCCACAGGGCACCGTCGCTCGGTTGCCAGCTATCGATGCCGTCCCAATCGATGTCGCGCGCGCCGCCGTTGCCGTCTAAAACGCACGCATTGATCAGGCCATTTTGCTCACTCATGCCCAACGCTCCAAAAATTGTCCGTCCACGAATGGTCGTCCGGGACCAAAGCGCTACAATACGCCGCAAGGGGACCTGAGGGATAGGGTCATCATTGTTGATCTATTGATGAAGAAACAGGGCACTACGTGGAATCCGTCCGCACACAGATTTTGCCGATTTCGTCGCTTTTGCTCAGCTTGTCGATGCTGCTGATCGGCAACAGCTTGCAGGCATGCTTTTGACGGTGCGAGGTATCGGCGAGAATTTCACGGCAGACACGATTAGTGTCATGGCATTTTGCATCTCGGACAGCAGCTTGATGAAATGGCCTATGGGATGGCTGTCGTACTTGGGCTTCATCTTCGGCGCAGCGAGCTTTCCGATCTATGCGCTGACGGTGTCACATACCAACGATTACGTCGACAGCACAGAGCGCGTCGTGGTCAGGGCACCTTACTGCTAATTTATGGTGCGGGCGCCATCGCAGGTCCGCTCTTGGCCGGCCCAATGATGCGGGCATTCGGTGCATCCGGGCTTTCTTATTATATCGGTGGCGTATTCACCTGTGTTGGCCTGTATGCAGAACCGTTACCGCGCGCATCTAAGAACGAAACGGAAGCCGCTAAATAAACATCGCACCCGTGGGCGCGACGACAAGCTCCAGTTCTTCAACGCTGGGCGCATCGATGACTTGCTGAGCAACGTCATAAGAAAACCCGGCGCGCGCCAGCGTTGCCAAATCTTTCTCACGGCGTTCAGCACGGACTTCGCTGTCGGGCTCACGAAATGGGCCGAGCCTGCGTTTTCGGGCCAACTTAAACGCGGCAGCTAAGTCCAGGTTTTCGACCTCGACCTCGGCCTCAAGTGCGCTCAACGCGGCCTCGATATCATCCTCGCTGAGGCCTTGGCGGGCGAGCTTGAAGCGGATACCGCGGAGCGGCGTGCCTTTGGCAAAGAACGAGCGTGCCCGCATTACCGCATAGGCCGCATCATCCAGATATCCCAGCCCCTCAAACTTGGCGATCATGACATCGACCATCTTGGCGCCTTCTTCGATCTCGGTACCATGGTGGTAATGCGAACGGTGCACTTTCTTCATCATGAGATCGCGCAAATGCGCCTTTGAAGATGCGAACCGACCCAAGTAATACGCTGCCGAGTTTTCTATATATTGTTGGGTCACCTTGCGCGGCGCGCGCGGTTTTTTGCGCCCAAGCTTGCCGCTAGACTTATCGGCACCCTTGCCATTCTTGTCGCCACCTTCCCGAATATCGTCGCTCATGCCCGCTCCATCTCGCGCCGCCATCAGCGCAACCCTGGTCAAAACCGTACCAAAGTTCTATATCCAGCCAACATAACGCCGAAACGGCATATCTGAAACATCCGAGACCGAAACCGCACGATGCACCGACCCACCACCTCCAACGCGATCGGACTCTGGACACTATATGTCCGCGAAGTCCGCCGCTTTATGAAGGTCTACACCCAGACGCTGATGGCGCCGGTGGTGACGACGTTGTTGTTTTTAGCGGTATTTTCTCTCGCACTCGGTCAGTTTCGCCCGGACGTTCATGGGGTGCCGTTTACAGAGTTTCTGGCACCCGGTTTGGTGATGATGGCGATAATGCAAAACGCCTTCGCCAACACCTCAAGTTCGATCATGATTGCCAAGGTGCAGGGCAACATCGTAGACACCTTGATGCCGCCCTTCAGCGCCACGGAATTGGTTATGGGGATTGCCGGCGGCGGCATGACGCGCGGCATCTGCGTCGGCATTACCGTCTGCTTAGTGATGAGTATCTTCGTGAATATGCAAATCCACAACTTTGCACTGATCGCGTTTCATGCCATAGCCGCATCCATGATGCTGGCACTGATCGGCATCATGGGAGGGATTTGGGCGGATAAATTTGATCACATGGCCGCAGTAACAAACTTTGTGATCACGCCGTTGGCATTTCTGTCAGGTACATTCTATTCCATCGAACGTCTGCCAGACGCTGGGCAGATGATCGCGCACTTCAACCCGTTCTTTTATATGATCGACGGTTTTCGATCCGGATTCATCGGGCACGCCGATATCGATCCATGGGTAGGCGTTATCGTCATGACTGTAACCAATGCCGTGCTTTGGGCAATCTGCACATGGATGTTCAAAAGCGGTTACAAGCTCAAATCTTAGACTTTTCTCAACGGCCCCGCCCGGCAACGGTCGCCATCAGTTGTTTCTCGGCGACGCGCGTTTCTAGATCCATGACCAACGGTTCCATGGCGCGCCTCAATGCATTGATCTCACGGTTTTGCGCCTGCGCCATCTCGTCTGCTTTCGCCATGATTTGACGCATCGCATGCACCGCCTCGGCAATGGCTTTATCCTGCCTATGTATTTTTCGCGCCAGTTGGGTCTCCACCGCCTCAAACCGATTGTCGATCAGAGCCTGGCAACGCTTCGACACCTCGGTCGAATACACCAACCCGGCGATCCCAAAAAACAACGAAAATCCTGCAATCAGCTGAAAGAAAACGTCCAAAGCCCTTTATCCTCAGTTTTTGAATTTCTGAAATTTAGCCTTAAGCAAATAGGTAGACCAATGATCCTAATCACACCTCCGTCGTATTTTTTTAACGATTTCGCGTAAAAATCATCAAACCCAGCACGCACAGCCTTTATTGACAGGCACCGATGTCGCGTCGATACTCCGCGGCTTCTTCAGGTGCACATCAGAGGAGCACGGTCATGATCCCAGCCGTCATGCCGACATATGCCCGTTACGACATTGCCTTCGATCACGGTGAAGGCGCTTATCTTTGGGATACGCAGGGCCGACGCTTCTTAGACTTTGGCGCCGGGATCGCGGTGGCCTCGCTCGGCCATTGCCATCCACACTTGGTCGAAGCAATCCGAGACCAAGCCGGCAAATTGATGCACACATCTAACCTGTATCACATCCCAGGCCAAGAGCGCTTGGCCGAGCGGCTTGTCGCCAACACCTTTGCCGACGCGGTATTTTTCAACAATTCCGGCGGCGAAGCGGTGGAGATGGGCATCAAAATGATGCGGCGTTTTCATTATGCCAACGGCCGACCAGAGCGATATCGGGTCATTTCCGTAGCCGGTGCATTTCATGGGCGCTCGCTTGCCTGCATCGCAGCCGGTAAGCAGGAAAAGCATCTAAAAGGGTTCGGTCCGGAGGTCGACGGTTTTGATCAGGTCGCCTACGGCAATCTGAATGAAATGCGTGCCGCCATCGGCCCCGAGACCGCCGGCATTTTGGTCGAACCTGTGCAGGGCGAAGGGGGTATCCGGGCGATGCCGGAAGACTATCTGCGCGCACTCCGCGACATCGCAGACGAATTCGACATTTTGTTGATGTTCGATGAAGTACAAAGCGGCGTTGGGCGGACCGGCAAGCTCTACGCCTATGAATGGACCGGTGTCGCACCGGATATCTTGGCGTCTGCCAAGGGGCTCGGCGGGGGCTTCCCGCTCGGTGCGACCATGGCGAGTGAGCGCGTCGCCGCCGCCATGACGGCGGGCTCGCATGGCACCACCTACGGCGGTAATCCGCTTGCAATGGCCGCCGGTAATGCGGTGTTGGATATCGTACTGGCGCCTGGGTTCATGGAAAACGTCGAAAAAACCTCGAAGCGCTTTAAGGTCGGCTTGGAACGACTGGTTGCCCGTTATCCACGCCTACTTGCCGAAACCCGAGGCAAAGGCCTGATGCTCGGCCTGCAGTGCCAGATCACCAACGGAGACCTTGTAAAAAAGCTGATGGACCATGGCCTACTCAGCGTGCCTGCGGGTGACAACGTGGTCCGCTTTGTGCCGCCGTTGACGATCACGACGACCGAGGTCGACGAGGCCCTGGAAATCCTCGAAACCGCGCTTAGCGAACTCAAACGGGATGCCGCTTAATATGTCTGTGAAACACTTTCTCGACATCGACCGTTTCGACCGTGCGACGTTGCGGACCATTTTGGATCAAGGTACATCGTTGAAAGCCGTGCGCGGCACAGCAGATGCAACAAAGCCGCTGGCCGGCAAAACGCTGGTGATGATCTTTGAAAAACCGTCAACGCGGACGCGGGTTTCGTTTCAAGTCGGCATGCTGGAGCTTGGCGGCAACACGGTATTGTTGACCGACAATGAATCCCAATTGGGACGCGGCGAAACCGTCGCCGATACGGCGCGTGTTTTGTCGCGCTATGCGGACGCGATCATGATCCGTACCGATGACCCGTCAAAGCTGGCGGAGCTTGAGGCCTATGCGACGGTGCCGGTGATCAACGGCCTGACCGACATGTCACATCCCTGCCAGATCATGGCCGACATCATGACCTTCGAAGAACATCGGGGCGATATCACGGGGCGCACCGTGGCTTGGACCGGCGACGGCAACAACGTTGTTGCAAGCTGGGTCCACGCGGCTGCGAAGCTCGGCTTCGAGATGCGGGTCGCGACGCCGAAGACCATGAAGCCAAGCGACGAGCTTATCGATTGGGCAGCTGGTGAAGGCGCGAAAATCGTCCTCACCGACAACCCAGCGGAAGCCGTCGATGGCGCTGACCTGGTGGTCACCGACACTTGGGTGTCGATGGGGGACAAAGATGCCGGCTCGCGCCACAATATGCTGACCTCATTCCGTGTCGACGAGGCCCTGATGGCACATGCCGCACCGGATGCCTTATTTATGCATTGCCTGCCGGCGCACCGTGGCGAAGAAGTGACCGCCGAGGTCATCGACGGGCCGCAATCGGTGGTCTGGGACGAAGCGGAAAATCGACTTCACGTACAAAAAGCGATCCTCAGCTGGTGCCTGAGCTAATCGGCCCCAGCGCAGATGTGTTCCAAACGGGCACGTTTTCTAGGACCGACATCTTGGCGCTTGATCGGGTCGCAGCATGTGCGTGGCCTGCCCCTGAGAGCACGTTTTTAGACGGCTGGCAGTTACGGTTTGGCGACGGCGTCAGCCGGCGCGCTAATTCCTGCGCCCCTTTCCCGCCGCCGCCAAGCGCTGCCGAATTTAAAGATCGCCTGCAAACCGTCGAGGCGTTTTACCGGGGCCACGATCTTCCGCCACGCTTTCAAATCAGTCCCGCCGCAACACCCGACAACCTTGACGGCGAACTCAGCCAACGTCGTTATGTCATGGAGGCACCGGTGAACATCCTGGTCGCCCCCAGCGCAGCTGTTGCTCGCCTCGGTGCGCAAGATGACATCGTCACCGTTGACGAAAAAGCGTCCGACGATTGGTGGCCTTTTTACGTCAACGCCTTTGATCGCGACGCGAGCGAGATTCTTGCCGGTGCCCGTGATACCGTCGGCTTTGCGAGCGTGCGCGGTACGAACGGTATCGAGACCATCGGCATTGGCGTCATCGGCGGTGGATGGCTTGGCATTTTTGGCATGTTCACTCTGCACACACATCGCGGCCGCGGGCGGGCCAAGCAATTGATGACAACACTTGCCGCCTGGGCGCTTGCACGTGGCGCCTTTGGCATCTATTTGCAGGTAGAAGATCACAACGACGACGCGCGGCGCTTATACGAACGGCTCGGCTTTAAGCGCGTCTACGGCTATCACTACCGAACCCTTTGGACCTGACGTGACCGATAATTCCAACACCGATACCATGACCAGCGATTTCGGCAACTTCGTGCAGACTTTCCAGATCGAAGATCTTGATGTTCGCGGCAGGTTGGTCCGCTTAGAAGACAGCTTTTGGGAGGCCGTGCAGGCGCATGACTATCCGCCGCTGTTGGCCCGTTTAATCGGCGAGACGATGGTGCTCGCGACAGTTCTCGGCACGGCGCTCAAATTTGACGGTATCTTTACCCTGCAAGTCCAAGGCAACGGCCCGGTCAGTCTGTTGATCGCCGACGTCACATCCGACGGCGCGCTCCGAGCCTGTGCGAAAATCCGCGAAGGGGTCGAACTTCCCGAAATCGGCCCGGACGAGGTTTCGATCCCACAGCTATTGGGTACGGGCCACATGGCAATGACCGTCGACCAGGGCCCGGATATGGAGCGCTATCAAGGGATTACTGAGCTCAACGGCGCCACCTTAGCCGAATGCGCACAGAACTACTTTCGCCAATCCGAACAGCTGGATACCGCGATTGCTATCGTATCCGGCCTGGACATCAAGGCCGGAAAGCCGCGCGCAGCCGGGCTGATGGTGCAACGCTTGCCCGGCGCTGCCGATGGTGACGACGAGCAAGAAGCTTGGCGTCGCGCCGTCGTGTTGATGAGTTCTATCCGCGCGGATGAATTACTGGACGACAAGCTAAGCGCATCAAAACTTTTGTATCGGCTGTATCACGAAGACGGTGTGCGCTTGTTCGATCAACGCATCGTACACCACGAATGCCGTTGCTCGGAAGAGCGCGTACGCCGTACCATCTTGTCGTTCCCAAAGGACGAAGTGATGGACATGATGGAAGACGGTCAAATATCCGTCACTTGCGAGTTCTGCGGGAACGACTACGTTTATTATGAAGCCGGACTAGAAGCGATGTATCACGAGATCGCCACGCACCCCACCGACACCTGATCGGAGACACTTATGATCCGCCTCAATCTTACGCGCACCATTGCTGCGTTCACCTTGATCGCTATCGCCGTCAGCGGCTGCGCATCACCGCCGGCGCCAAAGTTTCCTGACCTCCGCTTCACGCACATGCCGAAGATCACGCTGGATGTTGCGTCCATTGAAATCGTTGATAACTTCCAGTCGGCGGGCGCTGCACACATCGAAGACCGCATGCCGGTGTCACCGGAAACAGCGCTCCGTAACTGGGCCCAAGATCGACTGGAAGCCGGTGGCGTGTCGGGGGTCGCAAAGTTCATCATCAATAGTGCAGCGGTATCAGAGACCAAACTCACCAAAAAAGGCGGAATTACCGGCGCCTTCACAACGCAGCAATCACACCGCTATGATGCTGATCTGCGCGTTGAACTTCGCCTTGAGGGTGTGCCCCGCGTTTCAAAAGCATTTGCCGAAGCCAACGTGACACGTTCACAAACAATCGGTGAAGATGCCTCTATCAATGTGCGCGAGCAAATGTGGTTTGATCTGACGGAGTCCCTGATGAAGGATTACGACCCGTTGATGTCGAACTCGATCCGCACCCACCTGAGTGATCTCATACGCTGAGCAGGCGCTGAGCAGGCGCTAAAAACGGACTGAAACCTCAGCCGTCGGCGAACTCCGGCGGAATTTCTTGCGCCATATTGATATCCAATTCGAAGCCGGTCTCGTCTTTTACCAGCGTGCGGGCTTTCGCCACGTGACGTTTGCCCCTGGCAAGCTCGCGCCAGATCGCAACGGCGAGCGGCATTAAATGCGGATCCGCAATGGCCCGCAGCGAGTGCATCCATACCTGCATACCCAACGCATCATGCGGGCGCTTAGCCTTGATCAGGGCGTTAACGGCATTTGCAACACCGTGCTGATACATCGGCTGCGCCTGAACCAGCGCCGTCAGATCACGCATTTCAGTGCCTTCACTAATCAAGGCGTTACGCTGATGCGCGGCAATCGCCAGCACCAGACCGATGCTCTCGTTATCCAAATCACGCAGATGCGCGAGATGTTTTTCAGCCTCTTTACGATAGCGCCGGCTGGCCCAGCCACCCATCATCGATTGGACGAGTCCCGGCATTGATTACGGTCTCCAGAAATTGCGACTGAGCATGACGATAACCGTAAACAGCTCAAGCCGCCCCAACAGCATGCCGGCCGCCATCAGCCATTTCGCGGCATCAGGAAAATCGACGAAATTACCACTCGGCCCTGCGATAGGCCCGAGAGCAGGGCCGACATTGGCAATCGACGTCGCCGCACTTGAAAACGCGGTCAGAAAATCGAGACCGAGCATACTCAGCCCCAACGCCAACACGGTGAATGTCAGAAACCACACGAAAAAGAACGACAGCACCGAAATAATAATCTCTTCAGAAATCGGTCGACGGTTAAAGTAGGGAATGAACACGCCGTGTGGCTGCAATAGGTGCTGCACCTGGGTGCGGGCGGCGGCATACAGCACTTGGAAGCGGAACACCTTGATACCGCACGTTGTCGACCCCGCACACCCACCGATGAACATAATGAAAAAGAATATCATCGGCGAGAACGCACCCCACACGCCGTAATCATCCGATACATATCCGGTGCCGGTGATCACCGAGACGATGTTGAAGGTAGCAAGGCGCAGCGCATCCAGCGGGTCGCGCCCAAGTTCCAACACCAGCCAGGTTGTGGTCACCAGCACAACACAGCCGACAAACGTCAAAAACCACTGCACTTGGCTATCGGAGATAATTGCATTCATGTTGCCCTGAAGCGTGCGCAGATAAAGAATAAACGGCAATGCCCCCAAGACCATGCCGGCCGCCGCAATATAATCAATCGCGGTAGATTGAAAATACGCTATCGACGCATCGTGAGTTGAGAAACCACCGGTGGCGATGGTCGTCATGGCATGAGCGACGGAATCAAAACCGTCCATCCCTGCCGCCCAATAAAGTGCCGCCCAAATGCCGGTCAAGCCGACGTAAATCACACCGATGGCGGATGCGATCTGCGCCGCACGCGGCATCGCTTTCTCGGATTGATCCGAGCTTTCCATGCGGAACAACTGCATACCACCGACCTGCAGCATCGGCAGCACGGCGATGCCCATCACGATGATACCGATCCCGCCCAGCCATTGCAGCAACGAACGCCACAACAACAAGCCTGGTGGCGCATCATCTAGCCCTATGATCACGGTCGACCCGGTGGTGGTGATGCCTGACATCGCCTCAAAAAACGCGTCGGTGAAGCTCATCTCGAGTTCAGAAAAAGTGAACGGCAGGGCTGCAAATAAGGTCAGACCAAACCAACTCGCCGTGGTCACCAGAAAGCCATCACGGATGGTAAGGCGCATACCGCGCGCACGCGTCGTCAGCGCCATCGTCGCACCGACGAAAAAGGTCGTGCCGGCAGCGGCGGCAAATACCTGCCAATCCGGATGACCGAGCGCAAAGTCGACAATCGCTGGCACACACATGACCAGCGCCAATGTCGCCAGCAGCACGCCGACTGTAAAAATGGCCGGACGAAAGTCCATTAATCCCCCGAAACGTGGTCATACCGTGCAAAACCCAAGCGGTTTCACCGTCGCCGGCGACACTCAAGCGCGCTGGCCCCAAGGGGTCAAGCAGCTTGGCCGATAATAGCAAATTCAGCAGATCAGTTTAGGAAAAATTTCCGCCGGTATGATCGACCATGGAGAGGAATTCGCGCCGCGTCGACGGATCATCACGGAACGCACCCAACATCCGGCTTGTCACCAAGCTGACGCCGGGTTTATGGACACCGCGCATCGTCATGCATTGATGCGCAGCCTCGATAATTACAGCAACGCCGCGCGGCTCCAGCACCTCATCAATGATGTTGGCGATCTGGGACGTCATTTTTTCTTGGATCTGCATGCGTTTTGCGAACGCATCAACGACCCGCGCCAATTTAGAAATCCCGACGACACGCCGATCCGGCAGGTAGGCAACGTGTGCCCGCCCGATGAACGGCACCATATGATGTTCACAGTGGCTTTCGAAGCGGATATCTTTGAGCAGCACGATCTCGTCATACCCGTCCGTTTCCTCGAACGTTTTTTCGAGATAGGCTCGGGGGTCGATGTCGTAGCCTTTATAAAATTCCTCATAGGCACGAGCAACGCGGGCCGGGGTTTCCAGTAAGCCTTCACGGTCCGGATCGTCGCCGGCCCAACGAATCAGCGTACGCACCGCAGCTTCCGCATCTTCGCGGCTTGGCTTTTCGCCTGCCGGCACGGATGCGGCTTGATTAGACACAGAATCTACCTCGTCAGAGACAGTGCTTCGGGGTTTTTGCTCGTTCACAATGTTTCCTAACGCCCCAACCCAGGGGGCAATCTTAGACGCTATTGCGACTTTCCGCACGTGTTGCGTCTTTTGGCCTGCCTTATGTTAAGTTTACGATGAAGCGCGCCCAATAGATCATTCAATGGAACGATCAATATATCAATGAACGGCGTTGCGTGCGCCAGGGCCATCCAAGGAAAACGCCGGAACTTTCGCGGCAAAGCGCCGCCCGTCGGCACCAATCATCTGGAAAATACCGGTCATAAAGCCGCTCGACGTGGAGAGCGGTGTGCCGCTCGAATACTCGTAATCGTCGCCAGGGGCCAGCACCGGCTGGTCGCCGACCACACCGTCACCAATGACCTCATGCACGGCGCCGTTGCCGTCGGTGATCCGCCAACGTCGGGTCAGCAGTTGCACCTGGGTTGCGCTTTGATTTTCAATCCGTACCTGATACGCCCACACATGGCGTCCGTCATCCGCATCGGATTGATCGGAAAGATACACCGGCGTGACCAAAATCCGGACACCCTCGGTGGTCTCTTCAAAAGTCTGAGCATCGCTCATGGCGGTACCTTTGCAAGGCCGAACGCGATCAGGTTATCCCGATCGCGTCATTTGGTAACGTCCGCACCCTGCATTGTCCAGCCCGACGCATAAATGCTGAAAAAGGAAGCACACCTATAGTATGCGCGCCGGACCGATGACGATCTCAACACGCCGATTTTCGGCGCTCCGCTGTCCGTCGGGAGTGCGGTTTTTAGGGTAGGTTTCACCAAACGCGATGGTGCTGATCTCGGTATTTCTGATCCCGGCTTCCCGGAGCAGATCTGCCACGGTTTTCGCACGCGCTGCGGAGATCTGCTGATTGCGCCGTGCCGTGCCTGATCGATCCGCATGACCGCCGAGCACGATCCGAAGACCGTCTTTGGCGCGAGCATACCGCGCCGCCTGATCAATGACTTGGCGCGCTTTGGCATCGGGCTCGGCACTCCCCAGCGCAAACGTGACGGCGAACGATTTTAACGGCATCGCCCAATCAGGTGCACGGCCGCCTGCCGCCAGCGTGGTCGCGGTTTCATCGGCATACGCCTTAAAGCCGTCACGGCAAAAGCCGATATGGCGCGGCTGATCCCCTTCGGATGCCTGCTCAGCCCAGCAATCCAGCCGCGCGATCGCCTGACCGGCGGCTTTCGGTGCCATATCACCGCCGCCGAGCGCCAGCATTTGCGCCAATGCGGCGTAAGCTTGCGCAATGTCAGCCGCATCTGCAGAGGAAACGGCATCGTCATGATGCAGCTGCACTTGACCGTCTGCGGCGGCCAGCGCCTTTTCGGAAAAAGCCTGCGCTGAAGCACGGTCCCACATCACTTTATTTTCGAACATTGCCATGCGCCGGTATTCCCGAGCCGCTTCGTCGGCCATGGTGTTGCCGTCGATCTTAAGATTTTCCGCAGCCTTGATGTCTTTGTTGGCGCACCCGGCCAGCAACAACGCCAACAAAAATACCAAGGGTGCCGCCAACGGGGCCGCAATATGCACATAACGATTCATAATGTCCTCCTATCATATCGATGAGGCGGACAGTGATAACGACCGGTTTCGGCGAAATGATGGCTGATTATGGCGCTGATAAGGTCATTTGCAGGCAAATTTGCCGCAAAACGACGCTTTACTCAGCCGCCGTTCGCTTTGCCGCCGGCCAAAAAGCCTTGGAAGGTTGCAATACTTGGCCGACCTTTTGACGCTCGGCAGCGGGCATCACGTCCATATTCGGCCAAAGACCGGATTCAAGGCAAGCTGCGTAGCCCTCAGGCAGCGTGTCGGCCCGCATCGCCGCTGCGGCGCCCGCATAGTCATAATCAAGCGCGGCGTATTCGATCTCAACCCCGTCCGGGCCGGTACGCAGTATCGAATACCAAACCCGCGGCGTGCCGTCGTTGGCGGGCATGCCGATGACGCCTGCGTTGTGCCAAAGTCGGTCATCCAGGATCTGCGTAAACGGCACCCCGGAATGCCCGCCGATCACACCATCAACATTGAGCACATCCAAGCCCGCGCGTTTGACCGCGTCGTCACCGGCTTCGAAGACAAACTCGTTGATGGAGCCGACGCTGCCATGTACGACGGCAATACGGCGACCGCCCAAGGCGAAATACACGGTGCGCGGCAAACCGCGCATCCAGGCGCGGTGATGCGGCTGCAAAAGCTGATGTGCGTGCGCATACCATCGCCGGGACATCAAATCACAGTCGGTGCCCTCTTCGAAGCCACACCCGCAGTCGTCTGCAGCCCAGCCGAAGCTTTCCTCGCAATTGCCCATCACCGTCGTGATGCCCCAATCCATGATCACATCGGTGGTCGCCGCAGGCTCGGCCGCATAAGCTACAACGTCGCCCGTGCAAATCACGTGATCCGCCGGAATCCCCAACCGTTCAGCCTCGGCACGCATCGCTTGTGTGGCCCGCAGGTTTGAATACGGGCCGCCAAACACCAGCACCGGCGTATCAAAATTGCCAAGGTCGAGGCACGCCTCGGCCGATATGTTCATTTCACTCATGCGCTTTAATCCGGGCTACAGGACGCGCCGCCGAGCACACAGAACTTGGCGCAATGGGGATGGTTCAGTTGAACCGCTTTGTCCGACTGGCCGAGTTCATGTCCAAGCTCAAATGTCTCGTCGTAAGGTAAAAGCGTGCACGGCACGACGACCGGACGCGCGGCACCTTTGCGTTTGATCACCATGCGCGACGACGCGCACATCATGGTTTCCGGCGCGACGCCCAAGATGTCCCAGCACTTGGTGGTAATTTCAGGGACATCGACGTTGATGTCCATTTCCGGAAACAGCACCAGCTTCGCCACATTTTCGGCATCCACCGGAATCTGCTTGTCGGCAAACAAAGCCCCATAGCCGCGCCTGGCATCGTCTTCGCTTTCGTCCCAGCACGTGCGCCCGGCGACCGCCAATTGGAAATCGTTTTCCGCGAGCCAGCGTAGGCCTTCGATCATCGGCGCCCAGGTGTCTTTGCCGCGGATATCCTCGTGGCGCTGCTTGGTGAAGTGATCAATGGAAACGCGGATCGACAACGCACCCGGATAACGCTGATGCAGGGCCAGCAAAGGCGTGCGCTTGTTCAGCATCGGCTTCATCGCGTTGGTCAGCACCAGCGCCTTAAAGCCCCGCGCCAACACGTCGCTCAACATATCGATGATGTCCGGATTCATGAACGGCTCACCGCCTGTGAAGGCGATCTCTTCAACCTGCATGCCGTCTTGATGAATTTCATCCAGATAGCCGCGCACTTCGTCCAGCGCCATATACGCCAGCGCATCATTCTTCGGGCTGGACTCCATATAGCAATTCACACACGTGATATTACAAAGGCTGCCGGTATTGAACCAAAGCGTGCGCAAATGCGTGAGCGCGACGACGGCACGTGCTTGGCCGTCGGCGGTCAGGTGCGGATCGCGAAACTTTCGCGGATCAAGCGCGCTGTTATGATCAGGCATTCGTCCATTAATCCTGTAATTCCTATTAAAAGATGCCTTAGAGCCATTCTCGAAACAACGCAAATAAACCTCTCGTGAGGTCGCGTGTGCGCCGACACGCATTGAAGTTTATGGGATTGTTTGCATAATCAAAGCAGGGAGAAACACACCATGGATTTTACAGTTAAACCGTTATCGACACATTTGGGCGCCGAAGTTTCCGGAATCGATCTGAGCGATGGGCTCGGCGGCAACCTCGCCGGCGCGCTGCGCGAAGTCTGGCTGGATCACGGCGGCTTTATGGTTATTCGAGGCCAGGAAAACCTGAGCGCCGAAGCGCACATTGCGTTCGGCGCCGCCATGGGCCCGCTGTTCGGCGCGCCCGATCAATCGCCACTGCAAGACACCGTGAGCCGCTATATTCACCCGAACTACCCTGAAATTTATCGTGTCTCCAACAAACTGGACGCGTCCGGCCAACCGCTTGGCCGCAAAGGGGCCGGCACGTATTGGCATTCTGACGTGAGTTTTCGCGAACAGCCGGCGGCGGCCTCGATCCTGCACGCCATCGAAATTCCCAATATCGGCGGCAATACCTTGTTTGCCAACATGACTAAGGCCTTCGCCGATTTGTCGGAAGGCATGAAAAACACACTCCGCCCGCTCAACGCCGTACACGATTTTGAGGTCGCGGCCCGCACCCAATACGCAAAACCGATTGTCGTCGAAGACGATATGGCCGGCGCCAACCGTGCCGTTCATCCGCTAGTCCGCACCCACGACGAGACCGGCGAAGAAAGCCTGTTCGTCAATCCGGGCTTTACCTCGCATATCGACGGATTCGATGCTGACGAAAGCCGTTGGATTTTGGAGCCGCTGTACCGCCACGCAACGCGCCCGGAATACATCTATCGCCATCAATGGCAGCCGCACGACGTGCTGGTCTGGGACAACCGTTCTTTGATGCATTACGCCATCGCCGATTACGGCGACGCGCCCCGCTACTTAGAGCGCACCACGTGCATGGGGGAACGCCCGGTATAGTGTCTCGTTAGAGGCTCAAGTAAGCCGCTAGCTTGTCAAACAGCGCACCAAGACCTCATTTAAAGCCCCAGTCCGAGACTGTTATTGTTGAGCTGCGGCAGCAATCGCATCTTTTAATGCAGTTTGATACTCAAGCGTCGGTTCATACCATAAACAGCTATTTGAACCAGAATATCCCACGCCATTGCGAACAAAGACTGTCAGTGTTCCGACTCGAGCCTTTTCGCCCTTCTTGTAGGGTGGATTGACCAATGACACACAGTATTTCCAGCCCAGCAATGTCCGAACCTGAAAGCCGCCCGAATTATACACCTGCGCCTTGTTCACTTCTGACGTAACCAGCAATGTTTCGTCAGTAATATCTCCAATCTGACTAGCCCATCTCATACGAAAAAGAGAGTCTGGTTCGAGGATTTCCATCATGTGTTTGCGAAGATCAATGGGTTTTGGCCCGCCATCATCCCCCGCCTCAGGTGGCAGAACCGTGCTACAGGCAGCTAAAAGAACACAGACTGCTAGAATAAGTGGACGATGCCATTGATAACGGCTCGGCTTCATCAGCTACTCCTTGCTTAATAAAGGCGGGCGGAAAACTGGATATACCGAGATGTTTGGCATCTCATTCATTTGTGCCCGAACATCTTCTGAACGTTCAACCCACTTCGGCTTGAAGACTGCGACGACATATTCGCCAAGGTAAGCGGCTTCGCCAGGTTTGATCGAAAACCGATAAGCCTCAGCATTGCCCACAAAAGCGTCTTGTTTAATGCCTGTTGTCACATTGGCGTCGGGACTGTCGATATACTTAAGGGTTAAAAGTGACGTTCGCATGAAGCTAGTAGATGTCAGCACATAGTCGCCCGGCTCTATTTTCTTGACGAGAAGACCGCTGTGTAATGGCTGATCCGACACAGTAAACTCAGAAGCGCCAGGAATTAATCGCTGCGTTTTCTTGTCGTACCTAGAAAATGTTAGAAAGATGCCATCAAAATTAGGGTTCTCTTTCACATCTGCACCTGCAAATACGACGGAATGAGGGCTCTCAGGTGTGAGGACCATGTTCTCGTCAATACTGATTTCCATAAGGCCGCAGCCCTGCAGAAAAACTAAAGTAGCGGCGATGCCTAAATACAGATAAGTGGCACGTATCAGTGCAGGGAAAGATGACTCTTGTATCTTTTCGGACACGGTTCGGATCATGAGTTTTATTCTTTCAGCCTAATTTTTAGCTCGCGCAACACGAGGCGACGGTGACATTGTCAAATGAACAAACAACCGCTCTCGCTCTTGTGACTCGCTCAGTACCATTCGGTATAAATGATATAATAAAATACTATCTTAGGTACTTGCGCCATAGAAATATCAAGATCAAATGCTGGTAAAACTAAGCAGGACCCGACTACTTCGAGCGCATCACGTATTTCGGTAAACACCCAACTTCATCAACGCATTTTCGCGCCCCAAAGTCGCGATATCGCTTGCCAGACAGCGCACAAAACCCTTATTTAGGGCCAGAATGCGGGTGTGGTTCAATGGTAGAACGAAAGCTTCCCAAGCTTTAGACGAGGGTTCGATTCCCTTCACCCGCTCCAATTACATCAAATAAATTTCCATGATGTGCTTCCCCGCCTGTGTATTTTCTGACCCATTAAGCGGGAATTCCTTATACTCTGTGCATCAATAGCAGGCTAATAAGGCTGTTGTTCGTGATGAAAGAGAATTCCGTGGTCAAAGATAATCTCACATTCAAGGGCATCTTAGTTCCATTTGCAGCCGTGATGACACTGTGTCTGGCGGCTATTGTCGGTTTGGTCGTTCTAGTAGGACAAGGGCAAAACCGGGTCGCGCTTGATAATTCAAAGCATCTGGTGAAGTCGATCATTGACGTTCGCAAACAAACCATTGGCAACGCCGCACTGGAGTACGGGTACTGGAAAGAGGCCGTTGAAAACATCGTTTATAAACCGAATTTGGATTGGATGGCCGCCAATCTCGGAGATCCCTTGTTCGATGCGTATGGCACTTCAGCAACCTATGCTGTCGCGGCTGACAACACGGTTATTTATGCCGTCTCAGCAGATGGCGAAGATGCGCCAGATTTGTTTGTTACGTCTCCCACTCAGCTTGAAGACCTTTTAAGCCGGGTCCGTTCCGTTGACCCGACGTCTGAACCCAGGCCGTCGGTTGGCACATTGTTAATTGAAGAAGCTACATATCTCGTCGCGGTGAGCGCGCTCACCGATTATACAAATGATGGGGATCAGCTGATTGTAAAACAGACGAAAAATGTCATGATTTTTATTCAAGCAATGGATGCTGAATTTCTCGCAAACATCGAGTCACAGTTTCTGATCAAAGATTTGCGGATATCTACCACACGCACTGATGCCGCCGAGGGGGGCCTGGTGCTGACGACCGAAGCCGGTGTGCCGACAAGTTACTTATCTTGGACCGTCGCAACGCCAGGTACCGCTATCATGAAATGGCTGGTCCCGGTGATTTTCGCCCTCCTCATTGTCATCTTATGTGTCGGCGTGCTGTTTCTCATAAAAGTTCGAAAATCTGCAGATGCGTACCTCGAAATGTTAGAAGAGCGAGAAAATGCCGGTACGAGGTTGTTGCAGGCGCAAAAAATGGAGTCCCTCGGCAATCTGGCGGGCGGTGTGGCGCATCATCTGAACAATTTGTTTTTACCCATTCTTTTGCTGACGGGTGTTTTGCAAAAGCGCTTTCCCAAAGACGATCCCGATCACGAGATCGTACGAAGAGTTATAGAATCAGTTAGTCGTGGCAGCGACATCGTCAATCGAATTTTAAAATTCGCGCGCACCAAAAGTGGAGAGTCAGTTGACGTCAATATGTTTACGTCGATCAGCGATAGTATGGCGTTGATCAAAGCCGCCAATCCATCGACGGTCAAAATCAAAGAAGATATTGATCCAGACTCTGGAATGATAAAAGCCGACCCGGCAGAGGTTGAAGTTGTTACGTTGAACTTGGCCTCTAATGCCATCGACGCAATGGCGAACAAGCTGGGCACGCTCGGTGTATCGTTAAAGAATATTGCTGTCATGGAGAATGACGCATCAAATGCTGCTGGTGTCCCTCCAGGAGACTATGTTTGTCTTGGTGTATCTGATACCGGTTGTGGCATGGACGATGCGACAAAAAGACGCATTTTTGAACCGTTTTTCACGACAAAAGAAGTCGGCGCGGGAACCGGGCTTGGCTTAGCCGCCGTGCACGGCATCGTTTCTGTTTGCGATGGTTTCGTGACCGTCGATAGCACCCTTGGAAAAGGAACATTGATCGAATTGTATTTTCCCCGCATTACAGAACCGGCTGCCGAGATCGAAAATGCGATTAACTAAGTCGTCACATATTGTTTAAACTTTCCCCACCCCTAGAAGGCGTAATTTCCATGGCACATATTCTCCTCGTTGATGACGATGATCTGGCTCGCTTTGCCATGCGCGAGGTCCTCACGCGCGCGGGGCACGACGTCACGGAAGCCGAGAATGGGGCCTTGGGTCTATCGGCCCAAGCAAGCACAGATTTTGATGTCATTATAACAGATATCATTATGCCAGAGGTCGAAGGCATTGAATTTATCATCAAAATCCGGGAGCAATCGCCGAACATTCCGGTGATCGCAGTTTCCGGTGGCGGTCGGATGAGTGAGACCGATTATCTTGAGACTGCGAGAGATTTGGGCGCCAATGCGATACTCGCAAAACCGTTTTCCGAAGATCAGCTCAATGAAAAGGTCGCTGAATGTTTAGCGGCGTCGTAGGCAGCCACGATATAACGAAAGCTTCCCAAGCTTTAGACGAGGGTTCGATTCCCTTCGCCCGCTCCAATCTCTGATCAGCAGCGTGTATCGTCTTCCGGGTCGTCCACTTGGTCAGTGTTTTCAGTTTCCGGATAGAATTCATAGACCACGGCCGACGTGCGCTGCATGGCTTGGTAGTCGCTTTGGTCTGCGACCGGCATCGGCGCGCGCTGGGTGATCCGAAACACGATAAAAATCAGCAACAACACAGAAATCCCGCCGATATACGCGAACAAGCCGCCTGGGCCGATCAAATCCATCAAGGGTGCCGCAATGGTTGGGCCGATGGCGGCCCCGATGCCGTATGACATCATCAAGCCACCGGCCATCGGCACGATATCATCTACATCGGTGTAATCGTTGGTATACGCGACAGCCAACGGATAGAGCGTGAACGACAGGCCGCCGAAGGTCATCGCCATCACCAACAAGCCGCGCCCGCTATACGACGACTCGATCATCATCAGAAAACAGATCAGTGCGGTCAGAAGAGCAACGCCGACCATCACCAATCGACGGTCCATGCGATCAGACAACTTGCCGATGGGATATTGCAACACCAGCCCGCCAATGATGGCCGCGCCCATAAATTTCGAGGTCGCCGCCACATCCAAGCCGGCTTTCTGTGCGAACAACGCACCCAGTGCATAAAACGCGCCCATGATCGTGCCGGACGCGGTTGCCGCCGTCATCCCGGTCGGTGAAATCCCCCACAGACGACCGATTCGAAACCGCGTCGGCTTTGGCAGTTTCGGCGCGCTGACCCGTGTCATGGCAACCGGCAAAATTGCCAGCGACATCAAGATCGAGGTCAGAATAAACAGCACTGTACCCGATGCATCCGGGATGTTGATCAGGAACTGCCCGGCCCCCTGCCCCAAGTACAAAACGACCTGATACATAGAGAATACTTGTCCACGAATTTCATTGGACGATTTTTCGTTCAACCAGCTTTCCGTGCACATGTACATGCCGACCGTCGTAAAGCCGACGATGAACCGAAGCGCGCCCCACACATACGGATCTACTGTGAGACCGTGCGCCAGCGTCGCCGCCGACATTAACGAGCCCAATGCCGCAAACGCGCGTATGTGTCCAACGTTGCTGATCAGCCGGTGGCACGAACTGGTACCGAGCACCAAACCCAAGAAGTACATACTGGAGACGACACCGACCACAGTCGACGAGTGGCCGAACTCGCCCATACGGAACGCGACAATGGTCGACAGGCCGCCCACGCCGACCATCAAAAAGGCAACGCCCAACAGCAATGAAGAAACTAAACGGAGCGTCGAAAACATAGATGCGGCCTTTTGCGGCAAAGTGTGATTTCGCCGCATTTACGCCCGTTAAATTTTCAACGCAAGTGAATTGTTTACAACCCGGCCAGCGCCGCCGCGTGATGACGTAAATGATCTTCGATGAAGGTGGCGATAAAGAAATAGGAATGGTCGTAATCAGGCTGCATGCGCAGCTCAACAGCCTGCCCTGCTGCCGCGCACGCGTCGACAAAAAGTTTCGGCTGCAACTGCTCGGCCAAGAAATTGTCGGCGAGGCCTTGGTCGATCAGAATCGTTCCCGGATGACGACGCCCGGCCTGGATCAACGCGGTCGCATCATAGTCCGCCCATGTCGCGCGGTCCGATCCCAAATATCCGCTGAATGCCTTTTCACCCCAAGGCACCTGCATCGGTGCGACGATCGGCGCGAACGCAGAAACCGATGCAAACGTATCCGGGTTCTTTAGCGCAATCGTCAGCGCGCCATGCCCACCCATGGAGTGCCCCATGATCGCTTGACGGTCGGCGCGGGCCGGGAAGTGTTTAAAAATCAACGCCGACAGTTCGCCGATCACGTAGCTGTACATCCGATAATGCTGCGACCAGGGCGCTTCGGTTGCATCCACATAGAACCCGGCGCCCGCGCCGAAATCATAACTGTCGTCTTCACCCGGTAAATGCACACCGCGCGGGCTGGTGTCGGGAGCGACGATCACCAAACCGAGTTCCGCCGCGGCCCGCTGCGCACCGGCTTTGACGGTAAAGTTTTCTTCGGTGCAGGTCAGTCCCGACAACCAAAACACCACCGGGCACGGCGCGTGCACCGCTTGCGGCGGCGCGAACACCGCAAACCGCATCTCGCAATCGAGTTCCTGGGACGTGTGTTTATAGACACCCTGGGTGCCACCAAAGCACGCGTTCTCTGCCACTGTCTCTAGGGCCATTGAGTCTCCTATGGGAAAATTTTAGGCGCTGATGCCACGGGCATGAAAAATATAGCCCAGGAAGCTGAGCAGCAATTGTGCGGCCAAAAAGGCCGTGGTGCCATCGCGGTCGTAATCTGGGGCAACCTCGACCAAGTCGATGCCGGCGACCGTGCCCCGTGACGCCAAACCCTTGAGGATTTCCAGCACCTCGTAATACAAAAATCCACCGTGACTTGGCGTGCCGGTGCCGGGCGCGATGGACGGATCAAAGCCGTCAATATCGATGGTGCAGTAATAGCGCACACCTTTGGGCACACGCGCCAAAACGCCTTCGGTTCCGAGCCGGCGCACATCGCGGACCGACAAAATATCCGAGCCGGCCTTGCGTGCTGCGTCATAGTCGGCACGGTTCGACGACGACACGAAGCGGATACCCAACTGCGTAAAGCCCGTCACGTGTCCCATCTCGGACGCGCGCCTAAGCGGGTTGCCGTGACCGTAGCGCACGCCGTGCCGCTCATCCACAAAGTCCAGGTGCGCATCAATATGAATAATGTGCACGGGCTCTTGGTCATCGAAAGCACGGATACACGGAATGTGCACCGAATGATCACCGCCGAGCGTCACCGGCAACGCGCCGGCGGCGAGAATTTTGCGCACAGCCATTTCGATATTGGCGTGTGAACGTTCTGTATCGGTGTGAATCATATCCGCATCACCGATGTCGGCGATTTTTACGCCATTGTTCGGCAGATATGTGATGTCGTCTTCGAAGTCGTACATGCCGGCGTGGCCGAACGAAAACAACGTCGACGCTTCACGAATCGCGCGCGGCCCGAATCGCGCGCCGGCGCGATACTGCGTGCCCATATCAAACGGCGCGCCCAACACACAAACATCCGCATCCAACGAGTCCCAGTCCAAAACGGCGGGCTGCTTCGCAAACGTACAATGCCCGACAAACGGCAAATTGAGGCGGCCTTTATCGTAACCGTGCTCGGCCATGCGGATTGTCCTTTTTAAATGGAGCCTTACGGCCCTTCCGGCCCTTCGGCTTAGTGGGTCCGAACCCAGTCACGCAATTGACTCGCAACACCATCACGCTCCGCCAAGCTCAAAAAGCCAGTCACAGTTTCACCATCCTGAGACAACGGCAGGCGCAGAGAATAGACCGGTTTATCGATATTGTCGTATTGCGTCGTAAACAATTTCGGCGAACGGGTTTCTATGACCCGGGCGTACTGATGCTGCAAGAACGTCTTTATCCAGGTGGGTGTCATTGAGCTCAGCAGTTTCCCAGAATAGTCCGTACCATGATAGGACGAATGGCCCCGCCCCCAATAGCGATAAATGATATCACCTTCGGGTGTCACATCCGCGACCAAAATGTATGGCAGCAACGGTGGTGGCAGCACCATGATATCAATGTCTCGCCACGCCGGTGCCCATCTTCCGTCCGCTGCATCGCACCAATGGGAAAACACCACCGAAATGATCGGCGCATCCGCGTCGTACGGATCGCTCTCAACTGAAGATTTGATTGGGCCCAGGATATCCAATGAACGCTCCGTCATTAAAATTCGACCACGGCGCGGATGCTCTCGCCTTTGTGCATCAGATCAAATCCATCGTTAATGTCGTCGAGGCTGAGTTTATGGGTGATCAAGTCATCGATGTTGATTTTACCATCCATATACCAGTCCACGATTTTCGGCACGTCGGTCCGCCCCTTGGCGCCACCAAACGCAGTGCCGCGCCAAACCCGTCCGGTCACCAATTGAAACGGTCGGGTTGAGATTTCTTCGCCAGCACCTGCAACACCGATGATCGTGCTCTCGCCCCACCCCTTGTGGCAGCATTCCAGGGCTTGGCGCATGGTTGACGTCTTGCCGATACATTCAAACGAATGGTCGGCGCCCCCATGGGTGATGTCGACCAGATACGGCACCAGGTCGCCTTCGACTTCGAGCGGATTGACGAAATGTGTCATGCCGAATTTTTCAGCGATCGCGACCCGGGACGGATTGATATCGACACCGACAATCATGTTGGCACCGACGATCCTGGCCCCTTGAATAACATTCAAGCCGATACCGCCGAGCCCGAACACGATCACGTTGTCGCCAGGGCGAACTTTTGCGGTGTTGATCACCGCACCGATACCGGTGGTCACGCCGCAGCCGATGTAGCAGATTTTGTCGAACGGGGCGTCTTCGCGAATTTTTGCGAGCGCGATTTCCGGCAGCACCGTATAATTCGAAAATGTCGACGTGCCCATGTAGTGATAGATCGGGTCCTTGCCGATACGGAACCGCGACGTGCCGTCCGGCATCACGCCCTGGCCTTGGGTGGTGCGAATCGCTTGACACAAATTGGTGCGTCCGGACGTACAGTAATCACATTCGCGGCACTCCGGCGTATACAATGGGATGACATGATCGCCTTTTTTCAGCGATTTCACGCCCGCGCCTACATCGACGACGATACCCGCGCCTTCATGGCCCAGGACCGAAGGAAAAATCCCTTCAGGATCGGCGCCGGACCGCGTGAACTCGTCGGTATGGCAAATACCTGTGGCCTTAATCTCAACCAGAACCTCGCCCTCACGCGGGCCGTCCAGTTCAATAGTTTCGACACTCAAAGGCTTCCCCGCCTCAAAGGCCACGGCGGCACGCGTTTGCATCAAGACTCTCCCAGTAAATCGTCATAAAATTCGGCGTAACTATGCATTATGCCAGTCAGATGATGCAATACGGCAAAAACCAACGTGAAGCTTATTCATACGTGTATGAAAGCTTGCTCCCCGTAAATAAAATCCCAATATCATTTGGGTTGTCACGTTTAAGTATCCACCCTGCATGACAAGCTGGAGATATCATGGATTCCATCACGCAATTTGCGCTTGGCGCTACGGTAAGCGGCATACTGCTGGGGCCCAGGATTGGGGCACGGAAGGCTGTATTGCTCGGCGGCGTCCTTGGGACGTTGCCTGATCTGGATACCTTTTTTCCGGTCGCCGATGCCGTGGAATCATTCACGGCGCATCGCAGCGCCACGCACTCGGTGTTCATGCAAGCCATCGCCACACCTGTGATTGCCGAGCCGTTGGTGCGCTGGGTCCACGGGCTGCGTGATGCGCGGGCACTCACGTACGCTGCGGTGTACCTCGTCTTGGTCACCCATGCGTTGATCGATGCGATGACGGTGTACGGCACGCAGTTGTTATGGCCACTTGTCGACACCCCGTTCGGGGTCGGCTCGATCTTTATTATTGATCCGCTTTACACCCTGCCGCTTTTGATCATGACCCTTTGGGGATTATTTGTTGCCCAATGGAGCACTCGTTTTGCGCGGGCGATCAAAGGCGCGCTGGCTATCTCGACAGCGTACATGCTGCTCACCATACCGTTGCAGCAAATGATGTATGCCCGCGCCCACGATGTGCTGCAAGCCGAAGGCATCACGCCTGAACGCCAGTTGACCATTCCAACACCGTTTAATGTTCTGTATTGGCGCACCATCGCCATTGATGGCGAGCGGCTGATCAACTTGGACATGCCGTTGTTGGGCGATGCATCCGCATCTTTGGCATATGAGCACACACGCCGCCCGGACCTTGCCGGGTGTCTGACCGGCACCTCAATTTTCGATAAACTCGCGGCCTTCACCAAAGGCTTTTATCGGCTGGAGCTTGATGGCAAACGGGTCATCATGACCGACTTGCGGATGGGCCTGACACCGAACCATGTGTTTCGTTTTCACATCGCCAACGCAACGCCCGACGGCGCCGCTCCGATCAGCCCGCCAACTCGCGAAGCCGTGGTGCGCGGCACCGATGGCGATATCGCATGGATCATGGCCGGTATCCGCCAAGACCCGACGCCGCGCCCGGCCGAGCAAGACACCGAGCTCGCCCTAAACGGTACCCCGGGCGATGGCACGCAGCTTGCCATGGCCGGCTGCACATCGACGCTCGGGAGCTGACCGTTTGGCTTAAGCCCGCATGCGGGCACCGGTGGGATCGAACGGCGGTGCGCTCAAACGTTTGGCCGGACGTTTGTCGCCGATGATCTCGATCTCAAAATCGATGGCGTCGCCTGCTTTTGTCGCATCGACATAGCCCAACGCCAGCGATTTGCCGACGCTGTGCCCATAAGCCCCCGACGTCACCCAACCGATTACCTCGCCGTTGCACCAGATCGCTTCGTCACCGATGCAATCCGCATCCGTGACGTCGACATCAAACAAACACAACCGGCGCTTCAGCCCAGCTTCGCGTTCGGCCAGCGCCGCATCACGCCCCAAGAAAGCCGGCTTATCGTAGCGCACAAAGCGGTCTAAGCCGGCCTCAAGTGGGCCATAGATTGGTCGGTACTCGGTCGCCCAAGACCCGAACCCTTTTTCAATCGAGAGCGATTTCAGCGCCCGTGCGCCGAATAAACAGATGCCATCTTCAGCACCTGCCGCCATCAACGCCTCGAACAAAGCGACCTGATGCTTCGCCTTACACCAAAGCTCATATCCGAGATCACCGGTAAACGTCACCCGCCCGACCAAGGCGGGCACGCCCGCCACCGCGATCTCGGCAAACGACATAAATTTAAACGCATCCGCCGAAACATCGACGGTGGCGACCCGCGCCAAGACGTCGCGCGACTTCGGCCCGGCCAGAGAAAGCCCGGTCATGCCGAGCCCGTGCGAGACGATATCTACACCGTTTTCCGGTAGGTGCGCCAAGAACAGCCGCATGTGATAGTCTTCGGCCACGCCCGAGCCGAAGATAAAGAACCGGTCCGCCGACAGTGCCGCGATGGTGAAGTCACCGATCACGCGACCCTGCATGTTCAACAGCGGATTAAGCGCCATCCGCCCGGGCTTCGGTAGTCGACCGGCCATCAAGCCGTCCAACCATGCGCCTGCACCGGGGCCGCTGACTTCGTACTTCGCGAATGTCGAGGTTTCGATCAGGCCGACACTGCTTCGGACCGCCTTACATTCTTCAGCGACAATCGGGAACGCGTTGGAGCGACGGAACGTGACGTCTTCGACCGGCTTCATGCCGTCCGGCGCATACCATAATGCGTGCTCAATCGCTGCCACCGCGCCGAATACGGCCCGGCGTTGTTTGAGCGTTTCATACAATGGCGAAGTGCGCTGCCCGCGCGCTGCCGTCAATTCTTCGTTCGGATAGCGGATACGAAAACGTCTGGAATAGTTTTCCCGCACCTTGGCGTTTGTGTACGGCATATCCGCCCATGACCCAAAACGCGCGACGTCCATCCCCCAGACATCGAACCCCGGATCACCGTGCACCATCCAACCGGCCAACGCCAAGCCGACGCCGCCACCTTGGCTGAAACCCGCCATCACCGCACACGCGCACCAATAGTTATCGAGCCCACGCACCGGCCCAACCAGCGGATTGCCGTCGGGCGCGAACGTGAACGGGCCGTTGATGATCTGCTTGATGCCGGCACGCTCGAACGCCGGAAAGTGCGAGAAGCCGACTTCGAGTGACGGCACGATCCGGTCCAAATCCGGCTGCAGCAATTCCTGGCCGAAATCCCAAGGGGTCTCGGATTCCTGCCACGGCTTGCCGGCGCGCTCATACGTGCCCATCAACATGCCGCCGCGTTCTTGGCGCATATAAATTTCGCCCTCGAAATCGATGGCGTGCAGCACTTCTTTGCCGGAGCTGGCGTTGATCTCGGCCACTTCAGGCATGTCTTCGGTGAGGATGTACATATGCTCCATCGCCAACACCGGGAGTTCCAAGCCCACCATGCGTCCGCATTCGCGCGCCCAAAGTCCCCCGGCGTTGACCACGTGCTCGGCATGGATCGTGCCTTGCTCGGTGATCACATCCCAGGTGCCGTCGGGGCGATGCTGCAAATCGACGACGCGATTGCGCAAATAGATTTCGGCGCCCTGCATGCGCGCCGCCTTGGCATAGGCGTGGGTCGTGCCGGACGGGTCCAAGTGGCCTTCGTCGGCGTTGTACATGGCGCCGACGAACTTGGATTTATCCATCAGCGGAAACAGCGCAGCGGCTTCATCGACGGAAATGATTTCCATATCCTGCAAACCCAAGTACCGCGCTTTACCCCGCGCCATCTTTAAAAAATCCAAACGATCTTGGGTGCCCGCCAGCATCACGCCACCGGTCATGTGCAAGCCGCACGATTGTCCGGAAAGTTCCTCGATCTCAGCGTAAAGACGGATCGTGTAGTCCTGCAGCTTGGCGACGTTGGGATCGCCATTCAGGGTATGAAAGCCCCCCGCCGCATGCCAGGTCGAGCCCGACGTGAGCTCGGATCGCTCAATCAGGCAAACGTCTTTCCAACCTAATTTAGTCAAGTGATACAACACACTACAGCCGACGACACCGCCGCCGATAACCGCTGCCTGGACGTGCTCTTTCATGATCGGATAACCCTTGGCTTCTGCTGACACTGTGCATCAGCATGTGCCCACAAACGACGCTCCGCTATCCCAAATCGGAAACCCTTGCCTTCGTGAGCGGCATCATGCGGACATCGTTGTTATTCGGTTTTGCCTATCATTAAGATATGAACAAACGATTTTTAATATAGTTCTGTGGCGCATATTGTCCCAATCAGACGCGGTTGAGACCGACGTCGCCGTATTCGTTTTTAACTTTAGGAGACGCCAAATGATCAAACATGTCCCACACGTCACGTTTAAGACCCGTGTTCGCAACGACGCCATCGAAGGCGACAATCCGTTCGAATGGAAAGACCTGACTACTGAAGAAATTTTCAACGGCAAGCGCGTCGTGGTGTTCGCCCTACCCGGTGCGTTTACGCCGACGTGTTCGACCAGCCATCTGCCGCGCTATGAAGAATTAAACGAAGAGTTCAAAGCGCTCGGCATCGACCAGATCATCTGCCTTTCGGTCAACGATGCCTTCACCATGTATCAGTGGGGCAAAGCGCAAAACGCCGAGAACGTGTTCTTACTGCCGGACGGAAACGGTGAGTTCTCGCGCAAAATGGGTATGCTCGTCGACAAATCGAACCTCGGTTTCGGCATGCGCTCTTGGCGCTATTCGATGGTCGTCAACAACGGTGAAATTGAACAACTGTTCTCCGAACCCGACTTCGGCGACAACTGCCCGACCGACCCCTTCGAAGTATCGGATGCAGACACCATGCTGAAGTACCTGAAAAGCAAAGCTTCCGCACAAGCTGCGTAAGTCAGCTGAAAGAACCCCCTGCAGACGTCTCCCCATCCCCCCTCGGAAGACGAATGCAAAGGAAGGAGCGGGCTTCGGCTCGCTCCTTTTTTATTGGGCAGCTATGTGTAGAATGTGTCGAAATGGAGGTCCATCGAATGGGTAAACTGCTTAGCGACGACGACATTCAACAATATCACCGTGACGGGTTTTTTGCACCGGCACGGGTGATGAGCGCCGACGACGCGTTGGCATTCCGGCGCAAGTTCGAAGCCTACGAAGCCGCGCACGAAGGCTGGTACGAAATGTCGAAAGGGCAAAAGCTGTATCTTTTGCAGACCTGGGCGCGCGACCTCGCCAAGCATCCGAAAATTCTCGATGCCGTCGAAGATGTGATGGGACCGAACTTGATGGTTTGGGGGTTGAGCCTTTTCATCAAAGACGCAGGCTCACCCAACTATGTGTCCTGGCATCAAGACAGCACGTACTGGGGTCTATCAAAACCCAACGTAACGACGGCCTGGATCGCGCTGTCGCCGGCCAATCGTCAGTCGGGCTGCATGAAAATGATGCCGGGGACTCATCAGTGGGAGCAGATCGCACACAAAGATACGCTGGCTCAAGAAAACCTTTTGACCCGTGGCCAGGAAATCGCCGTCAACGTCAACGAAGACGACGCGGCCTACCTTGAATTGGAACCGGGCGAGATTTCCCTGCACAATATTCGCACCGTGCACGCGTCTGCGCCCAATGTGTCGACGGATCGGCGGATTGGTATTGCGGTCCGCTATATCACCCCCGATGTGAAACAAGTGAATGCCGACGGCGACAGTGCTTGGCTGGTGCGCGGCGAAGACACGGACGGCAACTTTATTCATGAAGCGCCGCCCGAAGCCGACATGGACGCTGCGGCCATGGCAGAGCACAAGCGGATCATGGCACTGCGCCAAGGGGTTCTTTACAAGGGCGTAGACGGTACACCGGCAAGGGCTTAATCCTGCAAGACGCGCTACTTCAGCACAAACCCGTGCTGGAACGGGTCGCGATCATCGACAAAGATCGTGTTGAGACCGGTCATCCGCGCCCACCCGGCAATCGACGGACGGATGGCGGGCTTGCCGGCGACGCTGACCTCGGCTTCAACGCGGCCATCAAACATCGACCCGATAATGCTTTCGTGCACGTAATCGTCACCGACCTTAAGCAAGCCTTTGGCAAAACGCTGCGCCATCCTGGCAGACGTCCCCGTGCCGCAGGGTGAGCGGTCGATGGCTTTGTCTCCATAGAAAACGGCGTTGCGACCGTCCGCGCGCGCTTGCGTCGATGCGCCGGTCCACATGACGTGTGATACGCCATGGATCGCCGGCTCTTCCGGATGCACAAACGCATACTTTTCATTGACCAGATTGCGCACGATCGGGCTCAGTCGTTGAATATCGCCGGGTGTAAGATCGGCCATATCACGCATATTTTCTTGCGGCTCGATGATCGCATAAAAGTTGCCGCCATAGGCCACATCAAACGTCAGCCGACCGAGTCCCGGCACATCTATATCCATACCCGTATCGGCCAAAAAACAGGCGACGTTTTTGATCCGCACATTGTCAACGTGTGCCCCATTCATCTCGTAGCTCGCTTCGACGACACCAGCGGGCGTATCCAAGCGCACCACGCCCGGCGTTTTCGGCGTCACGATACCGCGCTCAATCATGAACGTTACCGTACCGATGGTTCCGTGCCCACACATCGGCAGACAACCGGACACCTCTATATAAAGAATGGCGACATCACAGTCGTCGCGGGTCGGCGGATACAAGATCGAGCCCGACATCACGTCATGACCCCTGGGCTCGAACATCAAGGCGGTTCGGATCCAATCGTAGTCGCGCATAAAATGCTGGCGGCGCTCAATCATATTGGCGCCGTCCAAGAACGGTGCGCCGCCGGCGACCATGCGCACCGGATTGCCGCAGGTGTGCCCGTCTACGCAAAAGAAAGTGTGCGAACTCATCACTGTTCTCCGAGCTTAGCCGAAACGGCCGATCCGATAGGGTGCCATATCAAGGCCACTATCTTGATCGCCGACCATCATCGCGACAATCTTACCCGTCGTCACCGACAACGTCAGCCCCAGATGTCCATGACCGAACGCATAGATCACATTGGCGGCGCGGGCAGACCTGGAAATCACTGGGATCGAATCTGGTGAGCCCGGCCGGTAGCCCATCCATTCCGTCCCGCCCTCGACATTCAAATCCGGCAAATAGCGCCGCGCCAAGGCAAGCAGCGCTTTTGAGCGTCGGTAATTCGGTGCCCGCGTCAGCCCTGCCATTTCAACGGCGCCACCGATGCGCAGGCCGATGGAAAGCGGCGCCGCGACAAAGTTGTCTTCGGAAAACGTTACATAGCTCTTCAGATCAACGCCGGGATTAGGCAACGTCGTGTTGTAGCCTCGGTCCGCTTCCACCGGATACGGCTCGCCGAGCTGCTTACTCAGCCGACCTGACCACGCCCCGGCCGCGACGATCAAAGACTGTACCGCGATTTCCCGCCCGTCTTCGGCTTTCAGTGCCCGCACCCGTCCAACCTCTTGAACGATGCCGGTGACTTCGGCTTGCGTAAACGTGACCCCAGCATCCCGAAGCCAATCACCGAGCGTCCGCAAGAGTTCTTTCGGATCGCGGTACGTCGCCCAACGCGGCGTGAAATAGCCGCAATGCGCTGCCGGACCCAACGCCGGTTCATGCTGAACAATACCGTCGCGTTCCAGCGGAAATACATCAATGCCGTGCGCTTGGCGCAGCTTCCACTCATGCGCCGCTTTATCTCGGGCGGCGTGCGAGCGATACACGAACAAAGCCCCGTCGCCGCCCAACAAATGCTTGCCGTCGATGTGATCGAGCATCGCCCGATGATCATCAAGTGCGCCGTCCATCAGCGCCGCCAACGCCGCTACACCCTTGGCATAATTATGTGGACGGCAGGCACGCAAAAAACGATAAAACCACGGCATCAACTGCGGTAGATGTGTGACGCTCAGGCTCAGCGGTCCCAGCGGGTCGATCAACATGCCGGGCACCTTTTTCCAAAGCCCGGGCTCGGCAATCGGCATGATCTCGGCGGCGGCAATGGCGGCAGCATTGCCGCTAGACGTGCCTTCGTCGATGCCGTCCCGGCTGATCACTTGGACCGTCTTGCCGGCGCGCACCAAGGCATACGCGGTGGCCAAGCCGACGATCCCATTGCCGACAATGGTGACGTTGGGCGCTTCGGTTTCAGACACCGCTGGGCTCAGATATTCGGGCGGTTTTCGAGGGCATGCCGCACCACGGCTTCAACCCGCGCACGCTCGTCGCCGACAAGGGTGAGCCTGGGAGCGCGCACATGTTCCGATCCCTCGCCCGTCATTTGGTTGGCGAGCTTGATCATCTGCACGAGCTTCACATCCACATCCAGGTGCAACAGCGGCATAAACCATTTGTACAATTCATACGCTTCCTTGACCTTGCCCGCGGCACCAAGCTCGAACAGCTTCACAGCTTCGCGGGGGAACGAATTCACCATGCCGCAGACCCAACCTTTGGCGCCGAATAAAAGATTCTCCAACACCAAGTCATCGACCCCGCAAAACACCGTGTAGCGATCGCCCAACACGTTCGCCATATCGGTGATGCGGCGGCTGTCGTGGGACGACTCTTTGACGGCGACGATGTTGTCGACGTCGGCCAAACCTTGGAAATCTTCGGGGCTGAGATCGACTTTATAAGCGACCGGGTTGTTGTAGATCATGATCGGTAAGTCGGTAGCGGCCGCCAACGTGCGGAAATGATTCACGGCTTCGCGGGAATCTTGCTGATAGACCATGCACGGCAAAGCCATCAGGCCTGTGACGCCGGCGCGCTCGGCGCGTTTTACGAACTCAATGGCGAACGCCGTAGTGTATTCCGCGACACCCGTCAGCACGGGAATTTTCCCCTCTGTCGCTTCGACGGCCGCCGTCAGAACCTGTTCTTTTTCGTCTTGGCTCAACGATGGGTTTTCGCCCAGCGTGCCCAGCATCACCAAGCCGGTGACGCCTGCATCCATACATGAGCGGATATGCTTTTGCGTCGCGTCCAAATCGAGCGCACCGTCTTTGCTGAACTCCGTCATCAGCGCCGGAAAGACACCCTGCCAATCACACTTCATAATCCGCACCTCCGAAAATCTGTCTGAATAGTATCCGTGACGTTAACGGCGATGGCAACGCTCGCTCAGTCGAGCGTGCGATGCGGCTTGCCGGTGTAGGTCCAGATCATATCGCAGGGAATCGGGCCTTTGTTGCGGTCACCTTGTTGGGTCTGCTCCCATGCGTGCGCCAGAATGTCGAGCGAGCAAGACAAACAGAAAAAGCCCCGCGCCAAGGGGGCCGGGAAGTCGAGCTAAGCATGCCCGGCGCCATCTCGGTAATGCCGGTGGACCACCAGTCACACACTTTTTTTATCGACGTCTTCGGTCATATCGCTTTGCCCTCTTTAAGAGCCTGAATGGCGTCCGCGTCGTAACCGAGCGACGCCAAAATTTCATCGGTGTGTTGGCCAAGCGTCGGCGGCGGTGTGTCGACCTTGGCGGGTTCGCCGTCGATTTTGTAGCCGGTCCGCGCCAAGCGAATGTCGCGCCCCACACCCGGCGGGTCTTTGAAATCACCGATCATGCCACGGTCTGCGATTTGTGGATGCGCCAAGACATCAGGCACGCTGAGCACTTCGCCCGCCGGCACGCCGGCATCGTTGAGCTTTTGCCGCCAGGCCGCCGCCGTATCATCCGCCATCGCGTCTTCGAGAATGGCTTTCAACTGAACCCGGTTCTTCAGCCGATCTTTACGGTTGGCGAAGCGAGCGTCGGTTTTGAGGTCCGGATGGCCGACAACGTCGCAGACAGCCTCGAACTGTTCTTGTTTGTTGGCGGCAATGTTCAGCAAACCGTTGCCGGTCGCAAACGTGCCGGATGGGCTGGCGGTGAAATTGTCATTGCCGATCGGTGCCGGGGTCATGCCGGCGACCAAATAGTTTGAAACCACCCAGCCCATGGTTGCGATGGTCGCTTCCAACATAGACACGTCGATCATGTGCGCGGTGCGGTCCGGGTCTGCGAGCGCGGCGGCGATGGCAAACGCCGCCGTCATACCGCCCACCGTGTCTGCGACCGGATAGCCGACCCGGTAAGGCGCCGTATCAGGATCACCGGTGATGCTCATCAAGCCGGACATGCCCTGCACAATCTGATCATACGCCGGCAGATTGCGGAGCGGTCCGTTCTGCCCAAAGCCCGAAATTGCGCAGTAAATAAGTTTCGAATTGTCTTGCTTCAACACATCAAAGCCGACGCCCAATCGATCCATGACGCCTGGTCGGAAGTTTTCGACAACCACATCCGCCGTGCGCACCAATTCCCGAAACAAAGCTTTCCCACGTTCGGATTTAAGATTGATGGTGATGGATCGCTTGCCTGCGTTTTGCGCCAGAAACGACACGCCCATGAGCTTTTCGTTGAGCTCGGGATCGCCGCCCAATTGACGGGCCAGATCGCCCGATCCCGGCACCTCGACCTTGATCACGTCGGCGCCCATGTGCGCCAACTGATGGCAACAAAACGGCCCGGCCAGCACGTTGGTCAGATCGAGGACACGGATTTTAGAAAGCGGGGCGGCTGTCATTGAAAATAGTTTCCTTTAAAGTAAGCTTGGCTTTGCATGCAAAAATTATTGTGAGTCATGGGAGGCTAGATTGACAGAATTATCAGCCGCGTCGCCGCCATGACGGCGGCAATGAAAACGTCTCCCATATTTATACAGTTCACTGTTGAAGTGATCGCACATTTGAAATTTCAACTTAAATCCCCAAGTATCAAAACATGACAAAGCGCCCCCTTATCGGCATCACCGGCTCACGCAGTCGCGGACGCACCATGACATTCTTAAATCGACTGGCCGTTTGGCGCGCCGGCGGGCGAAGTGTCGTCATGACCCGAGACGAGCGCCGCTCGGCAGAGCCATTGGACGGCTTGGTGATCGGCGGCGGCGACGATATTTCGGCACACCTTTATGGCGGCGAGGTCACCGTCGATGTGCGCGTCGACCCGAATCGCGATAAATTGGAAATGGAAACGCTTGAACTTGCGGAGAAACGGCAAATCCCCGTACTGGGCATCTGCCGGGGTTCGCAAATCCTCAATGTATTTTATGGCGGCAATTTGCATGGCGAAATCAAAGAGCAGTTCAAAGATGCCAAGCATATCCGCACCGTACTGCCGAAAAAATGCGTCAACATCACCGCGGAAACGCAGCTACGAAAATTGCTGAATACCGAGTTTTGCTTTGTGAATAGCCTTCACCATCAAGCCGTGGACCGTTTAGGCGAAGGCTTTGTCGTGGCCGCGAACGACGTCAGTGGCATGATCCAAGCCATTGAAAACCCATCCCGGAATTTTTTGATGGGCGTACAATGGCATCCGGAATTTTTGTTCTGGCAGCCGCGCCAACAAAGGCTTTTCAAAGCCTTAGTCCAGGCCGTCTAGCGCAACGCGTGCCGACAGGTTTTGCATACGCCGCCGTCTTCTCGTATTTTTATCCGCAGATGAATCAATCACTGTGCCGCGATAACGCACCGGGAGGAAAGTATGAGCTACACATTAGATGAATTCGCCGCCGATTGCCGTGGGGCCCTCAGCGTAGACAGTGGTCCAGCCGGGATCGAAAAAGTGCGCGGCTTTGTGGAACGCGCACTGGGTGATGCCGACTTGGTCGCCAAATACCTGCCGCCCGACGCCGATCAAGAACGGCGCGTGCTTTATGAAGACCCGGATCTGAAATTCTGTATCTGTGCACATGTGTACCAGGGCCCGAAGGACGGCAACCCGCACGACCACGGACCGACCTGGGCGATCTATGGCCAAGCCGACGGCGAAACCGAGATGACCGATTGGAAAATCGTCCGTCCCGCCAACGGCGAAGAACCGGCACTGGTCGAGCAAACCCGGTCGTATGCGCTGAAGCCCGGTGATGCGCATGCGTATATGGTCGGCGACGTGCATGCACCGTTGCGCCGCGGCCCGACCCGGCTGATCCGGATCGAGGGCCAGAACACCGACACCATTAAGCGCACCCCCATCGAAGCCGCGTGACGCCACGCACGTCTGCAGAGTACCTTGCGCTCGACCCCGGCCCGCTCGCGGTGTCGGATTGGATAGATGTGGATCAAGCGCGGGTCGATGTGTTCGCCGACGCAACGCGTCATACGCACTGGCTGCATACAGACCCGGACCGCGCCACGGCTGAAAGCCCCTATGGCGGCACTGTTGCGCACGGGTTTTTGGTGTTGAGTTTCATCAATCACGCCATCGACTTTTGCGGCTTGCGGCCAAGCGACAGCACGTATGCCCTGAACTATGGGGCGGATCGCGTCCGATTTTTAGCCCCAATGCCGGTCGGTACCGGCTTTCGAGTGCGTGACCGGATTTCATTGATCGAAGCTTCGGCCCACCCAAAAGGCCTGTTCACGCGCACCGGGCATATATTTGAAGTCGAGCGCGCCGACGGCGATCATGTTGCCTGCGTCAGCGCCGAATACCTTTCGATCTGGGTGCCGGCTTAAGCGCCCGCACGAAGCCGTTCGTTTTCAACTTCCAATTCTTCGATCCGAGCTTTCATCGCATCGACGACGGGGGCGATTTCCGCCTCGGTCCAGCGCGGCGTGATGTGCTGCGGGCAGTTCACGTCCCAAGCTTCAATGTGGAACACGAACGCACGCTCGGGCGTGGCCGGATACGCTGGATCGGTCAAGCTTTCCAGCAGCGCCGGATCGTCCTCGATAACCTCCACCTGTCCCCACACCTTGATGCGGCGGCGATTGCGATAATCCATCAAAAAGATGAACGCCTTCGCATTGTCGGCCACGTTGCCGATGGAGATGTATTGCTTGTTGCCGCTGAAATCCGCGAACGCGAGACGTTTGTCATCCAACACCCGTAAAAAACCCGGCTGACCACCGCGATGCTGGATATATGGCTGACCGTCCGCGTTGCTGGTCGCCAGATAAAATGAATCCCGCGCGGCCACAAACGCCGCCAGATCATCCGTCACCCGGTCCCGCCATCCGCCTCGCGCTTCCATCTTGCGATACCCCGCGCGGGACCCACGCTTCTCCTGCTCGGCTTTCACGCTGGGGGTAAACGCGATGTCGCTGGTCGGTCGGGTCGTATCTTTATACGTATTCATGCTGCACCTCCATAGTAACTACAAAAACAATAGTCACTTTCTCGGCAAACGCCTAGCGCTTTTTTGACGACAAACTTGTGCCGAAATGGAAAACAATGTGCGCGAAGGGCTGGAAGCCACATGAGGACATGAGGTATAAATGACTCTTTTATGCCTCATTGTTTTATGTATTATGAGCTATAAAAAGGATGCTTATAACTCATGACCTCTGCGAAACAACATTGGAACTGGCAAAAACCCGACTGGCCAACTTTTATATGGGACGCCGAAAAGCTGAAAGATCTTGAGGCGCGGTTTTTACAACGCGCCGGGCTGTTTCAGGGCGCGCTGCGCCATATGGGCGAGGACGACAAGACCGCGCTGACCATCGAGGTGATCAGCGCCGAGGCCTACAAGACCTCGGAAATCGAGGGGGAGTTTCTGGATCGCGAGTCCCTGCAATCTTCATTGCGACGGAATTTCGGTCTTGGCGGAGAAGATCGCCGCATCCCACCCGCCGAAAAAGGCATCGCCGACATGATGACGGCGCTGTACCGGGGGTTTGACCGGCTACTTGACGGTGCGACCTTGTTTCATTGGCATCGTCTGGTCATGAGCGCGCGCCGCGATGTCACCGATGTCGGATGCTACCGCACACATCCCGATCCAATGCAGGTTGTGTCCGGCGCGTATGGCGATACGAAGGTGCATTTCGAAGCGCCGCCGTCCGCGTGTATGGCAGCGGAAATGGCGCGCTTTATCGACTGGTTTAACGATACCGCGCCGAATAACGTGCACGTCCTGCCGCCGCTGACGCGCGCGGGAATCGCGCATCTGTGGTTCGTCAGTATCCATCCGTTCGAGGACGGCAACGGACGCATCGGGCGCGCCATTTCGGAACTGGCGCTCTCACAAGCGCTGGCGCGACCAACGCTAATTGCACTGGCGTATGCCATCGAGACCCGTCGCACGGCATATTATCGCGCGCTGGAGGAAAGCAATAAACCGCTGGAGATTACCGATTGGCTGCTGTGGTTCGCCGATACGGTTTTGGCCGCACAGGCGCGCTCACAAAACCTTATCGATTTCACCATCGAGAAAACCAAATTATTGGATCGCTTGCGTGCGCGCTTGAACGAACGGCAAACAAAGACGCTGCTGCGCATGTTCCGCGAGGGGCCGGACGGCTTTGCCGGCGGGCTCAGTGCCGAGAACTATATCAGCGTCACCGGCACGTCGCGCGCCACCGCAACCCGTGACCTGAATGACCTCGTCGGGATGGGCGCGTTGACCCGCAGCGGCAAGCTGAAAGGCACACGCTATCATCTGAACATCAGAACCAAAGAGTGAGCACAGGCGGGCCGCCGGAGCCAAGCCAGATAACATCTGATCAACGGCAGAATGGGAAAAGGCGGCGCCCCAAAGGACGAAGTTCGAACTTTTTAATAAGCCGGGGCAGAGTTCAAACGAAGTGAAAATGGCGCGCCCGGGAAGATTCGAACTCCCGACCCCTTGATTCGTAGTCAAGTACTCTATCCAACTGAGCTACGGGCGCTTATTTGGTCTTTGGCTTAATCGCCGATGCGCCTCGCGGCGCCTTTCGACTATTAAGGGTGCGGAACGTACTCCACGCGATACACCGTGACAAGACCCGATTCACCCTGTGTGCTCATCACAGCGGGGCGAGGTTTCAGCGGTTTTTTAGCGTCTCGGCGGTTGCCTGCAAAATGATCGCTAAATTTTTAGACAAATTAAAGATTCACTAGGTAATACAATCATCTTGTGGCCTTTGCTGGCTTTGATTAATATCGCGACAATGATGGGGGTACATGATATCAGATGTCGTGATGCGCACTCGCTGCAGCAGTGCGTAAAGTTCCCAAAATGACAAAAGGGCGGTCTAAAGGGATGACAATTTCGGATTTTTCCTCACTACGATTCCTCGTGCTCGGTGCAGCATTGACGTTGAGCGCGTGTTCGTACGGTGACAATGAACTTTGGCCATCCAGCGACAGCGCTGCGGATCAGGCGGCCGCTGAAGCATCTGGGCAGACCACCGAAGGCGCGGACGGTAAAGTCCAAGTCATTGGGGGCGGTCAGCCGCCGATCGGCGCATCGACCTTTGTGCCGCCGGGCGTCACGCCGGGCGAGCCGACCGGCACGTTTGTCGGTAAAAAGGTCGTCGAGTTGCGCGACGAATTAGCCCGCTTGCAAAATTCTATCGCCCAACAGAACGACGAGTTGCAGCGTCTGCGCACCGACCTAGTGCAGAATTCGCAGCAGTATCACGGCACCATCGCGGCCGTGAACGCGCGCCTGCAAGTCGGCACCACGCCGGGCAACCCGATTTTGGTGCAACAATTCAAAAGCGCGCAAGCCGATCTCGACCGCATCGCCAACGAGATCAATAAGATGAATAATCTGGTCGCCGCCGTCGCCAACAACTCGACATTGTCGGCCTACATGGCCGAATCAGCACGAGCCGCGTTCTCGGTTTCGGGGGCTGTTGATGAAGATCACCGCCAGCTCGCGATCCTCGAAGACGAAGTGAACCGGACCGCTGTGTTGATTGACCGCCTACTCAAGGAACTGACCAGTGATGTGCGCCGTCAGACCAACTATGTGACGACGGAACGCGCAAACCTCAATCTGATCTCGGCCGGCATCAAGTCGGGTGAATTCTTCGGTGGGTCTTTGGTCAACAGAGCCGTGCTGTCGAACGCCGGACAAATGAACACCGCGGGCGCGCCGGTTAACACCGCCGGTCGTACGCCTTTGGTGGTGATCCGCTTTGATCGCGCCGATGTGCCGTATGAGCAGGCATTGTATACCGCCGTGTCGAAAACGTTGGAGCGTCGGCCGGACGCGTTGTTCGATCTGGTCGCCGTGGCCCCGGTGACGGGCGGCGCGGCACGGATCGCTTTGAACTCGCAAAAGGCGCGCCAGCATGCTGAAAACGTCATGCGCAAGCTGATCGAAATGGGCCTGCCGCCGAACCGCGTCGCGGTTTCTGCGAAAACCCAGCAGGTGATTGCCAACAACGAAGTGCACCTGTACGTCCGCTAATCGGGCGGACACGCACCTGACCGATTGAGCGGGGCGCCGCATGGTGCAGCTTCGGGACGACGTCGAACATCATATTGTGACCTGGGCCGAAGTGCATCGTGACACGCGCATTTTGGTCCGTCGCCTGATGGGCAAAGGCCCTTGGCAGGGTATCGTTGCATTGACCCGTGGCGGACTGGTGCCGGCGGCCATTGTTGCCCGGGAAATGTCGATCCACGTCGTCGATACGCTCTGCATCACAAGCTATGACGAGCAGGTGCAGGGCAATCTCAACATCTTGAAAAAGCCGGCCGCCGCGATGGACGACGGCGGCAGCGGATGGCTGTTGATCGACGACCTCGTCGACACCGGCACAACCATGCGGGCCGCCCGCGACATTCTACCGAACGCGCATTTCGCCACCGTCTATGCGAAACCTAAGGGCGTCGGTTTAGTGGACACCTACGTGCACGACATTGATCAAGACGTGTGGATTTTCTTTCCGTGGGATACGGAGCCGCAATACGCACGCCCCCTATCGGAAAACTAACGCCCTTTTTTTCACTGCCTTAAAAAAGTCACACCGTGACCATGTTACGCGCGCATTTGCGTGCGACATGGGATACGTCAAACCCATCAACCCCATTCTTCAGGAGGACAAACATGGCGCTCTTCAACAAAGATCCCATTCCGACGAAACCGGCCACGCCCACACGTCGGTCCGAGACGCCGAGCCTACTCGGCAATCCGCCCAGTTCACACACCGCCAATATGCAAAAGTCTTCATCTAGCGCCAAACCCAATGACGGTGCCGATCCGCATCCGGCCTCAGAAAGCCGCCTGATCGTCGGCCCCAACATCAAACTGAAGGGCGTTGAGATTGAAGATTGCGATACACTGGTCGTCGAAGGTTATGTCGAAGCGTCCATGGACAGCCGCGTAATCGAGATCGCCGAGACCGGTGTCTACAAGGGTAAAGTCGACATCGATACGGCCATCATTCGTGGCCGCTTCGAAGGCGAGCTGACCGCCCGCGACCGCTTGGTGGTGCATGAGACCGGCGATGTCAGCGGCAAGATCCGCTACGGTCGCCTCAGTATCGAAGAAGGTGGGCGCGTGCACGGCGATTTGGACGAAATCCATAGCGCCGAAGCCCGGGCGAAAGAAGCGCCCGAAAAGACCGGGACTGCGGCCAACAACGCGGCACCGACGTCAGCGCAAGCAGCCGAATAACACCTTAACGCTTTTTGGACAGCAGGCGATCCAGCTCAGCTTCCAAATCTATAAGACTTTCCGGCACCGGCAGCCCCTCGGCCCGCATCCCCGAGATCATCTGTCGGAGCCGGAACTCGACCTCGTGTAGGTCTTCCGGCTGCTCTTCCATCGCATTCATCAGATACGAAATTTCTGCATCAAGGTCATCGAACGCCATCGCCATCTCCTTTGCGTTTATGTTTATACGGTGTCACTGCTGATCGCATATCGCAAGGCTGGTGAAGCCCGACCGAGAATGGCACACTTGATCAAAATAGGAGAGAACAACGATGACCGAGACCTACGAGCTATTTGCGATCAAATATGCCACCCACGATCGCGATGCGACCGAAAATTTTGTCGACGACCCCGATCCCCACGAAGGCAACATGCCTATCGATTATTTTGTCTGGGTCGCGATCAACAAAAATCGCACCGTGGTGATCGACACCGGCTTTAACCAAGAAGCCGCCGACGCCCGCAAGCGCACATTCCTACGCTGCCCGGTGGAAGCCTTAAGTTTGGTCGGCGTTGATGCCAACACCATCGAAGACGTCATCATCACGCACCTGCATTACGATCACGTCGGCAACTTCGATCTATTCCCGAAAACTCGTTTCCATCTGCAAGACAAAGAAATGCAGTACGCGACCGGGCGCTATATGGCGCACAAAACGCTGCGTGTCGCCTACGACGTCGAACACATTGTCGGTATGGTGCGGGAAATCTATCGCGAGCGCGTTTGCTTCCACAATGGCGACACCGAGCTTTTTCCGGGCATCGGCCTCCACTTCATCGGTGGCCACACCATGGGTTTGCAATCGGTGACCGTCGAGACCGAACGCGGGCGCGTCGTGCTCGCTTCCGATGCGTCGCACTTATATCACAACATGTGGGATCGAAATCCGTATCGGACGGTTTTGCACATCGGCGATATGATGGAAGGCCACGAAAAGCTGCGCCGTCTTGCCGGCGGCAACGAAAATCTGATCGTCCCCGGCCATGATCCACTGGTGATGGATTATTATCCGGCCCCTTCGCCGGAACTCGAGGGCAAGGTCATCCGCTTGGACGTACCGCCAAAAACCTCTTAAGCCGCACTAGACCGCAACGTTATCGATCAGCCGGGTTTTGCCGAGCCAGGCCGCCGCCAAGACGCGCAGCGGTCTGCCGGCAGCCGGCGTTTCCAACGTCTCGGCATCGCGAACCGCAATATAATCGATGCTCGAGAACCCGGCTTGATCCAGTTCCTGTGAGGCATCGGCGCACGCTTCTTCAATCGCACCACCGCCAGCGACCCGTTTGGCAACACCGACGATTTCATGGTGTAGCTTCGGCGCCAGCGTGCGCTCGGTATTCGTCAGGTATGAATTCCGGGATGACATGGCGAGACCGTCACTTTCGCGGATCGTCTCGCCCCCCAAAATCTCCACCGGCAGGTTCAGATCGCGGGCCATCGCGCGGATCACACATAACTGCTGATAATCCTTATCGCCGAACACGGCGACGTCTGGGCCTACTTGGATCAGAAGCTTTGCGCACACGGTCGCCACACCGGCAAAGAAATCAGGCCGAGAGGCGCCTTCGAGAATCTTGCCGAGCCCCTGCACCTCAACCACGGTACGGTGCGCCTCGCCATACATCTCGTCTACATTCGGTGCAAAAACGGCATCGACGCCGGCGGCTTCGAGCATGGCGAGATCGCGCGCCTCGTCGCGGGGGTAGGTGGTGAAGTCTTCGTGCGGGGCGAATTGGGTCGGATTGACGAAGATCGAGGCGACCGTGCGTTCAGTGCGCTCGCCCGCCAAATGCACTAATGATATATGCCCCTCATGCAGCGCACCCATGGTCGGCACCAGCGAGACCAACTCGCCCGTCGCCCGCCAGCCGCCGACGCACGTACGGATATCAGCAACACTTCGTATGACGTCCACGTCACGTCTCCTCGGTCTTCACGACACCAAAACAATGCGCCAGTTCGGGAAAGCGACCAGTCCGGACATCGTCAGCGTAGGCCGCAATCGAGTCTGCGATCACGGCGCCGGCGTCACCATAGCGCTTTACAAACTTAGGTGTGAAGTCAGCAAATAAACCAACCATATCCTGGGTCACCAAAATCTGCCCGTCACACGCCGGCGACGCACCAATGCCAATGGTCGGTACCGGCGATGACCGGGTGACGTCGTGCGCGACCGCTTCAATGGTGCCTTCGATCACGATGGCAAACGCGCCTGCGCTCGCAATCGCATCAGCATCGCGTATCACCTGCTGGGCCCCAGCGTCGCCTTTGCCCTGAATTTTAAAGCCACCCCGGTGTTCCGCCTTTTGCGGCAACAAACCAATATGCCCAAGTACGGGAATACCGGCATCGACAATCGCCCGCACGGTGGCGGCCATCTCTTCACCACCCTCAAGCTTCACCGCTTGGCATCCGGTCTCATCGACGACACGTTTGGCCGCCACGACAGCTTGCGCGGGGCTTTGTTCATAGGTGCCGTGCGGCAGGTCAATGACGACACAGGCACGAGAACATCCACGCATCACCGCTTGGCCGTGATTAATCATGATATCCAGAGTCACGCCGCGCGTGGTCTCAAGCCCATAGACCACCATCGCCAAGGAGTCGCCCACCAACACCAAATCGCAATGCGGATCTAACCGACGCGCCATCGGCGTGTCATAGGCCGTGAGGCATACCAATTTCGCGCCGCCTTTGCGGGCGCGAATATCCTCAGCCGTGATACGCTGTACCTGAGTCGACATCTGGGCTTCTCTCCCCTTGTACCCGAAAAGCCGTGTCGAAGTATCCACATTATTTTGCACTGCACAATAGCACAGTATTGTGGACAACGTAGATTTTGTCCTATTCACAAGTGTTTAGACTTAATTTCTCTGTGGATATAGATGGGGGCCGTTGTGGACAATTAGCGTGGAGATGGCCCGCCTTTACTTTCGTCATCATGAAAAGGAATGTCCGCATCCTTTTGGAATCGCTTACGATTTTTAGGCCGAAATGCCCAAAAAAGAATGCCGATAAACAAAATCAGCATCAATACGATGATAATAGGTCCATCCAACGCCAGCATCCCAAAAATTCCCCGTTCAAGTTAAGGCTTATCAATCCAAAGATAAACTCAGCGTGATCGTACCTCAGTACTTTGACAAGGCCCGTCACCGGTTTACGTTAAACTGTCAAAAGAAGGTTTGCGATGATCTTTCAGCCCTACAAAACCGCGCTCACGATTGCACTGCTCGCGCTGAGCTTAAGCGCCTGCGACGATGGCATTGATATCGATGCGCATCGGCGCGGCACGGCAAGCGACTATATGATTGCCGTCGCCAACCCGCACGCCGCCCAAGCGGGCGTGAATATCTTGGCGAACGGTGGCTCGGCGGTGGATGCCGCGATTGCCGCCGAGATGGTGCTTACCTTGGTCGAGCCGCAATCATCCGGCATCGGCGGCGGCGCATTCTTAGTCCACTTCGATGCCGGCGGTGATGGGCTGCAAACCTATGACGGGCGCGAGACGGCACCGAGTTATGTTACCGGCAAACATTTTTTGGACACGGAAGGAAAGCCGATCCAGTGGCCCGACGCCGCATTTGGTGGCCGTGGCATCGGTGTGCCGGGTTTGGTCCGCATGTTGGGTCTGGCGCATGCCCAACATGGCGTGCTGCCGTGGTCAAAACTTTTCGAGCCTGCGATCCGCTTAGCCGAGGACGGCTTCCAAGTTTCGCCGCGCCTCGCCGGTTTGTTGGCGAAAGATACGGAAATGCCGGGTGTACCGACCTCCGCTGCCTATTTTTATCCAAATGGCCGCGCCCTTGAAGCTGGTGACATACTGAAAAACCCGGCCCTCGCCAAAACGCTCCGCGCGATTGCGGATATCGGTCCCGCCGCATTCTATACAGGCCCCATTGCCGCCGAAATCGCGGTTTTAGTGAGCAAAAACGCTCCCAACCCATCTCCGATGTCCGTCGCGGACATCAACGATTATCAAGCGAAGCAACGCCCGGCCGTTTGCGCAGCATTCATGCGGTATCGAGTCTGCGGCATGGGCCCCCCCTCGTCCGGCGGTATCTTGGTGGCACAAATATTGGGAATTCTTGATCACTTTGAAATCGAAAAAATGCCGCCGTTTTCGCTGCAATCGGTGCATTTGATAGCGGAAGCCAGCCGTCTCGCCTTCGCAGACCGTGCGCTATATGTGGCCGACGACGATGTCGTGCCGGTACCAACCTCAGGCCTTGTGCATCCGGATTATCTGACCGAGCGCGCGCGTCTGATCAATAAAAAACAAACCATGCCCACTGTTACACCGGGCCGGGCCGGACAGCTCGTGTGGGATTGGTCGTCCGCACCGGATGCGCTGAAGGGACTTTCGACGACACACATGTCGGTGCGCGATAGCTACGGCAACACACTGTCGATGACAGCGTCGATTGAGCGTGCGTTCGGCGCGAAAGTCACGACTCAGGGCTTTCTGCTGAATAACCAGCTGACCGACTTTTCGTTCAGTCCCGAAAAAGACGGCAAACCCGTCGCCAATGCGCCCGGCCCCGGCAAGCGGCCGCGCAGCACAATGTCACCAACGTTGGTATTTGATGAAACCGGCAAAGTGGTCCTGGCGATCGGCTCGCCTGGGGGCTCTCGCATTGCCGGCTACACGGTGAAAGCGATCTTGGGCGTGCTCGCGTGGGATATGGATATCGCCAACGCCATCGCAGCCCCCAATGTGGTCAGCCGGGGCGGCCCGGTAGAGATCGAGATCGGCACCTCACTTGAGGCTCTCAAGCCAAAACTGGAAGCCATGGGGCACACGGTCAGCCTGCGCATCATGACCAGTGGCCTACACGGCATCCATGTAACGGAGAACGGTTTGGTGGGGGGCGCAGACCCCAGGCGCGAAGGCATCGTGCTGGGCAAGTAAGTGCCTACTTAAGCGACCTTACTGGCACCACCACTGGCGAGGGTCACCGGGTGCGGTGAAATGTCACTTGGGATCGTGATACGAAAAGCGGTGCCGTCAGGGCCACTGTACAAAAGCTCGATATCCCCACCGTGCGCGCTGACGACGTCACGCACGATAACCAGGCCTAAGCCGGTGCCGCCTTTGCGGCTGGAACCGACAAACGGCCTAAAAAGATTTTCCCGCGCTTTGACGGATAAACCCGGGCCGTTGTCGGCGATCTCAATCACGATGCAGTCGTTATTAATTTCTGCGGACACGACCAATTTATCGCTACCCGCCTTGATCGCGTTATCACAGACGTTATGCAGAGCGCGCAGCAGATGTCGCCGATCCGCGACGATCTCGACATCCGGATCCGCATCAATCTCCCAAACCACGTTGGTTTGGCCATCTGACGGTTCAAGATTGGCTTTGGTCTCTTCAATCAAATCACGTAGACCAAACGACCTTGGGCGCAGCGCCAATACATCTTCGGATGCGTAGTTCAACGTCTGACTGCAAAGGTCAATGGCCCGGTCAATCGCCTTCATCAGGCGCGGCGTGACGCGTTTGACCTCAGGGTCTTCAATGTATTGCAGTTTGTCTGATACCAAAACCGCCGTCGCCAAAGTATTGCGCAGATCATGGTTGATCTTAGCAACGGCGGCGCCCAGCGCTGCCAAACGGTTTTTCTGCTTCAAAGCGCCATGCACTTGGCGCTGCATTTCGGCCAGTTCCATCTGTGCCGTGCCGATTTCGTCACTGCGCGGCATCGGCTTGAGGATTCGCGTTTCATCTTCAGGGTTTTCGCGAAAACGTGCCATCCCCGTCGCCATGCGACGGATCGGACGCACGATCAACCATTGCAGCGACACAAACACCAACGTCGCCGTTATCAACGAGATAAACAAAGACAACGTGAAAATGCGCCACGAGAAATCGAGCATGGCGTGGCGCAGGCTTGTTTCGTCAAATAACACTTCGACCGTCGCGTCAGGATCGTTGGCGGGCATACCGACCGCACGGATAACACGAGGTTCTGTCTGCGCAAGGGTATCGAACGCTTCCATGATCAAACTCCAGAAAGATTCTGTGCGCAAATCTACCATGAGGTCGATCGCCGGCGGCATATCACCAGCCGACATCAGCATGCGCCTAGTCGATGTGTTCAAGATGATCGCCAGCGCATCGGTCTGCTGAAGCAGCTTGTTTTCCAAATCCTGGTTTGGCTCGGTCTCGGGCAGCGAATTAAGCGCCAACATGGAGAGGTACGCACGATCAATACGGTCCTCAATCAGCGTTTTGCGGTACCTGGCCACCGACGGCGTCCAAATCAGCACCTCGGCCAGCATCACAAACGCCACCGTCAGCAACAGCAACCGGGACGAGAGATTTCGAAATCGTCCGGGTGCCGGAGCAGGCGTGATGACGCTGTCGCTCATCCGAATTTCGCCAAGAACCGGACGATTTTGCGGGTCCGCTCGGAAAACAGCGACGGCGTATAGAAACTACCTGCCGCACGCTTGTTCACTTCGCCCAACGTCGGATAAGGCGCAACCATAGTCGCAATGCCGCCGATCTTGATCTTTTGCGACATCGCCAACACCCAGGTCTGGATCAATTCACCCGCCTGCGGCCCAGCGATGCCACAGCCCAAGATCACGCCTTTTTTTGTGGTGATGGCTTTGACCATACCTTCCGTCTCGCCTTCGGCCTGGGCGCGGTCGTTTTCATGATACGGCCAGCGCAGCACGCGAATGCTGTCACCGTATTGCTTCTTCGCCGCCGCTTCGTCGAGGCCAACCTGCGCCAATTCGGGTGCTGTGTAGGTCACCCAAGGTACACTTGAATGATCGGCTTTAGCAGGCATCCGGAACAGTGCGTTCTTGATCACAACGCCTGCGTGATAGCCCGCCACATGGGTAAACTGCAGCCCGCCCGCGACGTCACCGATGGCAAAAATTTTCTTGTTGGACGTCCGCAACCGAACATCAACGTCAATGCCTTTCGGCGAATAGGCAACGCCAGCCGCTTCAAGATTAAGCCCGTCCACGTTGGCGCGCCGCCCGGTCGCAACCAATAGATGCGAGCCCTCCACGCGCTCTTCCCCAGCGCCGCCGTCAAGGATCACAGCCAGACCGCCGCCGGCCTTCTCGACCCGTACAATCTTCACGTCTTCGCGGATATCCAAACCGTCCGCGTCCAATTGCTTGCGGACAACGGCGACCAACTCCGGGTCATCTTTGGGCATGATCGTAAACAGCTCAAGCACCGTGACCTTGGCACCCAAGTGGCGATGTGCCTGGGCAAGCTCGATCCCGATAGGGCCGCCGCCGATGACGATCAGGTGGTCTGGCAGCGTGTCCGTATAGAAGACAGTTTCGTTGGTATAAAACGGCACTTCGTCCAGGCCCGGGATCGGCGGCACGAAGGCAGATGAGCCGGTGGCAATCACAATACGCCGCGCTTTGATCTGCGTATCCCCGGCTTCGATGGTGTTTTTATCGATAAATCGGCCTGCCTGTTCAATGACGTGGACACCAAGCCCAGTGAAGCGTTCGACGGAATCATTGGGTGCAATCGCACCAATGGTGCCGTGAATGTGATTGAATACACCTTTGGCGTCAATTTTCGGTACGCCGGCTTCAACCCCAAAACGCCCCGCATGGCGGATGGCCTGAGCAGCATGACCCGCCGCCAGCATCGCTTTCGAGGGCACGCACCCGTAGTTCAAACAATCACCACCCATCTTGCCTTTTTCCAGCAATACGGTCGGTGCGCCCATCTGCGCAGCTCCTGCTGCCACCGAAAGCCCACCAGAGCCGCCGCCGATCACGCAAATGTCGGTGTCTATTTTATTCGTCATTAATTTATACCCCTGGCGCGCGTTTTTTTGCGCGCAGCCGCTTATGAATGACGGGGATCAACGATAGTGCCGCCAACCCCAAGATTGGGCTCAAAACCGATGGTTGGAAAATAATTCCAAGATCGGGCGTGCCGCCTTGCGCGAAAACCGCGCCCAAACCGTTGCCGACACTTGCATACACCAACGAGCCCGGCATAATGCCAAAAAACGTGCCGATGACATAGGTGCGTAGCGTAACCCCTAAGAACGCTGGCACCAAATTCACCAGCCAAAACGGAAACACCGGCACAAGCCGCAGCACAAACATGTAGCTCAGCGCGTTTTCATTAAAGCCGTCTTCCATTTTGCGGACCGCGGTGCCGGCCTTGGCCAGGAAGAAATCGGCCAGCGCATAACGCGCGATCAAGAAAATAGCCGTCGCGCCAAAGGTCGCGCCGATCACCACATACAGCCCACCGATCCAGGTGCCGAAAACAAACCCGCCCGCCAACGTCGCCCAAACCGCACCCGGCAACGACAACGCCACCATGACGCAATAGCCGACAATAAAGACGGCGGCGGCAAGGACACGGTTTTCTGCAGTCCAAGAAACCAGAAATTCCCGATGATCACTGAGCGCTTGAAATGACAAAAATCTATTCAGGTCAAAAAAGAAAAATGCGGCAATCCCCGTCGCAATCACGAGAATCGGCAAAATTCGCATCCACAAAGGCTTATTTGCCTTTGGTAGCGGCGCCACATCGTCCCGCAGGCGATCACTTTCCTGGTCGCTCATATTTTCTTCTCCAGACGCAAATATACTCAAATTCGGGCCGTGGCACAGCAACGTTGCTGCCCACAGAATAAGGGCATTTTCGCGATCCTGAGACCTGCTGCAACCAACGATCCGCTGACGGTGGCTCAAGTTCACGTGAACGTCCGCCCCATTTAGAGGTCTAATATGTCTGTCAGCACGAAAAAACGGCGCCCTAATTCGCTTTGGGCCGTTGACTTGCGGCGATGCACCTCGTATATAGCGGGCGATTTCCAAAGGAGAAGTTCCGTGAAACGCACGTATCAGCCAAGCAAGCTTGTTCGCAAGCGCCGTCACGGCTTCCGCCATCGTATGGCGACGGTCGGCGGTCGACGCGTCCTTACCAACCGTCGCAGCAAGGGCCGCAAACGCCTGTCCGCTTAAGGCGTGGCGGTCCCCCCGCGCCGCATGTCTCTACATGACCCAAATATTTGCGTAAACCGCATCAAGCGTCGCCGAGATTTCTTGGCGGCGGCTGGCGGTAAACGTAAATGGGCAACACCGGGTATGGTGGTGCAGGTACGCACCCGACGCCCAGGCGAAGACGGTGCAAATATGGTGCGAGTCGGCTTTACGACCAGCCGAAAAATCGGCAATGCCGTGCAGCGCAATCGCGCCCGACGCCGATTGCGTGCGTGTGTCGATGATGTTTTGCCAGGCAGTGTTAAGCCGGGCCTTGATATCGTCGTGATTGGTCGTCTCGGTACGCGGGATCGGCCTTTCCCGGCGCTCAAAAACGATTTTGTCCAATGTTTGAAAAAGCTGGATGCCCTAGACAGTGATGAGCATGGCATGCAAGAAATCACGTCATGACGCGCGCTGATCTCATCACATGGCCGTTGCGCGCGCTGATTGCCGTCTATCGCTATGGCATTTCGCCTTTTATGGCCGGCAGTTGCCGGTTCCATCCCAGTTGTTCGAGTTATGCCGACGAAGCCCTTGCCACACACGGTGCGCTTAAGGGTGGTTTTTTAGGCTTTAAACGCATTTGCCGTTGCCATCCGTGGGGTGGTGCTGGATACGATCCGGTGCCTGCGGTACAACCGCACGTCCCGACGGACGGCATACAAGGAAGCAAGGAACTCCCATGATCGACAATAAAAACATGATCCTGGCCATCGTGATCTCGATCGCGATTTTAGTGGGGTTTGAAACCTTCTTCCGAAAAGATCCGCCGCCGCCACAACCGCAACAGCAGACTACCGTCGTGCAACCTGGCGCCGCACCCAGCGTGAATGCACCTGCCGCATCGGGTACGCCAGCTATCCCGGGCGCGGCCAACATGCCGCAGGCCAGCGCAGAAGTGCTTGCCGAATCCCGCGCACAGGCACTCGCAACGAGCCCACGCGTGCAAATTAATGCACCGCGCCTACACGGCTCAATCTCACTCATCGGCGGGGTGATCGATGACCTTACACTGATCGACTACCACGAGACCGTCGACCCATTGAGCGCAGAAATCGTCGTTCTGTCGCCGCGCGGCGCCGCAAACGCATACTTTGCCGGCTACGGCTGGACCGGCGCCGAAGGTCAGCCGATGCCGGGCCTGGACACCGTTTGGACCGCCGACCGCCAAACCTTGCGCGCCGACGCCCCTGTGACGTTAAGCTGGGACAACGGCAACGGTCTTGTATTTAAACGCACCATCAGCATCGATAAAAACTACATGTTTACCATCGATCAGCGGGTGGAAAATTCGACCAATACGCCGGTGACGCTGTATCCGTACGGACTGATCAGCCGTTATGGCACGCCTGAGACGACGGGTTTTTACATCCTGCACGAAGGTCTGCTGGGCGTTGTCGAGGGCGCACTGAAAGAAATTGATTACGACGATCTCCAAGAAGAGCCCGCCGGCATTTCGACCGAAACCACCGGCGGCTGGCTCGGTATCACCGACAAATACTGGCTGACCAGCTTAATTCCAAACCAACAAGACTCCGTGCAGACCCGCTTCTTGCATCGCAAAGAAGGTTTGGTCGACGTTTATCAGTCTGATTATCTTGGGGCGCCGGTCGTGATCGGTGCCAACGGCGGCAGCGGGACAACCCAAAGCCACTTCTTCGCAGGAGCCAAAGAGGTCAATCTATTGGACGGCTACGCCGAGGAACTCGGCATCATCAACTTTGATCTAGCGATTGATTTCGGCTGGTTCTACTTCCTGACCAAGCCGATCTTCCTCGCACTCTTGTGGATCAACGGTCATATCGGCAACCTTGGCCTGTCGATCTTGGCGCTGACGGTCCTGATTAAACTGTTGTTCTTCCCGCTTGCCAACAAATCCTATGTCGCCATGAGCAAAATGAAGAAGCTACAGCCGGAAATGACCAAACTGCGCGAGCGTTACGCAGAAGATAAGGTCAAGCTGAACCAAGAAATGATGGGCCTTTATAAGAAGGAAAAGGTCAATCCGGCGTCGGGGTGCCTGCCGATCATCGTCCAGATTCCGGTGTTCTTCGCGCTTTATAAAGTCTTGTTCGTGACCATTGAAATGCGCCAAGCGCCGTTTTTCGGCTGGATTCAAGACTTGTCCGCGCCCGATCCGACGACGCTGTTCAACCTGTTCGGTCTGATCGCCTGGACGCCGCCCGACTTCTTGATGATCGGTGTATGGCCGCTGATCATGGGCATCTCAATGTATCTTCAGCAAAAACTGAATCCGCAACCGGCGGACCCTATTCAGGCGAAGATATTCTTGTTCATGCCACTGTTCTTTATGTTCTTACTGGCGCGCTTCCCGGCCGGTCTGGTGATTTACTGGGCATGGAACAACACGCTGTCGATTGCGCAGCAATGGGTGATCATGCGTCGGATGGGCATAAAAACGAAAGACGCCCTTAGCTAACGAGCATTATCGCTGCGCCTTAACCCTTCGGGAACGCAAGCTATGGATTCAGAGATCACCAACGGCGGGCCGGCATTGCCGGACTCCGCCGAGCTTGAGGCCGGGCGTAAGCTGTTTGCTGCCGAAACGACCTTTTTGTTGGGCGTAAAGTCGCTGTCGCAAATTCCAAGCGGCGATATGCCGGAGGTGGCATTTGCCGGACGCTCCAACGTCGGCAAATCGAGCCTTTTAAATGCGCTGACCAATCGTAAGAGCTTGGCCCGCACCTCAAACACACCAGGCCGCACACGGGAAGTGAACTTTTTCTCGGTCGGTGATCGGCTGATGCTCGCCGATTTGCCGGGCTATGGCTTTGCACGGGCGCCGAAGGCCGAGGTGGCCGGTTGGACCAATCTGATCGAGCAATACCTGCGGGGCCGCGTCACGCTTCGGCGCTGTTGCTTACTGATAGATTCCCGCCACGGCGTCAAAGATACGGATCGCACCGCAATGGCACTGATGGACCAGGCAGCACAGAGCTATCAACTGGTACTGACCAAATGCGACAAAATCAGTGCTGCTGCGTTGAGCGCGCTCAAGGAAAAAACCCATGCTGAGCTAAAAACCCATACCGCCGCCTACCCTACGATCTATGAGACAAGCTCCAAAGACGGCGAAGGTATCAATGTGCTGCGCGCATCCTTGGCATCCCTGGCATTGCCGCTCGGATCCATCCAGGATGAGGCAAACCCATCAAATTAATAGCCTTTTTACAAACCATCCGCTAACGTCCCCGCCATGACAAAGACCCATGATGAAAATCGCGAGGCCAATCTCGCTAAAGCCTCAGTTCTCTCGGAAGCGCTGCCGTATATGCGTCGCTTCACCGGGCGCACTGTCGTGGTTAAATTCGGCGGCCATGCGATGGGTGACCAGACACTGTTCGACCTGTTTGCACGCGACATGGTGTTGCTGCGCCAAGTTGGCATTCGCCCCATTGTTGTGCATGGCGGCGGCCCGCAAATCGGCGCGATGCTGGAAAAATTACAGATTAAATCGAAATTCATCGATGGCCTCCGCGTCACCGATGAAGCGACCATTGATGTCGTAGAAATGGTACTTTCGGGCTCAATAAATAAACGAATCGTCTCTGCGATCACGAACGCGGGCGGTATGGCGGTCGGCTTGTCAGGCAAAGACGGCGGTCTGATCCGGGCCGAGCGTCTGACCCGCACCAAACGCGATCCCGACAGTAATATCGAACGTGTGATCGATCTCGGCTTGGTAGGTCAGCCAAAAGCCATCGCACCGCACGTACTCGATGCATTCGAGGGCAGCGATGTAATTCCAGTAATCGCACCGATTGGGGTTGGACCGGACGGCGAGACCTTGAATATCAATGCCGACACCGCTGCAGGCGCCATAGCAGCCGCGACGCAAGCTGCGCGGATGTACATGCTAACCGATGTAGAAGGCGTGTTGGATGCCGACAAAAACTTGATTTCGGAGCTTAAAGTCTCCGAAGCGCAGAGCGCAATTGAACAAGGCGTCATCACCGGCGGCATGATCCCGAAGATCGAGACCTGCATTGAAGCGATTCAAGGCGGGGTCGATGGGGCCGCGATCATTGACGGCAGGGTTGCCCACACAGTGTTGGTGGAATTGTTTACCGCCGGCGGCGCGGGCACATTAATTACGCGCGGCTGACGCCCCTTATAGATCGCGAATAAAATCAATCTGCCAGGCCATATCCGCATCACTGAGAGGATATTTGCCCGCCACGCTCCGCAAAATTTCACCAGGTGGGATCGTAGCAAGTTTTTGCTGGATGATTTCAGACGTCTTGGGCATCAAACTCGCCTGCCAAGCCAACGCGACGCATCCTTTGGCACTTTGGGTGGCACATGCCTTTTCAACCACCGAAATCGGCATATCCGCCATCAGCGCGATGATTGAAAGCGCATATTTTTTCTCACCATCAGAGATCGCACCAAGCAAAACTTGCTCATCAAGTTTTCCATCTGCCCATTCTTTTGCCGCTTTATCAAATATGTCGTCGTCATCAACCTGCACGCCAGACTTAGGCGCGTTCGACTTGACGCCGTCATCAGGTAACATGGCTTCAGCGTCCCCTAAGCGCTTATGCACGACAGCACGAACGGCCTCAATTGTATCCATCGACAGATCTTCACGCGCCAGCATGCGCGTGAGAATATCTTCGGCGACGAACCGTGAAATTTTTACCGCCGCCTGAGACCGCAATTTCGGGCGCATCGCCAACGGCATGTGCAAGATATCAACGTCCACGGCACGGTCGATCACGCGGTCCAAGGTTTCTTCACGGAGTTGTGCGCTTGGGTTGACCAATAGAAATGCAAGCGCTTCCACATCATCGGCAGCGACGATGGCGTCGCTCAGGTTTTCCGTAACACCATCGCGTTGCGAAATCGCAGAAACCGCACCGGGAGACGGCCTAGCCCGGATAATTTCAATCAGATCAGCCTCGGTCAGCACCGGGGAGAAGCGCAAAACCGGAGTCGCCACGGCCGCTTCCACGTCCCACGCAAGGCGCCGGATGACGTCCGGGGGTGCATCTGCAAGCTCTTTTAATGCCTCGGCAATAGTTTGGCGCACCCTTACTGCCTGGTCGCGCGCCAAAAGCTGCAAAGCTTCATAGGTAATGCGCCGCAGTCGGTCTTGCTCATCATGACTAAGACCCGGAGCCATGCGCACGATCTTTGCGGCCAGACTGCCACGCACCGAATCATCAGTGTCTTTTGCGAGCAACAGGTCTGCGCGCTGTGGTGCGGTATTATTTTCCGCAATGTGCCGACGCACTTCCGGAGACGGGTCTTCGGCCAGGAAATACAGGATTTCTTGGGGAACATCCGTACGTTTCGCTAAATTCGCTCGCACAGACGTATCATCGTCCCGGGCCAAGCGTTTGGCATCGTCATAAACCAATTCTGTAGGCTTAACGGATTTAGATTTTCCAAATAATTTTGAAAACATGTCTGGCTCGGTTCAATAAATCGACGTCATGCGCGTTCAGCCATATCAGCATAGAACTCGATTTGCCATTCGATATCTTTATCACTCATCGGAAATTCGTCTTCCTTATTCGGGTGGATAATTTCGGTCGGGGCAATACGGCCCATTTTTTGTTGCGTCGTCACGATCATTTTCGCAGGCAATTTTGCTTTACCGATGAGCGCCACAATTCCAGCCGGACTTTTTTCGATGAAAATCTTTCGTGCCACATGCAGGTCTACACCGGCCAGCACGATAATTGCTGCAAACACGAACGCATGATCTCCCGCACGCAACGCTTTGAGGATCACATCGGTCTTTAGCCTGTCGGCCTCCATCAAACGGGTGGCGATTTCCAAAGGTGGATCGACTTTCAGAAAATCAAACCCGGGCGCGACCGCTTTTTTAATTGGCGCACCTCGACCACCGATACGATTTTGGACAATATCACAGACCGCATCCAATGTTTTGCGGTCCAGATCGCCGCGCTCTCGCAGAGCATCCAAAAGGTTTGATGCCAAAAACCCCGCCATACGCTCGGCGGCACCGTTCGGCAACACGGACCGTGCCACCAATGGCGCCTGCCAGAGTTCAATGTCGCGGGATCGATCGACCAAACCATCCAGCGCTTCTTCACGCATTTGCGCAGACGTGTTGCCAAGCAGGTCTGCAATACCTTCGACGTCATCGGAGTCGATAATGGCATCAGCAAGGTTTTCGGAGACTTCCTGGCGTCGCGCAATTGCCGCGATACCGCCTAGCGCCGGACCTTTTTCAATGATCTCGACCAGATCAGCATCAGAAAGAACCGGCGAGAATTCCAAGACCGGGCCGGAAACGGCAATTTCGATGTCATTGGCGAGCAGCTTAATAACGTCGCTTGGGGCATCAACAACATCTTTGAGCGCTTCCGACAGCAGCGCGCGCACCTGCGTGATCTGATCGCGCGCTAAGGTTGCCAGGGCTTCAAAGGTTTGTGCGCGGATTTTATTGCTTTCATCGCTGGAAAGGCCCGGCGCTAGGCTTGCAATCTTCGCCGCGAGTCCACCGCGCACAATTTCATTTTGATCTTGCGCCAACAAAAGATCGGTTTGACGCGGCGCGGCGGCGTTTGCGGCGACCGCACGCCGCACTTCTGGGTCATCATCTTCGGCGAGAAAATACAAAAGCTCACCGGCCAGATCTTCCCGCTCAGCCAATGCCGCGCGTACGGACACGTCTTTACTCCGTGCCAATTCCTTGGCATCGGTATAATTGATAGATTGGGATACTTTAGTCCCGGCCATGCTTTACATTCCCCCCCCCAACGCGCGCGCCCTAAAAAACCCTCATCCCCATCATTTTAGATCAAACTATCCGTCTCAGCAGAATCGGCGCTAGGTGGCGGCGCTAGGCAGCGGTGCCATTTCGAATCCACCTTTTGAGCTGTTTTTCACCGAATACATCGCCGCGTCCGAACGGGCCAGCAATTTATCAAGTGTTTCCCCCAATTTCGGGTTATAGAAAGCGACGCCGACTGAAATCCCCAATGGGTGATCATCATCCCCGGACATCGATACCATCGACTTGCTGGTCTCAATCAACTGCGCTGCACGTTTGACTGTTGTTTCCTCATTGATGCCATCCAACCACATTGCGAATTCATCGCCGCCCAGCCTCGCAATAAGGTCTCCCGGGCGGGAAAAATTCAGCAACATATCGCGTAGATACAAAATCGCGTCATCACCCGCTTGGTGGCCATGCACATCGTTGACACGTTTAAAGTTGTCCATATCCACATAAAACATCGCCGCCGTCTGATTGCTGCGCTCAAGACGTGCCATGCGGCGGGGCAATTCTTCTTCATAGAAGGCGCGACGGTTCAAAAGACCGGTCATGCTATCGGTGCGCGACAGCCTGACGATCCGCTCATGATTGGAAATCTGCTCATTGGCGATGCCGAGCTGATTGGCGACGTCACTCAACATCAAACGACTGTCATCGTCCCACGCATTCTCGTCTTTAGCTTTCCACATCGCGAGCGCACCGTTCACAGCGCCACGATACTGGGTCGGCGTCATCACTACGGCCCATTCACCCAGCTCCAAATCTATGACGTCGCCGGGGCGCACGCCGGAAATTTTTTCACTGAGCGCATGTACACCCTCAACATTGCCGTATTCAGCGTCAACGGCAAAACCACCATGCGCGCTGTCTTCGCGGTAAATGCGTGATCCGGCCGCGCCAAGCGCACGCCCCGCCGCAGTGGCAGCCGCCATCAACATATCGTGCGGCTCAATTTCATCACGAATTTGGCTGACGATATAATTCAACAATTGTTCGCGATGGCGTGCCCTCGCGAGTGCGGCCTCGCTTTCGCGCTCTTCGGTCACATCCCGACAGACACCCCTGCATCCAATCCAAGTTTCATTCTCGTCGTCGTTTTTCACCAACGGCAGCGACGAGACAATCATGCAAGCCGTCGCTCCATCTTTACGGCAAAACCACATTTCAATGTTGTCGAGCTTGCGATTGCTGGTAAACGGAAACGGCACGAAACCATCAGCATCAATCACAAAGTCGCGCACCGACTGACCGACGAGTTCGTCTGCTTTGTAGCCGAGTGCGCCCTGCGGCGAGACAAATATCAACTTGCCATCACGGTCCACTTCCCACGAAAAGTCATTGGAGATTTCCACCAAGTCTTTATAGCGTTGACGGGATTCTACCAACGTCGAGCGTAAATTTCTCTCCATCGTGAGATCGCGGGCAAGCAGGATAATTTTCGTAATTCCACCCGTAGCGTCTAAAATCGGCGTCACCGTCACATCCAAAATCAATTCGCCGCGACTGGTCGCGATCGAAACCGTCGCGTTCGCGATTGCTGCATTCTCACGCGCATTGCCGATCAAGTCTTCGATGTCGCTGACGGCGCCGCCGGCAAGCGCCTTTTCCAGGCCCGCGCCTTTCGCGTTGGCAATCAATGGCCCCCCCACCGCGTCCAGCAGCAATGCCGGACCGGGATACCTCGCGATCAAATTGGCGTCATTGTCGATCTGTGCTGTTGCCGCCCGCGCTAACGCGTCATCCGCCATGAGCCTACCCAAATCACTACCATTTCGCGCGATAAAATTCGCCGCACGCTTTTTCAGATTTATATTAGAAGAACATATCGCTCTGGGCTAGCCCAGGATTGCCGCAAAACGGGCTTTCTCGCTTGCACAAGGCGCATTTGATCCCCTTATTGAGATGATGAAGCACATTCCTGACCCCAACCTTGCAAAGCACGCTAAGACCGCACGTCCTGAACGCGCCCTTCGCGACACGCATACATGGATTTTTGATTTGGATAACACGCTGTATCCAGCATCCAGCAATCTATTTGACCAGGTCGACTGGAATATGACGCGCTATGTCGCCGAGCTTTTAGGCTTGGATGAAACCGAAGCCCGAACATTACAAAAACAATATTTTCACGAGTATGGCACGACGATGCGTGGCTTGATGACGAAGCACAACGTCGATCCTGCCGCCTTTATGGATTACGTGCACAACATCGACCTTTCGCCGATCGCCGAAGACCCTGCGCTGACGGATGCGCTCGCAAGGCTCCCCGGACGCAAGGTGATTTTCACTAACGGCTCTACTGCGCACGCTGAAAACATCATCCGCCACATTGGTGTCGATCATCACTTTGAAGGATGTTTTGATATCATTGATGCCGACTACGTACCAAAACCCGCGCCTGAGACATATAAGTCGGTCTGCGCACGCTTCGACATCGATCCGGCCGAAGCTGTAATGGTCGAAGATATGGCGAAGAACCTCGTACCCGCTGCTGCCATGGGCATGACCACCGTTTGGGTGGATACCGGCGTCGCCTGGTCACGTGAACAATCCGAGCTTGGCCATATCCATCATCATACCGATGATCTGGCGAGTTGGCTCAGTAGCGTCGCTAACGGCTAAGCACAGCCGCCGCGCGGGCGCTCGACCGTTGACTTCGGTGCAGACGGCGGGCACATTTCGCGCGCCGAATAATCAAAAGTGATATAGATTTTAAACGGAGACGACTGCCATGGATGCCAACCAGCTTGAACAGGTCATCGACGCAGCCTGGGAAGATCGGGATAACGTGTCGCTGTCCACCAAAGGCGAGATTCGCGACGCCGTCGAGGCCGGGCTGAGTCTTCTCGACAGCGGGGCGCGACGTGTCGCGGAGAAGGTCGACGGCATCTGGCAGGTCAATCAGTGGCTCAAAAAAGCCGTACTGTTGTCGTTCCGCCTGAACGATATGACGCCGATCCCGGGTGGCCCGGGTGGCGCACACTGGTGGGATAAGGTGCCTTCGAAATTCGAAAGCATGGGTGAAGCGGAGTTCCGCAGCGCCGGCTTTCGCGCTGTCCCCGGCGCCATCGTCCGCCATTCCGCCTATATCGCGCCGGGTGTCGTCCTGATGCCGAGTTTCGTGAACTTGGGCGCCTACGTTGACGAGGGCACCATGGTCGACACATGGGCCACCGTCGGCTCGTGTGCGCAGGTTGGTAAAGGCGTACACTTGTCGGGCGGCGTTGGCCTTGGCGGCGTGTTGGAGCCGTTGCAGGCCGGCCCCGTGATCATCGAAGACAACTGCTTCATCGGCGCTCGTTCGGAAGTCGTCGAAGGTGTCATCGTCGAAGAAGGCTCAGTACTGTCGATGGGCGTATTCATCACGTCGACCACCAAGATCATTGATCGCAACACAGGTGAAATCTTTGTCGGTCGCGTGCCTGCATATTCGGTGGTCGTGCCCGGCACATTGCCGGGCAAGCCTTTGCCGGACGGCACGCCTGGACCATCGCTGGCCTGCGCCGTGATCGTAAAACGGGTCGACGAACAAACACGCTCTAAGACATCGATCAATGAGCTCCTTAGAACCTGATCCGCTCAAACTTTCGGAAGCGCTGATCGCACGCCCGAGTGTCACGCCGGAAGACGCCGGCGCGCTCGACGTGTTGATCGACTTTCTGACCCCGCTCGGCTTCGCGTGTCATGACCTGACGTTCAACGACCCAGCCGGTGAGCCGACGCGCAATTTGTATGCGGTATTTGGCGACAGCGGCCCCAATTTTTGCTGGGCCGGGCACACCGATGTGGTGCCGCCGGGCGATCTCAACGATTGGACATCTGACCCGTTTCAGCCGACCCAACGTGATGGACGCCTATATGGGCGTGGCGCCTGCGACATGAAATGTGCAGTCGCTGGGATGATGGCGGCGAGCGCAAAATTCATTGCCGAACACGGCACGGATTTCGATGGTCGGCTCAGCTTTCTGATCACTGGCGACGAAGAAGGCGATGCCACCAACGGCACCAAAAAAGTTCTCGAATGGCTGACCGAACGTGGTGAAAAACTTGATGCCTGCGTCGTCGGCGAGCCGACCAACCCGGAACATCTTTCGGATATGGTCAAAATCGGTCGTCGCGGATCGATGAACGTGTGGCTGACCGTCGACGGCGTCCAAGGTCATTCCGCCTATCCGCACTTGGCCGACAATCCGATTCACCGTCTACTTACGTTACTGACCAGTCTGACGGACGTGCCCCTGGACGAAGGCTCGGATCATTTCCAGCCCAGCACGCTACAGGTCACCACGGTCGATGTCGCCAATCAGGCGACCAACGTGATCCCGGCCCGCGCCGAAGCACGCATCAATATTCGCTTCAATGATCTGCATTCGTCCGACAGCGTCGAGGCCTTGCTGCGCGGGCGCTTGAACCAAGCGGGTGGCGGCTATGAGATGCGAACCCGCGTTTCCGGCGAGAGCTTTTTGACGCCGCCCGGTCACCTCAGTCAGGTCGCCAGCGATGCTGTCAAAACCGTCACCGGCAAGACTCCGGAACTCAGCACCACCGGCGGCACGTCTGATGCACGTTTCATCAAAGATTATTGCCCAGTGGTAGAATTTGGTCTGACCAACGAAACTGCGCACAAAGTCGATGAAAACAGCCGCATTGATGATATTTATGGGCTCAGCGACATTTACCTGCATATGCTGAACGGCTTTTTTGAGCGAACCAAGTGATGCCGACCCGCGTTGAGGTTTTAACGGCGCTGCTCGGCGCCCTCAAACTCGCGCGATTTGATCCCAACGGCACTGCGCTGTTCGGCCACACTGCCCGCGCTGCGTGGCAATCGTTTTTTGCGGCGCTGTTGGCGGCACCGTTTTTCCTCTTCCTGGTCATCTTCAATTTTTACCAAGAGCCTGATGCTGGGCCGGCACTGATATTTGCCTTAATTTCGTACGCCGGTGGTTGGCTGGTCTTTCCCGTTGTTGTTTGGTACGCGGTCCGTGCCATGGACCGTGAAGACCGGTTTGCACATTTCCTAGCCGCCTATAATTGGTCAGCGGTAATTTATAACACGCTGTTTTTCCTCCTCGCCTTCATTGATGCCGTCACCGGCACATCGACCGGCGCGCGCGCGTTTTTCGCACTCCTTATTTTCGCCTATGTGGCTGTATTCATTTGGTTTATCGCGCGCACAACATTGGATATCAATCGCGGCCAAGCGGCGCTGATCGTCGGTTTAGATGTTTTGAGCGCGATCGTGTGGAGCGGGTTTACCGAAACCTTGGCGAGTGGAAACTGATTACACCTCGGTCGTGTAGCCCAGGAATTCATAAACCGGACGCATAAATTCCTGCCAATCGAAAATCATAAAGAACGCACCAAAGCCGACCACGCCCATCAGCAACGGTGAGGTCAAAAACCCGCCCACCGCCAACAGAATACCTGCCAGACCCCAAGCTGCTTGACCGCGAAAAAAGGCGATTATCGAAAATAGAAATCCAAGCGGCGTGAAAAAAAATGCCGGGCCAAAAATACCTAAGATGCCAAAGCCACATGCCATCATCCCGCATAGCGGCGTCGGCTCCGGTGTCGCTTGACGTTGCTGATTACCCGTCGAACCGTTGCCGCTGGACAGGCTTAAATTCATTTTATCTTTCATGAGGATAGCTTATCACATTGGCGCAATGCTGCCATCGGTTTCCCGCTTAATCGTCGTAGCCTACATGGGTAAGATAAAGCCCCGATGCCGGTGCCGTCGGGCCGCCCGCGCAACGATCATGGGCATTGAGCGCTTCGACGACATCGCGCTGTTGCCACTTGCCTTCGCCGACCAAAATCAGCGTGCCAACGATGTTCCGCACTTGATGATGCAGAAACGACCGCGCTTCGACGATAACATGGACTTCTTCGCTGGCGCGCATCACATCCAGCCGATCAAGAGTACGCATCGGCGATTGTGCCTGACAAGCGGTCGCGCGAAACGTCGTAAAATCATGATGACCGATCAACGTTTGCGCCGCCTCGTGCATCGCCATTGCATCCAGTGGCTGCGCAACCCACCATACACGACCACGATCCAACACCGGTGGTGGGCGGCGGTTTAAAATCCGATACAAATAAGCACGTTTAGTCGCCGAAAATCGCGCATGAAAATCATCATCCACCATCGTTGCAGACAGTACCGCGATAGGATGCGGGCGCACATGATGATTGAGAGCATCACGAACGGTATCAGCGTCAAACTCCTTCGAAATATCGACATGCGCGACCTGACCAGTTGCATGCACGCCTGAGTCCGTACGCCCGGCACCTTGCACAAGGCATGTCTCACCGCAAAGCCGGAATACGGCCTCTTCGAGTATGGCCTGCACCGCCACGCCGTTATCCTGACTCTGCCACCCGACAAATTCTGCGCCGTCATATTCAATCAATAATCGATACCGCGGCATGGCTAAAAATTCATCCCCCGTTACATCCGTTAAACCTTTGGGATCAAAGAGTAGTCTGCTAGTGTTTGCTTATTGTCAAACACGGGGAGCGCTTTTTTGTATGGACAATACGTCGTCCATTTTGATTGAGAACGAGCGGGATGCGCTACATATCCTACCGCTTGAAATACTCCCTTTGAAAACCACCGGCCTGAAGCGTGCCCGAATGATTAAGAACGCACGCCTGAAAAGCGTGGTTGAGGTTTTTAAGGATGAAAACTCGGGCAGCGGACAGCTTGAAGTTGAGGACCTGCCGCAAGAATTTTCATGGAACGACACGGGCACCAATCCGGATATGATTTTGATACGTAAAGTTGCAAGCATGCCCAGCTACGACATTTTTTCGCTCCGGATCGCTTTGCGTCAAATCAACATCAACGTTAACGACCACGAAGCGCTGACTTTGTCGCCGGATATGAACAAAGAACTCGCCACCTACATGACCGACTTCACGCGCCCGTTGATCCTGCAGATTTATGGCAAGGACGAAGACGTGAAAATCGAAACCTTTGAAGATGTCGTCGGCCTGTTTCGGGATCCGGATATAAAACGTGCCCTGGAGAAACTCAAAGTGATGGCCGAAAAACTCGGCATCAAACCCGAAGAGGTCCCAGCCTTCATCGAAGATTATGGCGATATCTTTTTATCGCTTTCATATTATCGCCGCTGCCTTGACTCCGTGGAGCCGATTATCACGTCATTTTTGGAGGCGCTGCCAGCGCTTCGAGCAAACTACGTTCTCAAGAACGATACCAGCCTGCAACAGGCCATCGACATGCTGGAAACGAAGATCATCGACTTGACCCTTCAAATCACGGCTCGTTTTGAAAGTTTCGAGCGCGGCACCCATAACATGTGGGATGACATCTCCGCTGAGAAGTTTCGCGAATTACAACGCGTGATCAGCAGCTATCATACCAAGCTTGGCGGTGTGTTGTGCGCGCTGACCGTAAAATTGGACACTTGGAATCGACTGTTCCCGGATGCCCGATCCGGCAGCCCACAAAGGCGCGCCGAGTTCATCATGACCGAAATGCGCCAAGGTATGGATAGAATCCCAAACCTGGAAGATGACGCCACGATGTTAGCCACGCTGGCTTAACATCGTACCGACCGGTACCGGATGACCGCGCAGAAATGCATCGGTCTCCATCATCCCGCGCCCAGGGCGTTGCAGCAGCGTTGGGCGCAATGCACCCTCAGCACAATTGATACGCAATGTGTCGTCTAAGACAGTCCCAGGAGCTTTCGATGAATCGCCTGGGGCCACCTCGACCGCGCCGACTTTAATCCGCATATCGCCCGCTTGAAACCACACGCCGGGCCAAGGCGTTAATGCCCGCACTTTGCGCGCAAGCGCATCAGCAGGCGCATCAAAATTCAAAGCACCTTCACCTTTAGAGATTTTGTGTGCATATGTCACACCGTCTTCGGATTGCGGCTTGGGCGTGATCTCGCCGGCCGCAAATGCCGCCAAGGTTGGCGTCAACAGCTCGGCTCCCAACACGCTGAGGCGATCATGTAATCCTCCCGCCGTTTCATCCGCACCAATATGAATGGCGCCGCGCGCCAACACCGGGCCGGTGTCGAGGCCAATATCCATCTTCATGATGCACACGCCCGTTTCCAAATCGCCGGCTTCAATGGCGCGCTGAATCGGCGCCGCACCGCGCCATCTGGGCAACAACGATGCATGCACATTCAAACATCCCAACTTCGGTGCCTCAAGAATCGGCACCGGCAAGATCAGTCCATACGCGACAACGATCGCCGCATCCAAATAGAGCGCCGCAAAGTCATGCTGTGCCTCGACGTTTTTGAGGCTTTTAGGTGTGCGCACCTCAATGCCGGCATCAAGGGCAGCCGCATGCACGGGGCAAGGGCGTTCCTTTTGACCGCGCCCGGCAGGCCGTGGCGGCTGGGCGTAGACACAGACAACATCGTGGCCTGCGGCAATCAATGCGTTGAGGGTCGGGACAGAAAAATCCGGGCTGCCCATGAAGGCCAACCGCAGCGGGGCGAGATCGGTCACGCGGGCTGAGCGGCGAGCTTTTTCGCCTTTTGCAGTTTACGCAAAATCATATTGCGCTTCAGCGCCGACACATGATCGACGAACAGCACGCCGTCAAGGTGATCAATTTCATGCTGGATACACGTCGCCAAAAGACCGTCCGTATCAATTTCACGAATCTCATTGTCGCGATCCAAATAGCGAATCCGCACATGATCGGGACGCACGACTGCGGCATAATATTCGGGCAGCGATAAGCAGCCTTCCTCATGCTCACGATCATCATCCGAGACTCCGATGATTTGCGGATTGGCCATATACATCGGCTGCGGATCTTCGTTTTCACGCGAAACATCGACGACGATCACACGGCGCTGGTCACCGACCTGCGGCGCGGCAAGGCCGATCCCTTGCGCGGCATACATGGAGTCCAGCATATCATCCATGAGTTGCCGCACGTCGTCATCGACGGCATCAACCGGCTTCGCCTTAATTTTAAGGCGCGGGTCCGGGGCAACAATGATCGGTAATACGGTCATGAACGGCTCTTTTTGTTAATTCATGACCAGGAAATATGATCTTGGCTTTCCGTCGTCAAGCGAAGAGACTTTTTTGCAAGGTCAACACATCCAAATATTCAGAGGGGCCGCCGATGTGGCAAGGCGTACTAGGCATCATCGCATTCCCGCTGTTGGCGTGGATCATAAGCGAAAACAGACGCGATGCCGACCTCAAAGCGGTCGCCATCGGACTTGCCATCCAGGCCGCACTGGCTGCGCTTTTACTCAGTATTCCCGCCATGCAGAACGTATTCTTGGCTTTGAATGGGGTTGTCACTGCGTTGATGGACGCAACGCGCGCCGGCACATCCTTTGTTTTCGGGTATATCGGCGGCGGGCCGTTACCGTTTAGCGAGCCTTGGCCAGGCGCAGGCTTCAACTTAGCTTTTCAAGCTTTGCCGTTAATTTTGGTTGTGAGCGCACTGTCAGCCTTGTTGTTCCATTGGCGAATCTTACCGGCCATCGTCAAAGGCATGGCGTGGCTGTTGACGCGCGGATTCGGCATCGGTGGCGCGCTCGGCGTCGGCGTGGCTGCGAACGTATTCATCGGCATGGTCGAAAGCCCACTCTTGGTCCGCCCGTATTTGAAAAATCTGCACCGGGGCGAGTTATTCGTTTTGATGACCGCCGGCATGGCGACGGTGGCCGGCACAGTTTTGGTGTTATATGCGTCGGTCATCGGGCCAGTCGTTCCAGGCGCGCTCGGACACATCCTGACAGCATCGCTGTTGAGCGCGCCAGCCGCGATCACCATCGCGCAATTGATGGTGCCGTTAAGCGCCCCGACACCCGGCGACATCGACGCGCCCGACGACGGCTCTGCGATGGCTGCCCTCACCAGGGGCACCATGGAGGGCGTCCATCTTTTGATCAACGTAATCGCGCTTTTGGTGGTTGCGGTTGCTCTGGTCGCCTTGGTCAATGCGGGCCTTGGCCTCGGTCCTGAAATCACCGGACAGGCATTAACGCTGGAACGGCTTTTAGGTTGGTTGCTGGCGCCCATTGCATTCCTGATGGGCATCCCCTGGAGTGAAGCCGTCGATGCAGGCGCGCTGCTCGGCATCAAAATCGTGTTGAATGAATTTTTAGCCTATCTGAAGCTCGCCGAGCTTCCAGCCGATGTGATCTCGGATCGTAGCCGGTTGATCATGACCTATGCGTTATGCGGTTTCGCAAATTTCGGCAGCCTCGGCATCATGATCGGCGGCCTAATCACCATGTGCCCGGAACGGCGCACAGAGATCATCGAGCTCGGGGGTCGCTCAATCATTTCCGGGACCTTGGCAACGTGTTTAACCGGTGCCATGGCAAGTTTATTTTTCTGAACTTAGCGTCGGACCCGTACACGATACGTCAAATCCACATCGCGTTGCGCCGGCACCGTGACCCGCCAACGTGCCGCAGCACCGTCTTTTGCATGGCTCAAGCTTTCGCTTAAGATTTCCCAGTCGCCGGGAATATCTTCGATCACCTGCACCGTCGCCGGGCCGTTGCCACCGTTGTGCACGCGGAGAGAAAACGCCGTTTCGGTAGTGCGCTCGCCGACTTGACGAAAGTCCGTCTGGCGGCGAGACACGGTGACGTCAAAGGCCTCGCCCAAATCAAGGGCCAACTCGTCACCGACGGCAAGATTGCCGATCCGATCTTCACCGATAAAGCGGAGCGCGCCGTCTTTGTCGCGCACGTAAGCCCGCACCAAGCCTGCCGGCAGCGGCACGCCTAAATGTGCCACCGTCGTGTTCTCGGCAACGATCCGCTGGCGCACGGGTTCCGGTGCACCGACGTAACGCATCGGACCAAACACCGGCGCGCCCCGACGGTATTCAAGGACCCGTTCTGCCGCAACCTCATCAGCGCTCAGCAACCGGCGTTGGGTTGTTTCTTTGTCACGCAGCGTCACCGCACCCAGCAAATCATATAAATGAAATGCCGACAAAGACCGCCTGGGCGCATCATCCGAACGTGCGGCGGCCATCATGGATTCGGAGCGCATTAGCATTTTGCCGACGATCGGCGCGCTTTCGCGATTCACCTCACCCGCGACAAGCGCCACCGACGCCGGTCCTAAATCGACACCGGCATTGTTGACGATCTTCGCCCAGCCTTCCAAGTCAAAGCGCGTATGCGCGTCATTCAAGACCGCCGTATAGACAGCATCCCACGACAACCCGCCGGTCAGATAAGCGATCCGCGCAGCTGTCGGCGCCTGTAACGGCGCATCGAACCCAAGCGTCAGACGCGGTGTGGCGTGCAAATCTTCGGGCACGTCATCGAATACGATCCGGCCCGGCACACCGGTTTCAATGCGCCCGTCCATACGCAACACAAGGCCACCCTGCACGCTCAAGACCTCGGCTTCGTGCTCGGTCTCAGCGCCGGTCGCCGGGTTGGTGCGGATCACGCGCACGGTTTTGCCGAGCGCACGCGCCAACAAAGTCTGCTGCGTCATGATATCCGAATCGAGCGTGATCTCGCGTAACTCGGGTCCGTCTGAAAGCTGCACACGGACACTATCGGCAATCAGCTGCGGCCCGACACCATCCAGCCGCACCGTCCCGGACGCCGACGCCGGCAAGGTACGGGCGGCATCCACCAAGGCCAGACCGTTCGTGTAAATCGTCAACCGGAGCGCAGGATTGGCCACATTTTCAGCCGAAAGGGGCGCTGCAAAACCAAGCCCGATCACAAGCATCAACGCGGTAAGACTGAAACGAAACGGCATGCTGGTGTCTCCAAAAGTTATATCATTGCGTCGGTAAGCCGACCTTTATTTGCTTGGCTTACCGAGCTCAGGCATTGTTGTGCCATCAGATTTTGACAAAAGCGAGGCAGCGTGCAAATCGACATCAACACCTTGATCATCGCCGGTGTCGCCATCTTGGCTGGACTCGGGATCATTATATCGATGTTCGTCGGTGCACGCGCCCGGGCGGAGAACGCCGCGCGCCTAAGCCAATTGGCGGAAACTGCACAGTCGTTGGCCAATGCGCAAACCTCGCTCGCTGGCCGCATGGAACAAGCCCAAGCCGACAGCAATCAGCGCCTTGATAGTTTATCAAAGCGCTTGGGCGATGGCTTGACGACACAGACCGAGAAAACCGGCCAAACGCTGAAGGTTCTGCACGAACGCCTCGCCGTCATCGACCACGCGCAACAGAACATCACCGAACTATCGCAGCAAATGGTCGGACTCCAAGATATTTTGTCGAACAAGCAAGCGCGCGGCGCGTTCGGGGAAATTCAGTTGAACGATTTGGTCAGCGCGGCACTGCCGGACTCCGCCTATGAATTCCAGTTCAAACTGAGCAGCGGACGCATTGCGGACTGCTTGTTGAAACTGCCCAACCCGCCAGGTTCCATCGCCATCGACAGCAAGTTTCCGCTGGAAAGCTATCAGCAGCTCCGCAATGCCGAGACCGATGTTGATAAAAAAAATGCCGAACGCGCATTTGCCGTCGCTGTCAAAAAACACATTGTCGATATTTCGGACCGCTACATCGTTGCGGGCGAAACCTCAGAAAGCGCGCTGATGTTTTTGCCATCCGAAGCCGTCTATGCCGAGCTGCATGCAAACTTTCGCAATGTCGTCGAGGAAGGCTTTAAGCGTCGCGTTTGGATTGTGTCGCCAACCACCTTGATGGCCACTCTAAATACCGTCCGCGCGATCCTCCGCGACGTACACATGCGCGAACAAGCCGATGTGATTCAAACCGAAGTCGGCAAGATGCTCGACGATGTCGGCAGACTGGATGACCGGGTCGGCAAACTAGAGACGCACTTCGATCAGGCGCACCGCGACATTCGCGACATCCGTATTTCCACCGACAAAGTCACCAAACGCGGCGCCAAAATCGATGCCCTGCAATTAGGTGAAGCGGAAGAAGCTGCCGAAATGCTGGCGCCGCCGGACAGCAAAGCGGCTGAGTGATCAAGACAGCCTAAACCGGCCGGCGATCTCGAAGCGCCGCCGACAATGTGCCGTCGTCCAAATAATCCAACTCGCCACCGACCGGCACGCCATGGGCGAGGCCGGACACCTTGATGCCTTTGTCGTGCAGGCGGTCGGCGATGTAGTGCGCTGTGGTCTGGCCGTCGACCGTGGCGCTGGTCGCCAAGATCACTTCGGTCGTGCCGCCTTCGGCAACGCGGGCGACCAAGGCCGGGATATTCAACTCGTCGGGCCCGACGCCATCCAATGCCGAGAGCGTGCCGCCTAAAACGTGATAACGGCCTTTGAAGCTTGCGGTGCGTTCGAGCGCCCACAAATCGGCGACATCTTCGACGATGCACAAAACCGACTCGTCGCGCCTAGGGTCCGAACAGATGCCGCAGGGGTCGCGGGTATCCAAGTTGCCACAGGTGGTGCACGCCCGCACCCGAGTCGCCGCTTCGTCGAGGGCACCGGCCAGCGGTTGCATCAAGCTTTCGCGGCGCTTCAATAAATGCAGCACGGCGCGCCGGGCTGATCTGGGCCCGAGCCCGGGCAGCTTCGAGAGAAGCTGCACCAACTGTTCGATTTCGCGTTCAGCCAACGGACGGCCTTAGAACGGCAGTTGCATGCCGGGCGGCAACGGAATGCCGCCGGTCAAACTCTGCATCTTTTCGCGCATGATTTCTTCGGACTTGCCTTTGGCATCGTTGATCGCGGCGACCAACAAATCTTCGAGGACTTCGGCGTCTTCGGGTTTCACCAGGGCCGGATCGATCAAGACCTTCTTCGCTTGGCCTTTCCCGTTCAGAGTCACCTGACACATGCCGCCGCCGGACTTGCCGACGACTTCTATCGCTTCCATTTCGGTCTGCAGGTCAGCCATCTTTTGCTGAATTTCCTGCGCCTGTTTCATCATCTGGCCGAGCTTCATTTGATTTCTCCCGTGCTGTCCTGGGATTTATATTGAAACCGGTATATAACACTTACGATGCTGCACCAAAACCTGTTCGTCTTTGATATCGAAACTGTTCCGGATACGGACGTCGCCCCGAACCTGACGGGCGAGACGTCAACCGACATTCATGCCCGACGCGCGGCGATTGAGGCCTATCATCTGGGCGTCACCGACGGCAAAAACGCGTTTCCCCGCCAACCTTTCCATAAGGTGGTCGCGATCTCGTTCTTGGAAGCGGAGATCGAACGGGATGCGGGGCGCGAAGGGTATATCCTGAAAGAACTGCGCTCCGGCGGTGAGGCCGGGTTCGACGAAGCCAAACTGCTTCAGGGCTTCTTTACGTACCTAGAACGCATCAAGCCTCGTTTTGTCAGCTTTAATGGGCGCACATTTGATCTGCCGGTGCTGAAGTATCGCGCCATGGTACACGGCATTTCTGCACCGTGGCTGCATAAGTCCGGCGATAAATGGAACAGCTATAGTTACCGCTACGCAACGGACTGGCATTGCGACCTTTTGGACGTTTTGAGCGATTTTGGTGCCTCCGCACGGGTTAAATTGAACGAAGTTTGTGCCGCGCTCGGGTTCGCCGGGAAGTTCGGGGTCGACGGTTCGATGGTCGCCGACATGATTGACGAAGGCAAAATCGACGAGGTTCGTAACTATTGCGAAACGGATGTTCTAAATACATACCTCGTCTATCTGCGATGGCAGTTGCACACGGGTACACTGACGCAAACAAGCTACAATGCCGCCGTTGCCGACCTAATTTCATACATAGACGCCGAAAAAACCGCCCGGCCGTATCTTGGTGATTTCATGGAAGCTTGGGGCGAGGCATCAGGGAATAAATTCCTGCTCGATTAGTCCCTAGATAACGGGGCCATGTCGGCGCCCGAATCAAAATAATTTTCCAAGTCGATATCCACGTTAAATGGCAATATCCGCATATCGGCGTCGCCGGTGCGAAAACAATCGGGCACATCACCCATCGACTCATAACACTTCATAAAATTTCATCGTCAGGGTCTTCGGACCCCTCATCTATGGGATCACTAGGGCCCATCGCGTCGTTATCTGAGATACCGGTGGGCAGCGTCGGCTTAACGACTTGCCGCACCGCTTCGACGGCAGCGCCTGGGAAAGTGTCTAAGACAGCCTTCACCAACGGATGATCGGCGGCGTTCGCAACCGCCTTCGCGTTTTCGCCGACGCGCACCTCGGCAATCGTCGGCGCGCCTTCGGCACGCGACAAGGCGACCGACCAAGACATCCCCGAATGCTCTTCAAGGAAAGACCGTAGCCGCTGCACGTTTTCGCGCGCGGCATCCGCGCCTGCGTTGAATTCAATGTGACCGGGCTCGAATCGGACGATGCGAATTTGGTTTTCGATAAACGCCTGCAAAATGCCTTCACGAAGCTCAGCCGCCAATGCAGCGACCGCGTTTAAGTCTTTGAACACCCGCATTTCCGCTTTGGGCGCAGCATCTGCTTCCGGAGACGGTGCGGGTGACATAGCAGGACTTTGCGCCAAAGCTTGGCCGCCGCCATTTTGCGTATGCGCTTTCATCCCGCCAGCGGATGCCGGCAACGCAGGCTGCGCAGACGACGGTGGCGGAACCGAAACATCACCCCCGCTCTCGAGGGCTTTGATGGCGTCACCCGGCGTCGGTAATTCTGCGGCGTAGGCTAAGCGCACAAGGACCATTTCGGCAGCCGCCAACGGCGACGGTGCCGACTGCACTTCGCCCAAACCTTTGAGCAGCAACTGCCACGCCCGGGTCAGGATCGGCATCTTCAGGCCACCCGCAAGCTCCATACCCTTGGTGCGTTCGTTTTCCGGTACGTCCGGGCCTTCGGCGCTTTCCGGCAACACTTTGATGCGGGTCAGCCAGTGCACCAGATCCAGCATATCTTCGATCACCGACCCCGGGTCGGCACCGTCTTTGTATTGATCGGTCAATTCGGCCAGCGCGGGTCCGATGTCACCCTTCAGCACCGATTCCAACAAGCCGAACGTCCGCGTCCGATCTGCGAGGCCCAACATGTCCCGGACTCGGGTGTCATCAATCGGCCCATCAGCATGGGAGATCGCCTGATCAAGCAAGCTGAGACCGTCACGAACTGATCCATCCGCGGCGCGCGCGATCAAGTGCAGCGCGCCCTCGGTGATCTCAGCACCTTCGTTTTTGCAGATACCGGCAAAGTGCGTGACCAGCGTTTCCTCTGGCACCCGACGCAAATCAAAACGCTGACAGCGCGATAACACGGTAATAGGCACTTTGCGGATTTCGGTCGTGGCAAAAATGAAAATCACATGTTCCGGCGGCTCTTCAAGGGTCTTCAGGAGCGCGTTAAACGCACTCCGAGACAACATGTGCACCTCGTCGATGATATAGACTTTGTAGCGCGCCGATGCCGGACGATAGCGCACGCCGTCAATCAACTCGCGCATATTGTCGACGCCGGTATTCGATGCCGCATCCATTTCCAAGACGTCGACATGCCGATCACCGGCGATGGCTTTGCAGTGTTCACAAACGCCGCAAGGCTCGGTCGTCGGACCCCCGTTGCCGTCCGGCCCGATACAGTTGAGCGCGCGCGCAATAATCCGCGCGGTTGAGGTTTTACCCACACCCCGCACACCGGTCATCACGAAAGCATGATGTAGACGGTTTGACGCGAACGCGTTGGTCAGCGTGCGCACCATCGCATCTTGGCCGATCAAGCCCGAGAACGTCGATGGCCGATATTTGCGCGCAAGCACCTGATACTCGCCGGCGGCGGGCGCTTCGGCGGCTTCAGATGCGGACACTTCGTTCATAGAATTTCCCGGCGTTAGATAAGGTGGGAGACCGGACACCGACCCGGGCCAAAACTCGTTACGGCTGCTTCCTTCCGGACCTGACCGGGTTGGCGAGGAGCCCGTCCGGGCCGATCTCCCGGGGCGACTATATCAACCGGGACGCGGCCCCGAAAGACCCGAATCTGCCTCCCGGGCGCATATGTTTTTCCGCGCGCGCACTTTATCGTCCAAGTGCCGAATGCCATAGTCACGACATGATACCATTAATCGGATACACCGACCGTCTTTCCGCGCGCCCCGGCGAAACCGTTGACGTCAAAGTCTCGTCGACGCTGGACGCGCCGTATCGCGCTGAACTTGTGCGCATCATTTCCGGCGACCCCAATCCGGATGGGCCCGGCGTCGTGACCGAACCGGTGGCGGCGCCGTTTAGCGGTGAATACCCATCACGGCCGCAAGCGACACATTTGGGCTCGCACATGCGAGCAGCACTTTGCGGCGAACTACCGCCGCAAATCACCTTGAGCGCCATTGTCTGGCCGACCACGCCCGAAAAAGGCCGCCAAGGCGTGCTGTGCCTGGGCGAGAGCATGCAATTGTGCATCGGCCCCGACGGTGCTGAGATCACCTGCGGTAAAACCCGGATCAAAGTCGGTAAAAAATTACGCGCACGGCAATGGTATCGAATATGGGCGCAAATCGACACCGACGCCGGCATGCTCAGCGTCGGGCAAACCTTGCTGGGCACCCCAGACATCGTTGATGACACAGGCCAGGCCGACGGTGCTTTACCGACAAACACCACCCTGTCGGCGACAGCCTCTTTGCTGGTTGCCGCACTGTCCGAGACAGACGCCCAATCACATTTCAACGGCAAGATCGAAGCCCCCGCGATTTATGCCGGTCTCATCGATGCCGACGGCCCAAATGCCGCACCATTAGCGGCATGGGATTTCGCCGAAAACATGATGTCACTGACCGTCCCAGGACACGGGCCCCTCGGTTCCGAAGGCACTTTGGTCGGCGCACCTGCGCGGGCCATGACCGGCTCCACGTGGGACGGCAGCGAAATGAACTGGCAACGCGACCCCACGCAGTGGGCGGCCATTCATTTTCACGATGATGATATCGCCGACGCCGGCTGGGACACCGATTTTATCGTTACCCTGCCCGACGATCTGGCAAGCGGAGCGTATGCGATCAAACTTACCTGTGGCCCGCATTGGGACATGATGCCGGTCTTCGTGTGTCCGCCGAAGGGCACGCAGACGGCAAAGCTTTGCCTGATCATGTCGACCTTCACCTACACGATTTATGCGAACCAGGGCCGGGCCGACTTCGGCCAACATTGGCGCGACCGCGCCGAAGCATGGGGCGCGTTCCCACATAATCCGGTCGATTATCCAGATTATGGCTTGTCGACCTATAACGACCACAACGACGGCTCCGGCATTTGCCACACCACATGGCATCGCCCGATCTTAAATTTGCGGCCGGGCTACATTGTGTTCGCGGAAGATTATGTGGGCTCTGGGCTCAGGCATTTTCCGGCCGACACCCATTTGATCGCCTGGCTGAACGCCAAGGGGATTGATGTCGATATCGTCACCGACTGGGAACTGCACCACGAGGGCGCGGCGCTTTTGGCGCCCTACGCCGCCGTGATGACAACCAGCCATCCCGAATACCACACCACCGAAACCTTGGATGCCGTGCAAGGTTATCGCGACGGCGGCGGCAAGTTGATCTATCTGGGCGGCAACGGGTTTTATTGGCGAGTCGCGCTGCATCCGGAAAAGGACGGCGTAATCGAAGTGCGCCGCGCCGAAGGCGGGCTCCGTGCCTGGGCGGCTGAAACCGGCGAGTATTACTCTGCGTTCACCGGCGAGTACGGCGGCACATGGCGGCGCAACGCTCGCCCGCCGAACACCCTGGTCGGCATCGGCTACACCTGCCAAGGTGATTTCGAGGGCACCTATTATCGGCGCACCCCGGCATCGCACGACAGCAAAGCGGCTTGGATTTTCGACGGTGTCGACGACGACATCATCGGCGACTTCGGCTTATGCGGCGGCGGCGCGGCGGGCTATGAATTGGACCGAACGGATGCCAAAATCGGCACCCCGGAAAGTACCATCGTGCTGGCGACCTCCGAAGACCATCCGGCGCATTTTGTGCTGCCGCCCGAAGAGTGGCTGACTCATGTGAAAACCTGGTCCGGCCCCCCGCCTGAAGAATTGGTCCGCGCCGACATGGTGTATTTAGACGTGCCGGGCGGCGGCGCCGTGTTCTCGGTCGGCTCGATCACATTTTGCGGCGCACTGCCGGTCGACGATTTCAACAACAACGTTTCACAAATTTTAGAAAACGTAGTGCGACGCTTTACGGGCGAGACATTAGCTTAACGCGCGAATGAGCGGCGCGTCATCTGGATAGGCATAGGCCAAGCTGTCGCCGTCACCCATTTCCAAATCATCAAAATCAAAACCCGGCGCGACCGTCGTGCCCATCAGGGCAAACCCGTGACCGGGCAGCGCGGACCCTGGCACAGCGGGCAGCAGCCGCGCGCCCATCCAAACCATACCCGGCACCGTAAACTGCAGCTTCTGGCCGACCATAATATCCTGACCGAAAACAACCGTGTCACTGATCTGCGCGTGCAGCAAAAGCATCTCGACCGGCTCGCCCATATAAAAATGGAACGTTTCCGGCGACGGTAATCGATGCATTTTGGAGACCGTTTCCGACGTCAGCATGTAATAAATCGACGTGCCCGCGACGCGGGGACCATCATATTCCGCACCCAAGGCGGGTTGTGGGATCGAAACATTCGAGCGCCAAGTTTCCCGGTAATAGCCCCCTTCCCACGGCAACGGCGCCAAATCGAGCATCTCGATCAGGCGCGCCGCCGTTATATTCGAAAGGTCTTTGGGAATATCGGGCATCGTCTATGTCGCTCCGCCCTCAACGCCGGTCAGTTGAGACCAGCAGTCTCGCGCCGTTCTTCAACGATGATCGCACCGGACGGGCCGGCGGACATCACGAACGGCAACAAAATGAAGTTGTCTTCATATTCATAAGTGCCGTCGGTAATTGCGACCATGCGAATTTCAGCCGTCTGTCGGGGCGGAAGTGAAACCGCGCGAATGCAAGTTTCCGGCACCCGCTGACCTTCGAGGGCCGCCGCAATCACAGCATTCTTTTCAAAGAAATCGCCGGCGCGAAAAATCCGAACCTTATCATCACGATTGCGAATGCGCAGGATATAGGGTCGCCCTTGTTTCAAGTGCGTCACCATCGGCGAGAAGGCACCATCACGCACGCGAAGCTCGATCTGCGGCACGCGAGCCCAGTTGATCTTGGCTTCTGCACGTTTGGAAATTTGTTTGCATTCGGCAGCGCCAATAGTGCTGAAACCGCTCGGCCCAGCGCATGCGCCCAGTAACGCGGTCGCCGCAAGCAGCGCCGTGATACTAAAATTTCTGCCCATATGCCTGCCCCAGCGGCGACACGTATTCATATTTTTTCTTTCCACCGTTCTCTCCACCTACCGATTGCAGCGAATGCAACGGCACCCAGGGGTGCGGGAACATCAACAATAAGCAGTTTGGCCAAGAATGGTTAACAAAGCTTCAATCCACGCGCGTGTCTAGTTCGTTTCGGGAAGCCGCATCCAAGATGAAAAGGTCACCAAAGGTGCGTTGCCCAGACCTGGGTCATATGCGAAGTTTCGCCATGGCCATCAATCTCACCTATACCACGCTCTCGCTTCGGCGCGACAACATGTCCCGCAAGCCTGACGACTGGCTGCAAGAGCGCATGGCACACGGCATCGGCGTCGTGCCCGTACTCGGCCAGGACAACCTCATCATAGGCGGCGCATCGCCCCAAGGGGTCGTATTTGAAGGCGAAACCGCGCGAGCACTTTTGAACGGCAATCATCAAGCCGTGCTGCTCGGCACAGACGACCACAAACCCGTGTTCGCCGTCAGCGTCGACACACATGAAGCGGACGCGATCCTCGGACTCGCGACGGGCGCCGAATTCATGGACCTTCGCAAAATCGGATCACTGCTGCCAGCCAGCGATGGGCATTTATTGGCGCATGCACGCGGCATGTTGTACTGGCACAGCCGGCACGGTTTTTGTGGCGTGTGCGGCGCGCCCGCCGTCTCGCGCCACAACGGGCACGAGCGCAGATGCACCGATCCGGACTGTAGCATCAGCCACTTTCCACGCACCGACCCGGCGATCATCGTGTTGGTGTATCGCGACGACATACCGGGCGGGGCCTGCTTGCTCGGTCGTCATGCGCGCTGGCCATTCGGCATGTATTCGACACTCGCCGGCTTCGTTGAGCCCGGCGAGACCTTAGAACAAGCCGTGACCCGCGAAGTTTTCGAAGAATCCGCCGTCGACACCACCGACGTCGTCTATATGGCATCCCAGCCTTGGCCGTTTCCGTCGTCGCTGATGCTGGGCTTCCATGCCCGGGCCACCAGCTATGATATCAGCGTCGACGAAGAAGAATTATCAGACTGCCGCTGGTTCACCCGCGACGATCTCAGCCACATGAAAGAATGGTATGACGCCAAAGACGACGAATGGCGGCTGCCGCGCCCGGACTCGATTTCCAGATGGCTGATCCAGCAATGGATCGATCAGGCGGATTAACGCGCGCAAAAGGCTTATTTATGGCCGACCTTACGATAGTCATGAGTCGGAAAAACACCGACGATATTAACCTCTTTTGAGAAGAAGCTGAGCTCTTCGAGTGCCAGCTTGACCGACGTGTCGTCCGGATGCCCTTCGACCTCGGCATAAAACTCGGCAACCACGAAACCTTCACCGACATAGCTTTCCAGCTTGGTCATGTTGACGCCATTGGTCGCAAACCCGCCCATCGCTTTATACAAGGCGGCTGGGATGTTGCGGACGCGGAATACGAAACTGGTCATAACATGAGGCGTGCCGGCTTGCGGTCGAATGCTGTCGCGCGACAACACCACAAACCGGGTCGTGTTGTGCTCGGCATCTTCGATGTCGGTGCGTAGAATCTCCAGGCCATAGACCTCAGCCGCTAATCGGGACGAGATCGCGGCTTTAGATTTGTCGCCCCACTTGGCAACGTCTGCCGCTGCGCCTGCGGTATCTACATGCACCACCGCTTCGACGCCCATTTCTTCGAGCAGCGACCGACACTGATTGAGCGCATGCACGTGGCTGTGAACTTCTTTGATATCGGCAATTTTGGTGCCGGGGATCACCACCAGCTGATGATTGATCCGTTCAAAATGCTCACCGATGATGAACAACTTGCTGCGCGGCAACAGATGATGAATGTCGGCAACCCGCCCTGCGACGGTATTGTCGATGGGAATCATTGCGAGCGCAGCTTTGCCTTTTTCAACGGCAGCAAACGCATCGGCGAAGGTGCGGCACGGCAGGCTGCTCATATCCGGGTACGCGGTGCGGCACGCAATGTCCGAGTTGGCGCCGAGCGCGCCTTGAAAAGCGATAGTTTTATTCGGATCGGTCATCGTTTCGGGTCCAACGTTCGGCGTGCGCGTTCAAGATCGGCGGGAGTATCGACACCGAGCGGAACCGTGTCAACGCGCACCGCCTCAATGCGCATCCCTGCTTCAAGTGCGCGAAGCTGTTCCAAACGCTCACGTTTTTCCAAGACGCCCGGCGCAAGGCCGACGAAGGTCGCGAGCGCGCTGCGGCGATACGCATAGATACCGATATGGTGCCACAATGGCCCGTCCCCGGTGGGCGCGGTGGCGCGTGTAAAGTACAAGGCTGGTGCGCTAATCCCGTCGGACGCAAGCGGCGTCACGCATTTCACGACGTTTGGATTCTCGCGCTCATCGGGATCAGTGATTTCGACGACCAAGGTCGCGATATCAACGTTTGGGTCGTGCAGCGGTCCAAGCACCGCAGCCACCAAGGTCGGGTCCAATGTCGGCAAATCCCCTTGCAGATTGACCACGGCATCAAAGTGCGCGTCCGGGTCTTTGCGCCTTAATGCCTCCCAAGCTCGGTCAGAACCGGACGGATGCCCAGGATCGGTCAGCACAGCGTTGTAGCCGGCGGCTGTGACCGCGTCTGCAATCTCGGCCTCGGCGGCAGCACAAAGCACGGGACCGACGCCTGCCTCAGCAGCACGATCCATTACGTGCACGATCATCGGTTTGCCATGGATATCTGCGAGCGGCTTGTTCGGCAGTCGGGTTGATGCCATGCGGGCTGGAACGATCACAATCGGCGTCACGAGATAATCCTTATATTTGCAATAAAACCGGTATAGCGCGCCCACGCAGGTGCTCCCAGCCTTTTTGGAAAAATGCTGGGTGGAGAGAGAGAATCAATGTGTAGTGTTGAATAGGTGGCAATGAGCGGTTAAAAGAAGGTCGCTTATTGCGCTAGGAGGCTTACGCATGCACTTTTCTTTTTGGGAAAAAACCGGTTTCGCAGTACTCATTGCGGCTTGGGTCCTTTGGGGCTCGGATCAAATTGGCGACATGCTGGTGCATGCCGACGAACTAGCGGAAAACGCCTATAAGATCGAAGTTGCCGACGCCGGCCCCACCGAGGGCGCGACTGCAGAAGAAAAAGTTGAAGTTTCCGCCGTGTCGCTGCTGGCGTCTGCCAGCGCAGACGGGGGCGCAAAAGTCTTCAAAAAATGCCAAGCATGCCACAGCGTGGAAAAAGGTGGGGCAAACAAAGTCGGCCCGAACCTTTACAATGCGGTTGGCGGCAAAATTGCGATGCATGATGGCTTCAGCTACTCCGAAGCCCTCGCCAGCAAAGGCGGACAGTGGACCTATGACGACTTGGATCAGTTCCTGAAAAGCCCTCGCGACTATGCGCCGGGCACGAAAATGACCTTCGCCGGCCTGAAAAAGGCGAGCGACCGGGCTGAGGTGATCTTGTATCTCCGTGACCACACTGACAATCCACCGCCGCTGCCATGACCGGCGCGGCGGATATTCCCGCCGATCTTGATGATATCTTAGCCCTCGCCTCACGGCTCGCCGACGCGGCGAGGGCAGAAACCCTCCCTCGTTTTCGCACCGGCATCGCGCACGACGCGAAAAGCGACGAAAGCCCGGTGACCGCTGCAGACCGCGCCGCCGAACGGGTCATGCGCGACCTGATCGAAGCCGCCAGACCCACCGACGGCATCTTCGGCGAAGAATTCGGCGTCACCCGCCCCGATGCCGATACCGTCTGGATCCTTGATCCTATCGACGGCACCAAAGCTTTTATTACCGGAGCCCCTGTGTTCGGCACACTGATCGGCGTCGTCCACAAAGGCCACGCCGTTGCGGGTGTCATGGATGGCGCTGCCACCAATGACCGCTGGATTGGTGCGATTGGGCACGGAACAACATTCAATGACGCACCTGTTCAAACGCGTACCGATCGCGCCATTGGTGATGCGTGGTTGACCGCGACCTCGCCGGAAATGTTCGCAGGTAGCAATAAAGCCAAATTTGATGCGCTAATGGATGCGTCCGGCTACACTACTTTCGGCGGGGAGTGCCAAGGATATGGTCAACTTGCGTGCGGGTGGATCGACATGGTCTGCGAAGATACCCTGGCGCCATATGATTATGCAGCGCTGATCCCAATTATTGAAGGTGCCGGCGGCATCATTACGGATTGGGCAGGCGCACCGTTAGGTTTTGCCCCCGGCGCCGACGATAAATCTCACGCCTTGATCGCTGCAGGCGATGCCACGCTGCATGCGGCTGCGGTGGCAATTCTGTCCACCTAATCCCCGAGACGCCGGCGGATAACATGACCGATCTTTAAGTTGTCGGATGCGATCACGCGGTGTTTATCAATGATTGCGGACCATCGCTTGAACCGCCCTGCACGTAAGCCCAATATCTTATGTGTAAATCAGCGTCAGGAGTTCCCATGTTTGCGCACCGTATGCTTACCGCCATCGCCGTCACCACGATCCTATTTGCCGGATCCAATGTGCAGGCCGACGAACCAACACCGTCACACGGCCTGGCGATGCACGGTGATCTGAAATACGGGCCAGATTTTAAACATTTTGACTATGTGAATCCGAACGCCCCCAAAGGCGGCAGCATCCGACTGAACGCCATAGGCGGGTTCGACAGCCTGAATCCGTTTATTGTCAAAGGCAATGCGGCGGCAGGCGCATCAATGATCTATGACACGCTGATGACATCTTCGGCAGACGAAGCGTTCAGCGAATACGGCCAACTCGCCGAGACCGTACGCACCCCTGAAGACCGCTCGTGGGTCGAATTTAAATTGCGTGACAACGCCCGCTGGCACGACGGCAAAGAGATCACGGCTGACGATGTGATCTTCAGCTTCGAAATCCTGGTCGCCAAAGGTGCCCCTTTTTATCGCTTTTACTATGGCAGTGTCGCCAAAGCCGTGAAGCTGGGGCCAAAGGCCGTGCGGTTTGAATTCAAACCCGGTGAAAACCGGGAACTCCCGCTGATCTTAGGCCAGTTGACCGTGCTGCCGAAGCATTACTGGCAAGACCGTGAATTTGATGCCACGACGTTGGAGCCGCCGCTGGGCAGCGGGCCCTATAAAATCAAAAGTGTCGATCCAAACAGATCGGTTACCCTGGAACGGGTCGAAGATTATTGGGGCAAGGATTTGGCCGTTGCCCAAGGCGAGAATAATTTCGACATCATCGAATTTGAATATTACCGCGACGCCCAAGTCGCCATTGAGGCTTTCACCGGTGGCCGCTTTGATTTTCGCACCGAAAATTCATCAAAGGCATGGGCCACCGCCTACGACGTACCCGCCGTCAAAAAAGGCCTGATCAAGCTCGATCAATTCGATCACGATCGTCCTTCCGGCATGCAGGGCTTTACCTTCAACACGCGCCGCGACATCTTCAAAGACCCGGCCGTCCGTCATGCGCTGGCCTACGCGTTTGATTTCGAGTGGTCGAATAAAAACCTGTTCTACGGTCAGTATGCACGCACCCGCAGCTACTTCGATAACTCCGAACTCGCTGCGACAGGCTTACCATCAAAGGCCGAGCTTGAATTATTGGGGCCGTTCCGAGGCAAAATCCCAGACGAGGTTTTCACCAAAGAATACAATCCGCCCAGCTCTGACGGATCTGGTCGGATTCGGTCGAATTTGCGCACCGCGTCTAAACTCCTGCGCGACGCGGGTTGGGTCATTAAAGACGGCGTGCGCACCCACGAAGCCACCGGTCGTAAGCTGGAATTCGAAATCCTGTTGGCCAGCCCTTTATTTGAACGCGTCGTGCTGCCGTTCGCAAAGAATCTTGAAACACTGGGCGTGAAAGTACGCGCGCGTACGGTAGAGACGGCTCAATATCGCCGCCGGCTCGACACTTTCGATTTTGATATGGTCGTCGGCAATTGGGGGCAATCGATGTCACCCGGCAACGAGCAGCGGGAATTCTGGGGCTCAAGTTCAGCCGACCAGGAAGGTAGCCGGAATATCATCGGCATCAAAGACCCGGCCATTGATGCCTTGATCGAAAAAATCATCGCCGCCCCCGACCGGCAGTCGCTGATCACCGCCTCCCGTGCGCTGGATCGGGTCCTACAGTGGAACCATTTCGTCATCCCTCATTTTTATGCTGGCTATGATCGGATCGCGTATTGGGACAAATTCGGCCAACCCAAGATCACGCCGACGCGCGGCACGAACTTCATGACGTGGTGGGTGGTGCCGGAAAAAGCCGCCCGCATTGCCGAGGCCCGCAAAGGCGGAAACTGATGATGCATTTTTGCTGTTTTTCATATCTACGCGCCCGGCGTGTGATGAAGGGTGACGCCCCCGGCTTGGAGCCGTAAACTCACCCCATGTTTGCATACATCGTTCGCCGCTTATTGTTGGTCCCGCCGACACTGTTCGTGATCATTTTGATCAACTTCGCCGTGGTGCAGGTTCTGCCGGGCGGGCCGGTCGAACAGTTGCTTTCGGAAATTTCCGGCCAAGCCGTCGATGCAACTGCGCGCGTCAGCGGCAACACCGGCGCAGAAGCGGGTGGTGGCGCCGGTGACAGCATGGGCGGCGGCAACAGCGGTGGCGCGGTCGAAAACAAATATCGCGGCGCTCAGGGCTTGCCGCCTGAGTTCATCAAAGATTTGGAAAAGCAATTCGGCTTAGATAAACCGGCGCATGAGCGGTTTTTACTGATGCTGAAAAACTATCTCGTATTCGACTTCGGCGATAGCTATTTCAAAGACGCCAGCGTTATTGAATTGGTGCTCGATAAAATGCCGGTATCCATTTCGCTCGGTCTTTGGACGATGCTGTTGGTCTACGGTATTTCCATTCCGCTTGGTATCGCCAAAGCGGTGCGTGACGGCACCAAGTTCGACGTTTGGACGTCTGGCGCCGTGATTGTCGGCAACGCGATTCCGGGTTTTCTGTTCGCGATCTTGTTGATCGTGCTTTTTGCCGGCGGGCGATATTTAGATTGGTTCCCGCTTCGGGGCTTAGTGTCCGATAACTTCGACCAACTGTCGACATGGGGTCAGATCAAAGACTACTTTTGGCATATGGCGCTGCCGGTGCTCTCGATGGTGATCGGCGGCTTTGCCAGCCTCGCGATGCTGACCAAAAACTCGTTTTTGGAAGAAATTAACAAGCAGTACGTCGTCACCGCCCGCGCCAAAGGGCTTGAAGAAAAGCGCGTGTTGTATGGTCATGTGTTCCGGAATGCGATGCTGATTGTAATCGCCGGCTTTCCGGGCGCGTTTATCGGCATCCTTTTCACCGGTGCGCTGATCACCGAGATCATCTTCTCCCTCGACGGTTTGGGCCTTCTCGGCTTTGAGGCGGCATTGAACCGTGACTATCCGGTGATGTTCGCGACGTTGTATTTCTTTACGCTGCTGGGCCTCGTGCTCGGCATCATCGGCGATGTGATGTACCACATCATCGATCCTCGGATCGATTTTGAAAGCCGGGGATCCTAATATGGATACCGTGATCACCCCTGTTCAAACTGCGCCCGAAGCGACGCGGTTTCTTGGCCGCACGCTGACGCCTTTGAATGCACGCCGGCTCTCCAATTTCCGCGCCAACAAGCGTGGCTTTTGGTCGCTTTGGATTTTTCTAGCCCTGTTCGGCATCAGCTTGTTCGCCGAAGTCCTTGCCAACGATAAACCGGTCTTTGTGTGGTACGACGGCGGCGCGTATTTTCCGGTCATTACATCCCACGCCGAAACCACTTTCGGCGGTGAATTCCAGACCGAAGCCGATTACCGCGACCCGTTCGTACAAGACCTAATCAAAGAAAAAGGCTTTATCGTATGGCCGCCGGTCCGCTTTACCTATGACACCGTGAATCTGAACCTGCCGGGTCCGGCCCCTTATGGGCCGACCGCAGAAAACTGGCTCGGCACCGATGACCAGGGCCGCGATGTGTTAGCACGTACGATCTATGGCTTTCGGATCTCGGTCGTTTTCGGCGTGCTGTTGACCATCGGCAGCTCAATCATCGGCATCTCGATTGGCGCCATGCAGGGATATTTCGGGGGTTGGACCGATCTGGTGGGCCAACGCATGATCGAAATCTGGCAAGGCCTACCGCAGCTTTACATGCTGATCATTCTGGCCAGCGTCTTCGTGCCGAGTTTTTGGCTGCTGTTGGGGCTCTTGCTGTTATTTCAATGGGTCGGTCTGGTCGGCGTGGTACGGGCAGAGTTTCTGCGCGCACGAAATTTCGATTATGTCCGCGCCGCCCGTGCGCTCGGCGCCAGCAACCGGGTCATCATGTTCAAGCACATCTTGCCGAACGCCATGGTGGCGACGCTGACATTCCTACCGTTTATTTTATCCGGCTCTGTCACCGCGCTGACGTCGTTGGACTTTTTAGGCTTCGGCCTGCCACCGGGCTCGCCGTCGCTCGGCGAATTGTTGAACCAGGGCAAAAACAATCTGCACGCGCCTTGGCTCGGCATTACAGCGTTTATTATTCTGTCGGTGATGTTGTCCTTATTGGTATTCATCGGCGAAGCTGTCCGCGATGCCTTCGATCCAAGGAAAACCCTCCGATGAGCCCGATCCTCAGCGTCAAAGATCTGCACGTCTCGTTCGGCCATGGCGCGCGCGAAGTCCGCGCCGTGGAGGGTGTGAGCTTCGACATCCATGCCGGTAAAACGCATACTTTGGTCGGCGAGTCCGGATCCGGAAAATCTGTGTCCGCCCTATCGATCATGCGACTGCTGCCCTATCCCACTGCGTGGCATCCGGCGGGTAAAATTCAATTCGGTGACGACGAGCTTTTACAAAAGCCGCTCAATAAGATGCGCGCGATCCGTGGCAACCGCATCGCCATGGTATTCCAAGAGCCATTATCGAGTCTGAACCCGCTTCATTCGGTGGAAAAGCAAATCTCTGAAGTGCTTTTGATACATAAGCACATGTCACAAACAGCAGCCCGCGCGCGGGTTATCGAATTGTTGAATTTGGTCGGGCTTGAGCAAGCGACATCCCGCTTGCATGCGTTGCCGCACGAATTTTCCGGCGGCCAGCAGCAACGCATTATGATCGCCATGGCGTTGGCGAATGAGCCAGAAATCTTAATCGCCGACGAACCGACAACGGCGCTCGATGTCACCGTGCAGGCGCAAATCTTGAAGCTGTTGAAGGACCTGCAACAAAAGCTCGGCATGGCGATCTTGCTGATCACCCATGACCTGGGGATCGCGCGGCATATGTCTGACACGATATCCGTGATGCACCAAGGCAAAGTGGTCGAAAATGGCGACGCGAAAGTCATTTTCGATGCGCCCAAAGACGCTTACACCAAGCACCTTTTAGCCGCCGAACCCAAGGGCCGCCCAGACCCCGCACCCGGCGGCGCATCAATCCTTAAAGGCGATAACGTCAAAGTGTGGTTCCCGATCAAACGCGGTGTGCTGAGGCGCACGGTCGGCCACATCAAAGCGGTCGATGGGATCTCCGTCGACATTCGGGCCGGGCACACGGTCGGCGTCGTCGGCGAATCTGGATCGGGCAAATCAAGCCTTGGCCGCGCGTTGATCCGCCTGGAAAAATCCATGGGCGAGATCGCGTTCGAAGGCACGTCCATCCAAGGGCTCGATTGGGCGGCGCTCCGACCTTTGCGCCAACGTATGCAGATCGTCTTTCAAGACCCCTACGGCTCACTCAGCCCGCGGATGTCGATCGGACAGATCATCGAAGAAGGCTTGCTGATCCACGACCTTGGGAGCGAGGCGGAACGGCATCAACACGTCACCGACGTGATGCGCGAAGTCGGGCTCGACCCCGACATGCGTGACCGATATCCGCACGAGTTTTCCGGCGGACAACGGCAACGGATCGCGATTGCCCGGGCATTGGTGCTAAAGCCGAAATTCATTGTCTTAGATGAGCCGACCAGCGCGCTCGATATGTCGGTCCAAGCACAGATCGTCGAGCTGCTGCGCGGCCTGCAGAAAAAATACAATTTGGCCTATATGTTCATCAGCCACGACCTCAAGGTGGTGCGCGCGATGGCACATGACGTCGTGGTCATGAAAGATGGACTCGTGGTCGAACAAGGCCGGTCCGAAGACATCTTCGATGACCCCAAGCAACCCTATACGCAGGCGCTCATGGCGGCCGCGTTCAATCTAAAAGCCGACGACAGCGGTGTCGTCAGCACCTAGGAGTTTTCGAATGAAGTTTTTGTTTCTATCTGCCGCTGATAAAGCCCAAGCCTGGCGCGAAGCGATCTTAGGGAAGTTTCCGGGCGCCGGCTTCGACATCTGGCCGGACGAAATCACCGACAAAGCAGATTACGATTATGCCATCGTCTGGAAACCGCCGGTGGGCGAGTTGAAAAGCTTTCCAAATCTGAAAGGCATTTTGTCGCTTGGCGCCGGCGTTGACGGCATCTTGGTCGACACCGACCTTCCCGACGGCGTGCCGGTGGTGCGTTTGGTCGACCGCTGCCTGACCGAGGGCATGAGCGAATACGTGCTGTACTGGGTTCTGCACTACCATCGCCGCATGGGCGTGTATCTGGATTGGACGTCACAGGGCACGTGGAAGCAGATGCGCCAGACCGACACCCGCGATAAACGGGTCGGCTTTTTGGGCTTAGGGGAATTGGGCGCGGACGCAGCGAAAAAAGTCGCTGCACTCGGCTTTGATGTCGCGGGATGGTCGCGGACGGAGAAAGCCATCGACGGTATCACGTCTTATTTCGGCGCCGATCAGCTGACGACATTCTTGAACCGCACGGAAATATTGGTGGTGTTGTTGCCGCTGACGGACGCGACGCGGGGCATCGTCAATAAAGACACCCTGGCCGCTTTGCCCAAAGGTGCGTCCATCATCAATGCGGCGCGTGGACCGCACGTCGTCGACGATGACCTTATCGCTGCACTTGATAGCGGACATATTAATGCCGCCACCTTGGATGTGTTTCATGTCGAACCGCTGCCCGCCAACCATCCGTATTGGTCGCACCCGAAGGTCACCGTGACCCCGCACATGGCTAGCCTGACCGTGCCGTCGAGCGCGGCAGATTGGATGGAAGAAAACGTTAAACTGATCGAAGCCGGCAAGCCGCCGTTAAACACGGTCGATGCGAAAAAAGGCTACTAAATGCCAACAAAGCCATAGGCGACGACAAGCAACCCGATACCGAGCACGATGCGGTAAATTACGAACGGCGTGAACGATGCACGCTTCAGCCAAGCCATCATGACGGCAATCGCGATCAACGCAGTCACGAAGGCGAGGCCGGCGGCCACGAACGCATCCGCTGCAAGCTCGCCGCTGCCGGTCATGTAAATTTTGCGTCCGGCCAAAGTGCCCGCCGCAATAATGACCGGAATCGACAGCAGTAACGAGAACCGTGCCGCGTCCGGGCGTTCCATACCGACGAACCGCGCAGCGGTCATAGTGATGCCGGATCGGCTGGTGCCGGGGATTAGCGCCAAGCATTGCGCAAGGCCGATGATCAATACGTCATTGATCCCTAAATGCTCAATCCGGCGTACTGTGAGCCCGACGCGGTCGGCGATCCACAACAAAAGACCGAACCCCAGCGTCGTCCAACCGATCACAATAACGCTGCGGAACATATCGGGCGCATAAGTTTCAAGCAAAAAGCCGGCAATCACCACCGGAATCGTGCCCAACACCAAATAGATAAATAGTTTTGCGCCAGGATCAGAGCGCCCCTGCACCGCACGTCCCAGACCACCGATCATCGCACCGACATCTTTATAAAGATACACCAAGACCGCGAACAACGTGCCGACATGCACTGCAACGTCGATCATCAAGCCTTGATCGGGCCAGCCGAGGAACACCGGCACCAAAACAAGGTGGCCGGACGAGCTAATCGGAAGGAACTCTGTGATTCCCTGAACGAGGGCAAGAACCACAAGATGTAGAATGGGCATAGAGTTCTCCTGCAATCCCTTGTGACACATACCCTGATTACCAGGGGGTGCCAATCGTCATTTTTGTCTCATTTCGGTACTACTAACATCGACCAACGATATTTTTTAGCTGGTTTCCTCTGCAAAACATATTATTGTTGCAGCCAATAAGGCAAATTAGTAAAAGATACTGACCTATTTGACAATTCGCATCATTGACCTCAGCGGCCAGCGCGCCAGCGCAGCCCGTGTCGATGCGACATCCAGTTAGACGCGGGAGAGACATCGTATGCCAGACCCAATGCAGCAGTTCATCAGCATCGGTGGCGCTATGCCGGACAAGCGCCCGGCCAAAAAGCGACGCCAGGACTTCGATGAAATCTACGATGCGTATTCCCCCGAAGACGCGACTGCCCAGGCGTCTCGGTGCGAGCAGTGCGGCATTCCGTATTGCCAAATTCATTGCCCTTTGCAGAACAATATTCCGGATTGGCTGCGCCTCGCGACCGAAGGCCGCCTGCAAGAAGCCTATGAAGTCTCGCAAGCAACCAACACCTTCCCCGAAGTCTGCGGTCGCATCTGTCCGCAGGACCGTCTTTGCGAAGGCTCGTGCGTGCTCGAGCAGTCACGTCACGGCACCGTCACCATCGGCGCCATCGAAAAACACATCACCGACACCGCTTGGGAACAGGGCTGGGTCAAGGCACCCGTGGCC
>TARA_R110000787_G_scaffold137458_23_pt1 | contig 123069 bp, 107 predicted proteins | sample TARA_R110000787 | Tara Oceans TARA_R110000787 (sample SAMEA4397920) | marine metagenome | biome: Polar Biome; feature: [DCM] deep chlorophyll maximum layer (ENVO:01000326); material: water (ENVO:00002006), including particulate matter (ENVO:01000060) such as... | depth 35 m | reverse complement strand
GCCGACTATTCGGGCTCTGCCGGTGGCGTCTCGGTTGATCTGTCTGACACGGGCGCGCAGTCGATCGGCGGCGGTGAAGGTTATGATGTCCTGTCCGGTATTGAGGTTCTGAAGGCCGGGGTTCATGACGATACGCTGAAGGGGTCCGATGGTGACGAGACCATTCTGGGCGGCAGCGGCGACGATTTTATCTTCGGGTCACTGGGTAATGACTCGCTGAATGGTGAAGGTGAATCCAGCGAAGATATTCTCAGCTATGACGACAGTGCCTTTACGTCCGGCATCACCGTTGATTTCGCGGCTTCGACCGTCACCGGAAGCGGGTTCACCGACAGCTTTGCAGATTTTGAACGCATTATCGGTACAGACCATGCCGATACTGCTGTCGGCTCGACCGCGAATGACACCTTCCAGGGTGGCGATGGCGACGATGTTTTTGACGGTGCCGGCGGCAATGATGAAATGCGCGGCGATGGCGGTAATGACACTTTCCTGGCGAGTGCCGGGGATGACTATCTGTATGGTGGTGCCGGTACGGATTACCTCTCTTATAAAAATGCGACTGCTGGCGTGGATGCCTATGTCAGCGACAGTGAAGCGGATGTTGCCGGATTCGGTTCTGATGTCCTGCAGGATATTGAAGGTGTCATCGGTTCGGACTTCGGAGACACGCTTACAGCCGGGACCGGCATTTCACTGGTTCAGGGCGGAGATGGCGACGATACGATAATCGGTGGTTCAGAGAACGCGACCCTCAGCGGTGGCGCTGGCGATGACACGATAAATGCCGGTTCCGCCAACAGCACGCTGGAAGGCGGCTCCGGTAATGACAGCCTGATCGGCAGCAGCGGCAATGACCTGATTATCGGTGATTCCGGCAATGATACGATAGATGGCGGTTCGGCCAATGATACGCTGGATTATTCAGCTGCGACCAGTGGCGTAACTGTCGACCTCACCAACGCATCTGCCCAGGCCGTCGGCGGCGGGATGGGATCGGATGTGATCTCGAACATCGAGGTTCTGGTTGGGTCTGATTTCAATGACACACTGACCACCAACGGCGGCACCCTGATCGGTGGCGACGGCGATGACTCGCTGATCGGTGGTACCTCCAGCGACACGATTGTCTTCAGCGGAAATGTGGCAAACTTCTCCGTGGTCAGTGTCGGCGGTGTTTATCGTGTGATCGACAATGTCGGTTCGGGTGGAACGGATATCCTGTCCACCAATGTTGATGCTGTTGTCTTTGACGATACCGTCGGCTCCATTACCGATTTCCTGACGCTGAACACCTTTAATAACGGATCAGGGGACAGCCTGTTCAGCACGGCTGGAAACTGGACCTTCAACACCGTCCCGTCTTCGGGTGACGATGTTTCCATCGGTTCCGGCTCTGCAGTCCTGAACAGCAATGTAACCGTCGGTGGTTTTGCCATCGCCAATGGCGCGACACTGGATAAAGGCACGTTTAATCTCACAACCAACGGCAACGGCACGGTCGAAGACGGCGGCACTCTGGCCGGTGCCTTTGGCAACCTTGATGGTGGCGGCACGCTGTCGAACAGTGGCCTGGTGGACATCACCGGGAATGCCACCAGTGACTGGGTCATTACGAACAATTCTGATGGCGTCATAGAGATCAGCGATGGCAATCTGCTTCGCATCGAAGGCTCGCTGACCAATGATGGTGAAATCAGGCTGACCGATGTCGGCAGACTGCTCGGTGAAGACTCAAGCGTCATCCAGAATGACGGTACCATCACAGCGGGCGGAACCGGAACTGACACCATCCGTATTTCCGACACGGCGAGTTTCATAAATAACGGCCGGATTGATGCAGATACGGACCTGCAGTTTGACGTCTTCTCGACCTCAACGCTCGATCTGTCCGGCGGCACGATTGATATCACCGGAAACGACATAACCTTCAATGCCAGTTCGGGTGCCTCTATCCTGCTCGACGGGACAGAAGTGTTTGCTGGTAACACGGACGATACGGTCAGTTTTGCAAGTGACCCGAGGCTGTTCCTGTCCGGTAATGTGACCTGGTCTGCATCAGCCCCCGTGCTTGATTTCAGCGGGACCGTACGGGTTGATGATGACGGTACGCCCCGCAGCTTTACCTACCAGGGCGACGATCTCGTGCTGGCCAGCGATTCGTTCCTTGCCGGTGTCTCCGTCGAGAACGAAGGGACGATGACAGCCACGGGTACGGCCTTCTTCGGTGATACCTTCACCAACGATTCAACGGGCATCTTCAATGTTGATGCGACGGTGCTGGGGCTCGATGTTACTGCCAGCTTGGACGGCGGCGGAACGAATGCCGGTACCATCAACCTGATCGCGAATGAGGTTTCGACGGATGACCGGGCTGCCATCTACATCGACAGTGACGATACGTTCACGTCGACCGGTCATATTGTTTCCGGCGGTGCAGGCATAGATGACAACGCGATCCTGACGGATGGTACCTTCATCGGCGGCGGTACGGTTGATGTTGATCATGATCTCGATTTTTCGATTGCGACCACAGGGGTTATCGACGTCACCGCGACGACGCTGGATATCGCCAGTGGTCAGACGCTGACCTTCAACGGTTTCTCTGGTTCGAAAGTCATTCTTGATAATGCTGTCGTCCTCACGGATATCGCCGATGCCACCGTCGAATTTGATGGAACCGTCGAGATCGAACTCGAAAGCGATTTAACATGGGCGGCGGCTGATCCGGTTCTTTCTTTCACCGGCAACGTGACCATGGATGACGACGGATCGGCCCGCACCTTCACCTATCAGGCTGACGATCTGGTTCTGTACAGTGATACCTTCCTTGCCGGTGTTTCTGTCGAGAATGAAGGAACGATGACGGCAACGGGTACCGCCTTCTTCGGGGATACCTTCACCAACGATGCAACGGGCATCTTCACTGTTGACGCAACGGTCCGGGATGTGGATGTGACGGCCAGTATGGCCGGTGGCGGATCTAATGCCGGCACGATCAATCTGATCGCGAATGACGGCACAGTTGACGATCATGCATCGATTTTCATTGAGAATGGTGAAACATTCACCTCTTCCGGAGTTCTGCAATCCGGCGGGTCAGGTAATGAAGCCAACGCAGTGCGCACAGATGGCACGTTCGTCGGCGGCGGGACCATTGATGTTAATCACGACCTGGACTTCTCGATTGCCAGTGTCGGGGTTGTAGATGTCACGGGTTCGACCATCGATATTTCCAGCGGTGAAACGCTGGCCTTTTCCGGGATATCCGGAGGCAAGGTAATCTGGGACAACAGCGTTGTCGTTACTGCTACACCAACGGCGTTTGTTGATTTTAACGGAACAACTGAAATCGAGCTGGCGAGTGATGTGACCTGGGGGGCCTCGGACCCGGCACTTACGTTCTCCGGTAATGTGACGGTCGACAATGACGGTACTCCCCGGACCTTCACTTATGCCGGTGACGACCTTGTTCTGGGCAGTGATAACTTTGCGGCTGGCGTGGTCTTCCAGAATCAGGGCTCGGTTTCTGTTGTGGGCTCGTCGACTTTCGGGGACAGCATTTCCAACAGTGGCAATTTCACGGTCACAACGGTTCCGGGGGATGCGAGTATCGCGGCTTCTTTGCTGGGCGGCGGTACGAATACCGGGACGATAGAACTGGTCGCCAATGATGGTGTTGTCGATGACGGGGCTTCGGTTTTCGTTGATGACGACATGACGCTGACCTCAACCGGCAGCATCCTGTCTTCCGGTGACGGCACTGTGGCTAATGCAATTCGTGTTGATGGTGTTTTTGATGGTGGCGGGACGGTTGATGTCGACCACAATCTCGATATCTCGATTGCCAGTTCCGGGGTCATTGATATTGCTGCGACGACGCTGGATATCGCCAGCGGTCAGACACTGACCTTCAACGGTTTCTCGGGTTCGAAGGTCATCCTCGATGATTCTGTCGTTCTCACAGATGTTGCCGATGCCGCTGTTAATTTCACCGGGACAGTCGAGATTGAACTCGAAAATGACGTCACCTGGGCGTCGGGCGACCCGGCCCTGAATTTCAGCGGTAATGTTACGGTTGATGATGATGGCAGCGCCCGCACCTTCACCTATGCCGGTGACGATCTTGTTCTGAACAGCGATGTTTTTGCCGCTGGCGTTACGCTGGATAATGACGGAACTCTCACGGCCTCCGGTTCGGTCAGTCTGAATGACAGCTTCATTAATGACGGGCTGTTCAGCATTAATTCATCCATCACGGGTAGCGATGTAAATGTATCGCTGAATGGCGGTGGCACCAACGCCGGTACCATCAATCTGATCGCCAATGATGATGCTTCAGATGACCGTGGTCGTCTGTATGTGGCATCGGGGCAGAGCCTGGCCAACACCGGCACGATCCTGTCATCCGGTGCCGGTACTGACGCCAATGTGCTGGAAATTGCGGGCAGCATGGATGGTGCAGGCCTGATCGATGTTGATTATGACCTTGATGTATCGCTGATCAGCGGCGGCGTCGCCGACGTCTCATCGACAACGCTGGATGTTGCTACGGGTGCAACCCTGACGTTCCGTGGTGCCAACAATACCTCTGTACTGGAAGTCAGCGATCTGACCGAGGTCAGCGGGGCGTCGGATGGTACCGTTGATCTGGCGGGCACCATCAAGATGCAGCTAAATGGTGATGTTGACTGGACTTCCGGCGATCCGGCGCTGAATTTCAGCGGTAATGTAACCATAGATGATGACGGTTCCGCCCGCACCTTTACCTATGCAGGCGATGATCTTGTTCTCAACGCCGACACGATTCTGGCCGGGGTTTCATTTGTTAACGACGGAACCCTCTCGGTTTCCGGGAACACTTTCTTCGGCGATACCTTTACGAATAATTCCGGTGCAACGCTTGATCTGAATACGGCGCTCACCGGCACGTCAGTGAATGCGTCGCTCGACGGCGGGGGGACGAACGCGGGTACGATCATCCTGACGGCCAATGACGACGCCTCTGATGACCGGGCGCGGCTGATGGTCTCCACGGGCGATACATTGACCTCGTCGGGCACGATTTTGTCGGATGGTGCGGGGACATTGGCAAATATCCTCGATATTGACGGGACGCTGACGACCAGCGGGTTGCTGGATATCGACCATGATCTGGATATCGATGTCGGATCATCCGGCAGCGTTACGCTGGGTGGCACAACCAATGTCGCACCGGGCACGACGCTGGATATTCAGGGGTCCGGTTCCGGTGTAACCAATACGGGAACGTTTGTCCTTGATGGCAGCCTGACCGTGGGGGCCAGCACCAGCTTTACCAATGAAGGCACCTGGACGGTAAACAGCGGTATCGATAATGCCGTTGTGACCGGTAATGTGGTGTTGGGTAATGGCAGCCTGGTGCAGATGGATATTCAGGGGACGACATCTGGCACAACCTATGATGTGCTGACGGTGTCCGGGTCGCTCACGCTGGACGGTACGCTGAATGTCACGACGTCAGCATTCACGCCTTCAGCCAGCGATACATTCAATCTTATCTCGGCAGGCTCGCTCTCTGGCGGGTTTGATGAACTGACAGGTCTCGATTTCGGTACGACTGTTACCTATCAGGTCAATGTCAGCAGCACGGCTGTGCAGTTTGTGGCCGTCAATGTCAGCTTCCTTGGTGATGGCAGCGGCAACACAGGAACCGGCAGCGCCAGCCAGGATGTCATGATGGGCCTCGGCGGCGATGATACGCTGACCGGCGGCGGCGGTGCCGATATTCTGTTCGGCGGCGCTGGTAATGATACGCTGATTGCTGGTGACATCGCTTTCAATCGCATGGATGGCGGTGACGGTTTCGATCAGCTCCAGCTGTCTGGCAGCTACGATCTGACGAGCATTGCGAATTACAAGGTCGATAACATCGAAGCGTTGAATCTGGGTGGCAGCAATGACTCCATTCTGATTGATGCGGATATGGTGAAGGGTTTCACGGATGGCGTGAATACGGTGACCGGTCAGTCCGGCGACCTGTTCATCTTTGGGGACAGCTCTGACACGGTCAGCTTCGGGACGGAAACCTGGAGTCTCATCGGCACCGAAGATCATGACACAGACGGTAATGCCTCTGATGAAACCTACGATGTCTGGACCAATGGTGATGCAACTGTCCTGCTGAGCCAGACGATCAATGCCACCGGGCAGGGGCAGTATCTTGTCGGTACGGGCTTCAGCGACACGCTGGAAGGTGGCCTGTTTGATGACACGCTTCTGGCCTCGGGCGGCGACGATACGCTGATCGGGAATGCGGGTAATGACACGCTGAACGGCGGCGACGAGAATGATATCCTGTATGGCGGTGACGGTGATGACAGCCTGGTCGGCTGGAACGGCAATGACACACTTTACGGCGACGCCGGTAACGACTCCCTGCTTGGCGGGGTCGGTAACGATACGCTGTTTGGCGGTGCTGGTGACGATTCACTCGATGGTGAAACCGGGAATGACCTTCTGAACGGGGGGGACGGTAATGATATCATCGATGGTGGTGCCGGTCAGGATGTTCTCAACGGTGATGCTGGTAATGATGATCTGGATGGCGAGGCGGACCGGGATACGCTCTACGGCAATGCCGGGAATGACACCCTCGACGGCGGCGCCGAACGGGATACGCTTTACGGTGGCACCGGTAACGACACGCTGATTGGCGGCACGGCAGATGACAATCTTTATGGCGAGGCCGGTAACGACAACCTCAATGGTGGCAATGACGATGACACACTTGATGGCGGCAGTGGTGATGACACCCTGCTGGGTGATGTCGGTAATGACTCGCTGATTGGCGGGGCTGGCAATGATACGCTTGATGGTGGTGCCGGTGAGGATAACCTCCATGGTGGTATCGGGAATGATACGGTTTCCGGCGGTGCAGGTAATGATACGCTTGATGGCGGGTCGGGTAACGACACGGTGTTTGGCGGCTCCGGCAATGACGAGATCGATGGCTCGACGGGCTCGGATATCCTGTATGGCGAGGCTGGTGACGATGATCTCGATGGCGGGCTTGGTGATGACACGCTGTATGGCGGAGATAACGAAGACCTGCTGAAAGGCAATGCCGGCAATGATACGCTTTATGGTGGTGCCGGGGATGACAGCCTGCAGGGCGGCTCTCTCGATGATGTACTCTACGGTGATGCCGGTGAAGATTCGCTGATTGGCGAGGTCGGTAACGATACGCTCTACGGTGGTGCTGATAATGACATTCTGAATGACACCAGCGGCACGAATACACTGGATGGCGGCACCGGGAATGATTTGCTGACTGCCGGAGTGGGGAATGACTCGCTGTCAGGTGGCGATGGCAATGACACCATCAACGCCGGCAGTGGTGATGATTCTATCGATGGCGGATCCGGCGAGGATGAAATTTTTGCTGATAACGGCAATGATACCGTCTCTGCCGGTGCAGGTGACGATCTTGTCTATGGCGATAATGGCAACGACCTCATCATGGGCGATGCCGGTAATGACAGCCTGCTGGGTGAGAATGGTAATGACACCATCTATGGCGGCGCCGGGGTTGATGAAATCAGCGGCGGGTCTGGTCAGGATACGATTGATGGCGGGACCGGCGACGACAGCCTGATCGGAGAGGACGGCGACGATACCCTCTTTGGTGATGCCGGTAATGATGAAATTTCCGGCGGCGATGAAGATGACTCGATTGATGGTGGTGCCGGCAATGACGAACTCTACGGTGACGCAGATGACGACAGCATCGCCGGGGGCACCGGGAATGACGGTCTTTATGGCGGTACCGGAAATGACTGGCTTGATGGTGGCGCCGGAGATGACACGCTTGAGGGTGGTGAAGACGACGATACGCTGCTTGGTGGTTCAGGTAATGACAGGCTTGAAGGTGAGGGTGATGAAGACACCCTTGATGGCGGTTCCGGCGATGATACGGTCGATGCCGGTCTGGGCGATGATGTCATCTTTGGTGGGGGCGGCGGCAACGACAGCCTGATCTTTGATGGCGGTACGGATACGCTGACCTATGAGAACCTTGCCAGTGCCATCACATATGATTTTGATGCCAGCAACCGGGTCTCCTACAGCGGGGGTAATGATACCCTGGCCGACAGTGCCTCTGCCGGAAATATTCAGGTTGAGGTGATTACAGGCTCCAGCGCCGGTGACACGATGCTGGGCAGTTCCACGGTCGATACGGACATCACCATCAATGCCGGTGCCGGACATGATACGGTTGAAGGCCGGGCGGGTGATCAGGTTATCAATGGCGATGCTGGCGATGATACGCTTGATGGTGGCGCTGACCGCGATGTGCTGAATGGCGGCAGCGGTAACGATACACTGCTCGGCGGTGCCGACTGGGATACGCTGTCAGGCGGAACCGGAAATGACCTGCTGGATGGCGGTACGGGGCGCGACAAGCTGTATGGTGAGGCCGGAAATGACACCCTGCTTGGTGGCACCGACAATGATACGCTGGATGGTGGTGCCGGAGACGACACGCTGAATGGCGGTCTGGGTACGGACACGATTGATGGTGGTTCGGGCAATGATACCCTGATCGTCAGTGGCAACTTCGACGACTACACGCTCACCGGTGCAGATAATAACTATACGATCACGTCCGCATCCAGTGTCGACAAGTTCAGTAATGTCGAAGTGGTGGTCTTCGATGATGAAACTCTGAGCACAGCTGCGATTGATACAATCGTTGGCGGCGCGACCAATGATTATATTCTCGGCGGTCTTTTTGCTGACTCGATCAATGGCGGTGGCGGAAACGACACCATCGACGGACTGCTGGGGAACGACATCCTTGAAGGTGATGTCGGCAATGACACATTGTATGGCAATCTCGGCAGCGACACGCTGGTCGGGGGGGCCGGGAACGATATCCTCCATGGCGGACTGACGGGTAATGATACGGCTGTCTTCAGTGGGAATGTCGCCGATTACACAATTACGGGCAGTGGCGGTAACTTCACGGTTGCCGATGGTGTCGGAACTGACGGCACGGATACGCTGACCAGCGTCGAAGTTCTGGTCTTCAACGACACGGTACTGTCTTCCGCCCCGATCACCCAGACCGGGACGGCCGGTGCGGATACGATGACCGGCGGCTTTGGCGATGACAGCCTGGCCGGTGGCGACGGTGACGACGTGATGTATGGCCTTGCTGGCAACGACACCCTGCGCGGCGAGAATGGCAATAACACGCTGTATGGCGGCGACGGCGACGACAAGCTGTTTGGCAGCTGGGATAATGATTATCTCGATGGCGGTGCAGGGGATGACACGCTGAATGGAGCCTCCGGCAATGACATCATTCTCGGCGGGTCCGGAAACAACAGCATCATTGGTGGTAATCTCTATGACACGCTGACCTATGCCGGTCAGACGAGCGGGATTACCTTCGACTTTGACAATGCGACCTGGAACACGATTACCCACGGTGATGGTACCGACACGCTGGCTGACGGGGGCATTGGTTCGTTGTCGACTGAAACCATCATTGGTTCGGAAGCCGATGATACAATGGCAGGAAGATCCGGTACGGACCGGGATCAACTGGTCTTTGTCGGTGGTGGTGGCAACGATACGCTGCTCGGCCGGGCCGGGACCCAGAAACTCTATGGTGATGACGGTGACGATTACATCGATGGCGGTGGTGATCGTGACACCCTGTATGGCGGTGCCGGAAACGATACTCTCTTCGGCGGCACTGAACGTGATACCCTGTATGGCGATGCCGGAAACGATACCCTCTTCGGCGGTGGTGATCGTGACACCCTGTATGGCGGTGATGGTGATGATATTCTCGATGGCGGCGCTGATCGCAGCACCCTGTATGGTGGTGCCGGTAATGACACGCTGACCGGTGGTTCGGCCCGGGATTATCTTGAAGGCGGTGACGGTGACGACAGCCTGAGTGGCGGCGGTGACTGGGATACGCTGATTGGCGGCGCGGGTAACGATACGCTGGATGGCGGCGCCGGAGCGTATCAGACGCTCGACGGTGGCGATGGTGATGACGTCCTGGATGCCACATCAGGTTCCAGCAATACGCTGGATGGTGGTGCCGGTAACGATACAGCCATCGGCGGTGCCGGAGACGACCTGATCACCGGTGGTGTTGGTGATGACGATACCTTCACTTTCGGGGGTGGTACCGACACGCTTACCTATGCCGGTGAGACCTCGGCGATTACCCTTAATCTTTCGCATGTTACCGACTGGTACAAAATCACAAGCTCCGGCGGTATTGATATTCTGGCTGATGACACGCTTACACGTACCATCGCGGTTGAGAAAATTATTGGTTCGGAAGCGGGCGACTACCTGTCCGGTGATATCGCTCAGGCGTTCTACAGCGGATTGTCATTGTTTGGTGGTGGCGGTGACGACACGGTCATCGGCGGTAATGGTACCCAGTACCTGTCAGGTGGTGATGGCAACGACACCGTAGATGGCGGGCTGGGTGCGGACACACTGTATGGTAATGACGGTAATGACAGCCTCATCGGTGGTTCCGGTAGCGATACCTTGTCCGGCGGCTCCGGCAATGACCATGCCAGTGGCGGTATAGGTAACGATCTGATCTACGGTGGTTACAACGACGATACGCTGGAGGGTGATGGCGGGAATGATCAGCTACAGGGTAATGACGGCAATGACACCCTGTATGGCGGAAGTGGCAACGACTCACTCTATGGAAATACCGGAACGGACGAGCTGTATGGCGGTGCCGGAGACGACCTGCTGGATGGCGGAGATGGTGACGATACGCTGGATGGCGGCAGCGGCGGTGATACCCTGCTGGGTGGCAGCGGCAACGATACGCTTAATTATGCCAGCGGTAATGCTGCCTATGACGGTGGAACCAGTGCCAGTGATAATGACATCCTGTTCCTGGATTCGAGCGGTGGCACGATTGACCTGACCTCCGGACTGTCCGCCATCATCGACAATATGGAAGCGTTCGACCTGGATGACGGAAACTGGCTGATGCAGTTCGATGAAGCCGATATCGGAGCGGTCACAGGCACAGGAAACGCGCTGATTATCCTTGGTGACGCAGGCGACAGTGTGAGCAGTAATAATACCTGGTTCGATACCGGCAATGATACGGTGCTGGATGTTGATGGTAACGGTGATGACACCTATTCAATATACACATCAGGCAGTTACACGGTTGTTGTTGATGACGATATTGATGTCACTGGCCTGACTGGCGGACCGGCATAGTCCGGACAATTGCCTGATCGGCGCTTTTGTCTGGCCTTCTGGTGATGTAGATATGTCCGGATAATTTACCGGAGGAAATCTGCATGACTGAAGCTGTCGTTCTCGGCACTATCGACGATCGTGGTGTTGCAACTGCTACCCTGAATCGCCCGGAAGTACACAACGCCTATAATGGGGAAGTTGTCGGCCTGCTGGCTGAATATCTCATGGCCTGGGCGGTCGATGATGCCGTCAGGCTTGTCGTCATCCGTGCGAACGGCAAACATTTTCAGGCTGGTGCCGATCTTGGCTGGCTGAAGGAAGTTTCCGGTGCGGACTGGCCGACCAATCTGAAGGTTTCCGTCGATACGACGAATGCCATGCGTGGCCTGTATCTTTATCCGAAACCGACAGTCGCTGTCATTCAGGGGGCCTGTTACGGCGGTGGTACGGGAATCGCGGCATCCTGCGATGTGGTCGTTGCCTCTGACGATGCGAAGTTCTGCATCTCGGAAGTGAAGTGGGGCGTTATGCCCGGCCCGATCATCCCCCAGCTCAATCGCGCCATTGGTGAACGAAACGTCCGCCGTTATGCCCTGTCGTCAGAGCCTTTTGACGCTACGGAGGCGCTTCGTATCGGTATGGCGCATGAGGTTGCACCCCGTGCTGATCTTGATGCCGCAGCAGAGAAGGTCATCAGTGCCATTCTGGCTTGCGGCCCGGATGGGGTTGCCGAGACCAAAGCGGTCAGCATTGAAATGGCTGGCGGCTTTCCCGAAGATCTCGCCGCCCGTCTGGCAGAACAACATGCGCGCAAGCGTATCTCGGATGAAGCCTCGGAAGGTCTCAACAGCTTCCTCGAAAAACGCAAAGCCAGCTGGATTCCCTGAGAATTCGATCAGGACCAGCCCGCTGCTTCGGTCAGGGAGCGGGCGTCTTCCCGATCATGAGAAATCCCGGGCTGCCTGGAATTGGCAACCCGGGATTTTGACTCCTGCTCAGTTTACGCAGCAGCGGTGAAGCGGGGCTAAAGCGTTCTCGACAATATCGATATTCAGACCTGCCGCCTGCTGAAAGCTGCGGAGCAACTGATTGACCGGCTGCGACCCTGTCTCTACCTGGAATATGATCATTTCGGGGACAATACGGTTTTGGCCGCTTTTCTTCGTGATGCGGAATATCGGGCCCGCCGACAGTTAGTTTTTTGACGGTAGGTCCGGTATCTATGTACCATTGATACGAGAAGCTGTGGTTGACTGGCAGGCTGGAACGCTTCTGCCATCAACAAGAGAAATCAGGAGCCGGAGATGGAACAGCAGAATGACAGCCGACCAAAGCTGGCATGGCATATCCTCGCTGTTCTGTCGCTGTTTGTTGCTGCCTGCGATGAACAGCCCGCCGAGAAAGCGTCGCCGCCTGAGGTGGTTGATCCGCTGCGGGCATCCATACTGGCCAATCCTGAATCACTGGACGAGGAGACCTATTTTGCCTGGGGCGTGACCCTGGAGCAGGTCCAGCGCTGCCTTGATATGCTGCCGACCGGCGATCCGGGCAATCCGTTTTGCGTCAACGTTATCGAGGGTGATGGCTGGCGCATGTATGATGCCGGTCCGGGCCTGCATAATAACCGAGGTGAGGCTGTGTGGATCAATAACCGGCAGCTTGTGTTCATTGCCCGAAACTATCAACGGGCAAAATATAATAACTATGCTCAAGCGGAGGGACCGGCATGGCTTTGGCTGTGGGACATCGACAAGGGCAGTGAGGGCATCACCAAGTTCCGCGAACAGCCGCTGGGCCCCGGAGCCGGAGGTCTTTGTTACAGCGGCCGGCATCTTCGGGCGGTTCTTGAGAGGGATTCGGAGCGTACTGTGGTACTGACCGGTCCGCCTGATGATCTCCGGGTGGAGATCGAGCCGAGGAAAAAAGACAGGCAGTTTCCACCGGCGCAAATGCTGAACCAGTTTGAGTGCAGATGGCAGCCGACACCGCCGGTCAAGGATCCCTATCAGCCGGTGGTTCCACTGAGAGAAGGCGATGGTTTCCTGGAAGGCGCTCCGATTAATTTGCCATTGGTTGAAGAGCAAAAGTTTCTGGCGAAGCTTATCAATCCGTTACATGGGGTGTCTGCGGCGATGCCATTTTCCAATGGCAACACGTCCTTTCAGTGTCTGCGCTACGCGCCTTTCAAACAGGCCTATTTCACATGGTCCTGTTCAATGAATAACAACGGCAAGGATTTCCGCGGATATGCGGAACAGGAATGTGTCGATGGCTACTGGTTCCGGGGGGACGGGTGGCATGAAACTGTCTGTATGACCACGGAAGTTTACGGTCACGGAAGCAAGTCATATTACGTGCCGACGGCAACAGGATTCGTGATCTTCGCGATTGGCGGCAGGCATGGCGTATATCTGGCGAGAGAGGGCAAGGTTGAACGTATCCTGATCGGTCATTCGTTTTTCAGTAATCGCTACCCGGCGAATGAAACAGCCTTGTCGCCCGATGGCTGCCGGCTTGCCTTCATGACAATGCCCCGGTTTTCAGGATCTCATTTCACAGGTCCGCAGATTACCTGGCGGATTCTCGACCTGTGCCCGGGGCAGACAGGTATTCAGAACTAGGGATTAAATTGTGAGCAATAACACAAGCGACGATCAGACAGCTGCTAACCCGGCGGGGGCAGGATCAGGGCAGCTGACGCGCATCGGCAAGGTACCGGGGTGGCGGTGAAGTCAATCGATACGTCGTGGCATAATGATCTCAAGGGCGAGGTCTGGCACCAGTCTCCTGGCCGGAGGTGATCCCGGGGCGTCCGGTTGGCCGTTGCCCGGGATTCTGACTCCTGCTCAGTTTACGCAGCAGCAGTGAAATTCGGGATCAGGACGCTGCCTTCCATCAGGCGGCGTGCGGTCCGGAACACGCTGGCGCGTTCTGCATGCCAGCCGTCTGCCTTTCGCAGGACCTCGGCATCGACCGACAATATGCCGGAGGGGGTTCCCAGCCGGATGGCGTCACCGGAGCTTTTGAAATTGCGGGCGGCGGTTGAGCCTTCAAGGCGGCAGGCAACACCGGCACACAGACCGCCAGTCAGCGGCAGAACACGATGACACTGCCCCATTGAAATCATGCGGACCAGCAGGTCACAGTCACCGGCAGGAACTTCCAGCCCGGAGATGGTCTTGAACGGTGCCGGTGCGGCAACGATGGCGACCTTCGGATTGCCCTGCGGTGTGCTTTCCGGATTCTTTGCCAGCCCCATCGCAACGGCGGCGGCACGCCGGATCGCCTCCAGTGCGGCCATGGCTTCCTTGTTTGCTTCCAGCACATCCGGCAGTTCGGTTGCGGTCAGACCAAGGGCGGAGGCTTCGATGAAAAGGCAGCCATTGGCGGCATCCACCATGCTGACATCAATCCTGCCAATACCAGGTACATCAAGCTGATCGACCGTGTTTCCGGTCGGCAGCAGCTTGCCGCTGGTCGCGCCACCGGGATTAAGGAAGTCGAGGCGGATCGGTGCCGCAGTACCGCTGACGCCCGGGATTGTCTGCTCGCCCTCGATAACGGCCATGCCGTCCTTCACGCGAAAGCGGGAATGGATGATCTTGGATGTGTTCGTGTTGTGAATGCGCACCAGCGCCTCATCGCCCTCGACCTTCACAAGCCCCTCATCGACGGCAAAGGGGCCGACGGCAGAAGACAGGTTGCCGCAGTTTGCCGAGTAATCGACCACGGCCTCTCCGACCGCGATCTGGGCAAAGGTGTAATCCAGATCGGCCCCCTCAACGGTCGGCGGGCCGATGACCACAGCCTTGGAAAGGGAGGAAACGCCGCCGCCCATGCCATTCAGCTGACGACCGTAAATATCCGGGCTGCCGATAGCGGCGAGGAAGATACGGTCCCGCAGGCCGGGGTCAGTCGGCAGGTCGCGGTCATGAAAGAAGACCCCCTTGCTGGATCCGCCACGCATGAAGACTGCGGGATATTTAAGCTGTGCCATTGGACGTATTTCCTGTTCTGTTTTTCTTGTTGTGGTTCTCCATCCTTCGGGACGGTGTTGCCGCTCCTCAGGATGAGGATAATAGTCTGATTCACCTCATCCTGAGGAGCGGCAACGCCGCGTCTCGAAGGATCGGGAATGTATTCCGGATTTTAACAGTTGCCCCGGTCCTGACGCCAGAATCCCAGCTTTTCCTGTACGGGCCGGTCGGAGAAACTGAAGGCGACGACATCTTCCGTGGCCTTGAAACGATAGCTGTGCCAGCTCGGGACAACGAAGACATCGCGCGGACCAAAAGTGAAGCTGCTGTCATCACCGATATGAATTTCACCGCTACCTTCAACGACAGAGAAAACCGTGGCGTCAGACGACCTGTAGGCGGCGGTTTCGAAGCCTTTTGGTAAAAGCTGCATGAAGGTTCCGATGGTCGGCATGGCATAGTCGCCATTGACCGGATTGACATATTTCAGCTTCAGCCCGTGGCAGGGATCCCATTGTTCCGTCCGGCGCATGGCCTCCAGCGACTCCCGCGTCCGGGCGTAGGGGTAATTGAAGACCGGAGATGTGCGGGATTTCGTCTCGAAATCTACCGGTATCAGGCCGGAGCCATAGCGGGCCAGTGCATCACCCTCGGGTCGTGCCAGCGGCTGGCTTTCCTCCGGATAACGTTCGGCGAAGGAAGCGTCGAAGAACTGAAGTATCGGGATATCGAGGCCGTCCAGCCAGACCATCGGCTTGTCGCTGTCATTGCCGTGGTCATGCCAGGTCCAGGACGGGGTGATGACGAAATCCCCTTCACTCATGATCGTCTTTTCGCCATCGACGGCGGTGAAGGCACCTTGCCCCTCAACGATGAAACGAAGCGCAGACTGCGTATGGCGGTGCGACGGGGCAACTTCTCCCGGCAGGATCAGTTGCCAGCCGGCATAGAGCGATGTGGTAATGCGTGATTCGCCGGGCAGTGCTGGGTTTTCGAGGATCAGGACCCGGCGCTCGGCCTCTTTCGCGGTGATCAGGTCTCCGGATTCCATGATCCAGGAGCGGAGATCGTCATAATGCCAGATGGCCGGTGTGATATGGCCAACCGGTTGCGGAGTGACAAGGCCATGCAGGACTTCCCAGAGCGGAGCGAGATTGCGGCTCGAAATCTTGTCGTAAAAAGCTTTTCGTTCGGTGTTCCCGGTGGCGGCAACAGCCATGATTGCTTCTCCTCTCTGACAGCGGCGGCATATTCCCGCGATTTCATGCCATAGACAAGAACCGCATGGGAGGCTGTCAGATCGTCCCCTGTTGCCGAAGCTGTTCGGTTTCCTCTGCGTCCAGGTCGAGCCAGTCGGTCAGGACACTGTCTGTATGCTGACCGGTCGTGGAGGCCGGAGCCGGATAGCTTGTGTCCGCATTGGAGAAGCGGAGCGGGAAGGCGGGTGCCGTCACCCGGTGGTCGCGGGTGCCATCGGTGTGGGTGAGCGGTTCCAGCATCCGGCGTTCTGTCTGATGTTCCCATTGCCGGAGGTCACGGACATGCCGGATCGGGCTGGAGGGGATATCGGCGGCATCGCATCGGGCAACGATATCGGCGACGGTCAGGCCCGCCGTCCAGTCGGCAACGACCTGATCGACCGTATCGTTGTTGAGAATGCGCCATCCGGTATCCATGAAATCCGGATCTGATTTCAAATCCTGTCTGCCCATCAGGTCGAGCAGTGCGATCCAGTCCTTCGGCGTTGCGGCGCCAAGTGCGACCTGGCCGTCGGCGGCGCTGTAGGTGTTGAATGGTGAGAATCGCATGATCCGGTTGCCCTGCTGATAGGGCAGGCCAAGTGCTTCGTAACAATCCCACGGTTCGTCGGAGATCAGGGCGACAAGGCAATCTGCCATTGAGACATCAATGAACTGCCCCTCTCCCGTGCGCTGGCGTTGCAGCAGAGCGGCCAGTATGCCGCTGACGGCGAAGGTACCGGCAATGCCGTCAGAGAGCGGAGACCCGGCCTTCTGCGGATGGCTGCCGGGTTCGCCGGTGATGCTCATCAGGCCGGATGCCGCCTGTACCATAAGGTCATAGGCTTTGCGGTGGCGTTCCGGACCGGTCGCGCCATAGCCGGTGATTGAACAATAGACCAGACCGGGGTTGATCTGCTTCAGGCTGGCATAGTCGATCCCCATCTTTTCGGTGACACCGACCCGGAAATTTTCGACAAGCACATCGGCCTTTGCGACCAGTTTCAGCAGCAGCGCACGACCCTCGTTGGTCCGGAGATCAATGCCGAGGGATTTCTTGCCGCGCCCGCGTTTCAGATAGGCAATGCCGATATCCTCAGCGGACTGACGCGACATTGACGGGCCGTCAGTTCCCAGAAAAGGAGGGGCGCCGGCTGTCGGGTCGCCGCGGCGGGGATCGTCGATCCGGACGACCTCTGCACCCATGGCGCTGAGGAACAGGGTTGCCTGCGGTCCGGAGAGAAACCGGGTCAGGTCGAGGACGCGAATTCCCTCAAGAAGGCGTGACTTGCTGTCACCTGATTCAGAGAAACCGCCATGATCTGAGTTTTGCTTTTTATCCATTCCTGCACTGTTGAGGAGAGGGTTGTTTAATGTCAATATTCGATTGATAGAGATATTTCATGCAGTTTTGTTATAGAAGGGCCGGCTTCCCGTGAGCGATCTGATCCCCGATGTCAGCGTTAAACATCTGAACGCTATCGTCTCGCTGGCCCGCTATGGCAGCTTTGTTGCGGCGGCCAGCTATCTCGGTATTTCACAACCCGGTCTCAGCCGCATCATCCGGCAGGCAGAAGACATTCTGGGTGCCGACCTGTTTGACCGGGGTAACAGGAAAGTCTCGCTGACTGCGGCGGGGCGTGAGTTCCTTCCTTTTGCTGAAAGCCTGCTGGGTGAACTTGCCCATCAGGTCGAGAAACTGCGTTCAGGGCATAGTCTGGCGCCTGCGCAGATTGTCATCGCCTCGCTGATGTCGATTTCCCATCTGGTATTGCCGGCCGCACTGGTGCGGTTTCGCGAATTGTATCCGGGTGTTTTTGTTCAGATCCGCGAAGGGTTCGGGACGGCCATTGCCGAGGATGTCCGCACCGGTATTGTCGATTTCGGTATCGGAGATCCGGAGGGGCTGTCGAAGGGTGTGCTCCCGGAATCGGTGCTGGAGGAAACCTTTTTTGCGGTTCTGCCCCGGCAGCACCCACTGGCCCAGCGCGATCTGCTGACCCTGACCGACCTGCAGGGCTACCCGCTTATCTCGATGCCCTCCGATTCCGGGTTGCGGCGTATTGTCGATGCGGCCGCCAGCCGCAGTGGTGTTGATCTCAGCCACAGTATCGTGACCAATCAGTATGCTTCGATCTTTGGATTTGTTGCCAATGGGCTGGGGGTGACCATTGTCCCGGCAACGTCGCTGCCGCCGATCGGAGATGAAAACCTGGTTGTCCGCTCCCTGTCGCCATCGATCAGCCGTCGGGTGGCGGTCCTGCGTCGCGATGACCGTCCGCTGAGCGCTGAATCCGAAGCCTTTCTGAGAATCCTGCGCCCCCTGCTGATGAAAGCTGCTGCCGGATCCCGGGATTTTCAATAAATGCAAAATTCGCATAGGAAAACTGTATCAATTATTTATTGATATGGCAGGGCTGTCGGCACAGGTTTCCCACCGGATAACAACAGCACGCATCTATCAGCACAGGAACCCTATGCCATGACCAATCCCGTTGAAGTGAAAATGTACTCCGACTTCAAGAGCCCTTATGCCTTTCTGGCATTCGATCCGGCTTTTGATCTTGAAGACAAATACAACATCCGGATCAAGTGGCTGCCCTTTCAGCTGCGCCTGAAGGGTAAGGGACAGCGGAGCATCTATTCCGAATGGAAGGTCAAATACTCCTACATGGACGCGCGCCGGAACGCCAATCTGCGGGGCGGCCTGATGCTGCGCGGCCCGTTGAAGATTTTTGATACGACCCCGGCACTGATCGGTGGCCTGTTTGCAGACCGTCACGGGATGGTGCGTGAATATGGCCGCAAGGTCTTTGAAGAGTTTTTCAAACGCGAACTGGCGGCTGACGAAGCTGATGCGATTGCTGATCTGATCGCCGGTCTTGGCCTGTCTGCTGATGAATATCGCGAGTTCCTCGCGGGCGAAGGTGTCATCGAATATGAACAGATTCAGGAAAAGTCGGTTGAAGACCAGATCTTCGGCGTGCCGCTGTTTGTCTTCAATGGTGAGCAGTTCTGGGGTTATGACCGGATGTGGTTCCTGGAAATGCGGCTTGAAGAGGCCGGTTTGCTGAAGCCGGGTGCGAAATCGGAAACAGCCTGATCCAACGGAACCGGAGACTCTGATGATCGACCTCTATTTCTGGCCGACCCCCAATGCCTACAAGGCGAGTATCATGCTGGAGGAAGTGGGGCTGCCCTATACCGTCAAGCCGGTTCATATCGGTAAGGGTGTGCAGTTCACGCCGGAATATGAGGCGATCAATCCGAACGGCAAAGTGCCGTCAATCGTCGATCACGATGGTCCGGGGGGCGAGCCTTTTTCGGTCTTCGAATCCGGGGCCATCCTGCTCTACCTGAGTGAGAAAGCCGGCGGTGCCTTCATGCCGTCGGATGCCCGGGGCCGCAGTGTCGTTCTGCAGTGGCTGATGTTCCAGATGGGGGGCGTCGGTCCGATGCTGGGGCAGGCTCATCACTTCCGCAAATATGCACCTGAACAGATCGACTATGCCGTTGAACGCTACACGCGTGAGGCGACAAGGCTTTACAAGGTGATCGACAAACGACTGGGTGATGCCCCGTTCCTTGCCGGTGATTACTCGATTGCCGATATGGCGGTCTATCCCTGGCTGCGGCCTTACAAATGGCAGGGACAGTCGCTGGATGATTATCCGAACCTGTTGCGCTGGTATCAGGCGGTGCGTGAGCGTCCGGCGGTACAGCGCGGGCTTCAGGTCATGAAGGAAAAGGTTACGCCCGACCGCAAGAAGCCGATGGGCGGGTCATGGGATGTGCTGTTTGGCGGCGCGAAGACCGCCGACGGATCATCCCCGGACAAGAACTGACATTTTCAGGAACGAACAAGAATGACACCGATGCTCAAGGGATACCGGGTACTTGATATTACCCAGTTTGTGGCAGGACCAACCTGCACGCGGATCATGGCCGAACTTGGCGCCGAGGTTATCAAGGTCGAAATGGCTCCGCTTGGCGATCATGGCCGCCAGTCCGGACTGAAGGCCCGGGGCGCAGATGATCGCGATTGTTCCCAGAGCACATATTTCTTTCAGCATAACCATTCCAAGAAAAGTCTGGCCCTTGATCTGAAGCATCCGCGCGGTCAGGAAATCCTGAAGGAGCTGGTGCCGAAGGTTGATGTCATCGTCGAGAATTTTGCACCGGGTGTGATCGGGCGTATGGGGCTGGGTTACGAGGAACTCCGCAAACTCAATGACCGGCTGATCATGTGTTCGATTTCGATGGCCGGGCAGAGCGGTCCGCTCGCCAGTCAGCCGGGCTTTGATTACATGGGGGCAGCCTATGCCGGGATGACTTCCGGGATCGGCGAGCCTGACCGCGGGCCGGTACAGATGCCCGTCGCCATTGGCGACAGTGCCACCGGCGTTGCGGCTGCAATGGCTGTGGGTTTTGCCCTGCTGCATCGCGAGCGCACGGGTGAGGGGCAGTATATCGACTGCTCCCTGCTTGATACCTATGTCCATATGCAGGAAGACCTGATCCCGCGTGTGGGGCTGCGTGGCGCGAAGGCCATTCCTCCGCGTTCCGGATCGCAGCATCCGAATGGTGGTCCGACAGGTATTTTCCGCGCAGGTGACGAGCGGTTTCTGTCGATCATGGTCATGCCTTATCAGTGGAAGCGGATGGTCGAGGCGATGGGAATGCCTGAACTGGCTGCTGACCCCCGCTTCGATACGCCGCAGAACCGTCGCGATAATCGCGAGGCGCTGAAACTGATCATCGAAGACTGGATGGCGGGTATTGAGGGCGGCCGGGATGGTGTGCTGGCTGTGCTTGCCGCCGCACGCGTTCCCTCGGCACCGGTCCTGGCGCTGGATGAGGTGATCGAGCATCCGCATATGCGCCAGCGGGGCACAATCCGGGAAGTCACCGATCCGCATCTCGGAACGTTTCCGATTCCGGGCATGCCGGCACGATTCTCCTCAGAACAGGAAGATGAGGCGCTGACAGCCCCGTTGCTGGGCCAGCATAATGCAGAAGTTCTCAGCGAATTGCTGAACCTGAGCGACGATGAAATTGCTGATCTCCACAAAGACAAGGTGCTGGTGAACGATCGCCGGGTTCGCTGAGGGAGAGGCCGGGCGCAATCAGCAAAGAGTTTTTGCCCATCGGAACATGGAAACGTATGTAACGACGCCTGATCTGAAATTTCGAAAGGGATGTCGTGTCTGATCCGATTTTTGAGTCCAAGAAGCCACTCGACCTGAACGATGTCCGCAAAGTCATGACCAAAGGTCAGGCGGGTTTTTCGCGGGAGGTGAAGCCCCTGACAAAACCCGTTGATGTTCGTGTCAGAACCGGTTTGAGGCTTTCGGGCTGGGAAGATACCCATGTCGAAATTGACGGCCAGCAGAAGCCGGTCAGGTCAACTCACTTCAAGCTGGCAACGCAGCGTGCTGATGAGGGTATCGAATGGTTCTTTCCACATTACATGGTTCCCGAAGGCACTGACTGGGCCGATCATCCGGCCCTTCCGTTCGGGGTCTATTCGAATGACCTGGGAATCGTTCATACGGTCGACGTGGAAGACCGTGAGCTGACGGTTGATGAATTCCACGCCGATGATGAATTGTCAGAAAGATATTCGACGCTCTTTGGCCTGATTCCCCAGTACCAGTCTGCCACACAGAATATCGGCACGCAGATCAAGCTTGGTCGCATTGGCATGAATCAGGAGAAAGAATCGATCTGTGCAGAGGTGGCTGGTCAGGCTGATTGTGAGGGCGCTTCCTGTCTGTTTGGCAAGGTGAAGCTCCGGATGCGGCCGCCGGTTGATGGCGGCGGCGCAGAACTGCTGACCGCCGGGTATCTGCTGTTTGATATCGAGGGCGGGTTCATCCGTGAATTTCTGTTCCTGACGAACATCTCATTCTCTGACGGCAAGGATAAGCATTCCATGTCACTTGCCCGGTCGGGGCGTTTGAAACCGGCAGGTTAAAACTGACGGGGATATCCGCCGTCTTTTGGTTTGCTTTGTGAAAGTCCGGACAAAATAATTCTCGTCATCGCTTGACGGCGGTATTGTCCGGGCATAGCTTGTCCGGACAACCGGATAACTTAATCAAACAAACAGACTGACGGTGGTATGGGAGAGAATGTCGAAGTGACGGGGCTGCCCCTTGCAGGGCTGCGCCTGTTCGAAATCGGATCCAGTGTGGCCGCACCTTACGGTGCCTGGCTGATGGCGGCGCTTGGCGCTGATGTGATCAAGGTGGAGCGGCCCGGTAAGGGCGATGATGCACGGCAATGGGGCGAGATGTTCCCGGATGGCCGCGGATCGATCTTTGAGCCGCTGAATCGTGATAAGCGCGGTATTGTGGTCGATATGAAAGACCCGGCGGAATGCAAACGCCTGCGTGAGCTGATTCATGATACAGGGGATATCGTGCTGCAGAATCTGCGGCCCGGCCTGATCGAGCGTTATGGTCTGGATGCGGCTACGCTGCGCCGGGACAAGCCTGAACTGATCTACTGCAATATCTGGGCCTTCGGGCCGACCGGGCCGATGAGCAAGAAGCCCGGTTATGACCCGCTGATGCAGGCTTATAGCGGCATCATGAGCGTGACCGGCGAAATGGGCCGGGCGCCGGTGCGTGTCGGCACCTCGATCATCGATATGGGTACGGGTATGTGGTGCGCCATTGGTATTCTGGCGGCCCTGCAGAAACGTGCGCAGACCGGTGAAGGCTGTGTCGTGGACAGCTCATTGTATGAAACGGCAATGGGCTGGATGACCTATCATCTGACCGGGTTGCAGGCGTCGGGTGAAAATCCGATCCGTCGTGGGTCTGGTGCGCCGGGAATGGTGCCTTATCAGGTGTTCCTCTGTTCGGACGGTTATCTGATGATTGCGGCGCCGAACGACAAACTGTTCGGTTTGCTCTGTCAGGAACTTGGTCATCCGGAATGGGCAACTGACGCCCGTTTCGCTACCAATCAGGATCGCTACAAACATCTGGACGAGCTTTGCGCGCTGATTGAAAGCGTAACCTCGACCCGTTCCCGCGATTACTGGCGTGGCCGCTTTGATGCTGTTGGCCTGCCAAGTGCGCCGGAACAAAGCACCGAAGAAATGATGAAGGATGCCCAGACGGAAGCTCTGGGAATTCTGCAGCAACTGCCGGACAGCCCCTTCAAGCTGATGGGTATGCCGTTGAGTTTTGACGGCGACCGCCCGCCGCTGCGTCGTATGGCGCCAGCGCTTGGTGAACATAACAACGAAATTTTCGGAACGGAGAAGTGATGCGCAACGATTTTGAAACCCTGAGCTGGGAACGGGTCGACGACCATATCCTGTTGCTGACACTGGACCGGCCGCAGTCTGCCAACGCCATGAACACGCAGATGGGGTATGACCTGCGCGATCTGTTCATGGGGCTGTACATCAATCAGGAAGACCTGCGCTGCATCGTGCTGACAGGTCGCGGTGACAAGGTGTTCTGTGCCGGTGGCGATCTCAAGGAACGCAACGGCATGACCGATGAGACCTGGCAACAGCAGCATGCGCTGTTCGAACAGGCGGTAAAGGCTTTCCGTGATTGCCCGGTGCCGGTTATCGCTGCTGTTAACGGCCCTGCCTATGCCGGTGGTTGCGAGTTCGTTCTGCTGGCAGACTTTGCCTATGCCTCGACCAAAGCCCGTTTCGCGCTGACTGAGGTCACGCTGGGCATTATGCCGGGTGCCATGGGGACGCAGAATATGCCGCATGCTGTTGGTGAGCGCCGGGCCAAGGAAATCATTCTGACGGGCACTCCCTTCGGTGCAGAAGAGGCGCTGCAGTGGGGACTGGTCAACAAGCTCTGCTCACCTGAGACACTGCTGGAAGAGACGCTGGAGACAGCCCGCAAGATTGCGGCAAACGCGCCGGTCTCAACCCGGCAGGCGAAGAAGTCGATTGCGGTTGCGACCCAGGTCGATCGTAACACCGGCTACATGTACGAGATTGAAGCCTACAACCGGATGGTGACAACCGAAGACCGGCTTGAAGGCATCAAGTCCTTCAATGAGAAACGCAAGCCCGTCTACAAGGGCAAATAGGAGCAACCGATGACGAAACAGATTGATGTTCGTGTTCAGGAAGTTGGCACCCGTGACGGGCTGCAGAGCATTCCGACGATCTTTCCGACGGCTGCCAAGCTTGACTGGATCAGGGCTGAAGCCGCTGCCGGTGTTCCTGAAATCGAGGTTGCATCCTTTGTGAACCCGAAACTGTTGCCGCAGATGGCAGACGCCGCTGACGTGGTGTCCGGATCGCTGGGTGTCGATGATCTGACCGTGACGGTTCTGGTGCCCAACATGCGCGGTGCCGAAAGTGCCTTTACCTCCGGCGTCCATAAAATGAACTTTGTCATGTCCGTGTCTGAAGAACACAACATGGCCAATGTCCGCCGTACCGTAGAGCAGTCACTTGATGAGTTCAGCCGGATCATCGAATTCCGGAAGGATAATCCGCAGTACAAGGACGTGAAGGTAGCTTCCGGGATGGCGACATCCTTTGGCTGCACGATCTCCGGCAATGTTGATCCGAAATCGGTGATGCGGGTTGCCGAGGAACTGGTAAAGCGGGGCGCCGACGAACTGGCTGTGGCTGACACTGTTGGTTATGGCAATCCGGCACAGGTTCGCTCACTGCTGGACGAGCTGTTCCGCACGGTCGGCAAGGACTTCCCCGTTACCTGTCATTTTCATGATACGCGCGGCCTTGGGCTTGCCAATGTGGTTGCCGCGCTTGACGCCGGGGTCACCCGTTTTGACGCCTCACTGGGTGGCCTCGGCGGTTGCCCTTATGCGCCGGGTGCCAGTGGCAATGTGGTGATGGATGATCTGGTCTTCATGCTGGAAGCCATGGGCCTGCGTACAGGTGTTGATCTCGACCGCCTCCTGGAAGCGCGGGAGATCATGGAATCCCACCTCAAGGACGAGCCGACACATGGCGCATACAATCTTGCGGGTGCACCGAAAGGTTTCACCCCGGCAACACTAATCGCGGCGGAGTAATCTGATGAGTGACAATCCGACAATGGATCTTGGCCTCGACTATCCCGAAATTCGGGAGTCCGTGGCAAAAATCTGTGAGAAATATCCCGGCGAATACTGGCGCAAGCTGGAAGATGATGCGGGTTATCCGACTGACTTCGTCAGGGAACTGACGGAAACCGGCTTCCTTGGGGCGCTTATCCCGGAAGAATATGGCGGTGCCGGCCTGCCGATGCGGGCGGCCTGTGTCATTCTGGAAACAATCCATCAGGCCGGTTGTAACGCCGGTGCCTGCCACGCCCAGATGTACATCATGGGGGCGTTGCTGCGCCATGGCAGCCCGGAGCAGAAAGCACAGTATCTGCCGAAGATCGCTTCCGGTGAGTTGCGACTGCAGGCATTTGGCGTGACCGAGCCGACCAGCGGTACCGATACAACCAACCTGAAGACCAAAGCCGTCAAGGACGGTGACGAATATGTGGTCAATGGTCAGAAGGTCTGGACCAGCCGGGCGCTGCATTCCGATCTGATGTTGCTGCTGGCACGCACCACACCGCTGGATCAGGTGAAGAAGAAAACCCTTGGTCTGTCTATCTTCCTCGTCGATCTGCGGGAGGTGAAGGGCAATGGCTGCGAGATCCGGCCCATTGACGCGATGATCAATCACAATGCCACGGAAGTCTTCTTCGACAATATGCGCATTCCGGCCTCCAGCCTGATCGGCGAAGAAGGCAAGGGGTTCTATTACATTCTCGACGGCATGAATGCGGAACGTATTCTGATCGCCGGTGAGAGCGTCGGAGATGCACGGTTCTTCATTAAAAAGGCCAGTGAATATTCCAAGGAACGCGCGATCTTTGGTCGTCCGATTGGTCAGAATCAGGGGGTTCAGTTCCCGATTGCGCGGGCCTATGCGGAGACGGAAGCAGCAGCCCTGATGAACCAGAAGGCAGCGGCGCTGTTTGAAGCCGGAATGGACTGTGGTGCAGAAGCCAACATGGCGAAGATGCTGGCCTCGGAAGCGGCCTGGCATGCCGGTGAGGCCTGTATGCAGACCTTTGGCGGCTTCTCCTTCGCGCGTGAATACGACATTGAGCGGAAATGGCGTGAAACCCGGCTTATGCAGATCGCGCCGATCTCGACCAACCTGATTCTGTCTTACATCGGCCAGCATGTCCTTGGCATGCCCCGGTCCTTCTGAGGAAACATCTACATATGACAAACAAACCCATTCTCCGCCGCTCCATGCTGTTCGTTCCGGGCCTGCGCGATGACCGCTATGACAAGGCTGCCGCAACTGGTGCGGACATGATCTGTGTCGACCTTGAAGATTCGGTCGCCCCTGCAATGAAGGCGGAAGCACGGGCCAAGGCGCTGCCATATTTCACCCGCCAGCCGGCAACGCCGGTGCGCCGGATGATGCGTATCAACAGCCCGCGGTCAGAAGACGGACTGCGCGACATGCATGCCCTTCTGGACGCGGAAGCCCTGCCGGATGGTATCGTGTTGCCGAAGATTGAAAGCGCTGATGAAGCACAATGGGTGGCTGGTCTGCTTGGCCCGAAGAAGCCGGATCTGGATATCATTGCCGTGGTTGAATCCGTCAAGGGTATCAACCGCCTTGATGAAATCGCCCATTCCACCCCGTTCGTGAAAGCGGTGTCACTGGGGTCTGCTGATCTGGTTGCTGAAACCAACTCCGATATGGGCTGGGACGCGCTGCTCTATGCCCGTTCGAAAGTGGTCTATGCCGCAGCCGGTGCCGGTATTGACGCGCTGGATGGTGTCTGGCTCGACATTCCGGATATCGATGGTGCGCGGGAAGAAGCCCGAAAGCTGAAAACCATGGGATTTGCCGGTCGGGCCGCCATTCACCCGGCACAGGTCGCCCCGATTCACGACGCCTATACGCCGACAAAAGCCGAAGTTGAACGCGCCCAGAAAATTGTTGATGCGTTCGAAACCAACACCAGCGGCATTCTGCAGGTCGATGGCATCATGGTGGATTACCCGGTTGTCGTCGCCGCCCGCCGCCTGCTGGCGATGGTGGGGTAAGACCCCGGTTTTATGACGCAGACAGCCCTCGTCCCCTCATTCTGAACTCGTTCCAGTATGAGGGGACGATTTTGACACTGACGGTTTTCGGCTTCGCCGGGTTACAGAAAAAAATCTAACGGGAGGTAACAGGACATGACGGGCATAACCAAAGAACTCGCAGCATTTGTCGCCAATCTGAACTATGACGATCTGCCGGCGGAAGTCGCTGCACGGGCCAAGCTGCTGATCCTTGATACGATCGGCATCAGTGTGCGGGCCCGCCATGATGCTGAATCCACAGAAGCCATGATGCAGGCCATTGAAGCGCTGGAACTCAATCAGGGCAGTTGTGGTGTGCTGGGTGATGCGGAAGGCTATACGGCTGCCGGGGCGGCCTTCGCCAATGGCTCGCTGGCTCACAGTCTCGATTTTGATGACACCCATGCCCCGGCATCGCTTCACGCCTCAGCGCCGGTTCTGCCGGCTGTGCTGGCGGCAGCGCAGAAATGCAATGCATCCGGCAAGGATATTATTGCCGCCACGGTTGCCGGTTACGAGGTGATTTGCCGGTTGTCGATGGCGCTGAACCCGTCTGAGCATTATGCCCGCGGGTTCCACCCGACAGCGACATGTGGTGCGATGGGGGCCGCCGCCGCCGCCGCGCGCGTTATGGGACTGGATGCAGAGGCAACGGCCAGCGCCTTCGGGATCGCCCTGAACTCGGCTTCCGGCACCATGCAGTATCTTGAAAATGGCGCCTGGACGAAGCGTTCGCAGATTGGCAATGCCGCAATGGCAGGTCTGGTGGCTGCAACAATGGCGGCCAAGGGCTATGTCGGTGCTGCTGATGCCATTGAGGGCAAGCGTGGCTTCCTGCATAATTTTGCGCCCAATCCCGACCAGTCGAAAGTGGTCGCAGGTCTGGGCAAGAAGTGGGAAACACTCGCGATTGCCGTGAAGCCTTACCCGGCCTGCCGGGCGACCCATGCCGGGGCAGATGCGGCGATTTCGCTGCGCCACAAACACAATATTGATCCGTCACGCATCAAGGCTGTCCGGGTTGGTCTTTTCCAGACCGGCATCAATCTGGTTGGTGCTCCGCTGGAGCAGAAACAGAATCCGGTGAGCGTGGTTGATGGTCAGTTCTCGATGCCCTTTGTTGCTGCCGTTGTGCTGCGTGAAGGGGCGATGACCTGGGATGATTACGCAACCCATCTGCAAGATGAGGAAACGCTCGCCCTGACCCGCAAGGTCGAGGTGTTCAATGACCCGAAAACAGAAGAATTCTATCCCGACTGTCTGCCGGCATCGGTCAGCATTGAGCTGGAAGACGGCACGATTGTTGAGGAATTTGTCCAGTATCCGAAGGGTGAGCCGGAAAATTTTGTCACCGACGCAGAGCTTCGTTCGAAGTTTGCGGGTCTGGTTCGGCCCTATCTTGGAAATGATGGTGAGACAGCCTTGTTCAACGCTGTGATGTCGCTGGAAAGCGGCAGTGCACAGGCTTTGATTGATGCTGCCCGCCCCTCAGCACAACACTGAAATCAGGAGAATACAGAATGGTCTATGGAGTGAAAGAAGTCGGCCCGAATCGTTACCGGGAAGACCTCGGCCGTTATTTCGAACAGTTCGAGATTGGTGATATTTACGAACATCGTCCGGGCCGTACGATCACGGAAACCGACAATATCTGGTTCACCATGCTGACAGGGAACACGCATCCCGCGCATTTCGATTATGCTTATGCGGCAAAGACCGAGTTTGGTAAGCCACTGGTCAACTCCGCCCTGACACTGGCAATTGTCACCGGGATGAGCGTGTCAGATACCAGCCAGAAGGCGATTGCCAATCTGGGTTGGGACGAAATCAAGCTGCTGGCTCCGGTCTTCCATAACGATACGATTTATTCCGAGAGTGAGGTTCTGGCCAAACGTGAGTCGAAGTCACGTCCGGGGCAGGGAATTGTCACCATGGAAACCCGTGGCAAGAAATCTGACGGCACGTTGTTCATGAGCTACAAGCGGTCCTTCCTGGTCTGGAGAGAAGGTCACGGCGATATCGATGGAATGGAGAGCTGATCATGTCGCAGGATGACGAACAGGAACGGATGATTCTCGACAGCATTGATCGTTTTCTCGAACGCGATGTTGCTCCTTATGTTCACGAACTCGAAGCCAATGATATCTGGCCCGAGGAAATCGTCGGCAAGATGGCTGATCTCGGCCTGTTTGGTGCCGTGATTTCGGAAGAATATGGCGGGCTGGGTTTGTCCTGCTCCACCTATGCCAAGATCGTTGAACGTATCTCGACAGTCTGGATGTCGCTGACCGGCATTTTCAACTCTCACCTCATCATGGCGATGGCGGTGCAGCGGTCGGGCACGGAAGAGCAGAAGCAGAAATGGCTGCCAAAATTTGCCAGTGGCGAAATGCGTGGCGGTATTGCCCTGACTGAGCCGAACACCGGCACCGATTTGCAGGCCATTCGTACCAAGGCACACAAGGATGGTGACGACTGGATCGTCAATGGCACCAAGACCTGGATTTCGAACGGTATCAAATGCCATGTCATGGCGGTAATGGTGAAAACCGATCCTGATATTCAGCCCCGTCACAAGGGCATCAGCTTCATGCTGGTGGAAAAAGGGCCCGGATTTAATGTTGCCCGCAAGCTGGAGAAGCTGGGTTACAAGGGGATCGATTCCACGGAGTTGCAGTTCGACGATTGCCGGGTACCTGCCGAAAACATCATTGGCGGTGTGCCGGGCAGGGGCTTCGTTCATGTGATGCAGGGCCTGGAGCTGGGCCGGATCAATGTGGCGTCCCGTGGTGTCGGCGTTGCGCAGGCAGCCGTCAACGAGGCTGTGAAATACTCGCAGCAGCGTGAAACTTTCGGCAAACCGATCTGTCAGCATCAGGCGATCCAGCTGCATCTGGCCGACATGATTACCCGTACCCAGGCGGCGCGTCTGCTGGTTGCAAGTGCTGCTTCCTCCTACGACAAGGGCGAGCGATGTGACATGGAAGCCGGTATGGCAAAGCTGTTCGCGACAGAAGCGGCAGTGGAAAACGCCATGACATCAATGCGGGTGCATGGCGGCTACGGCTATTCCAAGGAATTTACGGTCGAGCGTCTGTACCGTGACGCCCCCCTGCTGACCATCGGTGAAGGGACGAATGAATTGCAGCGCATCATTATCGCGCGGCAGCTTATTGAAAGGAACCCGATCTGATGCGTCCGCTCGAAGGTGTACGTGTCCTGTCAGTGGAACAATATGGTGCCGGCCCGTTCGGCACCCAGTTCCTGTCTGATATGGGCGCTGAAGTCATCAAGGTGGAAAACCCCGGCGACGGTGGCGATATGTCACGCGGTGTCGGGCCCTATTTCATCAAGGGTGCAGAGGACTCAACCTCGGCCAGCCTTTTCTTCCAGTCTTTCAACAGGAACAAACGGTCACTGACCATCAACCTGCGGACGGAAGAAGGTCGTGAGGTCTTTCATAAGCTGGTCACGAAAGTTGATGGTGTTTGCTCCAACATGCGGGGTGATGTGCCGGACAAGCTCGGGATTACCTATCAGCATCTGAAGCAGTTCAACCCGAAACTTGTCTGTGCTCATCTCAGCGCCTATGGCCGGACGGGATCACGTGCAGGCTGGCCGGGTTATGATTATCTGATGCAGGCAGAGGCTGGTTATTTCTCGCTCACCGGTGAGCCGGGAACAGCCCCGGCCCGCTTCGGACAGTCGGTGGTCGACATGATGACCGGACTTGGCCTGTCCTATGCCTTCCTGTGTGGTCTGACACAGGCACGGGCAACGGGTGAGGGCCGGGACATCGATGTCAGCCTCTATGATTTCGCCCTGTTCAAGCTGAACTATCTTGCCCACTGGTATATGAGTGATGGCCATGTTCAGGGGCGTGAAGAACGCTCTGCCCATCCGTCGCTGACCCCTTGCGCCCTTTACAAGACGCAGGACAGCTGGATTTACCTGATGTGCAATAAGGAGAAGTTCTGGCCGATTCTCTGTGAAAAGATCGGACGTCCGGAACTGGGGTCGGATCCACGGTTCGTGAAGTTCAAGAACCGGCTTGAGAACCGCGGCCTTGTTCAGGAAATTCTGGATGAATCCCTGCAGGCGAAAACCACGGCTGAATGGCTGGAAGTTTTTGCCGGTAACGTGCCGTCGGCGCCGTTGATGAACGTGAAGGAAGCCGTTGATAATCCGTTCGCCCATGAGCGCGGAATGATCGAGCAGCTGACCCATCAGTCGGGCAAGGAATTCTCGATGTTGTCGACCCCCATCACCCTGACGGGCGATGAAAAGGTGCCGAGCACACCGGGGCCGGAACTGGGGGATTCAACCGATGACCTGCTGGCTGAAATCGGTCTGGATGCCGCTGAAATTGCTGCCCTGAGGGAAAAAGGGGCCGTCTGATGCAATCCCCGGTCGTCAACTTCGCTCCGGCGAGACCTCGATATGCCCTGCTGGCCGAACGGCTGATGCAGGATATCGCGCATGAGGTCTATCCCGTCGGAGCGACGTTGCCGACCGAGGCTGCGCTCTGCAATCAGTACAATGTCAGTCGGCATACTGTTCGTGAGGCGCTCCGGCGTTTGCAGGAACTGGGACTGATCGCCAGCCGTCAGGGTGTCGGTACGCGGGTAATTGCCTCGGAACCGACCCGGCAATATTCCCAGAGTATCGGTTCGATTGATGAACTGCTGCAATATGCGGTGGATACCCGGTTGGCGAATGTTGAAATATCCGAGGTTGATGTCTCGGAATCAGAAGCGGCAGAGATCGGCTGCAAGCCGGGGCAACGGTTTCTCAAAATCTCCGGTTTGCGCGAAACGGTGGCAGATCCCGATGCGGCTCCGATCGCCTGGACAGAAATTTATGTAAATGGCGCGTTTTCCGGCATTCGTGATGATGTTGCCGGGCATTCCGGCGCAATTTCCCACCTGATTTATCAGCGATATGGACATCAGGCGGAAGATATCCGGCAGATAATAACCTCCTGTGCGCTGAGAAAAGCCGAATCAGATCAGCTTGATGCGCCCCGGGGTAGTCCGGCGATGCGCATTCGCCGCTGGTACACGGCCGGCGACGGAGAATTACTGGAATATTCAGTGTCACTGCATCCTGCAGGGCGCTTCAGTTTCATATCGCGTGTACGACGTGAATCAGGATCCTGATGTTATGAATGGTTTGCTTTCCCTCCGGACGATTGGCCTGACCAGCGGTGCACTTGCGGTTCAGGCGACCATTACGATGGCGTCCCTGACGCTGGCCATGCTGGCGGCTGACCCCCGCTCCGGCTTCGATATCAGCCGCAGTCTCGTCGGGCTTTATACGTCTTCGGTCTATCTGGGGGCGGCAATCGGTGCCATGCTGGCAGGCGGTTTTGTCGCTCGCTACGGCCCGATCCGGGTCAGCCAGTTTTCGTTGTTTTCGGCAACTGTCGGTGTGGCAGCACTGGCGTTCGGCAATATCTGGATTGCCCTGCCGGTCGCATTTTTTATCGGTCTCGGTTATGGGCCGGCCAACCCCTCGGCCTCTGAACTGCTGGCCCGGCATACGCCAAAGGCATACCGGCCACTGATCTTCTCCCTCAAGCAAACCGGTGTTCCGATTGGTGCCGGGGCAGCCGGACTATGTGTGCCCCTGCTGCTGGGTTATATGAGCGGTGCAGAGACGGCGCTGGTGATTGCGGGTTTCAGTGCAGTGCTTGTGCTGTTGTTCCAGCCGTGGCGTGAACAGTTCGATACCGGACGCAATCCGTCAGCCCCTATCGGCTATCAGGAAGTTCGTGAATCGATGGCAATGGTGATGTCCTATCCGAATCTTCGTCTGCTTGCCGCAGCGTCCTTCGGGTTTGCGATCATTCAGCTTTCCGTCGGGGCCTTCATGGTTCTCTATCTGACGGAAGCAATTGGCCTGACGGTTATTCAGGCGGGTGGGGTCTACGCTGTGATTCAGGCCTGTGGCGTCATTGGCCGCATTGCCTGGGGCGCCATTCTGGTTCGCATCGGCGATGAAAAAGGTATGGCAATGCTGGCCTTCCTCGCACTGCTGATGGCTATCGGGTCGGGTTGTGCGGCGATTATGAATGGTGGCTGGCCGATGCCGGTGATTATCGCTGTCTGTGCGTTGCTGGGCTTCAGTGCCGTTGGCTGGAACGGCATCTTCATGGCAGAGGTCGCCAATCAGGCTCCGGCTGACAAGACTGCGGCAGCAACCGGGATCTCCATCGGCTGCACTTTCTCCGGTGTGGTCGTGGGCCCGGTTATCTTCGGTATCCTTGCCGACCTGACCGGCAGTTACGCTGTCGGGTTCTCGGCACTGGCCATCCTGACCGGGATTGCGGCAGTCGTGCTCTACAGCGCCTATCGCCGCACGGTTGGTCTGGTGACAGAGTAGGCTTGTTTCTGTGGTCTGATGGCTGCCAGTCTCTAGTTTCGGGATCGCCGGAGACGATCTGCGAGTCCCGAATCAGCCAGCCTTCATGACCACTTCTGTCCGGACCGAATTGGCGATGAAGCAATCTTCATGTGCCCGGTGATGAATCTCGGCCTCAAGCGAAGCGGCCGGGCTGTCTCCCAGATAGCTGATTTGCGGGTCCAGAATGACTTTTGACATCCAGAACTTTCCGTTCTCGTTCTTCTGCATGTGACCTGTTGCAGTGTCGTCATAGGCATCCACGACAAAGCCTTCATCCGTCATGTAATGCAGGAAAAACAGCATATGGCAGCTTGAGAGGGACGCGACGAAAGCTTCCTCCGGGTCGACATTGGCGGCATCGGAATAAGGAAGCGGTACGATATGCGGTGAGGGGGAAGCGGGTACGACCAGCCCGCCGTCGAAAATCCATTCATGTGCCCGGCTGTAGCGCCGGTCAGTCATCTTCTCATCGCTGCGGCGACGCCACAAAACCCGTGCTGAATAACTTCCCATCAGATTTGCACTCCGCTGGTTGGATTGGCAGCGGCGTATCAGATAAGGTCATCCGACGGAAGGTAAAGTTTGCCGGTTTGATGGCGGAATGCGCTTTGCCGTTGGTTTCACGTTCAACCCGGACTAGATTGCGCGCCGTCATGACCATGAAACAACTCGTCCAGACGATGAAAACCGGCGAACTCCGACTGGAGGATGCACCGGTTCCGACCCCTGAAGACCGCTTCGCCCTGGTACGCACGACGGCTTCGGTCGTCAGTGCCGGAACAGAACGCATGCTGGTCGAGATGGGAGAGAAATCCCTTCTGGGTAAGGCGATGGCCCGCCCTGACCTTGTCCGCAAGGTTATCGACAAGGCACGGCGCGAAGGCATTCGCAAAACCATGCAGACCGTTGAGGCGCGACTGAGCGGCCCGAGCCCGCTCGGGTACAGTGCAGCCGGTGTCGTCGAACAGGCGGGATCACTGGTGCCGGGCCTGAGACCGGGAGACCGGGTTGCCTGCGCCGGGGCGGGATTTGCCAATCATGCCGAGTTCAATGTTGTGCCGGGTAATCTGCTGGCACGCATCCCGGATAAGGTCAGCGATGAGGAAGCGGCTTTCTCGACGCTTGGCTCGATTGCCTTGCAGGGCCAGCGTCTGGCCGACCCGAAACTGGGCGAAGTGTTTCTGGTGATCGGTCTGGGGCTGCTCGGGCAGCTTGCAGCACAGTTGTTGCAGGCCAATGGCTGCCGCGTCATCGGGTTCGATCCTGCCGATATCATGGTCAGGCGGGCTGAGGAAATCGGGGTCAGGGCAAGTACGGATGCAGAAGCGGTCAGGTCGCTTTGTCTGGATGAAACTTCCGGGCATGGCGTTGATGGTGTCCTTATCTGTGCGGCGACCGCCTCGAACGATCCGGTCACGCTGGCTGGTGAGGTCACGCGGGAGAATGGTCGGGTGGTGGCGGTTGGTGCCGTTGGCACGGGGTTGCCGCGAGACCCTTACTTCCGGAAAGAAATTGCCTTCCATATTTCCCGCTCCTATGGCCCCGGTCGTTATGATGCGGACTATGAGATTGGCGGGATGGATTATCCCTATGGCTATGTCCGCTTTACGGAACAGCGCAACATGGCTGCCTTCCTCGACCTGATTGCAGCGGGACGGATTGATGTTAAGCGTCTGATTACCCATCGCTTTGCGTTCGATGATGCACTGGAAGCCTACAGCCTGATCAAGGGGGAACGGAAAGAGCCCTATCTTGGTATCCTGCTCACCTATTCAGGGGAAACCCGGGCCGCGCCGGTGTCGGCTGCTTCTCCGGCTGCCGTGTCATCTGACAAGGTCGGACTTTCTGTGATCGGTGCCGGTGCTTATGCAACCGGTGTGCTGTTACCAGCGTTTCAGAAACAGGGTGGGTTTGATTTCCGGGCGGTGGCAACCGGTGCCGGGCGCGCAGCCCCGACCGTGGCCCAGAAGTTCGGTTTCGCAGAAGGTGCCGTTGCTGTCGACAGGGTTATGGGCGGTGTCAGCGATGTGATTGCCATCCTGACCCGTCACGACAGCCATGCAGCCCTGGCCGCGGAAGCACTGGCGGCCGGTAAGCATGTCTATATCGAGAAGCCGCTGGCGATGGATATGGACGGGCTGAAGGCGGTTCACAAGGCGTACAGGGCGGCCGGTGACCGTCAGGTGATGGTGGGCTTTAACCGCCGCTTTTCGCCGCTCGTACAGGAAGTCCGGTCTTTTCTGCAGCCGGTCGCCGGACCACGGACGATTGTGATCCGGATCAATGCCGGAGCAATTCCGCGTGACCACTGGACGCAGGACCCTGAGCGCGGCGGCGGACGGATTATTGGTGAAGCCTGTCATTTCGTCGATCTGGCACAGGCGCTGGCTGACAGTGAGGTCACGGCGATCTCTGCGATCAGTCATGGCGGGACAGCCATCCCGGCCCAGCTTGCTGATGATGTCTCGCTGTCCCTGACCATGGCGAACGGATCAATCGCGACAATCATCTATACCGCATCCGGGCCGAACGCCGTCGATAAGGAATTTATCGAAGTGTTTGCCGGTGGACGTGCCGCCGTAATCCGGGATTTCCGTGAAGGCTCCCTGTTCGGAACCACGGGGCGGGCAAAGAAAATCGGCGGCAGCGGTCAGGACAAGGGGCAGGCTGCCATGATTGCGGCATTTGCCGCGGGTCTGAAAAGCGGTGCGCCTGCGCTGACGGCAGAGAGCGCAATGCTGACCACGCTTGCAACCTTCTCTGCGATAGCCGCCATCGGTTCGGGCAAAACCCAGCCCGTATCCTTGTCGGACCTCGACGACGGAAACTGAGAATGCTGGCGGGGCGCCATCTCAAACGGGCCGGGCGCAGTTCACCGGGCGGGTTGCTGCGCTTCGGCGCGATGACGATAAGGCGACGGTTACGCGATCTCATCGACCGGCGTCAGGCGACATGGTTGGCAACCTATAGCGCCGACAAAACCCCGCTCATCAGCATCCTCGACCCGCTGGAGGCCGGACAGATATCCGCGGCATTCTCCCTGCCGGACGATGTCATTGAGAACTGGCGATCGCACCGGTTTGATATTCTCGGCTCCGGCTGGGTTGCCGCCTTATCAGACGGGCAGATCAGTTCCGGACCCAATCAGGCAGTATCCGAACAAATCGCTGCCCTTCTGCCCGCAGCTTACAAGCCTGTGGACTGGCATCGCGATCTGACCAGCGGGCATTGCTGGAGACCGGACCAGTGGCATCGCGATGTACCGATACCGGTAGGACAGGGCGTCGATATCAAGTCGCCGTGGGAACTGGCGAGATGTCATCATCTTCCCGCCATGGCGCTTGCCGCTGCGGCAGGCGGTGATGCAGATCTGGCCAGCGAGATCCGGGCGCAGATACTCGATTTCATTGCCGCCAATCCACCGAAATTCGGGGTGAACTGGCGCTGTACGATGGATGTCGCAATCCGTGCCGCGAACTGGGTTGTTGCAGACTCGATCCTGCGCAGTGCCAGCCTGCCGGGTTGCTCTGATGATTTGACAGATATCCTGTCTGCCAGCCTGCTCGACCACGGGCGATTCATTATCGGCAATCTGGAATGGTATCCGGACCGGACGGGTAACCATTACCTCGCCAATATCAGCGGCCTCGCCTTTATCGCAGCGGCGCTTGACCCGAAGGTGAACGCGGAAGCCGCAGGGTGGCTGAAGCTGGCAACCCGGGAGCTGGAGCGGGAAGTTGACGTTCAGTTTCTCCGCGATGGCGGGCATTTTGAAGGTTCTGTTGCCTATCACCGGCTGTGTCTGGAAATGGCAGTCTGGGGCACCGGGGCTTGTCGCGGTGCCGGATCACAGTTTACAGCCGTGCATTATGAGCGACTGGCTGCGGCAACTGAGTTTCTGAGAGCCACAATCAAGCCTTCAGGTGATTTTGTGCAGGTCGGCGATAACGACAGCGGCCGGTTCCTGAATCTCTGTCCGGATTTCGATGACGAATTGCAGGAGCGCCAGCTGACCCCGCAGGCGACCCTTGATGCTGCCGCTGCACTGTTGTCATCAGCCAAGACAGTGGGTGGCGTGGATGGTCTCGTGATGTCGGCGCTGGCAAAGTCTGTTGCGGTTGCGCCAGGTGAGATCGCTTCCGGTCATGGCAGTTCTGGTGAAGCCTTGTCAGGCGGGAATGAGCTCGTCCTGCCCTATGGGGAGGGGCTGGATGAAGGTATTCAGGCGCTCGCATTCCCGGACTTCGGGTTGTTTATCCTGCGCGGTAAACGTCTCTGGCTTTCCATTCGCTGCGGGGGAGAGACTGACCCGATTGGCGCGCATCGGCATAATGACCAGTTGAGTGTCGAGCTGACGGTGGATGGGCGCGATATCATCCGTGATCCGGGAACTTACATCTATACCCCGGACCCGGCGGCCCGGAATGCCTATCGTGCGATTTCGGCTCATTTTACGCCGCAAGCTGCGGATGGCCGGGAACCTGCCAGCCTTGATGCCGGGCTGTTCTTCCTCGACCCTCCGATGGGTGGAACCTGTGTGTTTTTTAATGAGACAGGATTCCGGGGCTGGCATGCAGGCTTTGGCGCGAAAGTCTGGCGTGAGATACAGATAAAGCCGGACCGGATCATCATCCGTGACCGGGCTGAAGGCGGTCAGCAGCTTTCACCGCTGACCCTGCCCGGACAGCCCCTGCCATTCTCTCCCGGTTATGGACGCCGGGATAACAGCGGCTGATTATCAGCCTGCTGCGGTCAGTGCGGCCTGTATCTTCTCGATCGTCTGAGCCTGTTCTGCCTCGCCATATTTCTTTGCCGCGACGGCGCCCCAGACGGGTCCGGGCCATGCCGGGTCTGTCTTGTATCGTGCGATGACATGGATATGCAGCTGCGGGGTCATGTTTCCCAGTGCGGCCACATTCATCTTGTCGGGATTGTAAACTGAAACCAGCGCCCGCGAGGCGAGATCAATCTCCTGCATCAGTGTCAGCTGGTCACTGGCGGCGATATCGTGAAAGTCTTTCAGGCCGGGCTTTGCGGGGACCAGCACAAGCCAGGGGTAGGTTTTGTCATTCAGCAACTGAACGCGACAGAGTGGCAGGCTGGCTACGTCAAAAGTGCCAGCGACGAGATCGGCGTGTAGTTCGAACATTCTGATAATCCGGAAGAGTGACGTTGAAGGCAGTGTAGGGTAATCCTACTGCATGGAAGCACGACTTAAATCGGAAATATGGATCAAGGCGCTGATCCGGCGATGGCAGGGGCAATTTGTTCCGGTCATGGTCTGCCATCGCGGCGATACGGATGCGGGATCGATTCTGCTGAAACTGAACCGTTTCAGCAGGGGATGCCGGGTCTTTTCGCAAACCCGCACCGTTGACGGTGCCCGGGCATGGTTGTCGGCGACAGGACCGGAGGTGGTCGATGAGAAGGCAGCGGATGACTATATCGCCCGCCAGCTGCGCTATGATCCGGATGTATGGGTGCTGGAAGTAGAAGATACTGCCGGCGTTTTTGAACTTGATGACCCGGTTGTCAGTTGAACACAGGGAGATGTGAGATGGAGCAGACCTATCCGCCAGGTGCGGCTTTCATGGATGGCGAATATATCGAGATCAAGGACGCCAAGATATCAGTTCTGGACTGGGGATTGCTGCGGTCTGACGCAACCTATGACGTGGTGCATGTCTGGGACCGGAAGTTCTTTCGCCTTGGTCATCACCTGGCCCGGTTCCGGCGGAGTGTCGGCAAGCTGCGGATGACGCTGCCTTATACCGATGACGAGATGACGGAGATTTTCAAGGAACTGGTTCGCCGGTCCGGCATGGAGAACTGTTATGTCGAGATGATCCTGACACGCGGGACATCGCCTACCTTCAGCCGCGACCCGCGAGACGCCGTAAACCGGTTCATTGCCTTTGCTATTCCCTTTGGCTGGATCGCCAATGAGGAGCAGCGAAAGCGCGGTCTGGATATTGTCATCTCGAATATTCCGCGAATTAACCCGGAATCAGTTGATCCGACAGTGAAGAACTATCACTGGATGGATCTGGTCGCCGGAATATTCGAGGCATATGACCGCGGTGCAGAGAATGTCGTGCTTGTTGACGGTGCCGGTAATATCACCGAAGGACCGGGATTTAACGTATTTTCAGTTAAGGCTGGCGTTGTGGCGACTCCGTCACGGGGTGTGCTGGAAGGTATTACCCGGCAGACCGTTCTTGATTTGTGCGGGGAATTGCAGATCAGGGCCGAGCAGCGTCAGGTTGCCGTCAGCGAAGTACATATGGCCGATGAGGTTTTCATTTCCTCAACGGCTGGCGGCGTGATGCCGGTCTGCCGGATCGACGGCAAGCCGGTTGGATCTGGCAAGCCCGGCCCGGTTACAGCGAGATTGTCGGAAACCTACTGGCGCAAACATGATGACCCGGCATGGATTACGCCGGTGGATATGCCGGAATGAAGTTTCACTGGCTTTATATTCTCATCGGGCTGATTTTTCTGCTGATGTTCATCTGGATGTACCGTCGGCAGTCGCGGTTTGTCCGGGACCTGACGACAGAGTCTCACGCAACCAGCATCTATGGGCTCAAGGCTGTGGAAAAACCGGCCTTTGGCAAGGACAGCCGCCCTCCCCGGGAACGGTTCCGGTCGGTCGTTGAAAAGCTTCGTGAGCGGGTGCTGTCTGCGAGGGGCAGGATTACGGATGCCAGACTGTCGGACGCATCACAGGAAGACCGGAAGTTCTATATCGGTTATCTGCGGGAAGTAGCAGAAGTCCTGGCCAAAGCAGAAGAAACGCTGATTTCCGGTCCGCTGCTGGTCCCGTTGTCGGCAGAAGCCAGCCGGCTGCTTGGTAATGGCCGGGAAGACTTTATGGCCGGGGAAAAAGTTCTGACGGCGCAGGAAGCGGATGAGATGTTTCTTGCAGGACGCCAGACCGCCCGGGCCGACAATGAAGCCGGGGCGCTGGATGAGATGCCGGGGCTGTTCGCCCGTTTCGGCTGATGAATACCGCAGGCTGATGCGGCCGGGAGGTGAGTCCCGGCCGGTAGCAGATCAGCCGTGGTCTGCGGTCAGGCCAGCAGCTTCAATGCCGGCAATGGCACAGATTTCATCGTTTTCCGAGCTGTCGCCGGTCACACCGACAGCACCGATGATGGCGCCATCCTTGCGGATGAGAACACCGCCGGGAACCGGGACGAGGGAGCCATCAGACAGGGCGTTCATGGCCTGAATGAAATAGGGCTGTTCCTGTGCCCGCTTGAAAATGGCTCGGCCACCAAGGCCGAGGCCGATGCAGCCGTTGGCCTTACCCTGTGCAATGCCGGGGCGCAGGGTGCTGGTGCCGTCTTCACGGGCCAGTACTTTCAGGGTGCCACCAGCATCGAGAATGGCGACGGTCAGCGGGTTGAGGCCAAGTTCATGGCCTTTCGCGAGGGCAACCTCGACAATCTTGTTAGCAGTCTCAAGGGTCAGGCTCATACGTCTTCCTCGGTAAATGTTGTTTTGTTCAGGGCATCAGAAGTAAGGGATCAGGCGGGCCAGACAACCGGAAAAATTGGTGCATCTAGCGGTGCGCCCGGCTTCAGCAGGGATTTCAGTTCCGGGAAAGGCGGTGATGTCTCGCCGGGGCGACTGGCATAAGTGACGTCCTCGCCAAGCCACCGGGTTGCGAAACCCCTGCGGCGATTCTGCAGTTTTTCGGTGCCTGGCGCGGCATGCAGCGTCCTGGCGTGGAAAATGATGGCGTCGCCCGGTTCCAGATCCCAGGACAAAATCCGGTATGAATCGCGATGGGAATCAATGTCCGGCACGTCTTCATAGCTGCCCGGCTCATAATCATAATTTTCATGATTCAGAAAAAGTCGGGGCATATACATCTTTCCGGTGGCATGGGTTCCCGCTGCAAACTCGACACCGGCGCTGGCCGGAACGTGATCGAGGGACAGCCAGATCGAGCATATCTGGTCACCATCGACGCAATAATAGGGCTGGTCGTGATGCCATGGGGTGCGCTCCCGCGTGCCGGGTTCCTTCACCAGCACATGTTCATGGAAAATACGGGCGGAGGGGGAGGTCATGGCTTCGGCGGCAAGCTGGGGTGCCGGAGAATGGCGCATGAACTGTTCATATTCGCCGATCCTGTCCCAGTTGCAGTAATCACCGAAGAAGCCACCCGGCGAGCCGTCCGGCGTATATTTGCGGCCGACTGGTCCGGGCTCCCGAATATTCCGGTCTATGCCCTGTGCGAGCAGATCGAGCCAGTTCTGATCGAAAGCCTGCCGGATACAGAGGACGCCGTCAGTACGGAAGGTCGCGATCTGCTGCTCGGATAGCAAGGAGGGCATGGTTCTGGTTCCTGACGAAGTTCTGTCTTTATGCGGCTGTTTATCTGCGGGGACATCCAATCCTGCCGCAAAGCCGTACATAGATTCAAGAAGTCATCAGATGGGATCGCTTATGATATTGCTCCGCCTGCCAGTGCTGCTGGTGCTTATACTGTTTTCAGGTGCCGCGTTGGCGGATCTCGGTGAAAGCATCCCGACCAGTAATGTTCTCGATTTCACCATTACCCGAAATGGTGATGTCATAGGGGCGCACCATGTCCGGTTCACGGACAACGGCGATGAAGTGATTGTGCGGACGGACATCAACATCCGTGTCACGTTCGCGTTCATTACCCTGTATGACTATCAGCACGAGGCGACAGAAATCTGGCGCGATGGTGTTTTGCAGTCGATAGAAGCGAAGACCAATAATGATGGCGCGCCGGAGTTTGTCTCCCTTCAACGGGAAGCCGGACGTCTTGTTGGGGACTCCACCAGAGGCAAGCTGGACCTGCCGGGTGATACCGGGGCGACTTCATACTGGAATCCGGTCTATCTGGATGCCGGAACCTGGCTGGATACGCAGGATGGCGAAATCCTCAAGATGAACCATGACCAAAAAGGTGAGGAGCCGGTTACGGTTCAGGGGCAGGCTGTGACAGCCCGCCAGTCTCTCAGCGTGGCAGACAATGGCAGCGAAGTCCGCCTGTGGTACGCAGACAAGCGGCTCATGAAAATGCAGTTCAGGGCATTCGACGGGTCTATTCTTGAGTATGACCGTCTGTAGGCCGGCAGATTGTCCGTATTTCTGATAACAACTGATCGAGGGAGCCAGGGATGAGAATTCCGGAAGCGCCAGATAACGGCTGTGCATGGATAACCGGTGCCAGCAGTGGCATGGGGCTTGGTATGGCGAAGATGCTGGCCGACGCCGGATGGCGGGTCGCAATCAGTGCCCGCAGTACGGAAAAGCTGGAAGCTGCGGCCCGCGACAGCAACGGCCAGATCATTGCGATGCCGGTTGATGTCACGGATGAAGCGGATATGCGCAAAACGGCGGGGCTGATCGAGTCAGAGGCCGGGCCGGTGACGCTCGCAATCATGAATGCGGGCACCTACACCCCGGTCGATGCAGAAAGCTTTGACGCGGGAAGTGTCAGAAAACAGATGGAGGTGAACTATTTCGGGGCAGTGAATGGTATTGCTGCAGTCTTGCCGGGCATGACAGATCGCCGCTCCGGCCATCTGGCACTGGTCGCGTCGCCGACATCCTATCGGGGTTTGCCAAGGGCCGGGGCTTACGGGGCGGCAAAGTCGGCCATGGTCTCTCTCGCTGAAAGTCTGAAGTTTGATTGCGACCGTCTGGGGCTGGATATTTCGGTGATCCTGCCGGGTTTTGTCCGCACGGCGATGACCGAACAGAATGATTTCGACATGCCTTTCCTGATGGAGCCGGACGAGGCCGTCCGGAGAATACTGGACGGACTGGCCCGCAGACGCTTCGAGATCGCTTTTCCAAAACGTCTGGTCTGGCCGATGAAAATTACCCGGGCGATGCCCTGTTCATGGTATTTTCCGCTGATGGCAAGGCTGACACGACAATGACAGAGCAGTGGACAGACCGGTATCTGCAGGCTTTTGAACGACTGAATCGTGATAATCTTGGCGATCTGGTGGCGCTGGTGGCCGAGGATGTCCATTTCGTTGATCCGTTCAACGATTGCCACGGCCGGGAGGCATTTCGGCGTGTCTTCGAACATATGTTCGAGACGGTGGAGAACCCGGTCTTCGTGGTCAATTACCGGCTTTGTGATGAGGCCAGATCTATCGCGCACTGGACTTTCACTTTTAGTCTGCGCGGACAGTCGGCACGCATTACCGGACTCAGTGAACTGACCTTCGGTCCGGATGGTCTTCTGACAGCACATATTGACCATTGGGATGCAGCCGGTCAGCTGTATGAGAGACTTCCGCTGGTGGGCGGTTTGCTGCGCTTGTTGCGGCGGCGTCTGTCGGCTTGCTGAAGGAAAGCGTAACCTCGCCCAGCAGGATCCCCCATTTTGATACTTTTGCGCGGTTAATCAGAACGCCGCCCGGTTGCAGGAACATCCAGTCATCGAAGGCGACTTTCCAGGTGTTGTCGCCAACCGGCAGCATCATGTCATACGACCAGTTCAGCGCATTCCCATAAACAGATCCGTCGGCAGTTCCGATGACATCACCGGCCCGGCCTTCATAACGATGATCATCAATCTTTCGGATGCGCCAGATGCGCTGTTCTGTCTCGCCATCGGAATACAGGAAATCCTCGGTGAGGGTGAGGGTTTCGCCATCCCAGTCTCCGGTAATGTCGACGGTGAACTGGCGCCGTAAATTGCCGAAGCGATCTTCAAAGATACCCCAGGCCTGCGTTGTTCCGGCAAAATAATCTTCCAGAACCAGTCGGGGTTCCTGTCCTTTGAAATCCTGAGGTTTCATGCTGCTGCACCCGTTAATAACCAGCGTGGCGGCGATTGCGAAAAGCAGACTAATTCGTTTCACGTTCGGCCCGCCTCTCTCTTTGTTGCAGACGCTGACGAATAACGGCCTGACGGCCAGCATCTATCGGAAATTTAGATATGAGGGCGACGGCGCAAAACTTAAGGAGAATCGGCATGATGGCGTACAGAAAAATCAATCCGTCTGTGGCTGCAGCGGATTGTTCACCGGCTTGTGCATCAAAACCGAGGATATCCAGCGACAGAAAGGCGATGCCCACCGCACCGGCCAGGGCAAACTTTGTCGACATGTTCCAGAAGGCAAAATAGATACCGGCACGCCGACGGCCAGTCTTCAGGGTGTCGTAGTCAACCACATCCGCCTGAATGGCTGGCGGCAAGGCAAGGTCGGCACCAAGTGCCAGCCCGGTTGTCAGGCAGACGATGGCAAAAACGGGCACATCTCCCGGTCCCAGAAAGGCTGCAAGAGCAAAGGCTGCGCAGTTGAAAATCATGGCACCCGACCAGACCCGGTGTTTCTGTGCGCGCTCGGCCAGTTTCATCCAGAGTGGTACCCCCGCGACACCTGCCCCGAAATAGAGCAACAGCAGCCAGTTTCGTTCAGCATCGGTGCCGCCCAGCACATGGGTGACAAAGAAGGCGAACAAGACCGTCGGAAAGCCGTTCGCCAGTCCGTTCAGCAGCCAGGCTGACAGCAGACGCATGAACGGCTTGTTCTGAAGATAGATGCTGAATTTTATGGGTGTCTGGTTATCGGCGGGGCGGGCAGGAACCGGGTCCGGTACAAACCGAAGGGCGGCGGCCAGTGAGATGGCACCGCCAATCAGTGTGGCCATGACAATCAGCTTCAGCCCGGTCTGCCAGTCATCGGTCGAGAAGATAACAGGGATGGCCGCAGCCATCAGAATACCGGTCATTTGTGCGGCTTCACGGGCGAGGGTAATACGCGAGCGGTCCCGGTAGTCCGGGCTCAGTTCAGCGCCCCAGGCGGTGTAGGGCAGGGCAATCATGGTCCAGCCCAGATAGAGCAGGCTGGACCATAACGCGAGATAGGTAACGGAGACATCAGCAGGCGGGACAAACAACATGAACAGGGCAATCCCGGCGACCGGTGCGCCAAGTGCCATCATGGGCCGGCGTCGCCCAAACCGGCCCCGCCAGCGATCGCTGATCGCACCAGCCAGTGGGTCGGTGATGACATCCAGCAGGCGGGCGGCAGCCAGCACGCCTCCGATAGCGGCCAGCGGAAGGCCGAAGGTTTCAGCATAGAAAGTCGGCAGCATGACCGCGACAGGTATGGTCGGTATGGCAAGTGCCATTGCCGGAGCGGCATAGGCGGCTATCCGGCCTCGCGACAGCGGGCGTGTGGGCGATGTCATGACAGGGTCAGGGTTTGACGATGCGAACCTGGGCGACGTCGATCAGGTCTGCCCTGAAACCACCTTCACAGTAAGCGAGGTAATATTCCCACATACGCCGGAACCGGTCATCAAACCCAAGCGGCGAGATATTGTCCCATTTTTCGAGGAACCGTTGCCGCCATTCTGCCAGTGTCCGGGCATAATGTTCGCCAAAATTTGCTTCCCCTGCCATCTGCATTCCCGCCATCTCGATATGCTGGCGAAGTGCCGTGGGTGAGGGAAGCATGCCGCCGGGGAAGATGTACTTCTGGATGAAGTCGGCATTCTGGCGGTAGCCATCGAACCGTTCATCGGCAATGGTGATCGCCTGCAGGGCGGCGGCACCACCGGATTTCAGCCGTTCATTGATAACCGAGAAATAACGTGGCCAGTTTGCTTCGCCGACGGCTTCGATCATTTCAATGGAAACAACCCGATCGAACTGGCCGGGTACATCGCGATAATCCTGCAGCCGGAATTCAATTTTCTCTCCCAGACCTTCTGCCTGTGCGCGTCGTGAGGCCTCGTTATACTGTTCGGTGGATAGGGTCAGCCCGACCACCTTGCAGCCAAAATTCCGGGCGAGGTGGATTGCCATGGCTCCCCAGCCGGCACCGATTTCAAGGATTTCCATGCCGGGTGACGGGGACAGAAGCTCACCGATCCGCTCAATTTTCTTTTGCTGTGCCACTTCCAGACTGGTGCTCATATCCGGATAGACAGCTGATGAATAGGTCATCGAGGGGTCGAGCCACTGTTCATAGAACGCATTGCCGAGGTCGTAATGGGCGGCAATGTTGCGCCGGGCACCAGACCGGGTATTTGCCCGCATGAGATGCAGCAACCGGGCCGTGGTCTTTGACAGGAAGGTTCCTTCGGCGGTGGAGCCGAGTGCATCCAGATTGCGCGCCCCCCATTCCAGGAAGGTAGCCAGTTCCGGGGTGGACCAGTGGCCATCCATATAGGCCTCTGCCAGCCCCAGATCACCGCCAAGTATCAGGCCGCGGGCACCAGCGGAACTGTGCAGATGCATGACAGCATCCGGACCGGGTTGTGTTCCCTTGATTTCATGTGTTTCACCGGAAGGTGTGATGACCGTAACGTTACCGATAGGGCAGCGTCGGACAGCAGCCAGCAGCAGGCCGGTCCATGGGTCAAATCTGTATTTTCCCTGCGGCGTCATGTTCTCTCCCAAGCTTTTCAGTCGGATGCCGAGGTTGGAACCTGAACATTCTATCAAGATATTTCTCCAGACCCAAAGGAAACTGTTCGTTCAGGTGGTGCTGGTCGTGAGATGAACCGTGCACCCTTGAACCACAGTTTCAGGGCTTCCCAGTGAATGCCGGCGATGACCTTCAGTGTCATCAAGGGGAAGGCAAGTGCCGTAAGGGCGAGCGAACGATCTGTGATTTCCCGGCGGGAGCCGGAGAAAGCGGCGTGCAGCAGCGGCCCGGTCGGATCTGACTCCCGGATCGCAACCGCGACCCTGTCCTGATCCGGTAAACGGACACGGAACTGGTATTGCTGCTCCATTTCGATGAAGGGGGAGACATAGAACGCCTTGTCGGCACGCTGCCGCAGCATCCCACGGCTTCTGGCTGCTTCATCCGGACTGACGGGTATCAGATAATGGTGTTTCTGACGGAAGGTGTTGCGAACTTCATACAGGACCGCCTGCAGGCTGCCGTCTTTGCGGTCGCAGAACCAGACGGTCAGCGGGTTGAATGCATATCCGAACATCCGGGGCAGACAAAGCAGGCGGATACGCCCGCCTGCCTGCATACCGTTTTCAGTCAGGATCGTGTCGATCCAGTCCCGCAGAGCACCGGTATGAGACTGGCCATCGCCATGATCTGCGTCGCGGAAGCTGAACAGTGCACGACGGTTATAACCGAACAGGCGATTCCCGCGGTCGAGTTCTGCGACTTCGTCCAGATCAAGGAGGAAGTAGCACATCCGGTAAGCCAGACGGTGGCGAAGGGGTTTCAACCGCCGATGCATGACCTCGCCGGCGAACAGGGCTGATGCTGGCCGGATCATTCTGCTGCCAGCCCCAGCGGTGGCTGTATCGCCGGGGGCTCCTGACTCCACGGGCGCTGAACACCGCCAATCTGTTCCGCGACTTGAAGGCCGGACCGCAGGCCGTCTTCGTGAAATCCTGCACCGGTCCAGGCACCGCAATACCATATCCCGCCAGCACCCTGGATATCATCAAGACGATCACGGGCGGCAAAGGATGCCAGATCAATGATCGGGTGGTCATAAAGGTACTGGCCGTGAATCAGGTGATCTGCAGGGGGCCTGACCGGATTGAGAGTGACGAACAGCGGTGTTGAGGCGGGAAGCCCCTGAAGCTTGTTCATCCAGTAGGTCGCGGTGACGTTACCTTCACGTTCTCTTCCGGCACCACCGAGAAAATTCCAGCTCGACCAGACCCGCCGCCGGAGCGGCATCAGGGCGGGGTCGCTGTGAAGGTAGACATCATTCGGTTTGTAGCGAAAGCAGTCGAGAACAGCCTGTTCAGAGGCGCTCAGATCCTGAACCATGGCCCTTGTCTGATCAGAGTGGCTGGCCATGACCACATCGTCATAGCGTTCGGTTCTGCCCTGACTGTCGCGCACCAGAACTCCGTTCGGGGTTCGCCAGACAGCCTCAACCGCACTGTCATGCCAGATGCGATCGCTGATCGGAGCGGCCAGCCTCCGGACATATTCCCTGCTGCCACCATCGACCGTGCGCCATTCCGGGCGCTCTGCGAGTTCCAGCAATCCGTGCTCGTCGAAGAAACGGACAAAGGCCAGTGCGGGTTGCTGGCGCATTTCGGCAACCGAGCAGGACCAGATTGCGGCCCCCATCGGCATGATGTGATCGTCGATGAATGAAGCGGAATACCCCTCCCGCTCCAGCCAGTCCTGCAATGACAGACCGGCAGCATCGGGCTGATCGTAAATGACCCTGGCCGAACTGAAGAAACGCAGAATGCCACGGACCATTCGCCAGAAGCGCGGGCGGACGATATTTGCCGGCTGACCCAGCATATGGGCAATCGAACTGCCGGAATATTCCAGTCCGCCAGCATCCAGAGAAGCGGCGAAGGACATGTCGCTGCTTTTGGTCGGGACATCGAGCAGGGCAAAAAGACGGGTCAGATTGGGATAGTTGGAGGGCGTGTAGACGATAAACCCGGTATCGACCGGAATATCGCCGTCAGGAGCACTGACAGTCACTGTATGGCTATGACCACCCAGACGTTGCCGTCGTTCATAAAGGGTCACGTCATGTGCCTTGTGGAGTAACCACGCAGCAGAAAGTCCGGATATCCCGGCGCCGATAACAGCAATCTTTTTTCTGTTCTTGATGAAAGCTTCAGTCACGTGACCCCGATGCGCCAGTTAGTGGTAAACCCCTCAGGCATGTTCGCCTGTGAAAGCTTTTACGCAACGGGCGGAGGGACGGATCACTGATGGTGCGTCAAATACTTGGGCCAGAGGGCGGAATGTCGTATCACCGTTCAACTGACGGATATAACGGAGTTATCAGACGCGATGCATGGACCAGAGGGACAGCTTGCAACCGGTCGTGAAATCATTCCTGCGGAATGGACCGACTATAACGGCCATATGAATGTGGCTTATTATGTGGTCGCTTTTGACCGGGCGACAGACGCCTACAAGGATCAGGTGGGAATCGACAAGGGCTACCGGGAACGCACCCGGCACAGCACTTTTGCGGCGGAGTTGCATGTCGTCTATTTGCAGGAAGTCCGTGAAGGGGAGGAGGTCTATCTGACCACCTATCTGCTGGACTGGGATGCCAAGCGGCATCATTTCATCCATTCCATGTGGCGGGCCAGCGACAATACGCTCTGCGCAACCATGGAAGTGATGTCACTGCATATTAACCTGGAAGCACGGAAGACAGCCCCCTGGCCGGCGGAAATATCAGAGCGGCTGGCGGCTGTTCATGCTGAACATCAGGCATTGCCCCGCCCGGAGCAGGCCGGTCGAAAGGCCAGCCTGCAGCGACGGGGATAAGGTATCAGCCGAGAATCTGAAGCACGTTGCGCTTTACATCATCGCGGGTCATACCCTGTGCGGCCAGATCTGCATCGGAGAGGGTTGAGTAATCTTCCATGTAATCGGCGGCTGCGGTGGCCCGGCTGAGCGAGTCAACGAAGTCAGCGATGGCCTGAAACGGCGCTGCAATAACATGGACGAGTGTGTGTGAGTGGATCGAGAGGGCTGTTTGCATGGTGTTTCTCCTTCAATAAGAACACCCTAACCGTTTATATTGCATTGCACCATATATTATGTGGCAATGCAGCATTGCGATCAGTGCATATGTAGGAACAGCCCTCCTGAGGTCAGGAAAAGCGGCGAACGCCTTCACGCAGAGCCAGTACGATCTGCTGTTCCGTCGTGCCGCCGGGGCCATCCATATGGCGGGACAGCACCAGATAGAGCATATCGACATGCAAACCCACGAGATCGTACTGTTTGGTCGTCAGTTCCGTTCGCTCTGCCAGAAAATCATGCAGGGACTTTGCCATGGATGTCATCAGCGGATAGTTGAAGGATCCGCCGAGTGACTTGATGTCATAGGCTGCCCGCAGGGCTGACTGAATGAAGGTGGCGACATCGTCCCGGTGTGCCCGTGCGTAGCTGAGATCAGAACGCAGCTTTTTCAGCAGGCTGGCGGCTTCCACGACAAATTCATCCCGGCTGGCCTGAATGACCGATTCCAGTTCATCAAGCTCCGCCGGAGTCATGGCGATATCAAAGCCGTTTTTGGTGTTTACCGACTTCTGTTTCAGCTCTTGCTGAGCCGGAATGACCTGTACGTTACGCGCCATGTCTTCTGATCCTAACTCCGCCGTTCGTCGCCGTCATAGGGCATGGTCTTGCGCCGTCTGTCGGGACCGAAATAGCTGGGTGCATTAATAAAGCATCGGGGACGGGCAATGACCGAGACGAGTCGGGCATAAAACCCCTTGGCCGTAAAAGGCTTGGCCAGAAATTCGGTTACCCCGTTATCGCGTGCATCGGCGACGAAGGGTTCCTCAGAATGACCGGTCAGCATGATGACTGGCAAAAAGCGATTTGGCGACGCAGAGGAGTTCCGGAGAAGGTCGAGGAATTCAACGCCGGTCATCGATTCCATCTGCCATTCCGTGATCAGGACATCTGTATTCTGTTTTTTGATCAAAGAAAGGGCTTCATCGGGGTTTCGGGTAACCTCAATGTTTGTCGCGCCAAGATAGCGCAAGGTATCTCCCACCATCTTGATCGACAGTTTATTGTCGTCGACGATGAGAAAACTGACCCTGCTGAAGTCAATCTTCTGTTTAATAAGCCTGTCTCCCGATGACGCAGGCCCCGCCCCCAAAGCGTGGCCTGACTCTATCGACTGAAACTCAGTGAGTAAAGCAGTGTAGTCGGTCAGGAATATCCAACAAAATATACAAAAACAGAGGGTTAGGACTATCCTGAGTATCCCGCTCCGGAAATCGTGATCCAGGGATTATGTTTTGTTCCGGAACGAAAACAGGCCCGCCACTGGCGAGCCTGTTCTGGCAATCAATAGAAGCGATCAGGCTGCGGCGGCAGCTTCCGTCGCTTTGCGAATGCGCTTTTTCAGACGACGAAGATTGTCATCCAGCTTCGCATCAGCGGTATCCAGAATAAAAGCGTCAATGCCGCCTTTATGTTCGATTGAACGAATGGTTGAGACGGCAACGCGCACACGAACCAGTTCTTTCAGAATTTCGCTGAAAAATGAAATGACCTGCAGGTTCGGCAGGAACCGGCGGCGGGTCTTGTTGTTCGCATGGCTGACGTTATTGCCTGTCAGCACGCCTTTGCCTGTGAGGTTGCAACGACGCGACATTGCGATCTCCTTAAAAAACGATGATGAGCGGATGAACCGCAAAACGAGCAGGGGTTCTAAGGCGCGGTCAGGCGGCTGTCAAGCTGTCCGGGACATCAATGACGTGTTTGTCCGTCGCCGGGATCCAGAAATGCCTGTTCCGCGATAGCACGGAGTTTTTGCCGTTCTTCTTCCGTCAGGCTGTCGAGGCTGGATTGCCGTGCCCGGTGGACTGACATCGCATTGCGGATAACGGCCCGTCGATCAAGGTCATCCTGAGAGGGCATGCGAAATACCTCGACCTCAACATCCGGCGTCGGCGGTACTTTTGCAGGAACTGTTCCCGCTGTCGTCTCGACCGGGTCTTCGATATCTTTCAACCCGAGCAGTTTTCCAATGAGTTTTCCGAAGCTCAACAGTCTATCCTGAAAATGTGCCGTACAATGTTGCACGGTGATTGAACTGTAGCATTTGCCGTGAATAATTTCACGCCAAGCTTGGCGGGGGTAAAATTTTGTCAGAATCACGAATGCGGAGACGATCAGAATGAAATTCAGGGCAGCACTTCTCAGCTTTGACGGTAACGATATTGTTGTTTGTCAGGTGACCCAGAAAACAATTGATGACCTTGAGGCAGCGAAGAATGCGATTCGGTACTTTCAGGCACTGTTCCCCGGTCGCAAGACGATCATAACGGCCGAAGATGATTATGGCCGCTGGATCTATCTGGGAAACCGGGAAATCTGCGAGGCGCTGAACGATTTCGATATCGCTGAAGGGGACTGGGAGACCTACGAAGTCGAGAACTGATCATCTGCGACCTTCGCTAGGCGACAATCCAGTCCTTCAGAATACCGGTTACCTCTTCCGGGCGTTCCATCGGTGTCAGATGGCCCGCCGTCTCAATAACATGCAGACCGGCTCCCGGAATTGCCGCCGCAATTTCTTCATTCCAGGGCAACGGTGTTGCCTTGTCCTGCCGGCCACAGATGACCACGGTCGGAATGCTGATCGCTGGCAGCAGCTCACGCCTGTCAGAGCGGCTCATGATCGCTTTCTGTTGCCGGATGTAGGTCTCCAGCCCGACACGCTCTGCCATCGCGTCAAAGGCTTGCATAAGCCCGGCATCATCATGCCGTGACGGATGAATATAGGCTTCAAGAGACTGCTTCTTGATGGCGTTGAAATCGCCACCGGCAGCAGAAGCCAGAAAGTTGCGCCGCCATGCCATGCGGTCGGCATCATCTGCCCGTGCGGTCGTATCCAGCAAGGCGAGATGAGTCAGTCGCTCCGGGGCAAAAGACAGAATTTCAAAAGCGCAGTAGCCGCCCATCGACAACCCGGCGAGGGCAAACCGCTCCGGGGCATTGTCGAGAACCCGGCGTGCCATCGCGTGAATGTCATCATCGGAACGGGTATCGCCGACAATGATATCTGCATGATCGGCCAGATGTTCTGTCTGGTGCTGCCAGAGAGCATCATCGTTCAGCAGCCCTGCCAGCAGGACAAGAGTTGGTTTTGCCATGATCAGACCTCGATAACTTCTTCACCATCATCCCAGCGAACGCGATACAGATCGGTGCGCCTGTTATCCCAGTTCTGGGTTGTGCCACGGTCCTTGTGCTGACGTAACAGATCAAGGCTGAGATCATGGATGATCATCATCTCTGTGTTCGGCGTACATTCTGCGGCGATACCGTCACGGTCGAAGGCGATGTCGGAAGGGGTGAGGATGCAGGACTGGGCATAATGCATGTCCGCAGCCTCGACATTCGGCAGGTTTCCGATGGCGCCGGCCATGGCGATATAGATTTCGTTCTCGACACAGCGGGCCTGTGCGCAGTAGCGCACCCGCATATGGCCGGAACGCATGTCTGTGTTATACGGCACGAACATGATGGTAGCGCCTTTTTCGGCAGCTACACGGGTCATTTCCGGGAATTCGATATCATAGCAGATCGATATGCCGATCTTGCCGCGATCCGTATCAAAGACACGTACCTTGTCGCCGGCGCTGACGCCCCACCATTTTGCTTCTGACGGGGTGATATGGACCTTGTACTGCTTGTCGATGGTGCCGTCGCGGCGGAACAGAAAAGCGACGTTGTAGAGCTTGTCGTCCTCGATCATCAGATGTGTGCCGCCGATGATATTGACGTTGTAACGCAGCGCCAGGTCGGCAAACAGATCAAGGTAGCGGTCCGTATATCGATCCAGTTTCCGCGCCGCCTTTGCCGGGTTTGGTTCCTTGTACAATCCCATCAACTGGGTTGTGAGAAGTTCCGGAAAGACGACAAAATCACTGCGGTAGTCTGATGAGGTATCGACGAAATACTCAACCTGACGTGCAAAATCGACGAACTTCTTGATCGGGCGCATCTGATACTGAACGACACAGATACGAACGACCCCGCTGTCCGCGACGCTGGCCTTATCCATCATGTAGTCCGGATTTTGCCAGACCATCAGGGTGGCATGTCCCATCGATTCGGCATCTTCCGGGAGATAGTTCCTCAGCACCTGATTGAATTCGAAGCCGTTTGACAGCTGGGCGGTCAGTACGGGGTCGGTGAGGGTGCGTGAATGAACCTGGTCGCAATATTCTTCCGGCGTCATTTCCTCGGCATAATTGCAGTAGCCGGGGATGCGCCCGCCGATAATCATGCCTTTCAGATTAAGCCGGGTGACAACAAGCTTGCGGGCATCATACAGGCGGCGCGCAAGTTTCTGGCCCCGGAAGTCCGGATTGACCGCAATATCAATGCCGTACAGATATTCACCTTTCGGATCATGGTTGCCAATCAGCCCGTCATCGGCAACTTCGTTGAAGGTATGCTGGCGGATGACCTGTTCTTCATTGACGATCAGGCTGGCGGAGACAGCGATCAGCTTGCCCTCAAACTCCACCCCGATCTGACCGGCAGAGAACCGCTTCAGCTGAGCCAGGAAATGCTCCCGCTCCCAATGGGGAATATCCTCGCCGAAGGCGGACTTCTGCACGGCGACGACGTTCTCATAGTCGCTCTGGCGCAGGCGCCGGACATGCATTTTCTTTTCGAACTTCTTCAGAAGTGTCTTGTTGGTCTCGTGACTGCTCTTGCGCTTGGTCATAATCCGATAGCTTTCTTCAGGTGGGGCGGAGCGCACCATCTGCGATGGCTCCCGCCAGGGTTTTTTCGGCTTCCGCAGCTTCCTGCTGGCGGCGCCACATTTTTGCGTAAACGCCGTCTGTTTCCAGCAGTTCGCTATGTGCTCCGCGTTCAACGATACGTCCGGCTTCCAGCACCAGTATTTCATCTGAATCGATGATGGTGGAGAGCCGGTGGGCAATAACGAGTGTGGTCCGGTTTGCTGAGACTTCGCGCAGCGATGCCTGAATTTCCCGTTCGGTCTGGCTGTCGAGAGCGGATGTCGCCTCGTCGAACAACAGAATATCCGGTTTCTTCAGAATGGTACGGGCAATCGCGACGCGCTGTTTTTCACCGCCGGAAAGTTTCAGTCCCCGCTCGCCGACCTTCGTATCATAGCCTTCTGGCAGGCTGCTGACGAAATCGTGGATGCGGGCCAGTCTGGCTGCTTCCTCGACTTCTTCCCGGCTGGCGGCTGGGCGACCGTAGGCGATATTATAGTAGATGCTGTCATTAAACAGCACTGTATCCTGCGGCACGATTCCAATGGTGGCGCGCAGGCTTTTCTGTGTGATATCGCGGATATCCTGACCGTCAATTGTCACCGCGCCGCCATCCACGTCGTAGAACCGGAACAGGATGCGGGAGATGGTGGATTTTCCGGCACCGCTGGGGCCGACAATCGCGGTGGTCTTGCCTGCGGGGACAATGAAATCAACGCCATGCAGGATCCGGCGGTTGGTTTCATACGAGAATGTGACATTCCGGAAGGCCACTTCGCCGCCGCTGACAGACAGTGCCGGCGCATCCGGTTTGTCCGATATCTCTGCATCTTCTCGCAGCAGGCTGAACATGGCCTCCATGTCGGCCAGTGACTGCTTAATTTCGCGATAGACGAAACCAAGAAAGTTCAGCGGCAGGTAAAGCTGGATCAGATAAGTGTTCACCAGCACGAAATCGCCAACGGTCATGGTGCCATCAGCGACTCCCTGTCCGGCCAGAATCATCACCACGGTCAGGCCAACGGCGATGATGGCCCCCTGACCGATATTAACCAGCGCCAGCGAGGTGTTGCTGAGGACGGAGGCATGTTCATAGTCGCGAAGGGAGGCGTCGAAGCGGCGGGCTTCATGCTGTTCATTACCGAAATACTTTACGGTCTCGAAATTGAGCAGCGAATCGATTGCCTTGGTATTGGCTTCCGAGTCCTTTTCGTTCATCCGGCGCCGGAACTTGATCCGCCATTCTGTCACGACCAGCGTGTAGGCGATGTAGGCCATGATCGTCAGGAAGGTCACGATGGCGAAGGAAATATCATACAGCCAGATCAGAATGCCGCAGACCATCAGCACTTCCAGCAGGGTCGGCAGGATATTGAACAGCATGAACCGCAGCAGGAAGTCGATGCCCTTCACGCCGCGTTCAATGGCCCGGCTGACACCACCGGTCTGACGTTCGAGATGGAAGCGGAGTGCGAGAGCGTGAAGATGCTCAAAGGTTTTCAGGGCAGATTGACGGATGGCCCGTGCGGCAACCTTGGCAAAGAAGAAGTCCCGCATTTCGCCGAAAGCCAGCGCCAGTACCCGGGCCACCCCATAACCGATAATTAGCAGTACAGGCACCGCGAGAATTGTGGTTAGACCGGCTGCGGGACTGAGCTGGTCGACCGCTTCCTTGTACAGCATTGGTGTATAGACATTGGCGACCTTGGCGATGGCCAGAAATGACAGGGCGACCACGACCCGCAGCCGCAGTTCAAACGAGTCCTTCGGCCAGAGGTAAGGCAGCAATGTCCGTATGGTCTGAAGATCATTCCGGGGGCGTTTGTCGCCGGTATCAGGACGTGGCGGTGACATATGAACCTGAGCCGTTGTTCTTGATGGTTCGGGGCATGTGGGGATTACCGGCCATGGGCACAATCAGAACACCCGAATGAACGATCACGTTCGGGGCAGTCAGCCAGAAGACCCTATTTGTCTTTTGGCCGGTTTCCAAACAGGCCGGACACGATCGGACTGAGGCGGCGCTTGGGCTCTTCCTGCGGGCGGATGCCTTCGGGAATCGGCGGCAAACGATCTTCTTCAGAAGTCGCCGGGCGGTTATCTCCCGGTGGTGGCGTCACCGTCGTCGTCTCCTCGGCCGGTTTGCGGTCGGTGTCCCGGGGGGCTGCCGGGGTGACGGTCGGGAAGGGGGATCCTTCACGGGGTAATGTCTGCGAGGCCAGCAGTGGACGGGTCGGCGGGGCTGGCCGCGTGTCCTGTGCTGAATTATTCGCTGTGGTCTGAGCCGGTCGCTGTGGTGCCAGTTGCGGTTCCCGGCGCGTCGGGAACGGAACAGGTCGCGGGCTGGCAGACTGTTCCTCTCCACTGTCGCGGCCATTGGCTTCGTCAACGGCCTGCAGGGCAGCTGCAATTTCGGCGAGTGCCCGCCGGGCTTCATCCCGTTGCGGATCTCGCGGCATTTCCGGTTCCGGCTGGTTTTCCGGTTCAGCGGTAACTTCCGCTACTGGTCTGGGCGGCTGCGGGGCTGGGTCCGGAGCCCGCTCACTGGTAACATTCGGCGGTGTGGCTACCGGAGCAGGCGCACGCGGTATCGGGCGCTCAACGGCTGCCGTCCAGCCCCCGCTGGGAACCGGTGGCAGTTCGGTTTCTTCTTCGGTTTCGGTTTCGGCCTGAGGTGCCGTTTCGGTTAGGGGTTCCGGTGCTGGCTTGGGTTCCGGTGCTCCCACCGGTTTGAAAGCCGGTTCGGGTGCCGGTGCAGCTGGTGCGACCTCGGGCTGTGGCATCGTCCGTTTCAGCAACAGGTCGAGTTTGCCGAGATTTCCGCGCTCTACCAGACGGGTGATCAGGCCTTCGCCTTCGACGCTGCGCAGTTCCTTGAGCAGGTTGGCGAAGTTTTCACGAAATTCTTCGGCCAGAGGCAGCGCCTTGCTGTCCTGCTTCAGTGTCGCGGCGATCTTGCGTTCCAGCGGCTCGGTCCCGCCGGAGGTGTTGAGAATACAGCGGAAGAAAACCCAGCGGTCGCCCTGACCAAAACGCTGCCAGGCAGAGGCGTACTGGGCATTGTCGATCAGCTTCAGTTCAACAGCGAGATGAGCAACCAGCGGGTTCAACTCGTCGATCAGATAACTGATCAGCGGAAACAGTTCCGCCCGCTTGGCGGAAGTCCGGCTCTCAACCAGGGTGCGTGCCTCAACTTCTGCCTGATCCGCAGCACGCTTGGTCTGCCAGTGCAGTTGTTTCAGCGCAAAGTTGTTTTCACGCAGGGCTGAGCCCAGTTGCACATAGCCGATAATCAGCCAGAGTGCTGCGGGGGGGCCGAAAGCGGCAGCAACAAAAGCGGCGAGGTCAACAAATGGCAGGTCGAGTAGCGACTGCCAGGTAATCCGGAACTGTACATAGGATGCCGCGGCGCCCAGCCAGATGGCGCTGATCAAGGCGCCGATTGCAAAAATTGCCCGCACTGATGGTCTCTCCCTCGCTGGCAACCGAATGCCAGAAAAATTCAAATTCATGACCAGTATAGGTCATCAGCAGCGGCAACGTCCATGCACAGCAGACTCTGGCCGGGAGCTTGACGGAGAGGCGGTTCAGCGCTAGGTAAGGGGCATGTTTGATCAGTCCTTCCGGAAACAGGTCCTCGGCGGCCTCATTCGAATTACAGGCCCGGCACTCGTTTGAGCGCCGGGTATTTCTGATTCGTCTTTTCCGGAATTTTTTTAAGGACTGCGCATCATGCAACAGCGCACATTCGCCGACCAGACCACTTCTGACACCGTCAGCCCTCTTGCAACGACAGCCTGCTTTGCTGTCCGTGCCAATGCTGAACCGGGTGTCGTCCCCCGCGTCCTCGAACTCTTTGCCAAACGGAACCTCGTTCCCACGCGGCTTTATGCCGTACAGGAAGGCAGTGACTCCGTCGTTATCGACATTCAGATGGCAAATATGCTGCAGCCGGAGCGAGAGTATCTGGCGGCCTGCATGCGGCAGATCTATGATGTCTGCACCGTGCTGACTTCTGAGAAGGCAGCGGTTATCTGATCAACCGGAGGCCTGGGTGAGTTATCTCGACCGAATTGCTGAAGCGAACAACTGGAAACAAGATGGCTATCGGCCCCTGCTGGTTGACGGTCACGAACTCGGGCAGACATCCGATGCTTTTGCCGCAGATCTGGAGAAGTATCCGGATGTCTTTGTTATCGAACCGAATGCAGTCAGACTGACTGACGGGCTGTCATCTTATGATGAGCGGACTGAGGCCATCGCAGCCTGCCTGAACGATATCCGCCAAACCCGGGGCATTCACGGATGGCGGAACGAGAATTATCCGGTGGGTCGTACCTTTGAACGGCCGGTGTTCGAGATCGAACGGGCAGCGGTTCCCTTACTTGGGACGCGCGGATATGGCGTCCATATGAATGGTTATGTCCGCAAGGATGGCGGGTTGTTCATGTGGATCGCCCGTCGCAGCCTGCAAAAGGCAACCGCGCCGGGTAAGCTGGACCAGATGGTCGGTGGTGGCCAGCCTGCCGGATTGTCGGTTCGTGACAATCTGGTCAAGGAATGTGGTGAGGAAGCGGCGATCCCCCGCGATCTGGCGGAAATGGCAAGACCGGTCAGCGCCATTACCTATCGTTGCGTCCGGCCTGAAGGTTTCCGGTGGGATCTGCTCTGGTGTTACGACCTTGAACTGCCTGCGGGCTTCGTGCCTGTGGCGGCAGATGGCGAAGTTGATGAATTCATGCTGATGAATATCAGTGATGTCGCAGCCGGGATTCGTGAGACGACGGACTACAAGTTCAATTGTGCACTGGTCATCCTTGATTTCCTCATTCGCCACGGGTTTGTCGAAGCGGATGATCCGGATTACGAGCATCTGGTGACGGGCCTGCATCCCCGGTTCTAGACCTGTTGCTCTTTCTGGTTTTCGGACTTTTTCCGGTCTGGCTGGCTGGGCGGTTATCAGAAAAGCTGTCACTTTATTGTAGGCCAACCGTTGTCAGGTTTCGTAAGATAGTGCCTGTCTGTAACGGCGGAGGGGTGTCCGATGTGGCGGCGGTTCGTATTTCTTGTTTCAGTGTGCCTGCTGGCGGGCACAGTCTCCAATGGTTCGGTGGCTGCGGAAGACAGCCATATCGGTATCGTCAAGGAAGTCTCGGGTGACGCGAGCATTGAGCGAAATGGCTCGTCACTGACGGCAGAGACCGGCACGAAAATACAGAATGGTGACAAGTTGATGACCGGAGTTGACTCCGCGATGGGTGTCACCTTCCGGGACGGCTCGCTGATGTCCATGGGGCCGGATGCCCTGCTTGAGATGGATGAACTGATCTATGAGCCTCAGCAGGGCAAGGTTTCGATGATTGGCAGCTTTATACAGGGAACTTTCGCGCATGTTTCCGGTGGCATTGGCAGGCTGAAACCAGAAGCTGTCAGTTTCAAGACACCGACTGCGACGATTGGTATTCGCGGCACGCGCTTTCTGGTGAGGGTGCCATGATGAATTTTCGTACAGTTTGCTCCGCAGTCCTTGCCTCGTCCCTGCTCGGCGGATGTGTTGGTGATGTCGATTTCACCGAAATTGAGACATTGCCCCGCCCGGAGCCCGGTTTTCAGCGGAGCCTTGGTGAGGCCTATCTGGGTTATTCGAAGGTAGAGGCAGGAGAATACGACCGCGCTGATGCAAAGATGTTTGCGGCCAAGGCAGTCAAGGCCTTTGCCAATGATCAGGTTCTCCCAACAAAAGTTGAAGACCGCCGGATTGGTCCGGATCAGTCCGGAGACCTGCTGAAAGCCTATGATGATCTGCTGTCTGCATTTGCTGCCGCCGGCCGAACGCTGGCGCCGGATGACATGGCGGCTGCGCAGGCTGCCTATGACTGCTGGTTGCAGGAACAGGAAGAAGGTCATCAGCCGGCTGATATTCTGGCATGCCGCACGAAATTCGAGACATCTCTGGCCGCCGCCAGCGAGAAGTTACAGGCGACACTTGTGGTGTTGCTTGAGCAGGATGGCGGGAAGGTAGGTGCGGTGACGGTGAATAATGCCGGTAGTGAACTGTTGCTCAATCAGCCCCGTCAGGCGATCAGTGCGGCTGACGGGAAGGTGCCGGCAGAGGCCGGTGTCCTGACAGATGCCGAAGTGAACACACTTTTCGGGGCAGCTCTCGGGGCTGTGCCGGAAGCGCCGTTGTATTTCACCCTCTATTTTCAGACCGGATCAAACGAGCTGACGGCGGAATCGGCTGCTATGCTGCCATCAATTATTGAGACAATTACCAGGCGGGCGACGCCCGATATCTCAGTAATTGGTCATTCCGACAGGGTTGGCCGGGCCGAAGTGAATGCACGCCTGTCGCTGGTTCGGTCACGTTCGGTCGCGGAAATGCTTATTGCCCGGGGTGTCGCGCCGGAGATTGTCGAAGTGACATCGTTCGGTGAGAGCGATAACGCGGTTCCGACAGATGACAATGTTCCGGAACCGGCAAACCGGCGGGTCGAAATTTCGGTTCGCTGAGGAGAGCGTTTATCCCGGCAGACCGGCCATTCTGCGTATGTCGTCTGGCTGGTGGCCTGCGCTACGCAGGGAGCGGAGAGTTGGCGCGCCGGAACGTTTTGCCAGCCGTTTCCCGCTGTCATCATGCAGGAGGGGATGGTGATGATATTCCGGTGTCGGCAATTCCAGCAGCGCCTGCAGTAACCTCTGGATATGTGTGGCGCTGAACAGGTCTTCGCCCCGCACGACAAGTGATATGTCCTGTGCGGCGTCGTCCAGGGTGACGGCAAGATGGTAGGAGTTGCGGATATCCTTGCGGGCCAGGACGACATCTCCGGCTATCCCGTAATCAGCTGACTGTGTTCCGGCCAGATGATCTGTCCAGTTCAGGTTTCCGGCAATTTCCGATGCCCTCTGGATATCGAGCCTCAGGGCATGCGGTTCATTCTCCCGGATCCGCTGTGATGCTTCGTCTTCTGACAAGGCTTTGCAGGTTCTGGGGTAAACCGGACCATCCAGCCCGTGTGGTGCTCCGCCCGCGGCATCGATCTCTGCCATGATCTGTTTTCGTGTGCAGAAGCAGGGATAAAGCAGCCCGCGTCCTTTCAGAGAAATAAGCGCTTCCTCGTAGGCAGTCGTTCTGTCGGATTGCCGCAGAACAGGACCGTCCGGTGTGAGGCCCAGCCAGTGGATATCCTCAAGAATGCTGTCGACAAATTCTTCCCGGCAGCGGCCGGTATCAATATCTTCAATACGAAGCAGGAATTTCCCTCCCGCCCTTTTTGCCTCCCGCCAGGCGAGCAAAGCCGAATAGGCGTGGCCAAGATGAAGATGACCGGTTGGGCTGGGGGCGAAACGGGTTACAATCATTTCCGAATTATATCGCATCACTGATGCTAAACACAGATATGTAGAACAGATGGCTGAAAAAATGACTTCATTAACCGGGCCGGAGCGCCTGCCGGCTGACGGTACGAAAGCCGATAGCGTGGTGGTGTTGCTGCACGGTCTTGGTGCGGATGGTGCGGACCTGATCGGACTGGCCCCGGATTTTGCGCGGCTGCTGCCACGAACGGCTTTTCTGTCACCGGATGCTCCCGACCCTTGCGATATGGCACCCTATGGCCGGCAATGGTTCAGCCTGCAGGACCGCACGCCGGAGGTGGTGGCGGGTCTGGTGGCGGCGGCCTCACCGGTGGTTGAGGGGTATCTGGCATCGGTACTGAAACGCTTTGACGTGACGCCGGACAGGCTGGCGCTGGTGGGGTTCAGTCAGGGAACCATCATGTCATTGCAGGTTGCCTATCGTCTGCTGCATGAACTGGCCGGTGTGGTCGGATTCTCAGGCGGGCTTGCCGGTTCCGATATGTTCGGCGAAGAAGTTACGGCCCGTCCACCGGCCTTGCTGGTACATGGGGAAGCTGATGATGTTGTGGTCTTTGACCGGATGCTTGCAGCGGCAGAAACATTGCGTTCTGCCCGGGTTGATGTGCAGACACTGGCCCGTCCGGGGCTGGGCCATGGTATTGATGAGGCAGGCATCAGAGCGGCCGGAAACTTCCTGCTTGAGCGGCTTGGATGACTGCTGATTTTGTAGTTGGCTGTCGCAATACCGCAACATATAGTATTTAGACAAGTGAGCGTTTCGGGAACAATCGGGGACGCATAAGACAGCGTAGAAAAAGGTGATCGCAGCAACTCATAATTGGCCTGCTCTCGTTCTTAACGCGGATTTTCGTCCGCTCAGTTACTTTCCGCTGTCCCTGTGGTCATGGCAGGAGACGGTGAAGGCGGTTTTCCTCGACCGTGTTAATGTGGTTGAGGAATATGACCATGCCGTCAGTTCTCCTTCCTTTGAAATTCAGTTACCCAGCGTCATCAGCCTCAAGGAATTCGTTCCGATGTCGCGGCGGCCGGCATTTACACGCTTCAATGTCTTTCTGCGTGATGGTTTTGCCTGCCAGTATTGTGGTGGCTCTTTTATTGCGCCGGAACTGACATTCGATCATGTCGTTCCGCGTTCCCGGGGGGGACGAACGACCTGGGAAAATGTCGTGACCTCCTGTTCGCCCTGCAACTTGCGGAAAGGGAACCGGATGCCCGATCGCTGCGGCATGCAGCTGATCAATCCTCCGGAACAGCCTTCAGCCTGGCATCTGCAGCAGCAGGGGCGGGCCTTTCCACCGAACCATCTGCATGAACACTGGCGCGATTATCTGTACTGGGACAGCGAACTGGAGCCCTGAGCTCCGGATTTCAGGATGCGTCTGAAATGGTCAGACCCGTTCTGCCAGCCAGATCGCGAGTTTTGAGACTTTCTTCACCCCGGCTGTCAGCACCTCGTATCCCGGAGCATTTTCGGCATCATTGGCGAGGCCGGTGTCGCGATGCTCAAGTTCTTCCGCACGGAATTCTTCGATATGTGACCGCAGGTCTGACTCGCTGTCATCCAGTTCCGCTGCCTGAGCGGCGTAATGCTCGTCGATGACTTCTTCCACAGCAACAGTGCAGGCCATCGCAGCCTCACGCCCCATAAGGGCGGTGGCAGCACCAAGGGCAAAGCCACCGACATGCCAGAGCGGCTGAAGCAGTGAAGGGCGGACGCCCCGGTCACCAACGGTCTTGTTGAAATAGTCGAGATGCTTCTGTTCCTGATCGGCCATATGCTGGATCAGGGGACCATCTGCCGTGTTGCCCAGAACTGCAATCTGCCCGGCATAAATCCGTTTCGCACCATACTCTCCGGCCTGATCGACCCTTATCATCCGATTGATTTTCTCGTTCCGGGAAATGTCACCGGGCAGGGGGCGGCTGGTTGTCATCGTAAACCTCCGGGAAGTCGCTTCGCAGCACAGCAGAAGGCAAGGACCGCCAGAAGCAGCGAGGCAATGAAATTGTAGCTCGCCATCGACAGGCCAAACATCGACCAGGGAACTTCGTCGCACCGCACGATCGGATTGTTCAGAATCTGTGCGCGGAAATCTTCAAAGGAGCCTGTGTTCAGGGTCGCGCTGCAGTCGCTGGTGCCTTCCCACCACTGCTGTTCGACGCCATGATGAAAGCCTGCGATGGCAGCACCCGTAAGCAAGGCCAGCCCGCAGATCATCAGTGCAGGGCGGCGCAGATGGGCCGGGGTGAGAGGCAGTGCGGCAAGGCATCCTACCGCCAGTACGATCCAGTGTGGAATGCGCTGGTAGAGGCAAAGAACACAGGGATTCAGTCCGCCCAGATACTGGGAGCCATAGGCGGTTCCCAGTGCAATCGCGCTGCAGGCGGCCAAAATCAGCAGGGGCATTCGATGTGACTGCATCATATGGCGTATTTGAGCACGACGAAGCCGCCGATCAAGCCGATAAAGAAGATTACGGTGATCAATCCGAGACGCTTTTCAATGAATTCGCGGATCGGGTCACCAAATTTCCAGAGCAGGGCGGCAACCAGGAAAAAGCGTGCCCCGCGGGAAATTACGGAGGCCAAAATGAAGGTCCAGATATCGAGACTGACGACACCGCTGGCGATGGTAATGACCTTGTAAGGGAACGGGGTCAGCCCGAAGAAGGCAACAATCCAGGCACCCCATTCTTCATAACGGCCCTGAAAAGCCGAGAACTTGTCCATATAGCCGTAGAACTCGACGACCGGCTGCCCGATCTGTGCCCAAAGGGTGAAGCCAATGAAATATCCCAGCAATCCGCCAGCAACCGATGTCACAGTACAGATTGCAGCGATTCTCCAGGCTCGTTCCCGTTGCGCCAGAACCATCGGGATCAGCAGAACATCCGGTGGAATGGGAAAGAGCGAGCTTTCGATAAAGGAAATGAAGCCCAGCGCCGCATCTGACCGTTTGTGGCCGGCAAGCCGCATGGTCCAGTCATATAGCCGTTTCAGCATTAATTAGTCCTGTAGAGCAGTGTCGGGGGCAGCAGCCGGACGCGGCCAGAAGTCAGTCGTCCTCTTCTTCCCGCCGGGCCATTTCTGCCTTCCGGTCCTCGTCCTGTTTGTGGGCTTCTTCGATTGCCTTGTCGTAGTTGTTGATAACTGCGCCGACCACAAGGTTGATCAGCAGGAACCCGGAAACAATCATCCATGACACATGGTAGAAGGTGACCCAGCTTGAGAGATCGGAATGAACCAGCAGCAGGTTGTAGCGCAGGTCGGTCCAGTCTTCGCCGGTGAGAACACGGAACAGACTGAACATGGCCTCACCGAGATCGCCATAGGGATCTGGTTGTGTCGGATTGAGTTCCGCATTCGGTGACACTGCATAGTTCGGGTTACGAAACATGCTGACGCCAACCACGGCATAGACATACATGAAGATGAAGAACAACGCGCCGGAATAGACCAGAGACTTGATTGATTTCAGCAATACCGTGGTGATCAGCCGCAACTCTTCAATCGCCCGCAATGCCCGGAACACGCGGAGGACACGGAGGGCACGAAGGACGGATACATCAGCGCCGGAGACGGCGGCTTCCGGAATCAGGGAGACAGAAACGATGAAAATATCAAAGTAGTTCCAGCCATCGGAAAAGTACTCTTTGTAGGATTCCCGACCGAGAAAACGAATGATCAGTTCGACAACAAAAAACAGGATAATTGATTGCTGTATGAAAGTTATCTCCGGACTTCCGTGTGATAACTCGACGCCAATCAGCACTGCATTGATGACGATGACAATAACCGCAGCCTGATCAAAGATCGGGTGCCGGACCATCCGCTGGCAAAAATTCGATCGCATACCTGAGACACCACCCCCTGTTATTCGTTCTCCGCTTATAGCCGGGAAGCAGGGGAGCACTCAACCGACACTTGACCTGTCAATTTGGTTTCGTTGCAGTGTTGGGTTGACCGATTGCCTTTGAAAGCTAATATCCGCGCGTCACAGCCCCCGTGGTGGAACTGGTAGACGCGTCAGACTCAAAATCTGATGTCCGCAAGGACGTGTCCGTTCGAGTCGGACCGGGGGCACCAAACTTCTTCCTGCCGTTACTGCCCGGCCGGAAGTTCCGCGATCAGCTTCATGGAATCAGTGAAGCCTTTTTCCGCGGCCAGCGAAATCAGGCGATATCCGCGATCCGGTTCTTTCGGACCACCTTTGCCCTCAACCAGCATGACGCCGAGGTTATGCAGGGAGGGGATGTGACCTTCTGCGGCAGCCATCTCGAACCAGAAACGTGAGAAACGGGTGTCTTTTTTGACGCCATCTCCATCCCTGAACAGGGAGCCGAGTTTGTACATTGAAGGGGTATGACCGCGATCTGCGGCCCATTCGAGCATTTCCGTCCATTCAACAGCACGCGCTCCGGCGGTACGTAACCGCGCGGACAGATCGTAGGCTGCTTTTGCGGAAGACGGGTTTTTCGCCTGTAGCCGCAGGGCAGCAAGTTTCTGGCTGACATGTCCTGACGGGGCAGGTTTGCGAATTTTTTCTGCTGCGGCCTGCTTTGGTGCAGCGACCGGCTTTCCGGCAGCAACTGTCAGAGATGCAGTAATTTCAGTTTCCGTCACGGCAACCGGGGGGGCAGGTTTGATCCGTGGTTCGGCAATCGAAGATGTCCGGGTTTCAGCCTGAGCAACCTGCGGCGCCGGGGGAGGGGCGGCCACATCACTGGCAACCCTTGCCTGTTTCAGCGCTTCGCTGACCCAGGATTCATTGTCGGCGGCCGTTTCGGACTGAACGTCAATGTTGGCGTTCGGAATTTGCTGCTGCGGTTTTTTGACAATCGGCAGGTAGACAGTTGCCTGTGGCTTTGTGAGTAACGCGGGCTGGTCGGGCAGGCGCGACGCCACGACACCGGCTGCTGTGGTGACAGCGATCAGTCCAACTGTTGCGGTACTCCAGAACGACGGCATTTTACTCTCTCCTGTAATCTGCCTACTACAAGTCTTCATGAAAGGTAAACCAAGATTCCTTGTTAAAAGGTTAACGTTAATTTTGAATGAATGCAGTAGAGGTCGAAGACTCTGAAAAACCTTGTTGTTCAGACTACAGGGGCGATTAGACTATGGTAAATAAACTGTTAATTTTTGCTTTGCTGTCCTGATTAGGTTAACAGATTTCATGTGAATCTGATCCATTACCCTTCCGAGTCGGAGCTGAAAATGAAATGTCTGGTTACGGGTGGCGCCGGTTTTATTGGCAGCCATCTCGTCGAACGGTTGTTGCAGGATGGCCATCAGGTTGTGGCGCTGGATAATCTGGCCGTCGGGCGGCTGGCCAATATCGCCCATCTGCAGGACCGTGAAGATTTTCGCTTTGCTCAGGTTGATCTGGCTGACCTGGTGGCAGGTGATCCTTTGTTCGAGAATGTTGAACATGTGTATCACCTCGGCGCGATGGCGGATATCGTCCCCTCCATTCAGCAGCCACTGGTCTATCACAGGGCAAATGTCGATGGCACTGCGGCGGTTCTGGAATGTGCCCGTGCGGCGGGGGTTGCCCGGTTTGTCTATGCTGCATCCAGTTCATGCTATGGCGTTCCGGATGTCTATCCGACACCGGAAACCGCAGCCATCCGGCCAATGTATCCCTACGCGCTGACAAAATATATCGGTGAGCAGTATGTCATGCACTGGGAGCAGACCTATGGCATGTCCAGTATTGCCCTGCGCTTCTTCAATGTCTTCGGGCCACGGGCACGGACTTCCGGCACCTATGGGGCCGTCTTTGGCGTGTTTCTTGGCCAGAAACTCGCCGGCAAGCCGTTCACGGTTGTCGGTGACGGTGAGCAGACCCGCGACTTCACCTATGTCACGGATGTCGTGGATGCGCTGGTAACGGCAGCGGACAGCAATGTGACGGGTCGTTCTTTCAATGTCGGTTCCGGCGGCACCTACAGCGTTAACCGACTGGTCGAACTGCTTGGTGGTGAGGTGACCTACATCCCCAAGCGACCGGGAGAGCCGGACTGTACCTTTGCGGATATCACCCGCATTCAGGCAGAACTTGGCTGGCAACCAACCATCAGTTTTGAGACCGGGGTTGCACGGATGCTTGACCATCTTGATGACTGGCGGGACGCTCCGGTATGGGATCCGTCCAGTATTGCCTCGGCAACGTCTGACTGGTTCAAATATCTCGGCAAGGACAAGGCCCTCTGATGAGCGATGATGACGGTAAGGCCCTGACGAAAATTCAGACACTTGAAGGTATGGCCGCAGCGGCCGAACGGGTCCGCGCTGATGGCCGGACCATCGCGCTGGCGCATGGCACCTTTGATCTTCTGCATATGGGGCATGTCCGGCATTTGCAGGCTGCGGCCAGACACGGCGATGTACTGTTTGTCACGGTTACCTGTGATGCGGGCGTCAACAAGGGGCCGGGTCGTCCGGTCTTCACCGAACAGCTTCGCGCCGAGATGCTGGCCGCGCTGGGTTGTGTGGAATGTGTCGCGGTGAACCCGGAAGCAACGGCGGTAAACGTCATCCAATGCGTTAAGCCGGACGTCTATATCAAGGGCTCGGACTATGCGAATCCCGACGATGATATCACCGGCAAAATCCGGGATGAGCGGGATGCGGTTGAAGCCTATGGCGGGCGAATCGAGTTTACGGATGACATCACTTTTTCATCCTCGACCCTGATCAACCGTTATCTGGATGTCTTTGACCCGGTGCTGCGTGAATATCTCGACCGTAAGCAGAATGACGCGGTCGAGGAAGAGATCGACCGGCTGACAGCAGAGATCGCCGGCTATCGTGTTCTGATTGTCGGCGACAGCATCATTGATGAGTACAATTACGTTTTCCCGATGGGCAAGTCGCCGAAGGAAAACATGATTGCGACCCGTTACCGGGACAGCGAAGTGTTTGCCGGTGGTGTCGCCGCGGCGGCGAACCATATTGCCGAGTTTTGTGAATCGGTTGAGATACTGACGGCTGTCGGCGATGACGGGTATGAGGATCTGACCCGCAAGTCACTGAAGCCGAATGTCTGGCTGCATGCCATCACCCGGCCGGGAAAGCCGACAACCCGCAAGGCGCGCTATATCGACGACAGCTATATGCGCAAGCTGTTCGAAGTCTACCATATGGACGATACCCCGATGGAGGGTGAGCAGGAACGCCGCCTTGTTGATGAGATCGAGCGTCGGGCCGGGGACTTCGACCTTGTTATCGTTACCGACTTCGGGCATGGGCTTATCACGTCCCGCGTTATTGACGCGCTGTCCCGCTCGGCGAAGTTTCTGGCCGTCAATTGCCAGTCCAACAGCGCCAATCACGGCTATAACCTGATCACCAAGTATGACCGGGCTGATTACATCTGTATTGATGCGCCGGAAGCGCGACTGGCTGTCGCCGACAAATACGCGGATACGGAAAGCGTTGTGACAGAGTTGCTGCCGGCACGGATCGATTGCCCGAATTTTGTCGTGACACATGGCAAGCATGGCTGCATCGCCTGGAAACGCGGCGGGAAAGCGGCAAAGGTTCCGGCCTTTACCAAGACGGTTGTTGATACTGTCGGTGCCGGGGATGCCTTTTTTGCGGTGACAGCGCCTATGGTGGCGGCTGGCGCACGGATGGAAACGGCCGGGTTTGTCGGAAATGCGGCGGGGGCGATGAAGGTTGGAATCGTCGGCCATCGTCAATCGATTGAAAAGGTTTCGCTGCTAAAGTTCATCCGAACATTATTGAAGTGACGGAAGGCAGAATAATGGAACAGCGCCAGTGGAGCGTGATGGTTACAGGTGGCGCCGGGTATGTCGGCAGCCGTCTGGTTCCGAAATTGCTGGAGGCCGGGCATAAGGTCACGGTGCTGGACCTGTATCTGTTCGGCCAGGATGCACTGGCGGAAAGCCGGGGGAACCCGAACCTGCGCGAAGTGCAGGGCGACCTGCGTGATATCAAGGCCGTGAAGGATGCGCTGACCGGCTGTGATGCGGTCATTCATCTTGCCTGTATCTCGAATGACCCGTCCTTTGAGCTGGATCCGGACCTCGGCAAGTCGATCAATTTCGATGCCTTTCAGCCGCTTGTCCGTGCGGCAAAGGAAGCCGGGGTGACGCGCTTCATCTATGCGTCCTCGTCAAGCGTCTATGGCATCAAGGACGAAGATAACGTCACCGAAAACCTGTCGCTGGAGCCGCTGACCGATTACTCCAAGTTCAAGGCGATGTGCGAAGATGTGCTGGAACGGGAGCGCGAGCCGGGTTTCGTTACCCTGACAATCCGCCCCGCAACAGTTTGCGGTTATGCGCCACGTCAGCGGCTGGATGTAATCGTCAATATCCTAACCAACCATGCGGTCAACAATGGCCGGATCAAGGTGTTTGGCGGGCCGCAGAAACGCCCGAACCTGCATATTGAGGACATGACCGATCTGTATCTGCTGACCCTGCAACTTCCAGACGCGCAGATCGACGGCAAGATATTCAATGCCGGCTATGAAAACCATTCGGTTACCCGTCTGGCCGAGACAGTGCGCGATACGGTCGGCGGTGGTGTCGAGATTGTGGTCGAGCCGACAGATGACCTGCGATCCTATCATGTGTCATCGGAACTGATTGGCCGGGAACTGGGGTTCCGCCCGAAATACACCATTGAAGATGCGGTGCGCGGTCTGGTGCAGGCTTTCAGCGACGGTCGTTTGCCGGGCAGCATGGATGATCCGCGCTATTACAACATCAAGACCATGCAACAGGTGAAGCTGAAGTGATTGATCCTGCCGTCCGACTGGCGCTGCATCGTGACATGTTGCGGGTGCGGCTGATCGAAGAGGCAGTGGCGGACCGGTATCATCTCGACAATGAAATGCGCTGCCCGGTGCATCTGTCCATCGGACAGGAAGCCGTTTCGGCCGGTGTTTGTCTTGCCCTGCGACGGGATGACCAGATTGTCACCACTCATCGTGGCCATGCGCATTATCTGTCCAAGGGTGGTGATCTGAATGCCATGCTCTGTGAATTTCATGGCAAGGCACCGGGCTGTTGCGGTGGTCGCGGTGGCTCAATGCATCTGTTCGACAGTGACGCCGGTGTTCTGATGAGCGCGCCGATTGTCGCCAGTTCCATACCGGTTGGTGTGGGGGCGGCGCTCGGTATGAAGCAGGCCGGCAGCGATGCTGTTGCCGTCGTCTTCCTGGGAGATGCCTCGGTTGAGGAAGGTGTCTTTCATGAGAGTGCGAATTTTGCCGCCATCCGCAAACTGCCGGTGATTTTCGTTTGCGAGAATAATCTGTTTTCCGTCTATACCCCGCTCGACCAGCGCCAGCCCGACCGTCCTCTGACCGATCTGGCTGCAGCACATGGCCTGGCCTGCATGCAGGTTGACGGCAATGACTGCGAAGCGGTCTACAACGCGACAGCGAAAGCGGCGGAAGCTGCCCGGGCCGGGGAGGGAGCGACCTTCATTCTGGCCGATACTTATCGCTGGCGGGAACATTGTGGTCCCTATTACGACAATGATCTGGGCTATCGCAGCGTCGAGGAATTTGAGCGCTGGCAATCGAGAGACCCGGTTGAAATGCAACGCAGCAGACTGGCGGAAGCCGGACTTCTTCAGGCTGAGGCAGAAGCCCGGCTTGCGGCGGAAATAGCAGCGGAGATCGACCGTGCTTTTGAGTTTGCCCTGAACGCCCCTTTCCCGGATGCAGAGACAGCAGGTGATCATGTCTTCGCCTGACACAGCAGACGACCAGCGACTGATTACCGGTGCCGAAGCCCTGCGTGAGGCAATGGATCAGTGCATGGCGGCGGACGAGCGGGTTTTCCTGATGGGGGAAGGTGCTGCCGACCCGAAGGGCATTTTTGGCACGACATCGGGGCTGGTTGAAACCTATGGCCCGGACCGTGTGATTGAAATGCCGGTTGCCGAGAACGGGCTGACAGGGATTGCCATTGGTGCGGCCCTGATGGGGCGGCGGCCGGTGATGGTACATCAGCGGGTTGATTTCGCCCTGCTGGCGCTGGAACAGATTTTCAACAATGCGGCGAAAGCTCATTACGTTACGGCTGGCAAACATACCGTGCCGCTGGTCATTCGCATGATCATCGGACGAGGCTGGGGGCAGGGGCCGGAACATTCACAAAGTCTGGAATCGGTCTTTGCTCATTTTCCGGGCCTCAAGGTTGTCCTGCCGTCGACACCACGCGATGCAAAGGGAATGCTGGTTGCGGCTGTCCGCGATGATAATCCGGTCGTCATGCTGGAACACCGATGGACTCATTATACAACCGGCGACGTGCCGGAGGAGCTTTACGAGACCCCGCTGTCCGGGCCATCGCATGTCCGGAAAGGGAGCGATGTGACCATCGTCGCGACCTCCTACATGACCTATGAAGCCCGTGCTGCGGTCGATGCGATGAAGGCGGCAGGAGTCTCCGCTGACCTGTTCGACATGCGGGTTCTGCAGCCCCTCGACCTTGCGCCGGTTGTTGAGTCTGTCCGCCGGACAGGGAGGCTGATCATGGCCGATGTGGGCTGGAAAAGCTTTGGTGCGGGGGCTGAGATTGTCGCAACTGTCGTGGAACAGGCCTTTGCCGACATGAAAGCTGCACCGGTGCGACTGGGCCTGCCGGACCATCCGACACCTTCCAGCCGTTCGCTTGTGCCGGATTTCTATCCTTATTCAGGTGACATTGTTGCTGCGACGGCCAATATTATGGGGGCTGCGGACCGGTTGGGTCCGGTCGTGGCTGCGCTGGCAGAAGCCCGTGCGCAACGTCCCATCGATGTCCCGAACCCGGACTTCAAGGGACCGTTCTAGAAGAGGACGGAGGAAGAAAGTGAATGTGATGCTGAAACATGCGCCATCGCCTAAACGTCATATGAAGGTCCGGTATTCCTATCTGCCGCAGCAATTCGGCGATATCGACGACCTCTGGGACCAGTTGAAGGCCTTTGTGCCGACCGGCGATTTCACGCTGGGCGGACCGCTTGAAGAATTTGAACAGCAATTTGCGGAACTGATCGGAACCCGTCACGCGATTGGCGTGGGGTCTGGCACCGATGCCCTGAAACTGCCGCTGAAAGCGCTGGGGGTCGGGCATGGCGACGAGGTAATCACCACCGCCAATACCTTCATCGCGACAGTCGGGGCCATCAACGAGATTGGTGCGAGAACAGTTTTCGTCGATTGCGACGACACGTTCTGCATGGATGTCGATCAGCTGGAAGCGGCGATTACTCCGCGAACAAAGGCGATCATGCCGGTTCATTTCACCGGCTACATGACGGATATGCCAAAGCTGATGGAAATTGCCGCCCGGCATAACCTCCCCATCGTTGAAGATGCCTGTCAGGCATTGCTGGCGGATATCGGTGGCAAGCGCTCCGGCACCTGGGGGGCGGCGGGTGGTTTCTCACTGCATCCGCTGAAGAACCTGAATGTCTGGGGGGATGGCGGCGTTATCGTTACCGATAATGACGAGATGAACGCCAGTCTGCGTCTGTTGCGCAACCATGGCATGCGCAATCGCGACGAGATCGAAATCCTTGGTTACAATTCCCGTCTGGATACCTTGCAGGCTGTTGTCGGCAACTGGCTGATCGGACAGGCGGATGACATCACGGCGAAGCGGATCGCCAATGCGGCTGTTTATGACGAGGCCTTTGCTGATATTGCCGGTATCCGTATTCCGGAACGACCGGATGACCGTCGCCGGGTCTACCATCTGTATATCGTTTTCGCCGAAGAACGCGATGCGCTGTATGAGTATTGTCAGGCGGCGGGGATCGAATGCAAAATTCACTACCCCGTACCGCTGTACCAGCAGGATGGCCTGAAACATCTGGGTTATCTGCCTGGCGATTTCCCGGTCACGGACCGTCACACGCAGGAAATCATTACATTCCCGGTTGATCAGCATCTGTCTCGTGAGGAACTTGACCATGTGACGGCAACGGTTCGGGATTTCTATGATGAACGCTGAGGGGCGTGATGCACCGATTGCCTATGTCGACCTGGCCCGGCAGGCGCGTGATGAGCGGGAAATGCTGCATGCGGCACTGGACCGTGTGATCGATAGCGGTTTTTTTGTCGGTGGTGGGCTGATCGAAGAACTGGAAGCCCGGCTGGCAGAATTCTGTGATGTCCGGGAAGCTGTCGTTCTGGGGTCCGGTACAGATGCTCTTGAACTGGGCATGCGCGCGCTGGGCATCGGGCCGGGTGATGAGGTCATTACCCCGCCGAACAGCTTTGTTGCCTCCACCAGCGCCATTGTCGCCATCGGGGCGACCCCGGTGTTTGTTGATGTACAACATGATCAGAATATTGATCCGGCATTGATCGAGGCGTCGATAACATCTCGCACGAAGGCGGTCATGCCGGTGCATCTGACAGGGCGTGTGGCCGATATGGCACCTATTCAGGCCCTGGCAAAACAGCATGGACTGATGATTGTCGAGGATGCGGCCCAGGCGATTGGCTCGCGTTACGACGGCCGCCTGTCGGGTGGCCTTGGGGATGTCGGTTGTTTCTCGACCCATCCGCTGAAGAACCTGAACGCCTGTGGTGATGGCGGGTTTGTCACCACTGATGACAGCGATGTTGCCACGCGGGTCCGCCAGCTTCGCAATCACGGCATGTCCGACCGCAACACGGTGGAGGAGTTTGCAACGGTTGCCCGGATGGACAGCCTGCAGGCGGCCATTCTGCTGGCCCGGCTGGATAAACTGAATGCCGTATCAGATGCGCGCCGGCAGAATGCAGGGCTCTATCGTCAGCTGCTGGACCCGGCGCTGGTTTACGTTCCTCCCTGCCGGTCAGTTGAGCACAACACCTTCCACACCTTCGTCATTCAGGTTGATGACCGTGATGGTCTTCAGGCACATCTGAAGGCGCTGGGGATCGGTACGGCGATACATTATCCAATTCCGATCCATCTTCAGCCGGCGGCGAAGTCTCTGGGTTTTGGTCCCGGTGACTTTCCGGTCACGGAAAGTCAGGCAGAACGCATACTGACCCTGCCGGTACACCAGTATCTGACGGACAGCGATATCCACCGGGTGGCGGATGCGGTGAACAACTATCTTTCCCGGCGGGCAGCATGAGCAATTCAACCGACATTCTTGATTACGATGCGCTGGTGCAGGAATTCGAGGACGGACTGGTCAACAATCTGCGCCGTCATGGTGTCGGGGATGATTTTCTCGAAATGTGGGTGCCCGACCCTGACCCTGTAAAAGGTGTTCTCAATATGGCCGAGGCCGCCGAGAGTTTCGGTCTGGAACAGATATCGATGCAGGTCAGCCAGACGACGATTCCATCTGCACGCCACGACGAATTACTGAAGGCGCTGGGCGTGATCGGTACCACGAGTATCACGACAGACCCGGGACAGTTTGTTGTTACGGTCCGGATTGGAGAGTGATATTCCGATGACCCCGGACGTCTCACCTGAAATTCTCGACTGGCTGGATGTGTATGCCAAATCCCGGCGTCATTTTGGCCTGCCCGCGGATGAAAATCTGCTGTTTTCTGAAATTGACGGTATCTCCGTCGGTTTCCGGGTCGGCGCGGATCAGACCGTCGCCGGTGCCGGATATCAGGCGCCGGAAGGGTCCCCGGTTGCGGCCATGCTGGAACTGTTCTGCCGGTCGTCTGTCGGTACACCGATACGGGATGTGGTCGAACATGGGGTGCCGCGGCTGCTGGGATATGCCCGGACGGCTGGTGCCATACCGAATGCAACGGGTGTTTTGTTGCCGTCAAATGCCGGCTACCCGTTTGATTTCCTGCAATCCCTGATGACGCAGATGATTGCTGATGAACAGTTTGTCAGTCGCTATGACGAAGGCCGGAACGAGCATCATAAAGCGCCGGCTTCATCCTGGCTGGAACTGACGCATGAAGAGCGGATCAGTTCCGTGAAACGGGTGATTGTTCAGCACCTTACGAAAGCAGGGCAGCCGGAGGACATTGTTCAGCTGTCTGCGCTGGAGAAGGATATCGACGGATTCGAAGTCCGGGTGGTTATCGATTTCAGCTTTGGCGTCGATCCGGCCGGAAAACCGGGGATGGTCCGGTCGCTGGAACATGAACTCAAGAATACTCTGGACCGGACGCTGCAGGTCTATGTCATCGAGCGTAAGGACGAGAGCAAGCTGCGCCGGCTTTGATCGGGGCCGTGGCTCTCAGCCGGTTGAGAACAGACGGGATTATGCCTGAAGATGGCGTTCTGGCCCAGTCGGCTGGCGCAACTGGCCCAATTTGTTTTCCGGGGTTGGCGCTTGTGAGATAAAGTACATCAGCAGAACGTTCAGATTGGGAGCGAAGTTTCGTGAAACAGATCCGGAATTTATCGGACGTCATGAAAACTTCACAAGGTGCGGGGTAACAAGTTAGGCTATTCTGGCTTGCGGCTTTTCGCTGCGGCTTCCGTCCGGTTCACAGGGAGACTAAACTATGACCAACGATTCCTCCATGAAGACACAGCGCGCTGCAAAGGCTTTTACGCGGCGCACGCTGATGAAGACAACCGTTGCGACCGGCGCCATTGCCGTCGCATCCCCGGCGATCGTTCGCGACGCCTTTTCATCCTCCGGCGAAATCAACATCCTGATGTGGTCGGATTACCTGCCTGAAGGTTTCGTGAACTCGTTCACGAACGATACGGGTATCAAGCTTAACTTCACGGGCATCGGCTCGAACGAAGAAATCATCAACAAGATGAAAGCGACACAGGGTTCGGGTTTTGATATCTGCAGCCCGACCAACAACCGTTCCGGTCAGTGGTCAAACCTTGGTTTGTTGCAGCCGTTCGATACCAAAAAGCTGGCCAATCTTGCCAATGTAAATCCTCCGATGATTGCCATTGGTGACAACGAGTGGAATTTCGATGGCAAGGGTTCTCACTGGTTGCCGCATATCTGGGGTACTGAAGGTATTGGCTGGCGTACTGATAAGTGGGCTCCGGCTGACGGTGAGCCGAGCTATGGCGATGTCTGGGACAAGGCAAATGCCGGCAAGACCATGATGCGTGCCCATTCCGGTATGCTGGGTGCCGGCCTGTACCTTGAGCGGATTGGCAAGCTGAAGCCGGGTTCGGTTCTGGTTGATGCCTATCAGAGCGAAGAGAAAATGCGTCCGGTATGGGATCAGATCACCAAGTTCTGCATTGAGAACAAGTCCAATATCAAGCTGCTGTGGGATGATGCCGACACCCAGAAGAACGGTCTTCTGAATGAAGGCGTGATCGTCGGCCAGACATGGGATGGTCCGCCGCTTGCTATGAAGACGGGCGGCGAGCCGATCACCTATCAGGCACCGAAGGAAGGTTCGATGGCCTGGGTTGACGGCATGTCCGTGCCGACCGGCGCCAAAAATATCGACCAGATCTATGCCTTCATCGATTACTGCTACAAGCCGGAACCTGCCGGTAAGGCAATCGATGATCACGGCTATAACTCGGTGGTTCTGGGCGCTGACGGCTTTGCCGGTCAGGCCTACAAGAAGAACTTCGCCGAAGCTTATCCGGGCAGCGCACTGGGCAATCTGAACCCCTGGCCTGCTGAAGGTCAGTGGTATGCCGATGTTCGCACCGAATATGTGAACAAGTTCAAGACCGCCTGATTTCAGGTGATCTGACATCCTGTTCCCCTGCGCCGCTATTGGTGCAGGGGATACAGGCCGCTACCGGGCACAGGTGGCAAATTGTAGCCAGTCAACTTCCTGAATACTCCTGAAAGCACTGTCCTTGTGCAGACGGAGTAACGGTTCCGGGGGGAACAGTCGGAAGATTGAGACAGGCGGGTGCTGCGGGAATGCGGTGCTTCAAGGGGAAGGCGCAGGGTTCGACTGATGAGTGCAGATGTAAAACTCGATAATGTATGGGTTACCTTTGGTGACTTTGTTGCTGTCCGTGAGGCCAGCCTCACCATCAGGGGTGGAGAGTTCTTCAGTTTTCTCGGACCGTCCGGCTGCGGCAAGACCACCTTGCTGCGCACGATTTCCGGGTTTCAGGAACCGACAAAAGGTCTGGTGTCGATTGAAGGTCAGGACATGGCCGGGATCGGGCCGAACAAGCGCCCGACCGCTCTGATTTTCCAGAATCTTGCCCTGTTTCCGCTGATGTCCGTGGCAGAGAATATTGCCTTCTCGCTGGAAGTCCGGGGAGTCAGCAAGGTTGAACGGCGCAAGCGTGCCGATGAATTGCTCGAACTGATCGCGCTGTCCGGTCAGGGCGACAAAAAAGTTTCCGAATTATCCGGCGGCCAGAAGCAGCGTGTGGCCATTGCCCGCGCGCTCGCCGTCGAACCAAAGGTTCTGCTGCTTGATGAGCCGCTGTCTGCGCTGGATCTCAAGCTGCGTCAGCATATGCGCTCCGAGCTGCGGGCTATTCAGCAGCGGGTTGGTATCACCTTCATCTACATCACCCACGATCAGGGCGAGGCGCTGACCATGTCAGACCGTGTTGCGGTCATGTCTGACGGGGTGATCCAGCAGATTGGTGACAGCAAGGATATCTACGATCATCCGGAAACTGCGTTCGTTGCCTCCTTCGTCGGCGAAAACAATGCGTTGCCGGGCAAGGTGATCGAAGTTGCTGACGGCTATGCCCGTATCGAGACCGGGCTTGGAACCTTCCGGGGGCGGACCTCCGGCCATGCGGTCCTGTCTCCCGGCGAAAAGGCATTCATTTTCATCCGGCCGGAAGCAATGCAGCTTCGGGGCGGTGATAACCGTTTCAGGGCGACCGTTCTGACTGAGGAATTTGAGGGCAATATGCGCCATATCATGTTCCGCACTGTGGCGGATAAACCGCTCCGCATGTCGCTGATCAATGATGGCCGTTCGGTGACAGAAATATCGGGCATTGAGGAAGAAGTCGGCTTCGATGCCAATCTGGCGGTCGTGCTGCCGCACGGCCCGCTGGCGGCGGAATAGGCGGGGCCGGGAGATGCTTCTGGTCAATTACTTCCGCTGGTTTTTCACCAAGAACGGACTGGTTCTCGGCAGCATCCTGATGGGGGCTGTCGCCTTCTGGTGCATTGTCATGATCATTCTGCCGCAAATGTTCATGCTGGATTATTCCTTCCGGCTGAATCTGGCACCGCATGAATATGGCACGGCCAAGGATGTCCTCACCCTCGAGAACTATCATTATCTGCTCTATGGCTCGTCTGCGAATACGGACAGCTTCAATCTTCAGGATCTCGGGGTTTTCTGGCGCACCATTGTTGCCGCCCTGTTTGTGACCGCGTTTGATCTCGCGATCTGTTATCCCATCGCCTTCTATATGGCGAAGGTCGCGCAGGGCGGGTTGTCCCGGCTGCTGGTTCTGTCTCTCATCGTCCCCTACTGGGTGAACGAAATTCTCCGCGCCTTTGCCTTCCGCATCATTTTCGGGGCTTCCGGCATCATTAATGAAACCGGCATGGATCTCGGATTATGGGACCAGCCGATTGATTTCATCCGTGCCGATATCGCGCTCTATGCCGGTCTCAGCTACGCCTATATCCTGCTGATGATCTTCCCGATCTATAATGCGATCGAGAGCCTAGACACCAATCAGCTTGAAGCGGCCCGCGATCTTGGCTCGCCCTGGTGGCGGATTCACTGGCGGGTTATCATTCCTTATGCCAAGCCGGGGATCACCTCGGGCTGTACAATGGTCTTCATGTTGACGGCCGGGGCGCTGGCCGCACCGCAAATTCTCGGCGGGCCGTCCAGCCTCTGGTTTACCCAGCGGGTCTATGAGCTGTTCAACAAGGCGATTCACTGGCCGCGGGGTTCGGCCTATGCCTTTGTGCTGCTGGTTGCCTGTATCATTATCGTGCTGCTGCTGATGCGCCTGTTCAAGGTTCGCCTCGGGGAGATCGCCCGATGACGTCCCGCGGGGTAATGAAATTCTTCTTCGGCATTTATGCACTGATGTTCTTTGGCTATCTGTTTGGTCCGCTGATCATCATGAGCATCAGTGCCTTCAACAGTTCTAGCTATCCCCGCGTGACGCCGTGGGAATGTCTGACCGGTGAATGGTTTGTAAAGCTGGCGAATGATGCGCGGCTGGTTGAAGGTCTTCAGAACAGTTTCCTGATCGGTATCTGCGTTGTGCTGGTGGCGGTGCCTCTCGGGCTGGCCGGTGCGATCATGCTGACCCAGATCGGCAACCGGGTCCGGTCGTTTTATTATACCGTGGTGATCTGCCCGATCCTTGTTCCGGGGGTGGTGCTGGGGATTTCGACGCTGATTTTTTGGCGTCGTCTCGGCAATATGGTTGGCGCGGAAGACGGCTCGTTCCTGTTCAATGATATCTTCCTGACCGTGCTTGGTCAGGCGACCTTCATTTCGGCCTATTGCATGCTGGTCTTCATCGCCCGTCTGCAGCGTTTCGACCCGGTTCAGGAAGAAGCAGCCCTCGATCTCGGGGCAACCAATGTGCAGGCCTTTACCAAGGTATTGCTGCCGTTCCTGAAGCCGGCAATGGGGTCTGCCGCGGTGCTGGCTTTCCTCGCCTCGTTCGAGAACTACAACACCACCGTTTTCACCTCGCAGGCGACATCGACCCTGACCATGGTACTGGCCAGCAAGGTGCGCTATGGCATTGATCCGTCAATCAGCGCGCTGGCCGTGATCATTATCGGTCTCACCCTGGCCGGGGCGATTATTTACGAAATCCTCCGCCGTCGTGAAGCCCGGATCGCGGCGCAGCGTCTGGTTGATGGGCTGGACACCGGCAAGCCGGTTCAGAAAGCCGGGTTTGGCGCGCTGCCTCAGATGGCGGGTATCATGATCCTGCTGGTGGTTGTTGCGGGTGTTGCGACGACTGTCGTAGCCTCTGGCTATAACGCAGAATCCTGCAAGGCGGAAATCATGCAGGAGAAACTGCGGATTCAGGAAAAGTTCGCCGAAGAACAGCGCCAGTTGCGGGAAGAACGGATGAAACAGCAGCAGAATGAAGCGCCTGCTGCACCGGCCCAGCCGAAGGCTGCGTCGCCGTTTGGCAATGTCTTCGATCCGAACAATCTGGGTACCCAGTCCGGCACCTCAAAACCGGAACCGGCGGCTCCGGCAAAGCCTGCGTCCCCCTTTGGTAACGTGTTCGACCCGAACAACCTGAAGAAACAGAGCGGCGACCAGTAATCCGGGATGATGCGACGGGATGCCTCGCCTCATGCTGAATGAGGAAGGACGGGCAGAGTTTCAGGTGATTTCCTGAATCAGTTCCAGCATATGCCCGATGCGGTCATGCCAGCTCCACTGTTGCAGGCTGCGGCTGCCGGCAAGGCCAATGCGGGTGGCTTCGGACGGATTGTCGTGAGCCTGCCGAAGCAGGACGGCGGCTGCTTCCGGATCACTTTCCCCCCAGTCATCAACGGCGACAAAATCAGCGGTCGCCGCAGCTGAGCCCTGTTCGGTCAGGGGATAGCAGTTCCCGGCAGAGATCAGGTCCAGATGCCCGGTATTGGCCGACAGGATGGCCGGCAGACCACTGGCCATGGCCTCCATCGCGACCAGGTTGGTGCCGCCTTCCGCCCGGTTGGTGAACAGGCCGAGGGTTGCCCCCCGGAAGATCGTCGCCATTTCAGCATTGGTCGGTGCGCCAAGGTCGAGGAAATTGCGCGCGGGAATGCCATTGGCCGCAACCCATTCCGCCAGTTGCAGTCGCCGGTCATCACCCTGCCGGGGCTGGCCGGTGACATGTGCGGACGGCCAGGGTGCAGGGTCCGGCCAGTAATTATGCCAGGCTGCGGCCAGCAGGGCGTCCGGCTGATGCTCCAGCAGGCGGCGGAAGGCGGCGATGACGATATCCTGACCCTTGCGATATTCCAGCTTGCCGCCGGAGAAGACGGTAAACCGTCCGTCGAAATCCCGTGCCGGGCCGTCCGGACTGAACAGGGCAGTATCGACCCCCTGCGGGCAGGCCTGTACATGGTCAATGCCACCGGCCCGCAGCAGATCGGCATTCCACTGGCTGCCCGCCAGAATTAGCCGGTAACGTTCTGCCCGTTTGCGGACGATATCGTCAATCCGGCCATCCTCCATGAATACCATGCCGATATCCGGCTGTCCGGACAGCTTGCGGCTGACTTTCGTGGTGGTCAGTCCGTTGCCAAGGGCATGCAGCAGCGGATAGGGGCAGGTCAGTACACGGTCTGTCTCCGGCGGAATCATAGCCGTCGCCTGCTTCTGCAGTTTCATGGCGGGCGCCAGTGTGGCCATCTTTTCGGGAGGGAGGTCCAGATCCAGCGGCTCGATAAACGGGACGGGAAGAATGCCGCGCGCGGTCAGTTCCAGCGCCAGATTGGCCCCGAAAACCCCCCAGCCGGTCCGGCTCGACATCGGCCAGACGAATCCCAGTTGCCTGAATGACATGATGAATGTTAGCGCTTGTCCCTGTTTCGATTGAGAATAGGCGGATGAGCAGTACTGACACAACCGGCGAGACCGATGAAAACCTGATCCGGCTCCGCGCCGCCGAGACCGCACTGAATAACGGGCGGCTGGCAGAGGCAGAGGCGATCTGTCTCGCGATGGAGGGGGACGACCGGCAGCGGGCAGGTGCGGCAAATATTCTGGGCGTCATCGCAAGACGCCGTGACGATCTGGAAACGGCGCTGACGCAATTCCGTCGTGCCGGTGATCTCGATAACCAGACCGCCGGGTATTTCGTTAATCAGGGGCGGACATTGATTGCCCTGAAGCGGCCACGGGAAGCGGTGGTGCCGCTGCGCCGTGCGGTGGCCTTGCGGCCGCATTCGGGGGAAGCCAACCACAATCTGGGCAACGCGCTGCGTCTGGCGGGTGATATGGGCGGCGCGCTGCGTCATTACCAGCTTGCTGCAACAGCGGAGCCGCCGCCGATACAGGCGCTGGCGGATCTCGGCACCCTGCTCATCAGTCTGGAGGAATTCGGGGCCGCAGAGCCGTGGCTGGTGGCGGCGCTGGAACGTGATCCGGACAATGTGGATGCGCTGGACGGGCTGGGCGCGGTGGAATTGCGGCAGGGCCGGGCGATTTCGGCAGAGCGTCGCCACCGCCGGGCGCTGGAGATCAGCCCGGGCAACCGCAGCTCGGCCATGAATCTCGCCATGGCGCTCCGCTATCAGGGGCTGCATGGTGAAGCGGCGGCGATCTACCGCGACCTGCTGCCCGGCCTGCCACCTGATGATCCGGCATGGTCAAACTGGCTGTTCAGCCTGACCTTTGACGCCGATGTCACGCCGCAGGCACTCTATGAGGCGCATCGCGACTGGGGGCAGGCGATGGAAGCCGCAGCGGGGCCGGAACAGACCTTCGGGGATTATGAACCGCGGGAAGGACGGATTGTCCGGATCGGCTATATCTCCGGCGATTTCCGGGCGCATCCGGTCGCCCATTTCATTCTGCCGGTACTGGCTCACCATGATCGCAGTCAGGTGCATGTGACCTGCTACGCCAATCAGCGATCCAGCGACGACACCACCAAGCGCATCCGCCGCCGGGCGGATCAGTGGCGGTTCGTCCATGATCTCGATGATGACGCGCTGGCGAAACAGGTGCGCGACGACCGCATCGATATCCTGATCGAACTGTCGGGTCATACGGCGGGCAACCGCCTCTCAGCCATGGCCCGCCGTCTGGCCCCGGTTCAGATGGCCTATATCGGCTATGCCGCGACCACCGGCCTGTCCCGTATCGATTACCGGATCACGGATGACGCCACCGACCCGCCGGGTATGGAGCGTTATTACACTGAAAAGCTGCTGCGCATCCCCGGCGGCTGCCTGACCTACCTGCCACCCGGCAACACCCCGCCGGTAAAGCAGGACAAACGGGCCGACGGACGGCCTTTCACCTATGGCTGCTTTAATAATCTCAGCAAGGTCACGGACCAGTGCCTCAATGCCTGGATCGAAATCCTCAACCGGGCGCCGGATACGCGACTGATGCTGAAAGCTCCGCAACTGGCCGACCCGGAAATGCGCGCCCGGCTGGAAGCAAAATTCACCGCCGGCGGCATCGATCCGTCACGCCTCGACCTGCTCGGCCATACCAAAACCCAGTACGAGCATTTCGACCTCTACAACCAGATCGACCTCGCCCTCGACACCTTCCCCTACAACGGCGGCACAACCACCTGCGAAGCCCTGCATATGGGCGTGCCGGTCGTAACCTACGCGGAACCGGGACGACCGTTCAGGATGGGGGCGGGGTTGTTGGATTATTCAAAACCCCGTAGTAATATGCAATATAGTATCAAGGGTTATATAGACGAATCACTATCAGTAGGTATGACATTTATAAGACCTGCCGCAATATTTTGATCGTAAAAACAACCAGAATCCATAAAGTCTTTCATTTCACATATTTGTTTGCTTGTTAGATTACGACTTAGCCGAAAGTCTGCATTTCTAAACGTAGCATTTACGAAACTGACTTTCTTTAAACTGCTACTTTTAAAATGTTTTCCAACGTCATTCTCGCTGATTCTTTGTCCATCAAATTTGGCCCCATCAAAACGACTGCCTGACAGATCACAATTAATAAAGCAACACCCCTTAAATATAGACGGTTTATCTATAGTTGAAAAAACAACGTTACGCATCGACAAATTTTCAAAATACACATTCTCGAAAGTTGATCCATTCAACTTTCCAACAAAATTAAAATTATCAAGTTTGCAACAGTTATTATTCGTTATTTTAGAATTTTTAAGTTTTATACTTAATTTATCTTTTCGATAAATATAAATAAATGGCCATGGTATGTTTTTCAAATAAGTTGGGAGTTCGTCACCTATAAGTACATCTTTAGATTTAATATTTTCTTTATTTTTTTTAAAATCGGATAAATTATATAAAAACTTACCAATTAACTGAGTTGTACTCGCAAGTAAAAGTCCCATAGGAGTGGAATTTATCAGCCCATAATCTAAAAATATATAATACGGAACTATTATAATCACAGAAATAATAAATATATATATATCTACTACCATTGATTTATGTATGATTTAAATGAATTAGGGGCTATATTCTCAGGTAACGTAAATATTTTTCTTAAAATACGCCTCTTTTCTTCTTTGAGTGAAAATCCTTTAATGTAATTATTTCCATATTCTAATGTATTTTTGTCATCTGTTTCTTTTAATCGGTTGATTAATTCCTTAAGAAACAGTGCATAGCAAATATGTGATCCAGGTATTTCGTTTAACCTTTTTTCGAACATACGGTTGTTATAGAAATAATTAAAAATATACGGAATTTTTTGCCATCCAGGACGATAGGTATTGTTCTCGTTTAATGTCATATATTCTATCTTATTTTCTGTTTTATCTTCTGTTTTATAAAAAAATTCACTAAAATTAGAAGAAAGTATAATTAAATTAATAAAAGAAATATAATACATTCCGTCATCTTTGTTTATTTGAGAAGATTTGAACATCATATTTACAGCGTGGTCTACTATTATCTTTGTATCCTCATCTTCAGAAGATGATATCCCGTAATTTTCACCATCTATATTATTATTAAAGTATTCACATGAAAAATTAAAATTATCAAGTTTGTAATCTATGTATTCAATGTAATCAACTTGCTTCCCGGCCCGTTTTGGGTAGTAATTTATTACCATTAGGTTTTTGTATATATTATCAAATATTATCGGATTGCAAAAATATGTTCCATTCCCTTTGAATTCTTCTGCAACTTCAACCAATTTGTGAGATGTGGTGTCAGTCCCAATGTTTCCAACGGCACTAATGAGTTCTTTTATCTCCTTAATGCTTAATGCGTCGAATTCTTTGTTCGCATATTCTGCATATTCGCCGTCAAGTTCATCGATTGTGTTGACGTTTTCTAGTGCGGCGGAAAAATTGTTAAAGTCATTTTTTTTCTTAAAATTCCCTGTCGTAACTATAATTTTGAATGGGAGTGCTTTTGATAAAAGCTCTCGTCGTAGTGTAGATACAAAATTAAATAAATCGCTTTGTTCGAAGAATTGAAACGAGGGAAAGGGGTCAGTTACCGGGAACATTTGGTGCTTTATTAATTCTTTGCAACTTGATTTTGAAAGTGTCGAAAGACCGGCCCGTCTTAGTGAGAGCTTAAAAAGCTTCCAGCTTTCATCGTTACTGTATATCCCATTAGGATTCATGCTAGAAAGTCTAGTTGTTAGGTCGACAAGCCCAATGTACGATGTTTTTGCCATGGTATTTTCCCCCTAAGCCCGTTCAATGATAGTAATTTCACCTGTCCATGTAGAATTTAAACGGAAGAATCGCTCCACTAGCTGATAATGCTCTAATTTGCTGCCTGAGCCTTAAGTTGCTCAGAATTGTTGTGAAGTTGTAAACTGCGATTGTTTTTTTTGACCACCTGTCGCTTCGCATAACATTTTGATATATACCTTGCTGTCCTTGTTTCTCAGTTTTCTTTCCTGTGAATAGCAGCATATAGCATCCAGGACCTTTTCCTGTATTGCGGTCTTGCAGCTTGTCTTTTAACGCCTTGATGTTGATTTGGCCGCCAATTTCGATTATTTTATTGTTTTCATTTCGGATGCGCAAATGCGGTATTTTCTGGATTATGAAATCAAGGTCTGGGAGTTTGGTTCCAAATTCAGTTATGATAAAATCATGCCATGCTTGGGCACCGTTTTTTAAAGTTAAATGCTCGTTTTGAAAATTACTTGTTGTTGAGAATTGATAAAATGGAACATACCCGCAATTTTTATTTATTTTATGATTTAAATATGATTTAACTTCATTTTTTCTTGATGTGTATTCAACCTTTCTTTTGTACATTAAATCCATGCGGGAAGATAAATTTGAATATTCTAATACCCATTGAATGGATGGGGCGCTACCGATTGCAATGTCAGTTAATACTGAAAAACACATAGATTTAATGTGGTGAACAGTCGGGACGCTTACGATTGAATGAATTTTCGTATTTAATGATTTCTTCCATTCTATGTTATTGCCTTTAACTTCAACGCCTACCAAAAGTTCTCCGTGAAGATTGTTAAAATCAGGATCGATTTCGGTATTTGATATTAAAAAGCGTGTTCTTTTTGTGTCCAAATTAACAAAATTTTCGAGATTTCTGATTTGTTCGAAATTGGCAGGTTTAGTGCAGGCTGCAACAGCGCCTTGTAATCCAACAACTCTATAATCATCAAATGTGAGAAACCTTATTTGGCGTAAAATAGATGAAACCGTATGTAGGCTTGTGCTGTTAAGGTGATTTGCAGGAATTGAATCCCCTTCGAAAGATTCTCCCCCAATCCAATGTCGAATTATCATACATCCCTCCTCCTATGTGCCCCCTTCTTATAGCAGTTCGTACGCTAGTTTATAATTCAACTTTTAGCAACAGTTGTCCGATTAAACGGCCAATTTATCATTTTATCAAAATATTGTGGTTTTTATGGGTGATCGCTGTGGATCATATGCTGCCTCACCACCAGACAGGTCAGGTCATCATGCTGTTCCCGGCCATGGGCGAAGTCCGTGATGGCGTTCAACACCCCTTCGCCGATCTGTTCGGCGGAGACAGTGCAGTTGGCGCGTAGCCAGGCCTCCAGGCTGCCATTACCGAAGTCGTGCCCGGCGGCACTGATGCTTTCCGTGACACCGTCGGTATAGAGGAACAGGAATTCCCCCGGCTGTAATGGTACCTCATCCTCCTCATAGGTGAGACCCGCGCCGATGCCGAGGACGGTGCTGCGGCCGCCTTCCAGTTCCCGCAGATTGCCGTCATTGTTTCCGATATAGGGCAGGCAATGACCGGCATTGGCATAGGTGATGAGGTTGGTGCGGGTGTCGAGAATCCCGAGGAAGGCGGTGACGAAGATACCGGGGATATCGTAGTCGGACAGCAGCCGGTCGACGGTCGCCATACAGGCGGCGGGAGAGGCGTGGGCGTCGGTGGCAGAGCGGAGCAGGGTGCGGGCAACGGCCATGTAAAAGGCGGCGGGCACACTTTTCCCGGCGACATCACCGATGGCAAAGCCGATGCGGTGATCATCCAGTTTGAAGACATCATAGAAGTCGCCGCCCATGATTTTTGCCGGTCGCATGGCACCGTGCACTTCAATCGCGCCGTCGCGGGGAAAGCGGGTTGGCAGGATCTGTTGTTGCATCTTGGCGGCAATCTCGACCTCGCGCATCAGGGCGGAATAGTCGGAGCGTTCACGCCAGTTGCGGCGACGGCGCTCGGTATCGCTCATCACACGGTCGATGGTGGCGATGGCGTCTGCGACATTCAGGGGGCGGGTCAGGAAATCGACCGCCCCTTCACGCAGGGCGGTCCGGACGGTCTCTATATCATCGCCACGGGTCAGCGCGATGCGGGGGACACGCAGGTCACGGCGTTCGACAGATCTGAACAGCCCCGGCCCGGTGATATTTCCGCCATCAATGGAGACCATGACCAGCCCGATATGATCACCGGCCTGTTCAAGAAGCGGCAGGGCCTCGGCATCTGTTGTGGCAGTCAGGATATCTGCACTCAGCCAGGGTGACAGTGCACAGGCTTCGCGCAGCAGGTCCGCTGTGCCGTCTTCGCTGTCGATCAACAGTAACTGCTTCATAGACTCCCCTCCCGAGACGAACAGGTTAGACAGGGCAGTTGCACTCGTCGATGCGTAATGATGCGTAGTGGCGGCCTGTCACCGGGGGATCCTGAAACCAGTTCAGGATGAGGAGAAGAGAAGAGCAAAAGAAATAGAGAACCTCTGTTTCCCTCATCCTGAACTGGTTTCAGGATCCCCTGTGTTACAGAAAACCCTAGCCGTTAATGTCCTGAAAGAGATCTCGCCATGTCGGGTTTTGCTGTTCGATCAGGTTGAGTTTCCAGCTGCGGTGCCAGTTCTTTATCTGCTTTTCACGGGTGATGGCGTCTGTCAGCCGGTCGTGATGTTCGACAAGCACAAGCCGGTGAAGATTATAGCGGCTGGCAAAGCCGGGGAGGTTGCCGGTCCGGTGTTCGGTCATGCGACGGGCAATGTCCCGGGTGACGCCGACATAAAGTGTCCCGTGTCGGCGGTTCGTCAGGATGTATGTCCAGGCTGATTGTATCATGCGGGGGATATGGTGGGGTCAGGTGTGTTTTGGTGTGGCACTTGATTAGGGGGATCCTGAAACGAGTTCAGGATGAGGAGGAGAGCAAAAGGAATCCAGGATTCTATTTCCCTCATCCTGAACTCGTTTCAGGATCCTTTCCGGAGGCCGTCGCTTCTGCCGGATTGTCACTGTCGCAATCAGGGCGTTGCAAAATTGTTGTTCCGGTCGACAATCCGGGCAACAGAGGCGGAGAGGATGGATATGGCGTTATCACCACAGGCGACGGCGGCGGGGCTGCTGTCCGGGTTTGTCGGGTTTTCTTCTTCTTTTGCCATTGTTGTGGCCGGGCTGACGGCGGTCGGGGCCAGCCAGCAGGAGGTGACATCCGGGCTGATGGCGGCGTCGCTGGCGATGGGGCTTTGTACCATTTTCCTCAGCCTGAAATACCGCCTGCCGATCTCCATCGCCTGGTCTACGCCGGGGGCTGCATTGCTGGCGACGGGGGCGGCCCCGGAAGGGGGATTCGCGGTTGCGGTCGGGGCGTTTCTGGTCTGCGGGGTGCTGATTGTACTGGCCGGATCGGTCAAAACCCTCGGGCGCTGGGTTTCGTCGATTCCGTCACCCCTTGCCAATGCGATGCTGGCGGGTGTTCTGCTGCCGCTTTGTCTGGCGCCGGTGAAGGCGGTCGGTCAGTTCCCGATGTTCGGGCTGGCGATTGTGATTGCCTGGGCGGTGGTCGGGCGGATCAACCGGCTGCTGGCAATGCCAGCGGCGGTGGTTGTCACCATCGCAGGGATTGCGCTGACCAGTGATGTGGGGATGGCAGAGCTTGGCAATCTCTGGCCCGATCCGGTGGTTGTGGTGCCGCAGTTCACGCTGACGGGGGTCATCGGCATCGCGCTGCCGCTGTTCATCGTGACAATGGCCTCGCAGAATATTCCGGGGATGGCGGTGCTGAATGCCAACGGCTATCACCCCGATCCGAATCCGCTGTTCCGCTGGACGGGTCTGTTCTCCATCCTGGGCGCGCCTTTCGGATCACATGCGGTGAACCTTGCGGCGATCACGGCAGCACTCTGCGCTAATGAAGATGCGCATCCGGATCCGGCAAAACGCTGGCAGGCGGCGGTTGTGGCGGGTTCGGTCTATGTGCTGTTCGGTCTTGGTGCGGGGGCGGCAACAGCCTTTATCAGTGCCTCGCCACCTATTCTGATTGAGGCGGTGGCCGGTCTGGCCCTGCTTGGTGCACTCGGTGCGTCCCTGATGGGTGCGGTCAGTGACAGTACGCACCGGGAGGCGGCGCTGATTACTTTTCTGACCACGGCGTCGGGTGTTGCCTTTTTCGGTGTCAGTGGTGCGTTCTGGGGATTACTGGCTGGCGGCGCGATGATGGCGCTGGGGAAGATCGGCCGGAAAAGCTGATTCTTTGCTGCGGGCTGTGAGGTCATCCGACGGGAGAGAAACAAAAGAAAAGGCCCGCCGGAAGTGCCGGCGGGCCTGAAGTGGGTCGCAAGTAAATCAGTTCAGAAGATCATCAGCGTTTGAGGCGGACGAGTTCTTCCAGCATTTCATCAGCGGTCTGAATGGTCTTGGTATTGGCAGAGAACGCCCGCTGAACCACGATCATGCGGGTGAATTCCTCGGCAATATCAACCGTCGACTGTTCGAGTGTGCCGCCTTCAACTGAGCCGGAGCCACCTGTCTGCGCGGCCCGCAGCAGGAAGGTGCCGGATTCAGCAGTTTCGATGAAGACGTTCCCCGACCGGCTTTCCATACCATCCGGATTGACGAAGGTTGCCAGCGGAACCTTGAAGATTGGCCGGCTGGTACCGTTGTCGAAGGTGGCATTCAGGAAGCCGGACTGATCGAAAGACAGTCCGCTGAGTGAACCGAAAGACCGGCCATCCTGTTCCACCGAGTTGGTAATGTAAGGCGAAGCTACCTGGGTGATGCCATCCGCTGAGTTTGCGGTTCCCAGATCAAGGGTGATGTTGAAGTCATCGGCAGCATTGGTCAGACCGGTGATTGCCAGCGCGGGCGGTGTTGCGGCACCTTCATAGGTGGCGGGTGTACCGTCCGTGTTGAACACAACCGTCATCGGCGTGCCGTTATAGGCCGCGCCAACCGTTGCACCACCGTCATCGATGGTGACAGTGACATCCCATGTCAGGGCAGCCGTCTTTTCCCAGTTGAAGGTCAGCTGGTGCGTATCGCCAAGTGAGTCATAGACCACAACCGATGTGTTGACCGAGTTCGCGGCACCTGTCGCGGCACTTGCCGGCAGGTTCACCGAAAGACCCAGGTTGGATGTCGGGGTTGCCGTTCCCTGCAGCGAGTTGATGTTGACCGATGTCAGTTCACTGAAGGTACTTTCCGACGGTGTGCTGACGATCGTCCCGGAACTGTTGACCACGTTGCCAGAAGAGTCCGTTGGCCATGCCCGGAGATAAAATCCCGAGGTGTTTTTCAGGAAGCCATCGTCATCAGCCTTCCAGTTACCGGCCCGGGTGTAGAAATGTGTGTCAGAGGTTGCGGCGTTCGCCGTCTGTGTCGTGACGAAAAAGCCCTGACCGGAAATACCGGCATCAAGCGATGACGTTGATGAAGACAACAGACCCTGGGTCGAGATTTCACTCTGCACGTTGTCCTGTACGCCACCCGGAGAATACTGGGTTCCGGATATCTGCTGAGTGACCAGTGTAGAGAAACGGCTTTCGGTCCGCTTGTAACCGATAGTGTTGGAGTTCGAGATGTTGTCGGCAATCGCGCCGAGCGCACTCGAATTGACTTGGAGGCCGGAGACTCCTGAGGTTAATGCGCCTGAAATACTCATGATTCAGCTCCTAGTGTTGTAAGGCTCTTGTCAGGAGTCGCTTATGGTTGTTTTCGGGGCCTCGACACCCAGCAGGGTCGAGGTGGAAACGAGAATGCCATTGACCGAAAGCAGCGGCTCGCCGGAGGACAGGTCGAGGCCTGTTACCTTCCCGATGGACCGGATTTCGGCAGTGATATCCTTGCCTTCCGAGTTCTTTGCGACCACGGAAAGCTGATAGTTTCCGGGGGCTGCGCCTGATCCGAAATTCTCGCTGCCATCCCAGTCAAAGGTATGAACCCCGGCTGATGTCGCACCGTCGGTCGTGAAGACCGCCGTGCCGGAGCTGTCGAGAACCTTCAGTTCAACGGATGTGGCATCCGACGGCAGGACATAGGCCCAGTTGGCCTTGCCATCGACGAAGGGTGCCGCTGATCCGTCATACTCGATGGTGTTGCCGATGTAACCGGCGGCACCGATCTGCGTGGTTTCTTCCTGCAGCGCGATCAGATCTTCCAGGCTTGCGCTCTGGTCGATGAGCTGCTCGACACTGGCAAATTCCACCAGCTGCTGGGTGAACTGGTTGGTATCCAGCGGTTCCAGCGGATCCTGATTCTGCAACTGGGTGGTCAGCAGGGTCAGGAAGGTATCGAAATCGTCAGTCAGCTTCAGTTTGCTGGTCTGAGCCTTGGTGCTCGCACCTGTCAGTGCATTGACGTCAACTGCGTCAACCATGGGATGTCATCCTTTCCGGGTCAGACGACCACATTGATCTGGTCATCAGACACGATGTCCTGATGTTCGGGGTGACCGGCTTCATTCTTGTCGATGCCATCACCGTCTCCGGCTGGTCCCGACTGATTACCGGCGGTCTTCTGACCCCCGGCGCTGCCGTCATTGCCGCCTTCGCCACGCAGACTGAACTGCAGGCTACCGCCGTCGGCTTTCAGCCCGGCATCTTTCAGCGCCTGTTCGAGCGCCTTCGCATCCTGTTTCATCAGTTCCAGCGTTTCCGGTTTATCAACCTGAACCGTTGCGTTGACCCGGCCGTCATGTCCGACTTCAAGCTGTACGTCGACCCGCCCGAGATGGGCCGGCTTCAGTTGCATCTCGATCCGGTCCAGCCCCTGTGACAGGGCTTTGGAGACGTTGACCGTGACCTGCTGCATGGCCTGTTGAGCCTGTGGCGTTGCGCGTTTGGCATTAGCTGTCTGTGCTGCTGCCGTGTTGGCGGTCTGGTTAATGTTGTGCAGACCTGTTGGCGCACCGGACGGGGCCGGCATGCCATCCACCTTACCCAGCGGATTGGCGGTGGTTTGTGTGGTTGAGTTGCTTGCTGCTGCAGGCTGCGCCGCATCGAACCGGGCAGCCTGATTCATCAGAGCTGTATCAAATCGTCCGGTCTGTGCAGCGGTTGCCTGTGCAGCGGGCTGGGGCAGGGGCTGTCCTGCATTCTGGCCGCCAAGGCCATTCTGGCCATTCTGTCCTGCCTGACCATTCTGGCCGGGCTGTAGATCAGGTTTTACCTGGCCTGCCATGCCGCGCATATCGGTCGGCATCAGCTTCGCATCGGCAGGATTATCGGCAATCAGCGGTGTCCGCATACCACCTTCGACCGGACCTTCCGTCCGGACATTCACCTGAACCTTTTCACCGGGCTGCAGCCGCTGGGCGATATCCTGCGCCTGCTGCTGGGTTACCTGTCCGGCCTTGGCTGTGGTGTCGGGTGTGTTCGCATTGGCCGCAACTTTCGGTTCGGCCTTGCCTTTGGTCTGTGCAGCAGCTGCCTGAACAGCGGCTTCCGGTGTCGCCTGGGCATTACCGGATATCTGTGCCGGCTGGGCTACTTTTGCCGCGGCGTCCTGTATGACTGGTGCAGCCGTTGTCTGGGCTGTCGTTGACGCCGTTGTCTCCGAGACCGGCCCGTTCTGGGCCTGCTGGGCGGCGATGATGGCAAACAGCGGAGAGGCTGAAGCGCCCTGCTGCTGTTGTCCTGCATTCTGCTGTTGCTGGCCGGCACCATTATCAGATGCAGCCTGCTTTTCATCACTTCTTGAGGTGTCATCGGACGCGTTCTGCGCCTTGTCGCTTTCTGCGGATGTGTTCGCCGCGTCATCGCGGCGCTGTTCCGGCTCAGCCAGTGGCTGGGCACTGCGTTCCGTGCTCAGTATCGAGAGTTTGGCGTCGGAATCGACGCGCACCCGACTGAGCATGTCAGCAAAATCGAAGCCAAACGCGGCGGATTTTGACGCAGAACTGCTCTTCGCAGTCCCTGCGGCAAGCGCCGTCGGGTTGTTGGCGGTTTCCAGCGACGTTATCGTCATTGCGCAAGTCCTCGCATATTGATCCGGTAAGTCCTCTGCAATCGCCGGGCCAAGTCATGAGGATGCTGGAAATGCTGGAGTTTTGATGATTACCGACCGGGAAAAAACTGCATCTGCACCTGAATTTGCCGCCCCCGGCGGGCAGAATCTGCCGGGCGGAGTCGGGTCTTGACGGTTGAACAGGTGAATCCGGAGGCTGGTCTGGCCGCCCATCAGGCCGGTGATCTGATGACTGCGGCAAATATTTATGATGCCTGTCTGCGAAGCGCGCCGGATAACCCGGACCTGCTGCATCTGCGGGGGCTGGTTTACCACCAGACCGGCGATCAGGTCGCTGCATTGAGGGCGATTGACCGGGCGCTCGCAAAGGCTCCGGGCACGCCGTTATTCCTCGGAAGCCGTGGTGTGGTGCTGTTGGCGTCAGGTGATCCCGCAGCTGCCTGTCAGGCACTTGAATCTGCACATCAGGGCCGCCCGGATGATCCGAAAATTCTGACTAATCTGGGGCTGTCTAGGGGTCGGATGGGTGACATTGATGCAGCCCGTGCCTGTCACGATCAGGCGCTGGCACGGGACCCGAACTGTGTTGATGCCCTGATTAACCGGGGCAACCTGCGGGAGCGGCTGGATGATATTGATGGTGCTGTTGAAGACCTTGCGGCAGCGCATGAACTTGCGCCGGATAACGCGGACATCCTGAATAATCTCGGATTTGCCTGCCTGTCCGGTAACCGGACAGGGGAAGCCCGGCGGGCGCTGACGACTGCTCTGACACTGTCTCCCACGCATGTGGAGGCAGCCGTCAATCTGTCCCATCTTGATTTGCTGACCGGTGATTTCGTCAAGGGCTGGCGTGGTTATGAAGCACGTCGTCAGCGCGCAAGCTGGCATGTGGCATCACCGGCTTGTCCGGAATGGCAGGGTGAGGACATCAGCGGCAGAACTGTGCTGGTGGTCTGTGAACAGGGGTATGGCGATGTGATCCAGTTCGCCCGTCACGCTCTCGATCTGCTGGACCGGGGTGCCAGTGTCGATCTGTATGCGGATGCCTGCATTGCCGATCTGCTGACCACGGTGCCCGGCGTCGGGAAAGTCGTCAGCGATGTTTCCGGGGAGGACTGGGATTATTGGGTGCCGGCGATGAGCCTGCCCTTCCGGCTGGGGCTGGATGGCCCGCCGGGCATTGCTGCTGCCTATCTTACGGCACCCCGGACTGTTGTTACGCTGACGCGGGGGACAGGCTTCTGTTATCGGGGTAACCCCCGGCATCGCAATGATGCCCGGCGCAGCCTGCCAGAGGATATGGCGGCCAGCTTTCTTGAAGGACGGGATGAAGCCTTTGTCTCGCTGAACCGTGATAACGCACCGGATAACAGCGCGTCGCCGGAGGGAATGAGGGGACGGACTGATATTGAAGACTTCACTGATCTTGCCCGTATCATAGCAGGCCTTGATCTGGTGATTTCTGTGGATACGGCTGTGGCGCATCTGGCCGGAGCGCTTGGACGACCCTGCTGGCTGTTGCTGCCCTTTTCACCGGACTGGCGTTGGGGGCTGGATAGCGAAGTAACGTCGCTTTATCCGGAAATGCGCCTGTTTCGCCAGCCCTTGCCCGGTGACTGGAGCAGTGTGCTGTTGCGGGTTGCCGCTGAACTGGACAAACGCCCATGACTGCGACGGCCAGCCAACTGGCAAACGCAATAACGCTGCTGAATGATGGTCATCCGGAATCTGCGGAAACGGCTGCACTGGCGATATTGGAGGCGGAACCGTCAAATGGGGCGGCCTGTTTCGTGGCGGGCGTTGCTGCTCAGGCGCAGGGTCGCCGGAAAACGGCGGGCGAACGCTATGAACAGGCAATCGCGCTGGGTCATGAGGATGCAGATGTCTGGCGACGTCTGGGTGCCTGCCGAGCACATCTCGGTAATTTTGAGGGCGCGCGGGAGGCGCTGACCTTTGCCAGTGACCGGGCACCGGGGGATGCCCGGATATTGAACAACCTTGCAGTCATCAATATCCGGCTCGGATTCTCCCGTGAAGCTGTGAAGAATTGCCGGCAGGCACTGAAAACTGAACCAAATTACCCGGCAGCCCTGAACAATCTTGGTATCGCGTTGCAGTATGAAGGGGAGATGGCAGAGGCAGAAGCCCTGCATCGCCGGGCCATCAGCCTGAAGCCGGAACTTGCCGATGCCTGGGCTAATCTGGGGGTCTCCCTGCGTGCCCAGTCCCGGTATGGTGAGGCGATTGAGGCTTTTCGTAAATCCGTGGCCCTGCAACCCGGCAATCCCTCACTCTACAGTAATCTCCTGCTTTGCCTGCATTATGATCCCTCACAGACGGCGGAGACGATCTGGCAGGAACACCGCATTTTTGGCAGGCGCTTCGGTGCAGGTCTGGAAGATGGCGAAGCACCAACGTCTCCGTCTGTGCAGGTCTCCCGCGATACGGAGTTCGGGCGTCCGTTGCGGATTGGCTATATTTCGCCGGACCTGCGTTCGCATTCCGTCGCCTTTTTTCTGGAACCTGTTCTGAAAGCGCATGACCCGGAACGGGTGGACGTGACCTGCTACAGCGATGTTGCTGCGCCGGACGGGGTGACGGCTCGTCTTCAGCAGGCCTCCGCGGGATGGCGTGATCTTCGCGGTCTCGACGATGCGGCGGTTGCGCGGGTGGTTCGTGAGGACGGTATTGATGTGCTGATTGATCTGGCCGGTCATACAGCCGGAAACCGGCTGGCGGTCTTTGGTCAGCGTGCTGCCCCGGTACAGGTGACATGGCTTGGCTATCCCGGCACTACCGGACTGGCGGAAATGGATTACCGGCTGACCGATGCGGTTGCTGATCCGGTTGATGATCATCATTCGGAACGGCTGGTTCGCCTTCCGGCGGGATTCCATTGTTATGGTCCCCCACAGGATGCACCTGCGCCTGCCCGTCAACCCGACCGTCCGCCAACCTTCGGATCGTTCAACAACCTGTCGAAGGTGACGCCGGATGTCATTCGTCACTGGTCACGGCTGACCGCCTCTGTCTCAGATGCCCGCCTGTTGCTGAAATCACGCTCACTGGCTGACCCGAAAGTACAGGAACAGATGCGGGAACTGGCAGTGGCAGGCGGATTATCGCCCGAGCGTCTTGTCCTTGTGGGGCATGTTCCGGACCTGGCAGCGCATCTGGCACTCTATGGTGATGTTGATGTTGCGCTTGATCCCTATCCCTATGCCGGGACCACAACGACCTGCGAGGCACTGTGGATGGGGGTGCCGGTTGTGACCCTGCGTGGTGACAGTCATGCCGGGCGTGTCGGGGGCAGCCTGCTGTCGACCACCGGGCTGGAACACTGGATCACGGATGATATCGCAGATTATGACCGGGTTGCCGCTGATCTGATCTCAAACCCGGAGAGGCTGGATCACTGGCGTGAGATGCTGCGTCCGCAGGTTGCCGCCAGTCCGCTTTGTGATGCCGCGGGATTCAGCCTGTCGCTTGAATCGGCATATCATCAGATGTGGCAGGCAAAGCAGGGAATGCATTAACCTGAACGCAAGGCGAACAGGATAGTTTGATTGCAGACAGACCACAGTTACGATGGGCAGATGAGTCGTAAAATAGCGTTGATAACCGGTATCACCGGACAGGACGGTGCCTATCTGGCCGAGCTGCTTCTGTCCAAGGGCTATGATGTGCACGGGGTGAAGCGACGGTCATCGTCGTTCAATACCGGGCGCATCGACCATCTGTATCAGGACCCGCATGAAAGCGACCTGAAGTTCCGGCTGCATTACGGTGACATGACCGATGCCACCAACCTGATCCGCCTGATCCAGGAAATTCAGCCGACCGAGATTTACAACCTTGCCGCACAAAGCCATGTGCAGGTCAGTTTCGATACGCCTGAATATACCGCACAGGCCGATGCGCTGGGTGCCATGCGTCTGCTGGAGGCAATCCGTATCCTCGGAATGGGGGAGACGGTGCGATTCTATCAGGCTTCCACGTCGGAGCTTTACGGCAAGGTGCAGGAGACGCCGCAGACCGAGCGAACGCCGTTTTATCCGCGCTCACCCTATGGTGTGGCCAAGCTCTATGGCTACTGGATTACGGTGAACTATCGGGAAGCCTATGGATTTCATGCCTCAAACGGCATCCTGTTCAACCATGAAAGCCCGATCCGGGGTGAAACCTTTGTCACCCGCAAGATCACCAGAGCGGTTGCCGCGATCAGCCTCGGCCTGCAGGACAGGCTGTATCTGGGAAATCTGGATGCTTCACGCGACTGGGGGCATGCCCGTGATTATGTTGAAGGCATGTGGCGGATGCTGCAGCAGGATGAACCGGGTGATTACGTCCTGGCGACCGGCAAGGCCTACAGCGTACGCGATTTTGTCGAAGCTGCCTTCGCTCATGTCGGGATCACCATTGGCTGGCGTGGTGACATGGTGGACGAGATCGGATTCGATCAGAAGACGGGAACTCCGCTGATCGAAATCGATCCGCGTTATTATCGCCCGACAGAAGTCGAAAGCCTGCTGGGGGATGCGACAAAAGCCCGGGAGGTACTGGACTGGCAGGCAACTACGGGTTTTGATGAACTGGTGTCCGAAATGATGGAGAGCGATCTGGCGCAGATCCGGCGTGGCCTGACCGAAGGTGTTGACCGCAATGATATCTGACGATCCGCTGCGGGGCGCCCGTATATGGGTGGCCGGCGACCGCGGTATGGTAGGCTCTGCCCTGATGCGCCGGCTGGCAGATGAAGAGTGCGAAACGATTGGTCTTTCCCGCGGTGAGCTTGATTTGCGGCGGCAGGCCGATGTCGAGAGCTGGATGGCTGAGACCCGGCCGGATGTTGTCTTTGTGGCAGCTGCCCGTGTTGGCGGCATTATGGCGAATGACACGCAGCCGGCTGATTTCCTCTATGATAATCTCGCCATCGAGACGAATATCATCAACAGTGCCTATCGCATCGGGGTGCGTAAGCTGGTATTTCTGGCTTCGTCCTGCATTTACCCGAAGCATGCGGATCAGCCGATCTCTGAAGAGGCCCTGCTGACCGGACCGCTGGAGCCGACGAACGAGTGGTATGCGATAGCCAAGATCGCCGGCGTCAAACTCTGTCAGGCCTATCGCAAGCAGCATGGCTGTGACTTTATCTCGGCGATGCCATCCAATCTGTATGGCCCCGGTGATAACTTTGACCTGACGAGCAGCCATATGGCGGCGGCCCTGATCCGGAAATGTCATGATGCAAAGCTGGCAGGTGCGCCGTCTGTGACGATCTGGGGAACCGGAAAACCGCGCCGGGAGTTGTTGTATGTCGATGATGCAGCGGATGCGCTGGTTTATCTGTCGCGGCATTATTCGGACGGTGTCTGTCTGAATGTCGGTGTTGGTGATGATGTCACAATTGCCGAATATGCTCAGACTGTCGCTGATGTCGTGGGCTTTCAGGGCAGTTTCGATTTTGATGTAACGAAGCCGGACGGAACGCCCCGCAAGCTGCTGGATGTCTCCCGGGTCAGTAAATTGGGGTGGCAGGCATCAACTTCCATCCATGACGGGGTGGCACGAACCTATGACTGGTTTCTCAGCCAGCAGGCGGCAGCATGAGTGATGACTGGGTCGATTTTCCCATTCAGCCGAAACATTCGGCGGCACAGACCTGTCGTATCAGGCTGAGCAGAGACCATTTCAGCCAGCGCCTCATGCGGGAGACACTGGAACGGGGTGAGAGTTACGAGGTTGATACCTCTCGGTTGTTGCTGACGGCGCTGCGCCCCGGCGATCTGTTCATGGATATCGGCGCACATGTCGGTTATTTCAGCCTTCTTGGCGCTGTGGCCGTCGGGCCGGAAGGGCATGTCATCGCGGTTGAGGCTAATCCGGATAATGCAGAACAGTTGTCCGGGAACCTGCTGGAAAACGGATTTACCCATGTGGTTCATCATCAGGCAGCCGCCGGGGCGAAACCGGGGCTGGCGACGTTTTTTCTGAACTCCGACAATGATGGCGGCCATGCGCTGTGGGAGGTCGGAAGGCATCCCTGGAACAAGCAATCCCGTGTTGATGATCAGAAGCTGGAAGTCGAGGTGACAACCCTTGATGTGCTGGCAAAGGGGATGACCCCGCGGGCGATCAAGATCGACACTGAAGGCGCGGAACTGGATATCCTGCGCGGCGCACCCGAACTGCTGTCGCGGCACCCCGACTTCATCGTTTGCGAGGCAAACCGGTTTGGCCTGAAACAGATGGGGGGCAGCGAGGAAGACCTGCGGGCCCTGATGAAAAATTACGGCTACCGCTGTTATTACATCAACAGCAAGGCGCCCTGGTTCGTGGCACTTGAAGAAGGCCAGTACGTGCAATCTGATGAAATTTTCAATCTGCTGTTCAGCACGGATGAGGCGATCGGAGAGTTGTCGGCGTGAGCGATCTCGGCAAGGCGGTCGGGCATCATCAGGCCGGACAGCTGGCAGAGGCGGAGGCCGGATATCGTGAAGTTCTGGCGGCAGAGCCGGAGCAGCCCTTTGCCCTGAACCTGCTGGGTGTTCTGCTGAACACGACAGGGCGGGCAGGAGATGCGGTGACGTTACTTCGCAAGGCCGTGCAGCTTCGTCCGTCGAATGGTGAATTTCAGAACAATCTGGGTGAGGCTTTGCGGCTTTCCGGCGATTTTGCCGGTGCACTGGTTGCCTACGATGCGGCGCTGGCTGTGCTGGGGCCGAACCCGGCAGTGCTTGGCAACAAGGGCGCTGCGGCTGACCGGAGCGGGGATCACAGGCTGGCAGAAACCTGCTTTCAGGAAGCCCGCCGGTTACAGCCGGATGTCGCCTTGCATCATTTCAATATGGGCACGTTCCTGAAACGACAGGGGCGACTTGATGAGGCGAAGTCGGCATTTGAGCAGGCGATAGCCTGTGCGCCGGCTTATGCTGCAGCCTATAATAATCTCGGCAATGTGCTGAAGGATCTGGGAGATATTCGGGGAGCTTCCGACTGTTACCGGCAAGCCATCCAGCATAATCCCCGCCTTGCAGCGGCGCATGATAATCTGGGGTCGGCGCTGTCTGCACTGGGCTCGTCTGATGAGGCGGTCAGTCATCTCCGTCTGGCGGCTGATCTTGCGCCGGAGGACGCCAAAACACAGAACAACCTCGCCAATGCGCTGAAACAGGCGGGCGATACGGATGCTGCGGTTGCCAGCTATCGCGAGGCGCTGGCGCGTGATCCGGGGTTGCGTGATGCCTATCATAATCTGGGCAACGCACTGGCCGAGGAGGGGCGGACGGAAGCTGCCGCCGCGACATTCGATGAAGGCTATGGCCTGACGGGTGATGATGGTCTGCTGTTCAAGCGTCAGACCATGCTGCCGGTGATTCCCGGCAGTCAGGCGGAGATCGAACAGGTGCGCAGCGGGCTTGCCGGAAACCTGCGGGAGATGGCGGAAAAGGGGCTGTCGATCGACAATCCGTTGCGCCAGATCGGCCATACCATGTTTTTTCTGGCGTACCATGACCAGAATGATTGTGCCCTGATGGGACAGGCGGCAGACCTGCTGGCCTCTGCCTGTCCGGACCTGAACTATATTGCGCCGCATGTGGCGGCTGGTCAGAAACCGGGGCGACGGATCAGGATCGGTTTTGTCTCCTCTCATTTTCGTACACATACCATCGCCAAGCTGATGCATGGGGTTGTCGGTAACCTGCCAGCAGACCGGTTTGAACGGTTCGTCTTCAATCTGTGGCCGGGGGCGGATGACTGGTCATCGCGCATGGCGGCCTCAGGCGATCACTATATAAAGCTGCCGGGGGATTTGCGGCTGGCGCGTGAACGGATTGCCGCAGAACAGCCGGATATCCTGTTTTATCCGGATATCGGTATGGAGCCGACCACATATTTTCTTGGGTTTTCCCGCCTGGCACCGGTTCAGGCGATGACATGGGGGCATCCGGAGACCTCCGGCATCCCCGCGATGGACCTGTTCTTCTCCGGTAAGCATCTGGAGACGCCGGGATCGGAGGCACAGTATCGCGAGCGGCTGATTCGCCTTGATGGCCTGCCGACCTGTTATGAATGGCCGGTTCTACCCGACGGTCTTGGCGACCGCTTCCGGTTCGGGTTTTCAGCGGACAGCCATATTTACCTCTGTCCGCAAAGCCTGTTCAAAATTCATCCGGCCTTCGATCAGGTGCTGGCATCGATTGCCGAAAGCGACCCGCTGGCTGAAATTGTCTTTATTGAAGGGGCTCACAAGCACTGGACCGAGAGTCTTCAGGCCCGGTTTGCGGCTACATCGGACCTGCTGGCCGCTAGAACGCGGTTTATGCCCTTCCTGTCAGGGGAAGATTTCATCCGGTTGATTTCAGCCGCTGACGTAATGCTCGACCCGATCCATTTCAGTGGTGGCAATACCAGCTTTGAAGGCTTTGCGACGGGGACACCGATTATCACCATGGCTGGTAAGTTCATGCGGAGCCGCGTGACCTATGCCATGTATCGTCAGATGGGGATTGATGCCTGTATTGCCGACAGCCCGGAAGATTATGTCCGTCTGGCCGTGGAGACAGCATCGGTAAAGTCACTGCGGGAAGATATCCGTTCAGACATTATCGCGGCGGGCGACCGGCTGTATAACCAACAGGGTCCGGTACAGGAAATGGCGGATATTCTGGAGGCGGAAGGCCGTTCCCGCTGAGCTTACGGCAGCACCGGCTGCATTGCTTCGCACAGGTAAAGCCCGAGCTTCCTTGAACCCTGCGGTGTTGTATGGACGATATCGTAGTAATCGCCGGGTGCCGTCGGCAGGTTCTGTTCGGCATCGATGCAGAACAGCCCCTCTTTCTCGCAGACCTCCAGCATCGCCTTGTTGAACTGGTGAAGCTGGAAATAATCGCCAAGGTCGCCGGTTATCCGGCCATCCCGGACAATATAGGTGCCTTTGCCCTGGGTCACCAGAACCGGCACGGAACCCCGGTCACTGATGGTTTTTGCCAGCAGGGCAACGCGCTCTTTGTAATCACCGATGACGCCGGCATAGATAGCCGCAAATTCGGCATCGCCCCGCTGATACTCTGCGTCGCCGATGGTGACGCTTTCTTCTGCTTTGGCCGCCAGTTCCTGCCTGATCAGGTCAACACCGGCAACAGCGACATCCCCGGCGATATGATCAGGGCGTGAGGCGGCATCGTTGATACCGGCACGTGAAGCTTCGATATTGTCCCGGATAATCCGGTACATCCGGTGAAGTGCGGAATTCATCTTGATGGAACGGCGGATTGATTTCAGCCGGTCATGGGGGCGGGCAGACTCGGTCCAGAGGGTGATGTCATCAACAGCACGCTGCCCTGCCTTGCTGTCGAACACGACGTCATTGATGCCTATGGCGGCAACAACATAGGCAGGTTTCAGATCGGGGACATGATCCAGCCAGAGCGGGAAATTGTTGATATAACCGGCAGTGGTTTGTCCGGTCACGCCTGCATTGGCGACACGGGCCTCATAGCCCTTATCACGCAGGCAGGTGCCAAGGACATCAGACCATGTTTCCCCTTCGGAGACGAAACGCTGATCTGTCGTGCTGCCGCCAAGGGTGACGATACTGACATCACCGGGAGCGCCAAAGTCGCCTCGCAGGCCATAATAGTCCCGGCGATAGGTGACAGGTGAAGACCGGGGGTATTTGTCGTCAGTCTGGATGGTCCAGTCGACCTCACGGTACATGCTGATCATGTAAAGACCGGGTGCCTTGAACCAGGCACCAAATACCAGTTCGAGGATCACCACGCCGACCAGAAGAACCGCAATATTGATTGCAGCCAGTTTTCCGATTTTACGAATCTTCATGCAGTGTTCCGGGCTGCTGCGGTAAAGGTCAGCCCATTTCCCCGCGGAGACTTTCAAGCCAGACAAGGCGCTGTTCGGAAAGAGATATTTCCTTTTCAACCCAGTCTGTAAAAAAGCGTCCTTCTGCGGCGAAGCTGCCGCGGAGTGCGATGAGACGGTCGAGGTCGCGTTCTGTGCGTTCGGACAGAAGGTCGAGCTGGGCCTGCTGTTGTGACGGAGACATCAGCTTCAGAAAACGGAACTTCAGCGAGATCACCAGACGGGAAAACTCGCTGTCGGAATCGCGCAGATTGGCCATCATCAGGGTTTCAAATTCAGCCCGTCCTTTGGGCGTGATGGAAATGATGTGATCGCCATCCGGGTCTTCTGCTGAAACCAGTCCTTCATAACGCAGCAACTCGATGGATGTCCCCATCATTTCCAGCGAAGGGCCGGTGACTGCCGTGATATGGGTGCGGATTGCCTGCGCCAGTTCGGCATATGGGCAGCTTCCGCCCATCAGTATACCGAGGCCACAGAGCCGGGTGGCTTCTTTGGGAGTCAGGGAGTTATCGGGATACATTGATCTTTATACTCCTGTCAGCGGTTTCAGGCCGCTGCTTTCAATCCGAGATTGTTCCAGACTGTGCGAAGGGCAGAGACCAGCTTTTCGATGTCCTCATCGCTGTGATGGGGTGTCGGTGTAATGCGCAGGCGCTCCGTCCCGCGTGCAACCGTGGGGTAATTGATCGGCTGCACATAAATACCGTGATCTTCCATCAGCCGGTCACTGGCTTCCCGGCAAAGCTTCGGATCCCCGACAAGTACAGGCACAATATGGCTGTCTGATGGCATTACCGGCAGACCGGCGGCTTTCAGCTGGCGTTTCACCTGCGCAGCCCGTTCCTGATGTCTGACCCGAAGCTGATTGTTTGCCCGTACATTCCGGACAGAGGCAAGTGCCGCTGCCGCAACGGCCGGGGGCAGGGAGGTGGTAAAGATGAAACCCTGGCCGAAAGACCGGACAAAGTCGGTCAGCGCAGCAGATGCTGCGATATAGCCGCCAACGACACCAAAGCCTTTGGCCAGTGTACCCTGAATGACATCAATACGGTCTGCCAGACCTTCGCGTTCTGATACGCCGGCACCGCTGTTGCCGTAAAGGCCGACAGCATGGACTTCGTCGATATAGCTCAGTGCGCCGTGGCGCTCGCAGACATCAATGATTTCACCAATCGGTGCGATATCCCCGTCCATTGAATAGACGGATTCGAAAGCAACCAGCTTTGAGCAGTTTTCGGGCAGGTCTGATAGCAGCCGGTCCAGATCTGCCGGATCGTTGTGCCGGAACACCTGTTTTTTTGCCCGGCTGTAACGGATGCCGGCGATCATCGAGTTATGGTTTTCCGCATCTGACAGCACAACACAGTCCGGCAGGCGTTCCGCCAGTGTCGCAAGTGCTGTCAGGTTAGCCACATAACCGGAGGTGAACAGAAGCGCGGATGCCTTGCCATGCAGGCTTGCCAGTTCGCGTTCCAGCAAGACATGGCGGTGATTGTTACCGGAAATATTGCGCGTTCCGCCGGCACCAACACCAAGGCTTTCTGCGGCCTCGGTCATGGCGGCGATGACGTCGGGATGCTGGCTCATACCGAGATAATCGTTTGAGCACCAGACAGTGACCTCCTGACGGGTGTCATCATCTGTCGGATCAGGCCGGTTTACCGCATGCGGATAAGCCCCGGTCGGACGTTCCAGGTCAGCGAAAATCCGATAGTCACCGTTGGTTCTGAGGCGACTGAGTTCTTTTTCAAAATGAGCTTCGTAATTCATCACAGGATATCCGTTGCTCAGACCAGCGCCGCCAGTTCCGGCTCTGCTGCATCAAGTGCACGATGGAGTTTTTCCATCATTTCATCGATCTGCTCTCTGGAGATAATCAATGGCGGGCAGAACGCAATGTTGTCGCCGATGGCCCGAATGATAAGCCCCTGTTCGACAGTGACACGTTCGATGACCTTTCCGGCCCCCTGTGTCGGATCGAAGGAGCGTTTCGTTGCCTTGTCGGCAACCAGTTCAAAAGCGCCGACCAGCCCTTTACCACGGACTTCACCGACAAACGGGCGATCCAGAACCGTGCGGAGCTGCGTCTGGAAATGGTCCATGACGGACTGAACATGACCAACCATGTTGGTCTCTTCGTAGATTTTGAGGGTTTCAAACGCAACGGCGCAACCTACCGGATGACCGGAATAGGTGTAGCCATGCCCCAGCACGCCGATCTTCTTCGAGTTGTCGGCGAGCGCCTGATAGATCTTGTCGTTGATCAGGACGGCAGAGATCGGAATATAGGCACCTGACAGAGCCTTGGCGCAGGTCAGAATGTCCGGCTTCATGTTGAAGGTCTGGGTGCCCCAGTATTCACCGGTCCGGCCAAACCCGCAGATCACTTCGTCGGCCACCAGCAGCACGTCATATTTGTTCAGGACAGCCTGAATTTTTTCATAATAGGTAGCGGGCGGCACGATAACGCCACCGGCCCCCATGATCGGTTCGCAGAACATGGCCGCAACCGTGTCCGGGCCTTCTTCGAGAATCAGGGCTTCCAGTTCAGCGGCGCAGCGGCTGGCAAACTGCTCTTCCGTTTCGCCGTCATGGGCAAAGCGGTAATGGTGCGGGCAGGTGGTATGCCGGAACATTGAAAACGGCAGGTCGAAATCGCGCTGGTTGTTCGGCAGGGCCGTCATTGAAGCGGCGGCCAGTGTAACGCCGTGATAGCCTTTGACCCGGCTGATAATCTTCTTCTTCTCAGGCCGGCCAAGGGCATTGTTGTAATACCAGATGAACTTGATCGCCGTATCATTGGCTTCCGAGCCGGAGTTACAGAAGAAAGCCTTCGACATTTCGACGGGAGAGACCTCAAGAAGTTTCTCGGCCAGCTCCATGGAGATGTCCGTCGTGCGACCATTGAAGGTGTGATAATAGGGCAGCTTCTGCATCTGCTCGGTTGCGGCGCGCACCAGTCGTTCCTCACCAAAGCCGAGGGAGGCACACCAAAGGCCGCTCATCGCTTCGAGATATTCATTCCCTGCATTGTCGGTGACATAGATACCTTTGCCTGTGGTCAGCATCATCGGACCGGTCTGCTCAAGCGCACGCATGTTGGTATAGCCATGCAGCTGGCTGGCGACATCACGGGCTTCGGGGGAATTCGGAATGAAAGTCATTGGTTTAGCTCCGGGTGGGGTCAGGCTACCGGGAATTTGCCGCCAAACCGCCTCCGCGTCCAATCAAATGGTGATAAATATTGACCTAGCCCGGAAGATCACAAAATGCGGGGTTCAGACTGTCAGCCAGCTCTGAAATTTCGGACTTTGTCGCCAGACCTGCCTGTGCGCCATGGTGTCGACAGGCCAGACCACCTGCCGCACTGGCGAAGGCAAGGGCCTCTGGCAGCGTCTTGCTGTCTGTCAGCGCCGCCGCCAGTGCACCGCAAAAGGCATCTCCGGCGCCGACTGTGTCGACAACCTCGACCTTCGGGGCTGCGACGCGGATGCCGCCTTTACCGGTTACCGCGACCGCGCCGTCCGCACCAAGCGTTACAATCAGTTCGACACCGTATGAGCGATTGAGAGCGGTGGCTGCTGTCAGCGGGTCATCTGCCGGTAGCTGGCGTTCCTGTGCTGCCTGCATGGCTTCGATCTCATTGACCAGCAGCAGCGACAGTTTTGGTAAAACCGACTCAGGGATCGGTCCGGCCGGTGCATTGTTGAGGAGGATGCGCAGACCTTTTGCCGCGGAGAGGTCAACAGCCTTCCATATTTCCGTGTAGTCGACTTCCATCTGAAGCATCAGGATATCACCCTGATGAAGATCGGCCGGATGCAGTTGTTCTGCCCGGACCAGACGGTTTGCGCCGCTGGCGACGATGATCTGGTTCTGACCATCCGGTGCGACCGAGATGGTGGCGCAGCCCGTAGCGGCATCGACCCGTTCCACGGCACTGATATCAACACCGGATTCTGTGAAGGCGGCCAGAGGAAGAGCGGCGAAGTCGTCCCGGCCCACACAGCCGATCATCCTGACATCACCACCCGCCCGGGCGGCAGCAACAGCCTGATTTGCTCCCTTGCCGCCGGGAAATGCCTCGAACTTTTCGCAGAGGACCGTTTCGCCGGGTGCGGGCAGATGCGGAGGGGTGAAAACCAGATCAAGATTGATTGACCCGAAGACGTGAATCATCCGCGGGCGACCAGATAGAACACCTTATGTGAGACATGCAGCATCTCACCGGGAAATTTGTCTTCCAGTGTGGCTGCCAGATCGCTGTCCAGCGCATCCGCCATTTCCCGTGGCAGGACGGCACCGACGCCTGCGCTGGCGCGGATACGTTGTCGCCAGATATCAGGGGCAACGGCGAGTTGTGTATTGAAGGTCGCTTCCTGCACATCACGAAATCCCGTGGTGCCGAGCTGGCGTGACCAGTCCATATAATTCGACTGGCGAAACAGGATGTTCCAGTCCGGGTTGTAACGCTGGATGATTTCTTCCGTGGCTTCTGCCGGTCCGCCGCTGCGGGGAACCCAGTCCATCTGGGCAATGGCAATCTGGCCACCATGTTTCAGCAACCGGCGACTTTCCTGTCCTGCTTTCAACCGGTCGAATAAATGCCATGCCTGTCCGGCGACAACACAATCGAAGACTTCATCGGGCAGTCCGGTATCTTCTGCCTTCGCCTGCAGGTAGTTCAGGGAGCCAGTACAATCACTTTCCGGCTGCAGGGCTTCCACCAGCATGTCAGGTGAACGGTCCAGTGCGGTAACTGAACATCCACGTGCCGCGAAGGCGCGGGCAAAGTTACCACGACCGGTTCCAAGGTCGACCAGATGCTGTCCGGCAATGCCAACGCCAAGCGACGACAGTCGCTGGAACAGTTCGTCCGGAAAATCGATTAATCCCGTGCTGGCCAAATATGCCCCCAATTCTTTCAGGCCTGAGAGACAATTATGCATGGCCAGAAGGGGGCAGGCGACCGTTTTTGTTATAAAAATTCGTCAAGTTCAGGTGAATGCAGCTGGCGATGGTAATTGGCAGAGCGGTCGCTTTCGTGTAGGCGTGAAAGTGAAAGTAGCAAGGTGATGTCTGAACTTATTCCCATCATATTGTCCGGCGGTTCCGGCACGCGTCTCTGGCCACTGTCCCGTGCGCTTTATCCGAAACAGTTGCAGGTTCTGGCCGGCAGCGAAACCCTGCTGCAGGGTGCTTTGCGCCGGGTTCAGGGGGCGCAGTTCGCGGCACCTCTGGTGATCTGCAATCACGAACACCGGTTTGTCGTTGCCGAACAGGCACGGACACTGGATCTGCCCCTCGGGGATATCGTGTTGGAACCGGTGGGACGTAATACGGCACCGGCTGCGGCTGTCGCTGCCCTGCTGGCTCTGGAACGCCATGGTGATAAACCGGTGGTGCTGATGCCTTCGGATCATATCGTCAGCGACAAGGCGGCCTTTACTGAGGCCCTGTCGCAGGCAGCGGAAGCAGCAAACAGGGGGCGGCTGGTGACTTTCGGTATTACACCAGGTCGCGCGGAAACCGGATACGGCTATATCCTCCGCGGGATGGAGATTGCAGATGCCCCGGGTGTGGCAGAGGTCGGGGCCTTTGTTGAAAAGCCGGATATGGCGACGGCCGAATCCTACCTCGCTGACGGGCGCTATCTCTGGAATTCGGGCATTTTTGTTTTCCGTCCCTCCGACATGATTGCCGAACTGGAGCGTTTTCAGCCTGATCTGCTGGCGGCGACGGAGTTGGCGGTTCGCCGGGCCGAGCGGGATATGGATTTCCTCCGGCTGGATCCGGCTGCGTTTGAGAGCATTTCCGGCCTTTCGGTCGATTACGCGGTAATGGAACATACGGAACGCGCTGCGGTGGTACCGGTCGATATGGGCTGGTCCGATGTCGGCAGCTGGCATGCCCTGTGGGAAATTGGCGACAAGGACGATCAGGGGAATGTCACGACAGGTGACGTGATGCTGACAAAGACCGCCAATTCGCTGGTTCACACGACAGGTCCGCTGGTCGTGACGCTGGGGGTTGAGGATCTGGTTGTCGTGGCGACGGCAGACGCCTTTCTGGTCACTGACCGGTCACATGCCGCCTCGCTGGGGGATATCGTGAAACGACTGACCGACGCCGGGCATCCTGCGGCTTCAACGCCGCAACGGGTCTATCGCCCCTGGGGGTTTTATCAGTCCGTCGATGCGGGGGAACGCTATCAGGTCAAGCATATCTCGGTGAAACCCGGTGCCAGCCTGTCATTGCAGCGGCACGCGAAACGGTCTGAACACTGGGTGGTCGTCAATGGTGTGGCCGAAGTGGTTTGCGGCGAAGAGACTAAGCTGATGCATGAGAATGAATCGATTTTCATTCCCGTCGGGGCCACCCACCGGCTTGCAAATCCCGGGGATGAGCCGTTGCGCATTATTGAAGTCCAGACCGGCAGCTATCTTGGTGAAGATGATATTGAACGGCTGGAGGATAATTATGGCCGGGGATGATGAAAGGCCGGATGGCGGGTCAGGCAATGCAAAGCCGGTCAACCGGGTTACGGCAGCCCTGATCGCACTTGCCGGGGGCAGCGCCATTGCCGCCCTGCTGATCTGGTTCTTCCAGATCGACTATGACGCGGCTTTCACCGGTCCCCTGACGATCCGGGCTGTCATCGATACGGCAGTCTCGGCACTCGCCTGGGGCGGCGGTGTAGTGACTGTCTGGCGGGTGGTTACAAAAGGCACGGACTGAGGACAGGCCGTTACCTTCACCGCCCTTCCGATCGCGGGTCGATGGCGTCCTGTAATCCGTCGCCGAGGAAATTGACGGCGATGACCGTGAGGAAGATGGCGAGGCCCGGCAGGATGGCGAGGGCGGGCGCAGTCCAGATCAGTTCCTGGGCGTTGGTCAGCATGTTGCCCCAGCTTGGGGTGGGGGGCTGGATGCCGAGGCCGAGGAATGACAGCACGCTTTCCAGCAGGATGACATTGCCGACCGACAGGGTTGTGGCGACGATGATCGGGCCGGTGGCATTTGGCAGGATGTGACAGGCCATGATGCGCAACGGGCCAGCACCGACGCTGCGGGCTGCCAGCACATAGTCACGGTTGCGGGCGGCCAGTGCAGAGGCGCGGGTCAGGCGGGCGACCTTTACCCAGCCGAACAGGGCGACGATGACGATGATGCGGATCAGGCTGACATGTTCCGATTGCGCCAGCGCGGCGGGCAGGCCGGCTTTTTCCAGGTCAATGGCGGCGAGGACAATCAGCAGGGGCAGTGCCGGTAATGCGATGACGGAATCGGTCAGCCGCATCAGCAGGTCGTCAAGGCGACCGCCGATATAGCCGGCAAGCAGCCCGACGATGGAGCCGATAACCGCTGCCGCCAGGGCGCCAGTCAGACCGATCAGCAGCGAGACCTGCCCGCCCAGCAACAGGCGCAGCATCAGATCACGGCCCAGTTCGTCTGTTCCAAGCAAATGCCGGTCGTCTGGCGGGCCGAAGCGGCCCAGAAGGTTTACGGCTTCAGGGTCGATATCCATCAGGCGGGCAATCAGCGGGGCCGCGATGACGAACAAGGCCAGCAGTGCCAGAAAGATTGCAGATATCAATGCCATGCGGTGCCGGGCAAAACGACCCGCGGCAAGCCGCAACGGCGATATGGCGCCTGACGCCCTCATTTGTAACGTATCCGGGGGTCAAGCAGGGCGTAGACGATATCGGCAAGCAGGTTACCGGCGAGTGTGACGAAAGTGGCCAGCAGCAGTGCCACCAGCGCCAGATTGAAATCGTTGCCCATCATGGAATCGAAGATGAGTTTACCCATGCCCGGCCAGGCAAACATGGTTTCGGTAATCAAGGCACCTGAGAACAGGAAGCCGAAGTCCAGCGCAATCACGGTGACGACGGGCAGCATGGCATTGCGCAGGGTATGACGCAGGATGATACGGCCCGGTCCGGCGCCCTTGGCGATGGCGGTCCGGATATAATCCTGACGCATCACGTCGATCACCGATGCGCGGATGAAGCGGGTATGGTCGCCGACGCTGGCGATAGTGATGCAAAGCACCGGCAGGATGTAATGGGTCAGGGTGGTCTGCAATCCTGCCCCGGCAGGCGGCGGGCCACCGGCAGGAAGCCATTGCAACTGGACGGCAAACAGAATGATCAGCAGCAGCGCCAGCCAGAACTGCGGCACGGAGACCCCGGCGAAGGCAACGAAATTGACGCCATAATCCAGTGCGCCCTGCGGTCGCAGCCCGGCGATGATGCCGACGGGAAGGGCGATCAGAAGTGACAGGGCAAAAGCAAGGCCCAGCAGTTTCAGCGTGGCAGCAAGTGCCGGCAGCAACACGGCACCGACCGGCTGGCCATAGAGCCGGGAATAGCCAGGATCGCCGGATAATAACGCGGACAGCCAGTTCCAGTAGCGGGTTGTCAGCGGCAGATCGAGACCGTACAGCCCGCGTAGTCGCTCTGCATCGGCCGGGGTCATTTTCGGATCGGCTGCGATCATCAGGTCAATGGGGTCGCCCGGCATCAGGCCAATCAGAGCATAGATCACCACCGACATGATCGCCATGACCAGCGTGACGTGGAACAGGCGCCGGATCAGCCAGCCGGTCATGCCGCACGTTCCGGCAGGCGGGGAACGGCGGCGATCAGCTCGCGGGTTGTCGGGGTTTGCGGATTGTCGAGGATATGGCGTGTCGGGCCGATCTCGACAATCCGGCCTTCTGCCATTACGGCGATCCGGTCGGCCAGACGTTCGACAACGGCAATATCATGGCTGATGAGCAGGATGGAGAGGCCGAGGTCTGCCTGCAGATCAGCCAGCAGGTCGAGGATTTGCGCCTGTACGGATACGTCGAGTGCGGAGACCGGCTCATCCGCGACAATGAGGCGGGGGTTCAGGATAAGGGCGCGGGCGATGGCGATGCGCTGGCGCTGGCCACCGGAAAACTGGTGCGGGTAGCGGTCTGCCATTGCCGGATCGAGCCCGACCTGTTCCAGGGCGCGGTCAATTGCCAGAAGCTGCCGGGCTGCGGATATCTGTCCTGCGATCTGCATCGGCTCGCGCAGGATGGCACGGATGCTCCAGCGGGGATTGAGAGAACCGAAAGGATCCTGAAAGACCATCTGAACGGCCTGACGCAGGCGCGGGTCATCTGCTTCCATAACTGCGCCATTGAGCACCACTTCACCGGAATCGGCATCGATCAGGCGGGTGAGGCAGCGGGTTAGCGTGGTTTTGCCACAACCGCTGGCGCCGACAATCGCCAGCGTCTCTCCTCTATGGATTTCCAGATCGGTCGGTTGCAGCACGGTCTTGCGGCCTGCACCGCCGAACAGGCCATCCGCAACGGGATAGCTTTTACTCATACCCTGCATGGCAAGAACCGGCTGGTCGCTGATGTCGGCCGGTTGTTTTCGCGGATGGGGTCCACCCCCCAGCCGGGGAACGGCATTCAGCAGGTTTTGGGCATAATCTGATCGGGGGCTGGCAATCAGCTCTGCCGTATTTCCGATCTCCACGATCCGGCCATCCTGCATGACAGCCAGCCGGTCTGCGATACGGGCAACCACGGCGATATTATGGGTAATGAACAGCACGGCCATATCAAGATCGCGCCGGGCCTCGTCAATCAGGTCGAGGATTTCAGCCTGAACGGTAACGTCCAGCGCAGTGGTCGGCTCGTCGGCAATCAGCAGGTCCGGGTCACAGGCCAGTGCCATGGCAATCATTGCCCGCTGCTGCATGCCTCCGGAAAGCTGGTGCGGATAGCGCGTCATCATGCTGCCGGGATCGGGCAGACGTACCCGCTCCAGCATGGTCCGGGCGTGGTCCCTGATCTCACTGCCTTTCAGACCGGTATGCAGTTGCAGGGTCTCCGCCACCTGCGCACCGATGGTCATGGTCGGGTTCAGTGACGACATCGGTTCCTGAAAGATCATGCCGATCCGTCGTCCGCGAACCGGGCGCAACTGTCGTTCTGACAGCCCGGTCAGGTCGGTTCCGTCCAGTAACACCCTTCCGCCGTCAATTCGTCCGGGACTTGGGATGATGCGGGGTATGGCCTGCGCCGTGATGGTTTTGCCACTGCCGCTTTCGCCAACCAGCCCAAGGGTTTCACCGCGGCTGATATGAAAGCTGATGCCGTCAACGGCCGTTACTGTTTCCCCACCCAGCGGAAACCGGATCGTCAGTTCCTCTACCGTCAGCAATCGGGAAGAGGGGCTATTCATCCAGCTGTCCGGCAGCCCGCAGGATGGCGATCATCGGTTCAAGCTGGGTCTCATAGAGCTTCCAGCGTTGTAGGGACGACCGGTAAAGCGGCTGGCGGACCTGGGTCGCACTGGCGGTACGAACCGGTCGACTGGTCTTGTGGAAGTCAAGACAGCCATCATGCCAGTCCAGCCCGACAAAGGTGAGCAGGCGGCGGGTTTCACCTTCCTGATCGTCGATGACAGACTGATAGTCGAAATCAATTATTCGCCCGGGCAAGACCTTGCGCCAGTGTGTCATCAGTCTGTTATGGGCAACCAGATAGCGTCCCAGTTCTTCGAGATCATAGGCAAAGGGCTGCAGGCCGGTGAACAGCCGCTGATAACAGGACAGGCCGATATCCAGCGGATCGCGGCTGCAATGGATAATCCGGGCGTTCGGGAAGGCTTGCGCGATGACGCCGCAGCGTAACGCGTTCTCCGGCAGCTTGTCGGTCAGCCAGTCAGCCCCGTCATAATATCGCCGGGTCCGTTCTGTATAGGCGCCAGCTATCCTGCTGGCCTGATCGGTGGTTATGCTTTCCGGATAATCCGGTGCGACCTCTGCGATAGCGTTTCGCAGATTCATCAGTTCGCCACCAGCGGCAACCTTCGGGTGACTGGCCAGAATCTGTTCGGCCAGTGTTGTCCCGGAACGGGGCATCCCAACGATGAAAATTGGTCCGGGGGCTGTGTTTTCCGGCAGGGGAAGCGGGGTCCCTGTGGCTGCGATCAGGTCGTCGATAAAGTTTTCATGGGCGGCGATATCGAAGCTGAATGTCGCCCGGTTCGCCCTGTTGGCAGCGGCAAGGTGTGAGAAGGCGCGGGCTGGCCGGCGCAGGTCGTCAAATGCCTTGGCGATGGCAAAATCGATATGCATCTGACTGTCACTGCCAAGCGTCCGGCGTTTCGAAATCTCCAGCATTCTGGTCAGGTCGGGATCGCGGTCCGTGAAGGTTTTCAAGGCGGCCAGATGTCGCCATCCCGTCCCGGATTCCGGGTTTAGGCGAAGTGAACGGCGATGCGCCGAGATGGCCTTACTGGTCAGGCCGAGTTGCAGGCAGATCACGCCATACATATGCCAGATATCCGGGTCATCGACACCGCTGTCTATCAGAGACGCCAGATGCGCCCCGGCTTCCTCGCTGCGGCTGTCCAGACTCAGTATCTCGGCAAAATGCACATGTGTTGCCAGATTGTCGGGTCGCTCGTCGACAAGTGCTGCCATTTCGGTTGCAGCAGACGCAAAGTCGCCCTTCATGCCGGTATTCATGGCGAGCAGAAAACGGGTACGACAATCCTCCGGGTCCAGCGCCAGCGCCTGATTCAGAATTTCTGCGGCTTCGTCAGTCCGGTGCATGCTCTGGAGTGTTGCGGCAAGATTACAGCGGTTGTTGATGTCTTCAGGCTCAAGTCCGACAATATGCCGGAACAGTTTTTCAGCCGAGACAGGCTCTCCGGTGGCAATGTGATGGTTTGCCAGTTCGAGCAGCACCTCGGGATTGTCCGGGACCAGTTCAGCAAGTTCCTTCAGCAACATTTCTGCGTCAGGCATTCTGCCGCGCTTCTGTTCTGCACGGGCCAGACAGATCACGGCATCCACATGTTGCGGGCTTGCGTCGCAGAGTGGCCGTAATGTCTGGGCTGCCTTGAACGCATCACCAGACGCCAGCAGGGCCTTTCCGAGGTTGAGACGCGCCAGATCGTCTTCCGGTGCGCGCTTCAGTCTTCGTGCCAGCCATTTGACGGCATCCTTCGGTCTTTCACCGGTGAGATAGAGCACACCCAGCAGATTAAGTGCCTGTGCATGGTTGGGGTCGGCCTTGAGCAGATGCAGATAAGCAACCTCCGCATCCCCGAAATGTCCGGCCTGATGCAGACGCATACCCTCATCCAGCAGAGAAGCGGTGGTCGTTGATATGGCCATGTTCAGCCCATGCCCGGATTAATCAGCTGCATGCCATGTCTCGATCTCCAGCGACGAGGGGTATTGATGTCCGGTCGGGCGAACGCCTTTCAGCCATTTCGGCAGGATGAAAGCATCAGCCCGGAAATAAAGTGGCAGGGCGGGCAGGTCCGATGCGTAGATCTGCTGGATTTTGGTCCAGATGATCTTGCGTTTATCGCGATCCAGCTCGACTTCCACTTCGTCGATCAGCTTGTCCATTTCTGGGCTGACATAGCCGGTATAGTTCTGTCCGGCATAGTTGTTCTCTGCGGTCGGAATATAGGTTGAATGCAGGGTTGTCCGGGGCACGCTTTCCGGTGCGGATATCCAGGCGAACATGGCCATGGCGGTGAATTCCCGCTGGGTGACGGTCTGACCAAAAAAGACGCGGGCCGGCTGGTTGCGGATACGGACATCAATACCAACGGCTTTCCACTGGCTTTGCAGAACCTGTTCGACCAGTTCCCGGGTACGGTTGCCAGCGGTGGTCATGATCTCGAAACGCAATGGCTCGCCTGCTGCATTATGGCGAATACCATTACGGATATCGGTCCATCCGGCTTCTGCGAGGAGGGCGATGGCGGCATCCGGGCTGTAGCTGTTATCCGGCAGGTCGTCCGTATAGATCCAGTCCAGCGGGTTGATGCTGGTTTCTGCAGGTGGCTGCTTGCCAGCAAACAGCTGCTCACTCAGCGTTTTGCGATCCAGTGCGCGCAACAGGGCGCGACGCACCCGGACATCCTGAAGAATCGGATTGTCGAGATTGAGGTCGATATGTTCATAGACCAGCCCCGGTTTGTAGATCACATCAAACCGGTCCCGGTGGCGTTGCTCAAAAGCGATGGCCTGATCGATGGTGACCCCGAGTTCTCCCGCAATCATGTCGATTGATCCTGATAGCAGGTTGGCTTCCATCGCAGCGGTATTGCCAATCGCCTTAACACTGATCTTCCCGAAGTCTGGTCTGGCTCCGAACCAGGTCGGGTTTGCCACCAGTTCAACACTGGTGCCGGGCTGAACAGCGGAAATCCGATAGGGGCCAAAATACAGACCGGGATTGGTGGTGTCGGTCTGGAACAGGGTGGTGTTCTTGTAATCGACCGGGCCTGCCTCAAACACCTGTCGCTCCAGATGTTCGGGCAGCAGATAGAACTGATTCACATTGTTATATTCAAATTCCAGCTTCTCGTTATGCAGGGTGAAGCTGTAATCGTCATGGATATCGATGCTGAGGATACGGCGGTAAGCCTCTGCATTGCCGACGCCGCTTTTCGGGTGCCGGCCGACTTCCCAGGTGAACAGGACATCCCGCGTGGTTACGGGTGTTCCGTCACCCCAGCGAATATCGTCACGCAGTTTATAGGTGATCGCGACTCCGTCTTTCCCGTCCGGCGTTTTTTCTGGCCGGGCCAGCCCGTTTTCAATGGTCGGGAGTTCAACACAGAGCACACAGACGAGATTCCAGTCAGCATCCGTCGTGGTGATCGGGCGGCGTGCCATCGACAGAATGTAGGTTTTGGCCATCATCGAATCGATGGAGGGATGGAATGTCGAGGGAAACTGGGAAATGCCGATGGTCAGGCTGTCACGGGCCTGCGCCCCGGTGGCAGAGATCAGGACAGCACAGAGCGCGACAATACAGGTTTTCAGACGCTTAAGTGCCATCGTTATATGCTCCTGATCTTGCAAAACGGCTCAGGGGAAAGTGTAGTGCTTGCGCCACTGCCTACAATTGTTTTCCGTGGCCATTCCCTTCTGTAGTCTGGATCAATGAGCACAGCACGAAAAACCTCTGCCCGTAAGTCACGGAAATCAGCCGCTTCATCGGGACGGAAAAAGGCTCCGGCAAAGCCGTCTGTCCTGAAGGAAGTCGCCGGGCTGGAACCGCAAAAAGCGGTGGAGATCGGGCGAATTCGGCTTGATGGCGGTCAGGTGGCAGAGGCGGAACAGGTCGCTGACATGCTGATTGCTGAAAACCCGGACGAGGGGGCTGCCCATGCCCTGAAAGGACTTTCCGCCTATCGGTCAAAGCGGTTTGCGGAGGCCGTGACCAGCCTGCGGCGGGCCATTGAACTGCGCCCGCGGGATGTGACATCAATCAGTAATCTCGGCGCTGCGCTGAACGAAACGGGTGACAAGGCCGGTGCTGTATCGGCTTTTCGTCGTGCCCTGAAGATTGAACCGGCGCATCCCGGTGCGGTACGTAATATGGTTGTCGGTCTGGTGCAGGCAGGCAAGACGGATGACGCGGTTTCCGTGCTCCGCAGGGCCGTTTCTGTGGATCCGGGGATGGCCGCAGGCTATGCCCTGTTCGGTGATGTGGAACGGCGTCGGGGACGGCTGCTGCATGCCCGCAGCCATTACTGCCGGGCGCTGGCGCTGGAGCCGGACAATGCGGAGTTCTGGAACGGACTCGGAATTTGCGAGATGCGCCGTGACCAGCCTGTGCTGGCGGCAGCTGCGTATGAACGGGCGGCGGAACTGTCTCCGGACCGGCCGGAATATTTCAACAGCCTTGGTGTCGCATTGCAGGTTCAGGGGGATGTGGCAGCGGCTGTTCCGGCGTTCGAGAAGGCCATCAGGTTACGACCGGATCACACGGATGCCCTGCTGAACCGGGGAACGGCACTGGGACAGCTTGGCCGGTTTGATGAAGCCTGTGCCCAGTATCAGGACGTGCTGAAAGTCCGGCCGTATTATCTGCAGGCGCTTTATCAGCTGGCGTTGTATGGCAAGGCGCTTGATCAGGACAAGCTGCGTCAGCAATTCGAGGAAGCGATGGCCCGCTCGAAAGGCACGCTGGATGAACAGGTCATGCATAATTTTGGCCTTGGTGAAATTCTGCAGCGGCTGGGCGATAATGAGGGTTCATTCGCGGCCTATAGACGGGCGAATGATGCCAAGAAAGAGCAGCTGAATGCGTCAGGCAAGGTCTTCAGGCCGGAGAACCATACGGCCTATATCAGCCGTAACATGGCGACCTATTCGGCAGATTTCCTGCGCCAGCGAAAAGGCTGGGGTAACAGCAGCGGGAAACCGGTTTTCGTTTGTGGCATGCCGCGGAGTGGCACCACGCTGGTTGAGCAGATCATTGCCAGCCATCCGAAAGCCCATGGTGCGGGGGAACTGAAGGATATCTCCCGCCTGTCGGTCGCTCTGTCCGACAAATGGCGCGGACAGATCAATTATCCGGAATGTGCCGTCAGGGTGACAGAGGCCGAAGCCGCAGAAATGGGGCAAAGTTACCTTGATGCCATCAACAAACTGGCCCCGGAAGCCGCACGGGTGGTCGACAAGATGCCGGCGAATTTCATCAATCTCGGTTTCATTCAGACCATCCTGCCGGGGTCCCGGATCATCCATACCCGGCGTCATCCGATGGATTCCTGTCTCAGCTGCTACTTCCAGAATTTCCGGGAAAGCCAGTTTTTCAGCTACGATCTCAAGGACCTTGCTGCTTATTACCGGGAGTATGAGCGGCTTATGGCCTATTGGCTGAAAACGCTGTCGGTTCAGATTCTGGAAGTACAGTATGAGGAACTGGTGGATAATCAGGAAGAGGTTACCCGGGAAATTATCGATTTCCTTGATCTGGAATGGGACGACGCCTGCCTTGATTTCCACAAGACGAAACGTCTGGTCCAGACGGCGAGTGCCTGGCAGGTTCGCCAGCCCATCAACCGCAAGGCCGTTCAGCGCTGGCGCAAGTACGAGCCTTGGCTTGATGATCTGCGCAACGGACTTGGTAAGTTTGCCGAGTAGGCATCGCACATCTTTTACGGCCTGAACCGGGATATGCGACACCCCCGCAGGATAATCAGAACACGGAAATGATATGACCACAGACGCCATACTGATCAGCCGCGACGATGCTGTTGCAACGGTAACCCTGAACCGCCCGGAAAAACGGAATGCCCTGAATTTGCCGATGTGGCTCGGTCTGACCGCCCGGTTTGCCGAGATCGAAGCGGATGACAGCATTCGCGCTGTTGTGCTGACCGGTGCCGGTGAACATTTTGGCGTCGGCGCGGATATCAGCGAATTCGAGACAGCCTACAAGACGGCAGCCGATGCAGAAGCTTATGGCGCCACCATGTTTGAGACTGTCTGTGCCATTCGGGATTGCACGAAACCGGTGGTTGCCGCGATCAACGGCAACTGTATCGGCGGGGGCATGGAAATTGCGGCGCTGTGCGATGTCCGGATCTGCGGCGAAAGCTCGAAGTTCGGCGCACCGGTCAGCAAGCTCGGGATCACCATGCCGCTGATGTTCATGGAGGTGCTGGTGCAGGTGACCGGGCCAGTGGTGGCGAAGGAAATATTGCTGGAGGCACGGGTCTTTGACGCGGCTGAAGCCCGGCTCAATCATCTTGTGACCCGCGTTGTACCGGACAGTGATGTGCGGGATGCAGCGATGAAGTCTGCGCTTTCCATGTCGCGTAATGCGCCGCTTGCGAACAGTCGGCACAAGGCGCTGGTAAACCGGCTGGCGTCAGGTGAAGTGATGACACCGGCAGACCATACGGGCACTTACGCCTGCTTTGATTCTGAGGACTTCCGGGAAGGCTACCGGGCGTTTCTGGAGAAACGTAAGCCGGTCTTTACCGGCAACTGACGGTATGGCCGGGGCAACACCACTGATCTGGGTTCTGGTTGATCCCCGGGCGGGGACGGCCAATCAGGCATTGGGTGTTGCCGATAAGCTGGGGCTGGCTTTTATCGAAAAGCCTCTCGAATACAGCGGCTTCGCCCGATTGCCGAATTTCGGTGCTTCCCTGAGGGCGCTGACAGCCGCGTCCAAAGCAACAATTGAACCGCCCTGGCCGGATATGGTCATTGCCGCGGGTCGTCGGTCAGCCGCGGTTGCGCGATATGTCCGGAAACAGTCCCCCTCGACACGCCTGATACAGATCATGGACCCCGGTGGTGATCTTTCAGTGTTTGATCTGCTGGCCATCCCCGCCCATGACAAGCCACCGGTTGCTGACAACATTCTGCCTGTTACCGGTGCGCCGCATCGCATCAATGCGGATGGTCTGAAGGCAGCCGGTCAGGAATGGATCGACAGGTTTGAGGGGATGCCAAGGCCCTGGATTGCCGTGCTGGTGGGCGGGGCGACAAAACGCAAACCCTTCCCCCCGGCAGTGGCAGCGCGGCTGTCAAAATCTGTCGTGGCGCTGGCTGAGACTGTCGGTGGCAGCCTGCTGGTCAGTACAAGCCGTCGGACAGGCGCATCCATTGATGCGTTCAGCGCGGAACTGCCACCGGCGAGCTATCTCTATCGCTATGATGACCCGGGGCCGAACCCCTATCATGGTCTTCTGGCGCTGGCCGATGGCATTGTCGTGACGGGCGATTCTGTGTCGATGGTTTGCGAAGCCTGTGCGCCCGGAGTGCCGGTCTGGATATTCAGCCCGCCCGGTTTCGCCATTGAAAAGCATGAATCGCTGCACCGTGACCTTTACGAACGGGGAGCAGCCCGCTCGTTGAGCGATGAATGGACGGACTGGCAGCCAGCGCCACTGGACGAGGCGGCGCGGATTGCCGTCCGGGCAAGGGAATTACTCAGTTTGGGCGACGATGCCTGACTTCGCGGCGAACATAGACTGGTTGTTTACCGAACACCGGTTTCCGGACCGTTTCGCGATGGCTTCTGCTGCCGGGTTTTCAGCGGTGGAATGTTCTGCGCCCTATCAGATGGATGTGAGTGAGATCAGGAAACGGCTGCGGCGCTATGGCCTCAAGCTGGCGGTAATTGATACGCCCCCTGCGGCAGATGGTATGCTCGGTTTGGGGGCAGTTCCCGGGCGTTCTGCGGATTTTCTCGATTGTGTCAGGCGTGCCGTTGATATGGCGGCGGAACTTTCCTGCCCGCTGGTTCATGCGGTTGCCGGGGTGGTGGAAGGGGACATCACCCATGATGTTGCCTGCTCGGTGTTTGTCGAGAATCTCAGTAAGGCGGTCGAAATTGCGGCTGCGGCAGATATTGTTCTGACGCTTGAGCCGATCAATCCGTTTGATATCGCAGGATATTTTCTCAACCGCACAGGGGATGCGGTCGCTATCATCAATCAGATCGACAGTCCGAACCTGCGTCTGCAACTGGATTTCTATCACCGGCAGATGCTGGAAGGCAGCCTGACAGAAGCCTGGGAAGAACACCGGAACCTGATCGCCCATATTCAGATTGCGGGCCTGCCGGGACGACACGAACCGGATGATGGCGAAATCTGGTATCC